>Ga0247757_10001011_pt1 | contig 20683 bp, 17 predicted proteins | sample UWRJL126311R4_FD_180929 | JGI IMG/M metagenome (GOLD analysis project Ga0247757, IMG submission 180929) | Plant litter microbial communities from Arlington Agricultural Research Station in Wisconsin, United States - UWRJ-L126-311R-4 | ecosystem: Environmental > Terrestrial > Plant litter >...
ACCGGTCACCATGACGAACCGGGGGTCGTCCAGCTGACGGACGCCCGCATCGCCTCGTAGTTGACGAACCGCTTCGGTGATGTGGAGCATGCCCGAGACGTGTCCTTGCGAGAGGTGACCACCGTTGGTGTTGACCGGGCACCGTGCGCCGATCTCGAGGTTTCCGTCCAGGGCGTAATCGCCTGCCGCGCCGGGTTCACAGAACCCGAGCTGTTCGAGGAAGGCGATCACCGAGATGGTGAAGGCATCATGCACCTGCAGCAGGTCGATGTCGGTGAGTCGGATCCCGGCGTTGTCGAGCGCGCGTGCGCCGACCTCTGCGATGCCCAGTTCGCTGATGCCGGGGAACTGTCCGATGTTGCGGTGTGACGACAACATCGCCGACGAACGCACGGTGATCATCGGTGCGTCCAACTCTCGCGCCACCTGCTCCGATGCGACGATCACGGCGCCGGCACCGTCGACGATCACCGAGGAGTCGAGCAGCTTGATCGGTGAGGCGATGGGCCGCGACGACAGGTAGTCGTCCATCGAAAGGGGCTTCTGCATCACGGCGTTGGTGGTGAGCATGGCATGTTTGCGTGCGGCCAGGGCGACGGCCCCGAATCCCTCCACCCTCGCGCGGTGCTCCGCCATGTAGCGGGCCATGACGAGCGCGTAGGGCAGGACGGACCCGACCAGACCGAACGGTGCTTCGAATTCGAGGTCATCTGCGGCCATGGTCCAACCGCGGCCCGCCTTGGTTCGGCCCGTCGCAGCGGCCTCCCCGAATGTGCATGCCACGAGCGAGCATTCACCGCGTTCGATCGATGTGATCGCATTGGCGATCATGTGTATCGGCGAGACGACACCACCCACGTCGATGGTGCCCTGCCGGTTGAGGCGAATGCCGAGGTACTCGTTCAGGCTGGCCGAGAACATGGGGAAGGGCCGCGAGTACGGGCCCAGATTGAACAGTCCGTCCAGATCGGCCACCGAGATTCCCGCGTCCTGGCAGGCGCTGATGACGGCTTCGGCCTGCAGGTCCACGGCGGTTCTGCCGGGTTGGCGTCCCAGCTCGGTCTCACCGATGCCCACTATCGCATGACTCACGATGCGCCCTCCATGTCGCGCAGCGCCAGGGCCACGAGTTCGACCGTGGCGGTCTTGCCCGCCGCCGTCTTCGGGAGGGCGTCGAGGAAGATCACCTGCCGGGGCGTCTGGTATCCGGCCATCCGTTCGCGTACCCACGCGGTCACCCGCTCGGGTGTGAGGCCCGACTCCGAGGACACGACGGCGGCGACGACACGTTCGTCGTACCGGTCGTCCGGCACGCCGAAGACCGCGCAGTCCCGAACTGCCGGATGCTTTCCGAGAACCTCGGCGACTTCCCGGGGGTAGACGTTGACACCGGCCGTGCGAATCATCTCCTTGAGTCGGCCGACGATGGAGAGCTCACCCCCCGCGTCGAGCTGCCCCAGATCTCCGGTGTGGAGCCATCCCCCGCGAAACACATCGGCGGTGGCCTTCGGGTCGTTCAGGTACCCCTGCATCAGCGAGTGGGATCGCACGCAGATCTCACCGATCTCACCGGGGCCGACCTCGTGTCCTTTCGCATCCCGAAGGGATACGCGAACACCGGGCACCGGACGTCCGACGGAGCTGACACCTCCCGCACCCTGGTGGGGTCGCGAGGTGGTGATCAGTGAACTGTTCTCCGTTTGACCGTAGATGTGCTCGACCGTCAGGGCGGGGTTCCCGCGCAGCCGGAGTCGCTCCACGATCGGCATCACCTGCGAGTTGGGGTCGTAGCTGGCGAAGACGACATTGCGCAGGGACGAGAGGTCGAACTCGCCGAAGTCGGGTGACTCGACGAGTTGCTTCAACACCAGGGGAACCGCGAAAAACGAGGTGCACCCGTGCCGTTCGACGAGTCCGAGCATGCGGGTGGCATCGAAGGACCGCGTCAGCACAACGGATGCGCCGACCAGAAGGTACTGGCGAATCAGTGCCCACGTCCCGCCGTGGTAGGGCGCTTGGTAGATCAGCAGGCGGTCGGTGGGGCCGAGTCGCGACGCCAACGCACCCGCGTAGGAGTCCACCATGGTGCTGCGCTGACTCAGGACTGCGGCCTTGGGAGTGCCGGTCGTCCCGCTGGTGAAGATGATGAGGTGCGGGTGTTCCCCGTCGACGGTTGTCGACGGCGGCGACGACACCGACGTCGCAGAAGGTGCGCGCAGTTGTTCACCCCACGTTGCACCGGGCGTGTCCGCGAGGACCTCGCCGGCCGACTCACCCACGACGGAGGTGAGCCGCTCGACGCCGACGATCACGAGGGCGGGGCTGGTTCGCTCGAGCAGGGACCGTACCGAGGCATCGGACAGGCGCCAATTCAGCGGAACCAGAATCGCTCCGATCCGTGCCGTCGCGTAGTACAACGCGATGTAGTCGACGCCCAATTCGGCTGCGACGGCGACGGTGTCGCCGCGTCGCACTCCGCGTGCCGCGAGGCCGTCGGCCATCTCCGAGACCGACTGCGCCAGCTGGGACCAGGTCGTCGACGTCGCGTCGTCGACGACGGCGACCGTGTCGCCGCGGTGGAATGCGTGCGAGTCGATCAGGTCACTCAACGTCACCGGGGGAGCAGCGCTCATGGTGGACACGACGTTCAGCGGCCGAGCGCGACGACGGTGACCATCGGGTTGTGGTACTCCAGCCACCTGGCGATGCGGTCGCCTTCGAAGAAGAACAGGCCCACATAGTCGTTGTTGTACGGACGGCCGGTCCTCTCGCGGACTGCCTCGGTGGCATACAGAACGACGAGGCCGTCGGGCAGCATCTCCCAGCTCTGCGATGCGCTGATGCCGAACGGGACGAAGTTGTCGCGCACCCATGTCAGGAGCGCCCGCAACGCTGACTTGTCGTGGCATTTCCACGTCATGCCGGGAGACTGAAAGGGGACCTCCATCTTCAGGTCATCGGTGAAGAGGTCCAGGCAGTCCTCGACACGTCCCTGCGACATGTAGGTGAAGAGCGTGTCGACAAGCGAGCGGTACCGCTGCGCCTTCTCGGATTCGGCGGACGGAAGGGTCATGTCATGCGAGAGCGTCATCGAAATCCTCGTGCTTCTGCTGTGCCGTGCGGGAATGGGGGATCGGCGCGAAACGCCGCCGAATGTGCGTCACTCAGACCAGGGCGTAGCCGCCGTCCACGGTGACGACGGAGCCTGTGGCGTAGCTGGAGTTCATGCAGTAGAGGTAGGCATGAGCGACTTCGTGCGGCTCGGCGACGTGGCCGACGAGGCTGGTGTCGGCACCGCGGGTGAACAGCGCTTGCCGAGCCTCGTCGTCCAGTGCCGACCACATGCCGGTCTTGGTGAACCCTGGCCGGACCAGGTTGACCCTCACGGGAGCCAATTCCATTGCCAGAGCACGCATGAAACCCTCCATCGCCCCGCACACGCTGGCAAGCACTCCGGAGGTGCTGCGCGGTCTGATGGACGCGGCTCCGCTGGTCAGGGTGATCGAGCGCTTCACATGCCCGACGGCCGCGTCGACCGTTGTCACGGCACCGAAGAAGCGCGTCTCGAAAGCACGTCGCACTTGGGCTACCGGCAGGGTTGTCACCGCGCCTGACACTGGCTTGTCGGCGGCCGTGTAGACCAGGTGGTCGAAGTCGCCGATGCGGTCGAAGGCGGCGCGCAGCGCTGGCTCGTCCAGGGCGCTGACCGCGTGTGTCTCGACATCGGGGGGGAGATCGTCGGCGGCTCTGGCGAGGCTGTCGGCGCTGTGCGATATCACGACGACTCGGCTCCCGGCGAGCGAGAGGACTTCGCTATCGGGTAGGACATTGTGGGGCACGAAATGATCCTTCTCCCAGTCGGAATCGGCGCTCACTTGATCATGGCGCCCGCGTCGATCGGCAGCGTCACACCGGTGATGTAGCGGGCCTCGTCGCTGGCCAGGAACGCCACCGCGTTACTGACGTCGACTGGCTCCACCCAGGGGATCTCGAGTGCGTTGATGCCGACGAAGGCTTCCAGCGCCGCTTCCCGGGTCGGCTCCGGGGCGTCGGGGGCGAACATCCGGTACGTACCTGGGTTTTGGATCATGTCGGTGTCCGTGTTGGTCGGATGCACGGTGTTGACCCGGATCTTGTGGGTGGCGAGTTCGTTGGCCATCGTTCTCATCAGCCCGACGATGCCGTGCTTGGCCGCGACGTAGTGTGCGACGTTCATCATCCCGCGCAGTCCACCGATCGAGCTGACGAAGATCATCGCGCCCCCGCCTCGCTCGATCAGGTGGGGTGCCGCCGCTTTCGCCGTCTTCCAGACGCCGGTGAGGTTGATGTCGACGACGTGATTCCACTGGTCGTCGGTGAGCTCCATCGCCGAGCCGAAACTCACCACCCCCGCATTGGCGACGGCGATGTCCAGCCCGCCGAGTTCCTCGACGCCACGGGCCAGCGCATCGCGCAGCGCCGCCTCGTCGCGCACGTCGGCGACCACTGCAACGATGGCCCGGTCGAACTTCTCGACCAGACGCACGGTCTCGTCGAGATCGGCGCGGGTGGCGCTTGGATAGGTGTCCACGGTCGGTATCGGCGAACAGAGGTCGACAGCGATGATGTCGGCGCCCTCTTCCGCCAATCGGACGGCGTGGCTGCGCCCCAACCCGCGTGCTGCGCCGGTGATGAACGCGACCTTGCCGGCGAGTCGTCCCGTCATGTCGTGATCCTTCGTGTTGTCGGGTCGGTGGGGGTCACTCGGTGTCGATGGGGCCGTGGGCGTTCGCGGCCAAGCGGATCGTCCGGCGGCTGAATCGCCATTCGCCGTCGCGTTTGGTGACGATGTCGCGGTATTCGCCGTAGGCCGAGACGCGCGGAATTCCGCCTTCGCGGGTCAGCAGTTCGAACTGGCACCAGACCGCGGCCTCGTCCTCACCCGTGCTGTCGATGATGACGTTGGCCGGTCGGTGTTGGCCCCAGAGAAAGGCTGCGAAGTCGGGTTCACCGTGCACCCGGTCGTACCACTCGGCGATCCTGGGGCGCCCACTGAAATCGCCCCCGGCCAGCGAGCTGTACAGCACGCCGTCATCCCAGAAGGTGCCCAGGAATTCGTCGCGACGCTGTGTGTCCAGACCACGGCAGTACCGTGCCAGGAGGTCGAGTATCGAAAGGCGGTCGTCGACTGCCACATGCTCTGCCATGACTGCACTCCTAGGAATTGAGAACGAAGCCGTCGTATCCGTGAGTTGCGACGGTGTCGCAACGATCGGCGAACGCATCGAACCCGCCGACCCAGATCATGAAACTCCGGGATTTGCCTTCGATGTTCGTGCCGGAATACCACGAATCCGCCTGTGGGAAAAGGGTTTCGTTGGCCACCTCCGTGACCTCTCTGCACCAGGTCGTTTCCGCTTCGTGCGTGGTGTCGACCGTGGCGACCCCACTGGACTCCATGTGGTCGATGAGGTCGGCTATCCAGTCGATCTGGTATTCACACTGCGTGACCATCTGCGCGACCACGCTGGGACTGCCGGGACCGTGGATCATGAACATGTTCGGGAACCCGGATACGCTCAGCCCCAGATAGTTCCACGGTGTCGATGCCCATTTGTCGGTGAGCTTGACCCCGTCGACACCGGTGACGTTCATTCGGGTCAAGGACCCCGTCATCGCATCGAACCCGGTCGCCAGGATCAGCACGTCGAGCGGGAACTCGCCGGTGGTCGTGCGCAGCCCGGCGGTGGTCAGCCCGAGGATCGGGGCATGGCGTACATCGACCAACGTGACATTGGGCCGGTTGAACGTCGCGTAGTACCCGCTGTCGATGCTCAGCCGCTTGGTGCCCAGCGGGTAGGTCTTGGGGCAGAGCACTTCGGCGACGTCGGGGTCGGCGACGATTTCCCTGATCTTTCCGCGGAACCACTCGGCCACGATCTCGTTCGCTCTGATGTCGCGCATGACGTCATCGAAGAGAAAGAAGAACAGCACGCCACTGCGTGCCTCCCACGCCTCGTCGAGAATCTTGATCTGCTGCTCGGGTGTGTAGTCGAAGATCGATCCGTACTGCCGCATCGGCAGCACCAGGGCATTCGGGTGGTGACGCATGGCCTTTCGGCGCTCGGTGTAGTGAGCTTTCCAATCCTGCTCGTAATTCGGGTCGAGAGGCTGATTGTTGGCCGGCACGGTGTACACCGGTGTGCGTTGGAAAACGAAGAGATGCTCGGCGGTTTTCGCGACCTCGGGGACGACCTGGACCCCGGTCGAACCGGTGCCGATCACGCCGACCCGCTTGCCTGCGTAATCGAGACCGTTCTCGGGCCACTGTGAGGTGTGCACGACGTCGCCTGCGAAGTCCTCGATTCCGGGGAACGGGGGGATGTTGGTCGCGTCCAACGGCCCGGTGGCAGCGATCACGTACTTGGCCGAAACCCGTTGACCGGACTCGGTTGTCACCGACCACCGCCGGCTGGACTCGTCGAAGGTCATTCCGTTGACTCGTGCGCCGAAGCGAATCATCGGGCGCAGCTCGAACCGGTCGGCGACGTGATTGATGTACCGCTCCAGGTCTTTCTGGGGCGAGAAGAGTTCCGGCCAATGCCAATCCTGTTCGAGCTGCGGATCGAACGAGTACGAGTACTGGACGCTCTCGAGGTCGACGCGGGCACCGGGATACCGATTCCAGTACCAGGTTCCGCCGACGCCGTGGCCGGCCTCGAAGCAGATCACCTTCAGCCCGGATCGGCGAAGTCGGTGCAGCGCATAGAGTCCCGAGAAACCGGCACCGACGACAACGGCGTCGACTTCCTCGTTGGTATCAGCACGCATCGAAGACCTCCCGTGGATTGTGGTCGCACCGCGTGCGGTCGATCAGCCGCCGGAAGAGGACCGCGGCTGCACGCTTTGCTGGCGACTACTTCAGTGTTGCGTGCCACAGTGATGGCCGTCACCCGCCAGATGGCGTTGACTCGACGAGGTCTGCGCGCCGGGTGGCTAGCGGCGACCCGGCGTCCACCCTCAGAGCGGGAGGTCGACCTCGCGCAGCCGGCGCAGCGCGAGCGCCAGTCGCAGGCGTGACAGTCCGATGGGTTCGGTGACGCGGTATCCGAGCCGCTCCTCCGCCCGGACCAACCGTGCCGACACGGAGTTGTGATGCAGATGGAGCTGGCGGGCCGCCTCGCGCAGGGAACCGGCCGCGACCAGGACGCTCAGAGTGTTGAGGACATCGACCCCATGGGGTCCGGTGGCCAGGTCGTCGAGAGCGTCGAGGTCCGTGACGTCGACGATGTCCGCGCTGCGCAGCGTGGCGGCCAGGAACTCGTAGGGCCCCAGATCCGCGGAGTGGACGACGGGATAGGCGCCTGCGTCGGCAGGGCCGCCGATGATCGGAGTGGCGTAACGCAGCGCTCCCACAGCCTTCTCCCACGAGGTGGGTCCGTCGACGGCGTGAACCGGTGGTCCGATGCCCACCGACACCCCGTGGGGAACCTGGAGATCCCGCGGCCCCGGCCCTGTGATGGCCATCGCATGCGCGGTACCGACGATGGCACGATGAGGCCGCAGGTCGCGGGCGCCGAGGTCGGCAGCGAGTGCGTCCACGCCCTCGAGAGGCCCCAGCACAGCAATCAGGGTCAGCGTCGTGCACGGCCGGATGCCGAGCAGGTGAATCGCACGGGCGCGTTCGGGAGCAGCCGTCGACCGCGCGATGATCAGTTCCAGGAGGGCGGGATCACCCACCGTCGGCGACGATCTGTCGCCTCGTCGCAGCGTGGCGAGGCACGCGATGGACAGTCTCTCGAGCAGCAGTTCGTCCAGGGATGATCCGTCGGCGCCATCTCGGTCGAGCCAGACGCGATACCCGGCGCTGTCTCGGAAAATGGCATGACGGCCCGCGCGCGCCGAGTCCCACGAACCGCTCGGCATGCCTCGAAGCGCGAAATGACCCTCGCTGTCCTGGATCCCCACCGGGCAGTCGGCGACCACCGCGGCATTGCGCAGAAGGGCGTCGAGGGAGACCTCTTGTTCGAGGAGGGAATCGAAGAAGGTGATGAGCCGGATCGCGCCTTCTGCATCGGCGTCGAGACCAGAGAGTTTGAGCAACAAACCCCGCATCGATCCACCTCGATCCCTGGCGGTTGGGCTCCCGCACGCTCTGCCGACCTCGAATTCTAGCCAAGTCGCCAGTCGGAGCGGTGTGGCCGCCATAGCGGAGCCGTCTGGATGATGACCGCGCCGTCGGGAAGCCGCGAAACTGGAGACAGTCTGCACTCGGGAAGGGGTGGTGATGAAGTACCGGTTCGATCCGGAGCTGAAGCCGTGGATTTCCATGCTTCCCGAACTCGACATCCGCGATCTGTCCGCCGCCCGCGCACTGATGCACGCGGTGCATTCGCAGACGCCGTTCACGCTGCCGGACGGTGTCACGATGGAGGCGCACATCGTGCGTCCCGATGCCGGCACCCCGGCCGTTCCGGTACTGGTCTTCTCGCCGACGGCAACCGCGTCCGACAGGGCGGCGCTCGTCTACATGCATGGCGGGGGATTCGTTCTCGGCGATGCGGACGCAGACAAGGACCTGCCGGCCGCACTGGCGGCCGAAACCGGGGCGGTGGTCGTGTCCGTCGACTATCGGCTGGCGCCCGAGCATCCTTTTCCGGCGGCACTCGACGATTGCCATGCCGCACTGGTCTGGGTGACAGAACACGCTGCGGAACTCGGTATCGACACCCGGCGTATCGGCATCGGGGGAGTCAGCGCCGGGGCCGGCCTCGCGGCGGCCACCGCGCTGCTTGCCCGCGACCGGAAGGGCCCGGAGCTCTGTTTCCAGCTTCTCGACGTTCCTGAACTCGACGACCGGTTGCAGACCCCGTCCATGCGCGAGTTCACCGACACGCCCCTGTGGAACCTGCCGAACGCGATCGAGAGCTGGGATCTCTATCTCGGCGCAGTAGCGGACCGGGGCACGGTCTCTCCCTACGCCGCCCCGGCTCGCGCCGCCGACCTCTCCGGTCTGCCACCGGCATACGTGGGTGTCTGTGAGTTCGACCCCCTGCGCGACGAGGGCATCGTCTACGCGCAGCGGCTCATCCAGCACGGCGTGCCGACCGAGCTTCACGTGTTTCCAGGCGCATTCCACGGATCCAGCGGTCTGATCCCCACCGCTGATCTGTCACGGAGGATGCGCACCGAACTGATCGATGCGTTACGACGAGGGCTGAGTGGACCTGTGGTTCACCGCCGAACGGAAGGAAAGAGATGACCGGCCTCATGCGACGGTGGGAGATGGATGCCATCGGTCGAGAACACCTGCAGCTGCGGAATGTGCCCGTTCCGTCACCCGGCCGAGGCGAGGTGCTGGTCCGGGTGAGCGCTGTCGCGCTGAATCATCGCGACAAGATGGTGACCGAAAGCGGCAGGGGACTGCCTCTGCAGTTCCCCTTCACCCCGGGTTCGGACCTGGCTGGGGTCGTCGTCGACGTCGGGGAGCAGACGGAGAGGTTCCGGAAGGGGGACCGGGTCATCTCGACGTTCACGCCCGGGTGGATCGACGGATTGCGCAGCGGCAACGCGCGCACGCCGTCCTATCGGACCCTCGGGGGATTCTATCCCGGTGTGCTTGCCGAATACGTTGTGCTGCCCGAGGATTGGGTTGTCAGTGCGCCGACCACCCTGACCGACACCGAGGCGTCCACACTGCCCTGTGCGGGTATCACCGCATGGTTCGCGCTCGTCGAGCGTGGACATGTCTTCGCAGGACAGACCGTGCTCGTCGAAGGCAGTGGCGGCGTCGCGACGTTCAGCGTGCAGATCGCCAAGATCCATGGCGCGCGCGTCATCGCGTCGACGAGTGCGTCCAAATTCGACCGGATGAGCGCGCTCGGCGCAGACGTGCTGATCGATCGACGCAGCGACGACTGGTCGGAACAGATCCTCGCCGCCACCGACGACCGGGGGGTCGATCACGTCGTGGAGATCGTGGGCGGTGAGCACCTCGGCCTGGCCGTGGGCGTCACCGCCGTCGGCGGCCACATCCACCAGATCGGGGCACTGGACGGATTCGAGCTGAGCACGCCGGCGATGCCACTCATGTTGAAGGACATCACCGTCCACGGCGTGGGTACCGGACATCGGCGGGCGCTCGAAGAACTCGTCCGTGCTGTCGATCAGACGCAATTGAAGCCGTGCGTCGACACGTCGTACGCGATGAGCGATCTGCCTGCAGCCCTCGACCATCTCACCGAGGGACCCGTCGGCAAGGTCGTGGTGGACATTCTTCCCGGAACGACAGCTTCCGGGTAAACCGCATCCGAAGGAGAGACAGCATGGCCGCGAGTCCGACCGAAACGCAGAACCTCGAGTGCGTGCGCGCCGCCTTCGACGCGTGGGGCGCCGGTGAGGCGAGCATCTTCGACCTGCTGGCCGACGACGTCACGTGGGAGGTCACCGGCAGCACCCTGGTGGCGGGGACCTACCACAGCAAGCAGGAGTTGGAGCAGAAGGTGCTCGAGCCGTTCGGCGCGCGGTTCTCGACACCGCTCGTCCCGTCGGTGCGTCGTCTCTACGCCGAGGACGACACGGTGATCGCGTTCTTCGACGCGTCGGGCACCGCACTCGACGGCAAACCGTACAGCAACACCTTCGCGTGGTTCCTGCACATGCGAGACGGTCAGGTGTCCCAGGCGGAGGTGTTCCTGGACAGCGTTGCGTTCAACGACCTGTGGACCCGTGTCTCTCCCTGAATGCCTTTGAGGGCACTGGACTTTCAGGAAGCACCGGCACCGTCGAGCTGGGCGAGTAGTGGTGTGAGCCGATAACCGATGAGGTTGCGCATCGCCAAGGCCGTCGTGGTCTGCTCGACCCCGTCGATGTCGAGGATGCGTCCGGCGATGCGGTACAGATCGTCGGCGTCACGGGCGACGACGTTGATCAGCAGATCGGTGACCCCGGCGAGACCGTGTACCTCGACGACCTCGGGGACCTGATCGAGCGCCTCGGCTATCAACGCGAGCTTGCGCTGGGTCACCCGGGTGAGGATGAACGCCGTCAGCGGATATCCCAACGCGGCGGGATCGATGCGGCGTTCGAAAGAACGTAGGGCGCCGTGGGCCTCGAGCTTGCCCAGGCGCGCCTGAACGGTGTTGCGGGACAGCCGGGTTCGCTCAGCCAGGGCGATGACCGTGGCGCGCGGGTCCTCGTTGAGCACGCGCAGGATCCGGGCGTCGATGGCGTCGATGCGCGCCGTGGTGGTCAAAGTGACAACCTCTCCGGTCGCGCGAGCCTCGGAAGTTCGCATAATGCGCAGCGCAAGGGTGAGCACTTGTGCGAAGTGCCGACCGGTGGTGCACTGGACATGTATTTCTGCACACGCGGACCGTACCCCCTCACGAACCGAGCAGCCACCTCGCAAGGACGCCGATGTCTGTCACCCCCGCAGTGGAGACCACTGCCTTTCCCGTCAACCACCCGAGCACACCGCTGCACGAGATCGAGCAGCGCGTGCTGTGGCTCGCGACGTCGATCGTCCACTACGCCAATCGTGTTCGTCCCAACACCAGCGGCCTCAAGGTCGGCGGGCACCAGGCGTCCTCGGCGTCCCTGGTGTCGATCATGACGACGCTGTGGTTCGAGCAGCTCCAACCGGGTGACCGGGTGTCGGTGAAACCGCATGCCTCTCCGGTGTTGCACGCCATCAACTACCTGCTCGGCGAACTCGACGGGAAGTTCCTGCCGACGCTGCGGGAGTTCGGTGGACTCCAGTCGTACCCCAGTCGCGCCAAAGATCCTGACCCCGTCGACTATTCGACAGGATCGGTGGGGATCGGTGCCACCGCTCCGATCTGGGGTGCCATCGCGCGGCGCTACGTCGACACCCAGATCGGGGCTGCGGGCAGCGGGCGGCAGTATTCACTGGTGGGCGACGCCGAACTCGACGAAGGCGCCGTGTGGGAGGCCATCCTCGACCCCTCGGTGGCTGAGCTCGGTGAGATCGTCTGGATCGTCGACCTCAACCGGCAGTCGCTCGACCGCGTCATCCCCAACATCGCCGCCGGCCGGCTGGAGGCGATGTTCACCGCGGCGGGGTGGCAGGTCATCACCGTGACCTTCGGGACGCTGCTGGAATCGGTGTTCACCCGCCCCGGCGGGGATGCACTGCGGGCCCGCATCCTGGACATGTCGAACCCGGAGTACCAGCGGCTGTTGCGGTGCGGCGCAGGCGAAGTCCGCGATCGTCTCCCTGGCAACGGACCGGACGCCGAGGCGATTTCCGGTCTCATCACCGAACTCGACGATGCGGTGCTGCTGCGCGCCATCCGCAACCTGGGCGGCCACGATCTCGATGCCCTCCGCGAAGCCTATGCCCGCATCGACGACACCCGGCCCACCGTCATCATCGCCTACACCATCAAAGGCCGGGGCCTGCCCACGCAGGGCCACCCGCAGAACCACTCCTCACTGCTGACCGTCGAGCAATACGAGCAGTTGGCCGCCGAGTTGGGCATGGATCTCGACGACCCGTGGGCGACGTTCGAGCCGGGTTCGGCGGCCGCGCAGGTGTGCGCGCGAGCCGCGGCGCGGCTGGCCCGGGAGCCCGTGACGCTGATGACGCCGCCGCCGATCCCCGGTGACATGGGCCGAACTCCGTCGGGGACGGCGACGACCCAGGCCGCGCTGGGGCGGGTGCTCCTCGACCTGAGCCGTGCGGCCCCCGACGCCGCCAAGCGGGTGGTGACGGTCAGCCCCGATGTCAGCTCGACCACCAACCTCGCCGGCTGGCTCAACAAGGTCGGCGTGTGGTCGCCCAACGAGCGGCGCAACTGGTTCGACGACGACCCCGAGACGATCATGCACTGGCGGGAGAAGCCGACCGGCCAGCACATGGAGCTCGGCATCGCCGAGACCAACCTGGTCGGCCTGATGGGCGAGCTCGGGGCGACGTGGAGCCGGTGGGGTCAGCCGCTGTTCCCGATCGGCGTCATGTACGACCCGTTCGTCGAACGGGCGCTGGAACCCTGGTCCTACGGCATCTACGCCGGCGGCCAGTCCATCCTGGTCGGCACCCCGTCGGGCGTCACGCTGGCCGCCGAGGGCGGTGCGCATCAGTCGATCAAGACGCCCACCATCGGTCTGGAGCAACCCGGCTGCATCGGCTACGAACCGGCGTTCGCCATCGACGTCGAGTGGACCCTGCTGTCGGCGATCGGCCGGCTGGGCCGCCCGGACGGCATCTCGTCGTACTTCCGCCTGTCCACCCGGCCCGTCAACCAGGCGTTGGCCGCGGTCCCCGAGGACCCCGCGGCGCGGGAACGGCGCCGCCGGCAGGTGATCGCCGGGGGTTACGTGCTGCGCCGGGTCGACGACCCGATGGTCACCCTGGTCGGGATCGGCGCCATGATCACCGAAACACTCTCTGCCGCAGAGCGTCTCGATCAGCAGGGCATCGCGGCCGACGTCGTCTGTGTCACCAGCCCCGGGCTGCTCTTCGACGCCGTGCAGGCGCGCCGGGGGCTCTCGCAGAGCCCGGCGTGGATTCTGGATCAACTGTTTCCCGCGGACCGGGCCACCCCGATGGTGACGGTCCTCGACGGCCATCCGCACACGCTGGCGTTCCTCACGGGAATCAACGGCGTCGCGGGGACCGCGCTGGGCGTGAGCACGTTCGGCCAGGTCGGGTCGCTGGAGGATGTGTACCGCCACCACGGCATCGACACCGACAGCATCGTGCGCGCCGCACTCGATCTCGTCAGGAAGGGCTGACCGCGCGGCGACGGAGAAGCACCCGCCGGATCACTTCATGTTGCCGTGGCTGCACGCCCGCGGTCGAAAACTTTCGACGACGACAATATCGGACCGTGGTCTGCGCTGGTCAGGGCCGCATCCGGACAACGCTCACGGCCGGGTCGCGTCCGGGCCGACGACTTTGCCGGAACTCGCGCTGACTGAGCGCAGCAAACACTGAAGAAAGTTTGCTGCGATCTATAACCCGTCGTCACAGCGTCAATCCTCGACGGATTCGGCCGCTGCGAGTTAACCTCGAACCCGTGGGGTTTGCCGGTTCGATTCGTGATCAGCGTTGACCGGCGTCGTCGAGACGCCGCGCGCGCAGAAGGTCGCTGCCCTGCGGCATGACCTGCCCGCGCTCGAACCGGTCGTCACGGGTTGGCGCACCCGCTGGCGCGCGCTGGTGGGTGCCGCGATCGATCTCACGACGGCCTCGGGCGCGGTCGCCGTCGGCATGACGGCGGCCCACCACCTCAACCAAGATCTGCCGTCGTGGCAGATGATGTGTTTCTTCGCGCCGACGGTCGTCGCCCTGTTCGCCACGCGCGGGTTGTACCGGCGGGTCCTGAACCGCACTTTCCTCGACGATCTGCCCAAGGTCGAGGCGCTCACCGCCGTCGCGGCGATGCTGTTGCTCAGCGGGCTGGTGCTCAACCCGACCATCTCCGGGTCGCGCAGCAAGGCGATCGTCGCGGTGTGGGTGTGCGCGGCGGTGCTGATCCCACTCGGCCGCCTGATCGCCTTCACGGTGCGCAACTGGCAGTTCCGCCGGAACCGGATGATCGCCCCCACCTTGATCGTCGGCAACGGGCGGATCGCGGCGAAGGTGGTCGAGCGGCTCGAGGTGACCCCCCACTACGGGTTGCGGCCCGTCGGCCTGATCGACGACGACGTCCCGTCGATGGGCATCGACCGGGACAAGCCGGCCAGCATCCCGTACCTGGGCAAGCTGGACGTCCTCGACGAGGTCATCACCCGGACCGGGGCGCAGTGCCTCCTGGTCGCGTTCTCCCGGACCCGCGACGACGCCATCACCGCCGCGGTGAGAGTCGCACACCGGCGCGGTCTGGCGGTCTGGATCGTGCCCAGGATCTTCGACACCATCGGGGTCCACGCCCGCATCGACCACATCGGCGGGCTGCCGCTGATCTCGGTGCCCAGCACCAACCCCCGCAGCTGGCAATTCGCGGCGAAACACCTGTCCGACCGCCTGATCGCCGCGGTCGGGCTGCTGCTCATCTCACCGCTGTTCCTGCTGCTGATGCTCGCGGTGCGGATCAGCTCTCCGGGACCGATCTTCTTCGGCCAACCGCGCATCGGGCGAGACGGGCGGGTGTTCGACTGTCTGAAGTTCCGCTCGATGCGGCCGCCGGCGAGCACCGACGCCGCGTTCACCCGCGCCGCCACCAGCGCACCCGGGGGCGTCGAGGGGGAGGACCGCCGCACCCCGATCGGCAAGATCATGCGGGCGACCTCGATGGACGAACTGCCGCAGCTGATCAACGTCATCCGCGGCGACATGAGCCTCGTCGGCCCGCGCCCGGAACGCCCCGAGTACGTCGACCTGTTCAACGTCCAGATCGCCCGGTACGGCGACCGGCACCGGGTGAAGGCCGGCATCACCGGGTGGGCACAGGTGCACGGTCTGCGCGGCCAGACCTCGATCGCCGACCGGGCCGAGTGGGACAACTTCTACATCGAGAACTGGTCGCTGTGGCTCGACTGGAAGATCCTCGCGATGACGGTCGCCGCGGTCATGCACCGCGCCGAGTGACCCCGACCGGCCGGTACGCTTTGGTACCGTCGCGCCATGGAAGATGCGTTCACCGATGACGCCCTCGGCACACTCGACGCGGTGGGCGCCGTGGACGCGCTCCGAGCCGGCGCCGTGTCGGCGGCCGAACTGGTCGACGCGGCCATCGCACGCACCGAGGCCGTCAACCCGGCCCTGAACGGTCTGGCCTTCGCGGCCTTCAAGCGGGCCCGCGAGAGAGCCCGCCTGCGGCGCCCCTACGGCGGTTACTTCGACGGCGTGCCCTCGTTCATCAAGGACAACGTGGCCGTCGCGGGGATGCCCACCGGTGAGGGCGCCGACGCCTGGGAGGCGCGCGAGGAGATCGCCGACGGGGACTTCGCCCGTGCCTACCTGGGCACCGGGCTGATCCCGCTGGGCAAGACCCAGCTGTCCGAATTCGGGTTCAGTGCCTCGGCGGAACATCCCCGGCTCGGGCCGGTCCGCAATCCGTGGAACACCGACTTCACCGCAGGCGCGTCGTCGTCGGGCTCCGGTGCATTCGTGGCTGCAGGCGTCGTCCCGATCGCGCATGCCAACGACGGGGGCGGCTCGATCCGAATCCCGGCCGCCTGCAACGGTCTGGTCGGCCTCAAGCCGTCGCGGGGCCGGTTGCCGCTGGACCGCAACGTCCGCCAGATGCCGCTGCGCATCGTGCACAACGGGGTGCTCACCCGGTCGGTGCGCGACACCGCGGCGTTCTACCGCGAGATGGAACGCATCGTCGCCCATCCCCGGCTGCCCCGCATCGGCGACATCCGCAGCCCCGGTACCGAGCGCCTGCGTATCGCGGTGTGCACGCGTTCGATCTCGCGGGAGTCCGCGCCAGAGATCCGCGACCTCACGCTGCAGACCGCGGAGTTGTTGACCGGCCTCGGTCACCGAGTGAGCCTGATAGACAACCCGATTCCGCGCCGTTTCATCGACGACTTCCTCCTCTACTGGTCCTTTCTGGCGTTCGCGCTGGTGCGCGGCGGGCGTCGGACCTTCGGTGAGACCTTCGACCGGACCCGGCTGGACAACCTGACCCTCGGGCTCGAGCAGCACGCGGCACGCCATCTCGCCCGGGTGCCCCTCGCGCTCGCGCGACTGGCGCGCACCCGGCGAATCACCGCGGCGCTCTACCGAACTCACGACGTGCTGCTCACCCCGACGCTGGCCGACACCACGCCGCGGATCGGTCATCTCGACCCGACCGCCGATTACCAGCAGGTGATCGATCGGCTCATCGAGTGGGTGGCGTTCACGCCGCTCCAGAACGTCACGGGTGAACCGGCGGTGTCGCTTCCCTTGGCGCGCTCGGCGACGGGACTGCCGGTGGGGATGATGTTCGCCGCGCCCCTGGGTCACGACGCGCGGCTGCTGTCGCTGGCCTACGAACTCGAGCAGGCGCAGCCCTGGCCGACGATCGCGACCGCGCCCGACACCGCGCCGTAACGGGACCGGCAGGGAGTTAACACCGGCGACATTGCCGGTGGTGCCGGGCGTTACCTGGTGCTCGCACCATCGCTACTCGTGGACACCAGTCAGGTCGGTGACACGCAGGCGTCCGCGGTCCTGCGATCACCGCAACTCACCGAGGGCTCGCAGAACACCCTCGCGTGTCTGGTCCGCTTCGCACTGGCCAACATCCGCAGGCGCCCAGAACGGTTCGTGCTGTCGGTGCTGGGCATCGCTCTGGCTATCGCGTGCGTGACCGTTGTTCGTACGGTGTCGGCGAATTTCGCTGTCACAGGCGAGGATTCGCTTGCCGATGTGCTGCCCGAGGGGGCGCTGTGGGTGGTACCCGCCGCCGGCGTGCATTACGACCCGGCCGCCCAGGCGCTCGTCGCCGACGGTCCGGCGCCCGACCTCGCCGTGCCACCGGGATGGTCGGCGACGCGCGTGCTGTCCGGCGTCACCGAGATCAACGGGCAACCGGTGTCGCTACGCGGTCGCGATGACGTCACCCCCGGAACGGCTGCGCTGGGCGGCGCGCTGGCGCAGCGACTCGGAGTCGCTGACGGCGCGTCGGTGACGGTCGGCGGCCGGCCCCTGCGCATCATCGTCGACGGCGCGGGTCAATCCGTGGTCGTCGCGACCGGCATAGCCGAAAGCGTTGTGGGACAACAAGGATGGTGGGTGGTCTCGGCTCCGAGGGGCTTCGAGCAGCGCCGGGACACCGCTGTGGTGCTCAGCGGTGCCGTCGGGCTGCCGTCGACCCCCGACCCGTCCGTCCGGCCCGATCCAGGTGGCGCAGGGCTCATCTACGACACCGTCGGCGGATCCGGACCGCTGACCTTCGAGCAGAAGTTCTCGGCGCTGTTCTCCGGCGAGGTCACCGGGTCCACCCTCGGTTTGATCTCGATCATCGGGCTCGTCCTGGGTTTCGTGATCGCGGTGTCGTCGTTCCTGGCCGCGGTCACCGAGCGCCGCCGCGAGTTCGGCATCATGTCGAGCATCGGGTTGGCCGACGAGGTGCTCTACTTCTTCCTCGTCGAGTCGGCCATCGTCTTCCTGGCCGCCTATCTGATCGGCATCACCGCCGCGGGAATCGCGGTGGCTCTGGTCATTCCTGGTATCGCCACGGTGTTCTCCTGGCTGCAGGGTGCCGCGATGACGGCGATGTTCCTGCCCGCCATGGCGATCGTCGGCGCGTTGGTGCCGGTGCACAGGTTGCTGCAGCAGCGGCCCGTCGAGCTCCTGGGGGACCGATGATCAGCAAGGGACTGCGCTACGGCTGGCTGGCCGCGCGGCGGCGGATCCGAGAGATGGTGCTGCCCGCCGTGACCACCGCCACCGGCTCCTTCCTCGTCGTGCTCGTCTTCGGCATGTCCGACGGAATCCGCGCCCAGTCGGCCACGTTGGGGCACGCCGAAGAGATCGGCCGCGCGGTGGTGCTGATCTCCATCACCGTGCTGCTGGTCGGCGTGGCCGAAGTCGCGGTCGCGACCACCCGAACCGTCGCCCACCGCACCCGCGAACTCGGTGTCCTCGGGGCCAACGGGGTGCCCCGCCCGCCCGTCGTCGCGGCGCTGCTGGTCGAACCCGTGGTCGCCGCGCTCGTGGGTGCCGTGGCCGGAGCGCTGCTGGCCGTGCTCACCGGGGTGGTGCTGGCGGCGGCACGTCTGGTCGGCACCGGGGTCGCACCCGCCGGCCTGCTGCTCGGAGTCGGGGTGGCAGTCGGTGTCAGCATCGTGGCCGCCGTGGCCACCAGCGTCGTCCCGACCTGGCAGGCGGCCTCCCGCCCACCCATCCGCTCGTTGACCGAAGGACACTGACATGACGGTGATCGAAGTCTCGGACGTGTGGAAACTGCACAAACTCGGCGACGAGGTCGTCAAGGCGCTGATGGCCGCCGAATTGTCGGTCACAGCAGGAGAATTCGTCTGTCTGATGGGCCCGAGCGGGAGCGGCAAGTCCACACTGCTCAACATCATCGGCGGGCTGGACCGGCCGACCAAGGGCAAGGTCACGGTGGCCGGCAAGGACACGGCGCAGTTGACCGAGAGCCAGTTCGCCGCGTTGCGCCACGACACGATCGGCTTCATCTTCCAGAGCTACAACCTGATCCCGTTCCTGTCGGCCGTCGAGAACGTCGAACTGCCTCTGATGTTCGAGCCCTACGACCGCGCCGCGCTACGGCGGCGGGCCGTTGAACTACTCGAGCTGGTCGGCCTCGGGCACCGCATCGACCATCAACCCACCAAGATGTCCGGCGGCGAACAGCAGCGCACGGCGATCGCCCGCTCGCTGATCAGCAGCCCCACCATCGTGCTGGCCGACGAACCCACCGCAAATCTCGACCACCGCACCGGCGAGACCGTGGTGCGGATGCTGCGCGACCTGTGCTCGACCATGGGCGTGACCGTGGTCGCCAGCACCCATGACCCCACGGTGGCCGACGAAGCGAGCCGTGTCGTCCGGATGCGAGACGGACAGATCGTCAACTGATGTGGCACACCTGGGAGGCTTTCGAATGACACAGACCGAGCCCGCGGCCACCACGGGTCGCGACGCACTGATGACCACCGAGCTGGTCCCCGAACAGATCCTGCCCAAGGTGATGACGACGTTCGGCCTGACCGCGGCCTACGTGTTCATCATCTGCTGGGTCACCGGATCGTCGGTGATGGCCGGCGGCGGCTGGACGGCGATACCGATGTGGGTGCTGGGCATCCTGACCTTCCTCATCCCGGCCGGCATGGCGGTCGTGGAACTGGGCAACCTGTGGCCCGGCCAGGGCGGGGTCTACATCTGGGCGACCCGCACCATGGGCGAAACCTGGGGATTCATCGGCGGTTACCTGTCCTGGGTGCCGGTGATCCTCAACGCTGCGTCCTCGCCGGCAGTGGTGCTGCAGTTCCTGCTGCTGGCCTTCCACGCCGAACTCGGCCTGACCACGAGCATCATCCTGCAACTGGTGATCCTGTGGACCGTGATCGGTCTCGCCCTGGCGAAACTGGCTGCCAATCAACGGATCATGAACATCGTGTTCGTGGTGTACGGGCTGTTGACGGTGACCATCTTCGTCGCCGGACTGCTGTTCGCCGTCAAGAACGGCTCGGCCACGCCGTTCAGCTGGGCCGAGGCCACCATCCCGAACTTCGGCGTCGCCGGATTCCTGTACGGCACCGTGCTGCTGTACCTGCTCGGTGTCGAGACGCCCTACAACATGGGCGCGGAATTCCTCTCGGTGCGCAAGAGCGGGCCGAAGATGATCCTGTGGGGGTCGGCCGCGCTGGTGGCCATCTATCTGCTCACCACGCTGGGCACCATGATGGCTCTGCCCAGCGACGAGATCGACCCGGTGACCGGCGTGATCGGCATGCTCGACGCCGCCGGTTTCCCGGGCCTGATGGAGACCTGCGCGATCGTCCTGGCGTTCATCATCGTGGTCGCGCTGATGACCTACCAGGTGGCGTACTCCCGGCTGATCTTCGTCTCCGGTCTGGAACGGCATCTGCCGCGGTTGTTCACCCACCTCAACCCGCGCACCCGTAATCCCGTGACCGCGATCCTGATCCAGGGCGTCATCTCCTCGCTGATCCTGGTCGGGTTGTACTCGCAGAGCAGCATGGCCAACGTGACGATCTACCTGCAGGGCGGGCTGTCCACGGTGTGGCTGCTGTCGGGATTCTTCTTCCTGTT
>Ga0247757_10001012_pt1 | contig 20665 bp, 17 predicted proteins | sample UWRJL126311R4_FD_180929 | JGI IMG/M metagenome (GOLD analysis project Ga0247757, IMG submission 180929) | Plant litter microbial communities from Arlington Agricultural Research Station in Wisconsin, United States - UWRJ-L126-311R-4 | ecosystem: Environmental > Terrestrial > Plant litter >...
CTCGCCGCGGACCCGCCCGTCGCGCAGGACGGTGACGGTGTGCGCGATCTCGCGGACCTCCGCGAGGCGATGGGTGATGTAGACCACGGCGACGCCGTCGGCCACGGCCTGGCGCACGCGGTCGAAGAGCAGGTCGACGGAGGCCTGGCCGAGCGGCGCCGTCGGCTCGTCGAGGATGAGCACCTTCGGTGAGATCGCGAAGGCCTTCGCGATCTCGAGCAGGTGCTTCTGCGCGACGGTGAGGGTCTCGACCCGGTCGCGGAGGTGCACGTGGAGCCCGACCCCGTCGAGCAGCCTCTCGGCGACCTCGACCTCGTTCGCGCCGGCGAACACCGAGGCGGGGAGCGAGACGCGGAGGTTCTCGAGCACCGTGAGATCCGGCAGGACCGCCGGGTGCTGGTAGACGATCGCGATGCCGAGCTTCGCCGCCGTCGCGGGCGTGAGGGTGACGTCCTCGCCCTCGAACGAGATGGTCCCGCCCTCGGGCTGCACGGTGCCGGACGCGACGTTCATGAGCGTCGACTTGCCCGCGCCGTTCTCGCCGAGCAGCGCGTGCACCTCGCCGCCGCGCAGGCTGACGGAGACGTCGGTGAGCGCGGCGACACCCGAGTACAGCTTCGTGATGTGTGCGAGCACGAGCCGTGCGGCCGACCGGTCGGCGACGGGCGGCGGCGGCGTGGTCTCGTCCTGCTGGGTCAGGGACATCTCGGGCGTCTCTTCCTGGTGGGGCGCGGTGGCGTGCGGGGAGGGAGCCGGCGACCGGGGGTGGCGGTCCGGTCGCCGGCTCGGGGTCCTACTTGTTGTTGATGGCCTTCGCCTGGGCGTTCTTGTCGAGCTGCGCCGACAGGTAGATGTCACCCGGCAGGGACTTGTCGCACTCGACCGGGTTCGGCTTGCCCGAGACGGAGTCCTCGAAGACCGGCGCCTTGAAGGTGCTCGACGACGGCGGGGTGCCGCCCGTGGCCTTCGCGACCGCCCACTGGACGGCGAGGCGCACGTTGTCGTTGCCCGTCGCGACGGTCATCATCTTGAAGCTCGGGTTGTCGGTCCAGAAGCAGCCGAGGGTGTTGCCGTCGGAGGTCACGAGCGCCGGGATCGGGCGCCCCGACTTCTGGAAGACCGGCAGCGAGCCCACGAGGGTCGGGCCGAAGTCCGAGATGATCACGTCGATCTTCGGGTTCTTCGCGATCTCGGCGGTGAGCACCTGCTGGGTGAGCGCCGGGTCCCAGTTGGTCACGTCGTACGGCGCCTCGTTCAAGTACTTGTACTTGCTGTCGAGCACGCTGTCGAGGCCCTTGAGCTCGTCCTTGCCCTGGCTGTTGCCCTTCGGGCCGCTCAGGAAGAGCATGTTGGCGCCGTCCGGGAACTGCTGCTTGATCCAGTTGCCCCAGTTGACGCCGTCGTTCTCGAACGAGGCGCCCACGAACTGCGTGTAGTCGGTGCCGGCCTTGCCGCCGACCTCGACGCGGTAGGGCACCATGACGACGCCGGCCTTGTAGGCCTTGCGGATCGCCGGGAGCATGGCCGGGCCCGCGTCGGCGAAGACGACCATCGCGTCGACGCCCTTGGAGGCGAACGCGTTGATGTCCGAGATCGACTTCTGCGTGTCGCCCTGGCCGTTGGAGTACTCGTAGCTCGTGACGCTCGGGCACTTCTTGACCTCGTCCTCGCCCGAGGCCGTGGTCACGAGGCGCCAGCTGTTGCCGCCGAAGCCGTCGAGCTGGGCGAGCTTGATCTTCTTGGTGCCGCACCAGCTCGGGGCGCCCTTCAGGTGGGTGCCGTCGCCGCTGCCGGAACCGCCGCCGGATCCGGCGGAGCAGCCGGCGAGGGCCAGGGCGACCAACGCGATGCCGGACGCGAGTGCTGTGAGAGTACTGCGACGTTTCATGTGGGGTTCCTCCTGGTTGGGATGCGACGTCTGCGTCGCGTTTTTCGACTGCCGTGTCGAAACTCGGGTGGTCAGGCGGGGAGCGCCCGATCGGCGCGGTCGGGGAACAGCCGTCGGCGGACGGCGCCCCAGTTGACGGAGTAGAGGCCGACGCCCACGACCAGCGCGATCGCCTGCACGAGGGTCTGCACCGAGGTGTCGACGCCGAGGGCGTGCACGAACTGGGTGAGCTGGGTGAGGAAGAGGGCCGCGATGACGGTCGAGACCGGGAATCCGCGGCCGCCGAGCAGCGAGGTCCCGGCGAGCACGACGACCGCGACCGATGGCAGCAGCTGCCCGTCGCCCTGGAAGGCCGTGGGCTGGTTGTTGATCCCCGCGAAGAGGATGCCGGCGAGGCAGTAGAGCAGCTGCGCCCAGACGAACGAGAGGGTCTGGTGCAGGCGCACCCGGAGTCCGACCGCCCGCGCCGCGCGCGCATTCGCGCCGATGGCCTCGAAGCGGCGCCCGGCGACCGTCTTCTTCACCACGACGCTCACGATGACGAGTGCCGCGAGCGCGAACCAGGCCGAGTTCGGCACGCCGAGGATCGTCGCCCCGCCGACGACGCTCGCGAGCAGGTGGGTCGTGGTACGCGGCGTCCCGCCGGAGATCACGAAGATGACGCCGTACATGACCGCGTTCATGCCGAGGGTCGCGACGATCGAGTTGAGGCGCAGCCGACTCACGAGGAAGCCGTTGAGCAGCCCCGCCGCGATCGCGAAGCCGACGGCGACGAGGATTGCCGGCACGAGCAGGGCGTCGTCGCCCGCGGGCAGGCGCACGACGGTTACCACGGCGAGCGAGATCCCGCCCGCGACCGAGAGGTCGATGCCTCCCTGCTGCACGACGAGCATCTGCCCGAGTCCCGCGGCGGCCAGCACGGCCGCGAGCGGCAGCATGCCGATGAGGGCGGCGTGCGAGATGCTGGACTGCGCCGCCGGGATCACGGCCCCCAGCACGAAGAGCAGTGCGGTCGCGATGGCGATCGCCACGAACCCGCGGGGCACACGGACCGGCGAGCTCGTCAGAACTCGGTTCTCGCGCCTGATGTCCTGGCTCACGTCTCTCCCTGCGTCGGGTCGTCCACGACCCGCGCACAGCGTCGTGTTGAGCAGCACTTTACAAAACTCGCCTCGAGTGCACAAGCCGCACATGAAGCGCTCACCTTCAGCGCATCTCTGTATAGTGCTGCCGAACATCAGAGCGAGGAGGCTCGAGCATGAGCGGCAAGCGGATCGCAATTCTGGGGAGCGGTGCCCAGGGATCGGGCGTGGGAGCGGACATGATCCGCGCGGGGCTGGACGTCACGTTCATCGAGCAGTGGCCCGCCCACGTCGAGGCGATGCGCGCCCGCGGAGTGGAGGTCCGCCTCCCCGAGCAGACGTACGTCACCCCCGTGAACGTGCACCACCTCTGCGAGGTCGCCGAGCTCCGCGAGCGCTTCGACCTCGTCTTCCTCGTGACCAAGGCCTACGACACGCGCTGGGCCTGCGAGCTCATCAAGCCGGTGCTCGCCGACGACGGCCTCGTCGTCGGCCTGCAGAACGGCATGAGCATGGACGACATCGCCTCCATCGTCGGCGCCGAACGCACCATCGGCGCCGTCATCGAGATGGCGTCGAACATGTTCGAGCCCGGCATCGTGAACCGCGAGAACTCGCCCGCCACCGCATGGTTCGCGGTCGGGGCCTACGACGCCTCGACCCGTGGGCGTGAGCAGGAGGTGTGGGACGCCCTGCACCACGCGGGCACCGTCGAGATCTCCGACGACATCCGCTCGTCGAAGTGGATGAAGCTGGTCGCCAACGCCGGCGAGCTCGTTCCCTCGGCGATCCTCAACCTGCCGCTCGCGGACGCGGCGGCCGTGCCGGGCGTGCGCGCGTTCATGGATCGCTGCTGCGTCGAGGCCGCCGAGGCGACCGTCGCGTCGGGCAGCCGGCTCCGTCCCGTCTTCGGGCTCACCGAGGCCGAGGTGACGGATGCCGCGACCTACGCCCCGGCGCTCCTCCAGATCGTGCTCGACCGCTTCTCGTCGCCGACCACCCGCACCACCGTGCTGCAGGACTGGATGAAGGGCCGCCGCGCGGAGGTCCACGAGATCAACGGCACGGTCGTCCGCGCGATGGCCCGCGCGGGACTGCGCGCCCCCGCCAACGAGCGCACCGTCGAGATCGCCCTCCGCATCGAGGCGGGCGAACTGGATGCGCGCCCCGAGAACGCGGAGCTTCTGCTCGCCGAGCCCGTGCGCGCGTGACCGCTAGCGCTCCGCCCGGAGCTTCGACACCTCGTACAGCGCGACGCTCACCGCGATCCCGGCGTTGAGCGACTCCGTCGACGACTCGATCGGGATCGACACGACCGCGTCGCACGTCTCGGTCACGAGCCGCGACAGGCCGCTCCCCTCGCTGCCCACGACGAGCACGATCGGCTGAGGCGCGAGGTCGAGGCCGGGCAGCGACACGTCGCCGCCGCCGTCGAGGCCGAGCACGAAGACGCCCCGGGCCTTCAGCTCCTTGAGGGTCTGCGTCAGGTTCGAGGCCATCGCGACGGGCACCCGGGTCGCGGCGCCCGCGGACGTCTTCCAGGCGGCCGCGGTCAGGCCAACCGAGCGACGCGACGGCACGATGACGCCCTGCCCGCCGAACGCCGCGACGGAGCGGATGATCGCCCCGAGGTTGCGCGGATCGGTCACGCCGTCGAGCGCGACGAGCAGGGGGGTCTGGCCGCGGCCCTCGATCCGGTCGAGCAGTTCGAGCGGATGCGCGTACTCGTACGCCGGCACCTTGAGGGCGAGGCCCTGGTGCACGGCATCCGGACCGCTCAGCCGGTCGAGCTCGGGACGCATGACCTCGAGGATCGGGATGTCGCGCTTCGTCGCGAGCGCGAGCGCCTCCTTGACCCGGTCGTCCATCTCCACGCGCGCCGCGATGTAGAGCGTCGTCGCCGGGATGCGCGTGCGCAGCGCCTCGAGCACGGAGTTCCGGCCCGTCACGATCTCGCCCTCGTCGGTGGGACGTCGCCGCGGCGCGGGACGGCGCTGGCCGTCCGACGCGCCCGACCCGCCGCGCCCGTACTTCGACCGTGCCGCCTCGAGGCGGTCGTTCGCGGCCTTGCGCTTGCCGGCGACGTGCCAGCTGCGGTCCTCGGCCTTCGGCGTCGGACCCTTGCCCTCGAGCGCGCGCCGGCCGTTGCCGCCGGTGCCCCCGGTGGGACCCTTCTTGCCGCTGCTCTTACGGGCTCCCGGCCGTCCCGGCTTCGCCATCTAGCTCACGCTCCACTGTGTTCCGGTCGCGCCGTCCTCGAGGACGATGCCGGCGGCCGTGAGCTCGTCACGGATCCGATCGGCCTGCGCGAAGTCCTTCGCCGCGCGCGCCCGCGCACGGTCGTCGATGAGGCGCCCCACGAGCACCTCGAGCGCGGCGCCGGCCGCGCCCGCGTCGTCGTCGCCCGCCCACTGCGGCGCCGACGGGTCGATCCCGAGCACGTCGAGCATCGCGACGACGGATGCGCGCGCGCCCGCGGCGGCGGCCAGGTCGCCCGCGTCGAGCGCCTGATTGCCGGCGCGCAGGGTGTCGTGCAGCACGCCGAAGGCCTGCGGCGTGCCGAGGTCGTCGTCCATCGCGGTGCCGAACGCGTCGGGCACCTGCCCGGGCAGCGCACCCGGCTGCCCCTCGAGCGCCGTCGCCGAGCGCTCGAGGAACCCCTCGATCCGCTCGAACGCGACCTCCGCCTCGGCGAGCCCGCCCGCCTGATAGTCGAAGTTCGAGCGGTAGTGCGCGCTCGCGAGGTAGTAGCGCACGACGATCGGCCGCGCGGCGCCCAGGACGTCGGCCGCGAACACCGAGTTGCCGAGCGACTTCGACATCTTCTGGCCCTCGACGTTGAGGAGGCCGTTGTGCACCCAGTACCGCGCGAAGCCGTACCCGGCAGCGTGCGACTGGGCCAGCTCGTTCTCGTGATGCGGGAAGCGGAGGTCGAGGCCGCCGCCGTGGATGTCGAACGCGTCGCCGAGGTACCGGCGCGACATCGCGGAGCACTCGATGTGCCATCCCGGACGCCCGCTCCCCCACGGCGCCGCCCAGTTCGCCGACGCCGGCTCCGTGGGCTTGGCGCCCTTCCAGAGCGCGAAGTCGCGCGGGTCGCGCTTGCCGCGGGTGGGGACGTCGGCCGACTCCGCCATGTCGGCGAGCCTCTGGTGCGTCAGGGCCCCGTAGTCCGGCCAGGTGGTCGTGTCGAAGTAGACGTCGCCCGAGCCGTCGTCGGCGACGTAGGCGTGGCCGCGCTCGATGAGGCGCGCAATGAGCTCCTGCATCTGGGCGACGTTGGCGGTCGCGCGCGGCTCGTAGGTGGGCTCGCGGATGCCGAGGGCCCGATAGCCGGCGGAGAACTCCTGCTCGACCCGGTAGGCGAGCGCCCACCACGGCTCGGCCTCGGTCTCGTTGGCGAGGATCTTGTCGTCGATGTCGGTGACGTTGCGGATGAAGTCGACCCGGAATCCGCGGTACTCGAACCACCGGCGCCAGATGTCGTAGGCCAGCGCGCTGCGCAGGTGCCCGATGTGCGGCGCGGACTGCACCGTCGGACCGCACACGTAGAACCCGACGCGGCCGTCGACGAGCGGCACGAAGTCGCGCAGCTGCTGCTCCTGCGTGTCGTAGAGCCGGATCGTCACCCGTCGAGCCTACTGAGCAGGGCGGTCGCGATGACGGCGACCCCCTCGCCCCTGCCCGTGAAGCCGAGGTGGTCCGACGTCGTGCCCGCGATGCTCACCGGAGCGCCGACCAGCCCCTCGAGGTGCGCCTCGATCTCGCTCCGGCGGCGGGCGATCCGCGGTCGGTTGCCGACCACCTGGACGGCCACGTTGACGACGCCGAAACCCGCCCCGCCGATCGCGCCGAGCGCGTCGCGCAGGAACAGCTCGCTCCGCGCGTCCGCGAACCGCGGGTCGTCGGAGCCGAACCGGCCGCCGATGTCGCCGAGGCCGGCCGCCGAGAGCAGCGCGTCGCACATCGCGTGGATGATCGCATCGCCGTCGCTGTGCCCCGCGAGTCCCGGCTCGTCGGGCCAGTAGAGGCCGCCGAGCCAGAGCGGCGACTCCTCGTCGTAGGCGTGGACGTCGATCCCGATCCCCGTGCGCATGCCGCCCCCCTCGAGCGTCGCCTCCCCGCGGAGCGACTGCGCCGCGCGGTGCAGGTCGGCCTCCGTCGTGATCTTGGCCGCGGCCGCCGATCCCGGTACGACGACGACCGGGTGGCCGGCCAGCGCGAACAGCGCCGCGTCGTCGGTGTGCTCGCGGTCGGCGCGCGCGTACGCCGCGAGCAGCGGACCGCGCGGGAACCCCTGCGGCGTCTGCATCGCGACGAGCTCGCTGCGGTCGACCGTCTCGACGATCCGGTCCGCCTCGTCGACCCGCTTGATCGTGTCGGACACCGGGAGCCCGGGCACCGCGCCGCCGTCCCCCGTCACGGCCGCGACGACGGCGTCGAACTGCGCGGGCGGCGTGAGCGGCCGGGCCGCGTCGTGCACGAGGACGACGTCGACCTCGGCGTCGACGAGCGACAGCCCGGATGCCACCGACGCCTGCCGATGCTCCCCGCCCGGCACCACGGCGATCCCGCCGGCCACGCGACGCGCGATCGCCTCGGCGTCGCGCATCCGGTCGGCGGGCGCTACGACGACGATCGACGCCTCCGTCGACCACGCGCGCACACCGCGCAGGGCGCGCTCGAGGATCGAGACGCCGTCGAGCTCGACGAACGCCTTGGGCTCACCGCGGCCGAGCCGCGAGCCGGAGCCCGCGGCGACCACCACGACCGCGACGCGCACGATCCGCTCCGCCGGAGCCGAGCGCCTAGGAGGCGAGGACCTCGTCGAGGACGGTCGACGCCTTCTCCTCGTCGGTCTTCTCCGCGAGCGCGAGCTCGGAGATCAGGATCTGACGGGCCTTGGCGAGCATCCGCTTCTCCCCCGCGGAGAGACCGCGGTCCTGGTCGCGACGCCACAGGTCGCGCACGACCTCGGAGACCTTGATCACGTCGCCGGAAGCGAGCTTCTCGAGGTTGGCCTTGTAGCGCCGGCTCCAGTTGGTGGGCTCCTCCGTGAAGGGGGCGCGCAGCACCTCGAAGACCCGGTCCAGGCCCTCCTTGCCGATGACGTCACGGACGCCGACGAGGTCGACGTTCTCCGCCGGGACCTCGATGGTGAGATCGCCCTGCGTCACGTTGAGCTTGAGGTAGACCTTCTCCTCGCCTCGGATGGTGCGCTTCTTCACCTCCGTGATGGTGGCGGCACCGTGGTGGGGATAGACGACCGTCTCGCCGACCTCGAAGAGCATGGAGTTGTTCCTTCCGCAGACCTTCCATTTTACCACAGCGGATCTCCCGCATCCCGGGCGCGGTCGGAGCCCCCGTGCGGTCCCGATATGCTGGAGCCGACCGTCAGGAGGGGTTCTGTGAAGGCTCGGGCAATCGCCTCGATCATGGCCGTTGCGCTCGTCGCCGCCGGCATCGCCGGCTGCACCTTCGTCACCCCGATCGCCACGCATGAGATCAACGACGTGGTCGACGGCGCGAACGTCGCGGTCGGCGACGTGAAGCTGCTCAACACGCTCGTCGTCACCAAGAACGGCGTCAACGGCAACCTCGTCGCGCAGGCGTACAACTCGTCGGACTCCGACATCGAGCTGACCCTGCAGTACGACGTCAACGGCAAGCACACCGTCACGGTCGACCTCGCCCCCAACCGGGCGACCGACCTCGGCTTCGGCAAGGACGGCCAGGTCCTCCTGCCGAAGATGGGCACGAAGGCCGGCGGCCTCCTCCCCCTCTACGTGCAGTACGGCAGCGAGTCGGGCAAGCAGGTCAAGGTGCCGGTGCTCGACAACCAGCTCGCCGAGTACCAGCACCTGCTTCCGACGCCCACGCCGACCCCCACTCCGACGTCGACGAACCCGCCGGTCCTGCCGCCGATCCCCGGCGCGCCGACCCCCACGCCCACCCGCTAGACCCTCGCGGCGGGCCGAAGCGCGTCGGTACACTCCCCCGCATGGATGTCACCGAACTGCTCGACGCCGGCCTGCACCGGGTCTTCGGGAACCGCGACGCCGTGAGCCGGCGTCAGGCCATCGACGAGATCTACACGGACGACGTGCGGTTCGAGGAGCCCGAGGGCGTCTCCGTGGGGCGCGACGCGCTGGAGGGACGGGCGGCCGCCCTCATCGACGACGCTCCCGAGGCGTTCGGGTTCCACGAGGAGGGCGCACGCTACGTCGGGCCCGAGTCCGGGGCGCAGGCCTGGGCGTTCGGCCCCGAGGGCGCGCCGGTCGTCCGGGGGATCGACGTGATCACCGTGCGGGACGGCCGGATCGCCGTGCTCCGCACGATCCTCGCCGCCGCCTGACGGCTCCTACGCCTCGAAGCGGTAGCCGAGTCCCCGCACCGTCACGAGCATCGACGGCTGCGACGGGTCGTCCTCGATCTTCGAGCGGATGCGCTTGATGTGCACGTCGAGCGTCTTGGTGTCGCCGAAGTAGTCGGCGCCCCACACGCGATCGATGAGCTGGCCACGGGTGAGGACGCGTCCCGCGTTGCGCATGAGCAGCTCCAGGAGCTCGAACTCCTTGAGCGGCATCGGCACCTCGGAGCCGCCGACCGACACGGAATGGCGCTCCACGTCCATGCGGACCGGCCCGGTCTCGAGCACGGCGTCGGCATCCACCTCGACGTCGACGCGACGACGCAGGACGGCGCGGATGCGGGCGAGCAGCTCGCGCGACGAGTACGGCTTGGTCACGTAGTCGTCGGCTCCGAGCTCGAGCCCCACGACGATGTCGACCTCGCTGTCCTTCGCGGTCAGCATGATGATCGGCACCGACGAGCGCGAGCGGATCTCGCGGCACACCTCGGTGCCCGACAGCCCCGGGAGCATGAGGTCGAGCAGCACGAGGTCGGCGCCGGCGCGGTCGAAGGCGGCGATCGCCTCGCGGCCGTCGGCGGCGATCTCGGTCTCGTACCCCTCCCGCCGCAGAAGGAAGGAGAGGGGCTCGCTGAGCGAGAGCTCGTCTTCGACGATGAGGATGCGGGTCACGGGGTCACTCCGAGGATGGCGGCCGTGGCGTGCGACGCTTCGGGCAGGCGGATGGTGAAGGTCGAGCCGGAACCCGGCTGCGACCAGACGCGCACGTCGCCGCCATGGTTCTGGACGACGTGCTTGACGATGCTGAGGCCGAGGCCCGTGCCGCCGGTGTGGCGGCTGCGGGCCGCGTCGATGCGGAAGAAGCGCTCGAAGACCCGGTCGCGGTCGGCCTCGGGGATCCCGACGCCCTGATCGGTGACGGCGATCTCGACGATGCCCTCGCGGGTCGTCACGCCGATGCCGACCCGCGATCCATCGGGCGAGTACTGGATGGCGTTGACGATGAGGTTGTGGACGGCGGTGACGAGCATCTTCTCGTCGCCGTACACCTCCGCCTTCTTGTCGCCGCCGACGACGAGGGAGATGCCGTGGGAGTCGGCCGCGACCTTGTTGCGGTCCACGGCCTGGGCGATGACCGCCGAGACCTCGACGCGCTCCGCCTGCCCGAGCGCGTCGGCGGCCTGCAGGCGGCTGAGCTCGATGATCTCGTGGGTGAGGCGGCTCAGCCGGTCGGCCTCGATGAGGAGCCGCTTCGAGAAGCGCTTGATCTCCTCCGGCTCCTCCGCGGCCGACTCCATCGCCTCGGCGAGGAGGCCGATCGCGCCGATCGGGGTCTTGAGCTCGTGGCTGATGTTGCCGACGAAGTCGCGGCGCACCTCCTCGAGCCGGTACGACTCGGTGCGGTCGTCGGCCAGGAGGAGCACGAAGCGCGACCCGAGGCGCGCGACGCGCACGAGCAGGTGGATCTGGGCCTCGCCGAACGGCCCGCGGCTGAGGCTGAGCTCCCGGCTCACGGGATCGCCGGAGCGGCGCACCTGGTTGACGAGGTCGAGGAGCTCGGTGTGCACGAGCGCCTGATTCCAGACCAGCCCGAATGCGAGCGCGCCGGTCGAGGCCTTGAGGACGTTGTTGGAGGGATCGAGCACGACGCCCGCGGACTCGAGCGCGTCGAGCACCTCGTCCACGCCGTCCGGCAGGCCGGGCGTCGCGACGGCGACCGCGCGGGTACCGCGACGGTGCGCCAGGACGATCAGGATCGTCGCTCCGGCGCCGACGACAAGGCCGAAGACCAAGGCCAACGGCACGAGCCAGGGGTACACGCGACTAGATTAGGGCGCGGCATCGCGGCGTCGCCCTGCAGGGCGGACGGCGGTGGACCGGTTCCCCCGAAGTTCAGTCCGGAGTCACCGCGTGTTCACCTGCGGCCACGACCGTTGAGACGCGGGGCAAGCCCCGTGCTGCCCTGAAATCGAGAGGATTTGCGCCCATGCGCGAGGTGTTCCAGCAGGAGCTGCGAGAGGTCCAGGACCGGCTCGTCGAGATCTCCGCTCTCGTCACCGACTCGATCGAGAACGCGGTCGCCGCGTTCAACGATTCCAACGTCTCGCTCGCCGAGACGGTGATCCAGGACGACCCGAAGATCGACGCGCTCGCGTTCGAGCTCGACGAGCTCGCGATCCAGATCCTGGCGCGCCAGTCGCCGGTCGCGCGCGACCTGCGGATCGTGGTCAGCGCGCTCCGCATCAGCGCCTCGCTGGAGCGCATGGGCGACATCGCCGAGCACATCGCGCAGCTCGCGCGCTACCGCTTCCCGGACAAGGTCGTGCCGAAGTCGCTGCGCCCGACCTTCAAGGAGATGGGCCAGCTCGACGTCGCCGTCGCCCGCAAGCTCACGGAGCTGCTCCGCACGGAGGACACGTCGCTCGCCGAGGAGATCCGCGACACCGACGACCGCATCGACGCGCTGCACCTCAGCGTCTTCGACAAGGTGCTGGGTGAGACGTGGAAGGGCGGCGCGGCCGAGACGGTCGACGCGACCCTCGCCTCCCGCTACCACGAGCGCTTCGGCGACCACGCGGTCTCGATCGCGAAGAAGGTCCGCTACCTCGCGACGGGCGACTGGGTCCCGCAGGAGGTCTGAACCGGGCCGTCGCGCGACGACGCCCGGCCCGCCGCCTCCTGTGGGGCGGCGAACCGGGCGCGCCCGATCAGCCCGCGGTCACCCGCGGCGCGTTGTAGGCGTCCGCCTCGATCCGCGGGCCCCGGGCGTCCGACGGCCACGACATCCGCACGTCGCGGCTCTCGCCGGGCAGCAGCCACAGGTAGTTGTCGTCGGCGTACGCCGGCAGCACCCGGCTGCCGCGCGCATCGCGGACTCCGAGGCGCACCATGGGCGCCACCCGCGCCCCGCGGTTGGTCACCGTCACCGTCGCGGTGGTCTCGTCACCGGACCGACCCGTGCGGCCGAGCCGGAGCCCGAGGCTCGTGCGGCCGAGGGTGTTGAGCGCCTGCATCTGCGCCGGCTCGGCGTAGCGCCAGTAGGTGTTCTGCGAGAGGAGCCGGTCGCCGTCCCGCAGCTCGAGCCGGACCAGGTGGAGCGCGACGCCCGAGGGAGCCGGGATCGTGAACGCCGTCGTGATGTCCGACGCCGCCACGCTGAGGCGCTGCGACTGCGCCTGCCCGATCCGCCGGCCGGACAGGTCGTAGAGGGTGGCCGTCGCGGTCACCTTGCTGAGTGGGTTCGGCGTGTGGTTGACCGCGATGACCTGCCAGTCCGGCAGCGACACCTGGACGTGCACGGGCTCCGCGCCCTTGCGCGATCCGAAGTAGGCGCCGTTCACGTCGAGGTCGTAGTCGTAGGTCTGCCAGACCGTCGAGTACCAGGCGGGATGCGACATCCACAGCAGCAGTCCGGAGGCGTCGCTCCAGAGGTGCGCGTTCCATGCCTCGAACATCGCGCGGTGGTTCTCGTAGTTCACGAACTGCGCGCGACGCGCGAAGTCCTCGATCGAGGTGGAGGCGCCGAGGCGCGCGTCGATCGCGTCCTTGTAGGTCGACGTGCGCTGGTTGGCGATGTCGGACCAGTCGTGGTGGTTCCACACCTCGCTGATCGGCCAGGCGGGCTGATCGCCGGCCATGTTCTTCATCGTCTCCGCGACCGAGACCACCGGCATCCCGAGCTCCGTGTGGAAGCCGAACGACTGCGTGTCGTAGGTGTTCTTGTCGAAGTAGGCGGCCGGGTCGACCCAGTAGTAAGGACCGTGGCCGCTCACGACGCCGCCGGCCGAGTTCGGGATGTAGACGATCTCGCCGTGCTCATCGGCGACGATCTTCTCCATGCCCGCCCCCAGGTGCGCGGGCGGCTCCTCCTCGTTGGCTCCGCACCAGACCACGATCGACGGGTGCGTGCGGTAGCGACGGATCGTCTCGCGCACCGCGTCGAGGTAGCCGGGCACGTCGTCGACGAAGGTACCGGCCTCCCAGAAGTCGTTCCAGATGAGGATGCCGTACCGGTCGGCGAGCGCGTAGAGCTCCTCGCGGTCGCTCGACCCGAGCCAGTTGCGGATCATCGTGAAGTTCATCTCGCGGTGCATGCGCACGGCCGTCTCGAGCCGCCCGTCGGTGCGGCGCAGCAGCTCGTCCCAGCCCCAGTTGCCGCCGCGCGCGAAGACCTTCACGCCGTTGACCGAGATGGTGAGCTGGTGGGCGCGGTTGTCGACGCTCTTCACGTCGGTCCAGGCGACGCCGTCGTCGGAGACCTGGATGACGTAGTCCAGGGCGAAGGCCGCCTCCCAGTCGATCGCGATCGAGTCGAACGCCGTGGGGGCGCCGAAGTCGACCTGGATCCACTGGTCGTCCTGATACCCCGACGACCAGCGCGTGCGCGGCTGCCCGTCGGTCGCGTTCGAGGCCGGATTGCCGTCGTCGCTCGACGAGGTGGCCGGCCGCCGCAGGGCCAGGTCGGTCGTCGGCGCGGCGCTGTCGTAGGCCGAGAGCCGCCACATCGAGATGCCGTAGCCGGTCGCGCGCCGGCCGCCCTGCACGCGCAGGTAGCGGCCGGTGTGCTCCGCGAAGGTCTCGGTCTGCACGAAGGAGTTGCCGAGCGCGGCCGCGTTGTCGACCTTCTTCACGTCGGTCCACGCGGTGCCGTCGTCGGAGGTCTGCACCGAGACGTCGAGGGCGTAGGCGTTCTCCCACGCGATCTGCACGGTGTCGAAGTCGGTGGCGGAGCCGAGGTCGACCTGGAGCCACTGGTCGTCGGCGTAGGTCGATGTCCAGCGGGTGGTGTTGTCGCCGTCCACGGCCTTGTCGGGGGTGCCCCACGTCTCGCCGGTGCTCGACGCGGTCGCGTCGTGGTGGAGCGCGAGATCGGTCGTGTCGCTGCCGTTCAGGACCGCGAACCGCCAGATCGAGAAGCCGTACTGCGTCGCCCGCTGACCGAGGGCGAGCCGCACGTAGCGCGCGTGCTGCGCGCCGAGGGCGATGGTCTGCCCGGGGGCATCGCTGCCCTGCGCGACGACGAAGTCGGGCGACGCGGCCGGCGGGACCTTGATCGGCTGGTCGGAGGCGTAGCCGAACTCGCGGATGCCGAAGCTCGTCGTGCGCTGATCGCTCGTGCGCCCGTCGGCGCTCGCGGTCAGGGTGAGCTCGTGCAGGGTCGGGTCGCCGTAGCCGTTCGGCCACCAGAGCGCCGGCCGGCGCAGGGTGAGGGCCGGGAAGTCGGCCGGGGTGAAGGCCACGTCGACGCTCGCCCCGCCCGCGACGGTGACGGTCCGGCTCACGTCGACCCGGTCGAACCGGGCGCGCACGGTGACCCGACGGGATCCGGCGTCGACGTTGCGCACCGGGACCGTGATCGCGACGGTCGCGGTGTCGGTCGCGGGCAGCTTCGGCAGGGCGGTGGTGATCCGCGGGTCGCCGATCACGATCGACCCGGTGGAGCGCAGGCGCACGTGGTTCCAGAGGCCGGTGCTGCGGTCGCGCACGGCCGGCATCCAGTCCCAGCCGCTCGCGGCGAGGTAGCTCGGCGCGTCGAGGTAGAGCCGGGCGCTCTGGACGAACGTGCTGCCGTTGTCGCTCTTGTCGCCGGGCGAGCCGGGGTGCGCCATCGGCGTCGCCTTGACGGCGACGACCTGCTCGGGCGACCGCGGGAGCAGCGCGCCCGTGATGTCGAAGACGCCCCGCGTGAACGGGTTGGGCGTGGTGCCGACCTTGCGGCCGTTGACCCACACCTCGGAGGTGTGCGTGATGCCGTCGAACTCGAGCCAGATGTGGCGGCCGGCGCTCGTATCGAGCTGTCGGGGCAGGCCGAACGCGCGGCGGTACCACCAGGAGTGGCGCGAGAGCGCCTCGGGGACGTGCAGGTTGTTGAAGCCCGCGACCGGGTCGGGCAGATGGCCCTCCGCGACGAGCGAGGTCAGCACCGTGCCGGGGACCGCGGCGGGCACCCAGGCGGCGACCTTCGGGTCGCGGGACGAGATCCCGGCGCCGTCGACGCTGCCGGCCATGTCGTCCATGGTGACGGTCCAGCCCGACTCGATCGGCACGGTCCCGTCGCCCGCCACGGCGAGCGCGGGCGTGTGGGACGGCAGGCCGCCCCAGCTGGTCCACCCGCGTGCCGGCGGGCGGTGGCCGGTGGCGGTGCCCCAGACCTCGAAGCCGTTGACGCCGACGGGGTTGCCGTTCGAGCGGGCGGAGGACGTCATCCGCACCCAGCGGGTCCTCACCGCCTTCGGCAGGGCGATCTCGGTGCGGCCGCCGGTGCCGCCGGTCTCCTGGTGGATGGTCGTCCAGCGCTTGCCGTCGCTCGACGCCTCGAGCACGAAGGCGGTCGCCGCGGCGGAGAGCACCTCCGAGCCGGAGGTCTGGCTGTAGTCGCCGTCGAAGGTCGGGTCGCCCGCGACGGCCTCGAAGGTGAGGACGACGGAGCTGACCGAGCACAGTGCCTGGAGGTCGACGGCGATCCACTGCACGTCGCCCTGCTCGGCGCGCCAGCCGGTGCCGCGGACGCCCACCGCGTCGACGCCGTCGACCGCGAACTCGGCCGGGGTCGCGGCGTAGTCGGTCGAGGAGACCGCGACCGGGCGGTAGCGGGCCAGGTCGGCCTTCGCGGAGCCGGCGCCGGCGGGCGCGCCGAGGGGCTCCGCCTGAGCGGGATCCGCGGTCGCGAGGGCGAACGTCGCGAGCAGACCCGCGCCGCCGGTGATGACGGCGCGTCGGCTGGGGAGGCGGGAAGAGGGGGTGTCGACCATGACGAGCTCCAGAATCCGTGTCAGCTATGACAACGATGTCAATCGTGCGGGCCGGAGCACCACGCTGTCAAGACCGGACGGTCTAGCCCCGGTTCGGGGGGCGATCGAGGCGGTCGGGGCGTCGGGGTACGCTGGCCGCACCTCGTCCCTGACACGGATGTCACGACATGCCCGCCACTCCGCCGCCGCTGCCCCGCCCCACGCTGCGCCAGGTCGCCGCGCTCTCCGGCGTGAGCCTCAAGACGGCCTCCCGCGTGCTCAACGACGAACCCCACGTCGCCGCCGACACCGCCGACCGGGTGCGGGCCGCCGCGCGCCGACTCGGGTTCCGGCGCAACATGCTCGCGCGCGAGTTCCGGACGGGCGCGAGGACGGCGAGCGTCGGGCTCGTCATCGGCGACCTCGCCAACCCGTTCTACGCGCGGGTGGCGCGCGGAGCCGAGCGACGGCTGCGCGCCGCGGGCTTCCAGCTGATCATCGCGAGCACCGACGAGGATCCGGAGCGCGAGCGCCTGCTGGTCGACGAGATGGTCGACCGCCGGGTGCGCGGCATCCTGCTCGTGACGTGCGCGTCGGAGCACGACTACGTCGACGACGAGCGGCGGCTCGGCACCCCCGTGGTGTTCGTGGACCGCGCACCCGACGACGTGCGGGCCGACACGATCGTGCTCGACAACTCCGGCGGGGTCGAGCGCGCGGTCGAGCACCTCGTGGCCGTCGGGCATCGGCGGATCGGCCTGATCGGCGACCTCGCCCGGCTCCCCACCCAGCGCGAGCGGCGCGCCGGCTTCGAGCGCGGCATGCGGGCAGCCGGTCTCGCCGACGGCGCCGTGGTCGTCGACGGCTGCCACGACGACGCCGCGGCGGAGCGGGCGGCGACGGCGCTGCTCGCCGCACCGGATGCGCCGACCGCGCTCATCGCGGGCAACAACCGGATCACGCTGGGCGCGCTCCGTGCGCTGGCGCACCACGAGGGCGTGGCGCTGGTCGGATTCGACGACTTCGAGGCCGCCGAGCTGCTCGGCATCTCGGTGATCGCCCACGACCCGGAGCTCATGGGCGAGGCCGCTGCGGAGGCCGTCCTCGCCGGGCGGACCGACGCGGTCGGGATCGTCCAGCGGACCCTCGAGACGCACCTCGTGGTGCGCGCCTCGAGCCGGCCTCCGGCCTGACGAGCGGCGCTACTTCGAGCCCTGCGCGGCGACGGCCGCGGCGCCCGCGGCGGCGGCCTCCGGGTCGAGGTAGCGCGACGGCGCGACCGGCATGAAGTCGTCGCCGAGCTCGTAGACGAGCGGGATGCCGGTGGGGATGTTGAGCTCCGCGATGTCGGCGTCCGAGACGCCGTCGAGGTGCTTCACGAGCGCGCGGAGTGAGTTGCCGTGGGCCGTGACCAGCACGGTGCGGCCGGCCGCGAGGTCCGGCACGATATCCGACTGCCAGTAGGGCAGCATCCGGTCGATGACCAGCGCGAGGCTCTCGGTGCGCGGGAGCTCGGCGTCGGCGAGGCCCGCGTAGCGCTCGTCGTGCGCCTGCGAGAACTCGCTGTCGTCGGCGAGCGGCGGCGGCGGCACGTCGAAGCTGCGGCGCCACTGCATGAACTGCTCCTGGCCGTACTTCTCCAGCGTCTCGGCCTTGTCGAGACCCTGCAGCGCGCCGTAGTGGCGCTCGTTGAGGCGCCAGTCGCGCTTGACCGGGATCCAGAGGCGATCGGCCTCCTCGAGGGCGAGGTTCGCGGTCTGGATCGCGCGCGTCAGGACGCTCGTGTAGAGGATGTCGGGCTTCAGCCCCGACTCCGCGAGCAGCCGTCCGGCGCGCTTCGCCTCCCCGATGCCCTGCTCGCTGAGGCGGACGTCCACCCAGCCGGTGAAGAGGTTCTTCTGGTTCCACTCGGAGTTGCCGTGCCGCAGCAGGATCAGGGTGTGGGTCACGGTTTCAGCCTACGGCTCGCGCTCGCTGCTCGAATCGCGCGAAGGACCTCCCGCCCCGGCTCGAGTCGTGCGAAAAGCCGTGTTCTGGACACGCACACGCGGCTTTTCGCACGATTCGAGGCGAGGGCGCCCGCGAAGATGGGGACATGGCACGCGCGACTGCTCCGCAGGGGCGGATCACGCGCGGCACGACGGGGGTGAACCGGCTCCGGCGCATCGATCGCTGGATCGCGGCGCAGCCCGCGCTCCGACGCACCGACGAGCCGCTCGTGGTCGACCTCGGCTACGGCCGGGCCGCGACGACGACGCTCGAGCTGCGCGACCGGCTCGCGAAGGTGCGGCCGGACGTCGAGGTCGTGGGGATCGAGATCGACCCGGAGCGGGTGCGGATCGCGGCGGCCGCGGCGCGCGAGGGGGTGACGTTCCGGCTGGGCGGGTTCGAGATCCCCGTGGACGGCCGACGCCCCGCGGTCGTGCGCGCGCTCAACGTGCTGCGCCAGTACGACGAGCACGAGGTCGCGGCGGCCTGGGCCACGATGCGCGCGCGACTCCAGCCGGGCGGCCTGCTCGTCGAGGGCACATGCGACGAGCTCGGCCGCATCGCGAGCTGGGTCGGACTCAGGCCGGACGGGCCGCGCAGCTTCACGATCTCGCTGCGGCTCGCCGAGCTCGAGACGCCGTCGATCGTGGCCGAACGGCTGCCGAAGGCGCTCATCCACCGCAACGTGCCGGGCGAGCGGATCCACGGGCTCCTCGCCGAGCTCGACCGGGCGTGGGCGACCCATGCGCCGCTCGCCGTCTACGGACCCGTGCAGCGCTGGATCGCGACGGTCGAGACCCTGCGCGCGTCCGGTCTCGCGGTCCACGACGCACGCGCCCGCTGGCGGCTCGGCGAGCTCACCGTCGACTGGGCCGCCGTCGCGCCGGCCTGATCGCTACTCGCTCGCCGGACCGGCGAGCTGCGGGAGCAGGGCCCGTGCCGCATCCGGCGTGAGGCCGACGCCGATCAGCAGATCGACGACGAGCGGACGGATCAGCAGGATGACGGCCGCATCGACGACCGAGGCCCCGGGCTCGACCGCGACGGGATCGAGCCGCCGCGCGATGTCCTCGAGGAGCGACCGCGCGCCGCCGGCCGCCATCGGGTCGCCCTGCTCCGCCTCGATCACGCGGAGCGCCCCTGCCACGTCGCGCAGCAGGCCCGCGATCGCGGGGCGCTTCTCGCCGTCGCGGACGAGGAACTCGACGCGGCGCGCGATGGTGCGGAGGTGGCGCGACGCGAGCTCCGCGGAGGCGCGGACCGCCGACTCCCGCCGCAGCGCCGGCAGGTGGCGCCGCAGGAACGGCGAGATGCGCGCGACGGCGATCGCGGTCTCGAGCGACGCCGCCCAGTCCTGCAGGAGCGACTCGGTGCGGCGCAGGCGGGTGAGGCCGAGCTCTCCCGCGGCGGGGTCGGCGTCGTCGAGCGCGGCGACGACCGAGCCGAGACCCTCGTCGAAGAGCGAGAAGACGGCGCGGCGGTCGCGCCGCGCCGTCCGGCCCGGATCGCGCGGGATGAGCGCCGTGGCGAGCAGCGCGACGACCCCCGCGATGAGCGCGTCGAGCGAGCGCCCGAACGGATCCGGCGTGGGCGGCAGCACCGTCACGAGCGCCGACGGGACGGCGGCCGCGACCGCGAAGGCCGGGTTCGGCCAGATCCCGCGCCCGACCACGAAGACGACGAGCAGCACCACGACGAGCTGCCACAGCCCGTGGCCGAACAGCAGCGCGAGCGCCTCCGCGATCGCCACGCCGAGCACGATGCCGAGGATCGACTGCACGATCCGGCCGGGCCGGGCGTCGCGCGTGAGCCCGAGCGACGTGATCGTGACGGTCACGGCGAGGATCGGGGTCGCGTGCCCGATGAGCCAGTGCGCGATCGCGTACGAGGCCGCGACCGCCGCGACGATCTGCAGGATCGCGGGGAGCGACTCCACGATCCGCACCCCGGCCTGGCGCAGCTCGATGCGGCGGCGGATGCGCCTCTCGAGCGCGCGGAGCTGGTCGCTCACGGCCGGCCGCCTAAGGGCGACGGCTAGCGGATCCGGGCGAGCCGCGGCACGTCGGCCGTCGCCCCGGCGTCGACCGGCACGATCACCTCCTGCGCGGCGGCGACATCGCCGTCGGCCGTGCGCACCGCGAGGGTCGCCGCGGGGTCGGCCGTGCGCTTGACGACCGCGAGTGCGATCGGCCCGAGCTCGTGGTGACGGGCCGCGGCGGTCACCCGGCCAATGGCCTTCTCACCCAGCAGCACCTCGTCGTCGTGGGCGGGCAGGCCGCCCTCGGATCCGTCGAGGTGGAGCAGCACGAGCCGGCGCGGCGGATGGCCGAGGTTGTGCACCTTGGCCACGGTCTCCTGCCCGCGGTAGCACCCCTTCGCGAGGTGGACCGCGGACCGCAACCAGTCGAGCTCGTGCGGGATGGTCGTGGCGTCGAGCTCGGTCGCGGCGCGCGGCCGGCGCGCGGCGATGCGGAGCGCGTCGGCGGCGTCCTCCGGCACGAGCGTGCCGAGCGCCGCGACCGCATCGCGGGGCACGAGCGCCTCCCACCAGCTCCATCCGGCGACCTCGTCGGGCTCGTCGGCCGCGTACTGCCAGCCGCCGGTC
>Ga0247757_10001013_pt1 | contig 20635 bp, 11 predicted proteins | sample UWRJL126311R4_FD_180929 | JGI IMG/M metagenome (GOLD analysis project Ga0247757, IMG submission 180929) | Plant litter microbial communities from Arlington Agricultural Research Station in Wisconsin, United States - UWRJ-L126-311R-4 | ecosystem: Environmental > Terrestrial > Plant litter >...
ACACGCTGGCTTCGGCGCGACGCAGCGGCAAATGCGTCCAGATTGGCCAGATCACCGACGAGAGCAGGGTCGCAAAGCCTGCACCGAGCGCGAAGCAGCCGCCGTCCAGCAGCGGCGCGGACCCGCCTTGCGCACTACCAATGGCCACCGCGATTAGGATCATCGTGCCCGAGCTGGCCCAGACAGCACCCAGTGAGCGCAAGAGCGAGGCCGGGAACGCGACTAGCATCAACCCCAACGCGGCGAGCCAGGTGTTGCGAGCGAGTGACTCCGAGACTCCGAGCGCAGCTCCTCCGATCAACGCAAACGCGCCCATGGTTTTCGCGCGCGTGCTGCGGAGGCCTCCGGGATCGACCAAGGTGCCGAGCCAGCCGCCCAGCGCCATCCAAGCGAACTCGTGGCGATCCAGCCAAATTGCCAAATAGAATGGCACCAGCGTGGCCACTCCGCCGCGCAGCCCCTTCACCAAATCGGGCGTCGCCGCGTCGAGCCAGGCTCTGTCGTAGCTGCGTAAGCTGGACAGAGGAGTCAGTGCTGCAGCTCCTCGTACACCCAGCGTGCCAGGTCCTTGGAGGCGTCGATCGAGAAGTGCACGCCGTCTGGCCGCACGGGCTCACTTGCGGCGATGTCCTGCACGCACACCCCGCCTGGGCAAAGGTGTCCGCCCACGTCGAGCAACCCCACACTTGGGACGCTCGCGGCTGCCTTGCGGATCACGGCGTTGATGCAGTCGACGCGCTCGTGAAATTGCTGACGATCGTGGCTGTCGTTTTCGTACGGGCCGACCGGATACGGCATGGTCGCGGTGAACACTCGCCCGCCTTCGTGCGCCAGCTCACCGAGGCGCAATTCGAGCACGCGGCCGAGCTTTGCGTCCCAATCTGGACGACACGCGGTGTGCCAATCGCCTTTCACGTGGAAGCCATACAAGAACACACCCGCGAGGTAGACGATGCTCACGTTCGGATGCGCCGCGCGGACCTGTGAGACCCAAAGCGAGCCGTCACACGTGTCGTCCAGCATGCTGCAGCCATCTTTGCCCAACAGCTCGATGGCGACGCCTTGGCCGTGCAAGTTGCGTAAGCTCCAACCCAATGAATTGGCGGTGGAATCACCGAAGACAGCGATGCGGTAGCGTACGAACTCGGGTGCCGCATTCGGCAGCGATGCGGTGGGGACGGGCCGGGGCCGCTGAGCGCGCCCTTCGGCATGGGTTGCGTGCACGATCAGGAAGACCGAAAGTGCGACCGCCGCGGGCACGATGTACTGCGGGCGACTGAACGGCACACCGTGCTTGCGGATCGGTTGCTCGAAATAACGGTACGACACGAGCGCGATCGCCAGGGTGAGCGTGAAGCGTAACGCGTGCAGGCCGACGCCCTGCAAATGAGTGCGTTCGCTGGTCAAAAATACATTGACCGGCCAATGCCAGAGATACACCCCGTAGCTGATCGTACCGAGACCAGTGAGCGGGCGTACGGAGAGGATTCGCGCGACCCGGCTGCGCTCGCCCGCGATAGCACAGGCGATCAACGTGAGCGCGCCCAATTCCGTGAGCCAAAATCCCCCGTGATAGAGGAACGGATTGGTCCCGCGCAGCGAAACCCACGCCAGGCCGATACCGAGCGCGGCGAGCACGCCCAAGGCATCCAAGGCCCGAACGATCCGCGAGCTGAACCGATCGTTGGGTGAGACCAACGTGGCGAACGCCGCGCCGAGCAGGATGCCGCTCATGCGCGTGTCGGTACCCATGTACGCGCGCGTCGTGTTTTCGGGATTGAACAAGAGCAGCATGGCCGCCATCGACAGCGCGCTGAACGCAAGGCAGATCAACAGCAGGGTGCGGCTATTCCAGCGACGCAACACCAGGCTCACGAGCAGCGGCCAGACCACGTAGAACTGCTCTTCGATCGAGAGGCTCCAGGTGTGCTCGAGCGGGGAAGGCGCAGCAAACAACTGCCAGTAACTCTTGTGCTGGAAGATGGCCTGCCAGTTGGCGACGTACGCGAGCGCAGCCAGCGCTTGCGCCCGCACGGTGACCAGCTCGTCCGCGCGCGCGAAGTAGCGCCCGTAGATGGCGACCACGGGCATCAACGACAATAGCGCCGGAAACAGGCGCCGCGCGCGCCGCACCCAAAATGGCGCCAAGGCGATGCGGCCCTTAGCGCGCTGCTCGGCCAGTAGCAGCGACGTGATCAGAAAACCGGACAGCACGAAGAACAGATCCACACCGAGGTAACCGCCGGGCAGCGCGCCATTGGCGTGGAACAGCAGCACCCCGAGCAGGGCCAACCCCCGCAGTCCGTCGAGCGCGGGCAGGTGGCGCAGTCGCGCGGCTTGGCTGGGGGAACTCACGGCCGGAACGTACCGTTACTGCTGTCACTCTTCGAGTCCATTGAAGCCCGAGAGCGGCGGCGCCGAACGCGAGGCCGAGCCAGTTCCAGTGCAAGCATAGCGAGGAAGGCCCGCCAGCTCCCGGCCGGCCTTCCTCGCTGCTCAAACCCGATCGCGCACGAACCCCAGCCACTCTTCCGGGGCATTGCCCAGATCGATGGCCGGCGGTAGCTGCGGCAACGAGCGCGGACAGCGCGGGGCGGTAAGCGGCCACATCCCCGCGTCGTCACAGCTGTGATTCGCCTTGCGCGAATTGCACGTCTTGCACGCCGTCACGATGTTCGTCCAAGTCGTGCTGCCGCCCGCCGAGCGCGGCACTACGTGATCATAGGACAGCAATTCGATCGGGAACTTGCGCCCGCAGTACTGGCAACGAAAGGCGTCGCGCGCGTACACGTTCGCGCGCGAAAAGCGCAGCCCGCGCTTGCGAGGCGCGGGCATGCGACGCAGCCGCATCACGGCCGGCACTTTCCATACCACGGACGGCGAAGCGATCTCGTCTTCGTATTCGACCAGCACGTCGGCCGTGGCTTCGTAGCGCATCTTCACGGCGTCCTGCCAACGCAGGACTTTGAGCGGAATGTACCAAGGGGAAAGCAACAAAGTACGGGTATGCATGGTCGTGCTCTTTTCGTGTCTCGCTCGCGTCTCTGACGCTTTCGAGTCGTGCTCGCCGCGAGAGTCGAACTCGCACGCTATTGCGGCCGCTTCTGAGACGGCTGTGTCTGCCATTCCACCAGACGAGCTTGGTTTCGGGATTTGCTCACGAGGCTCCCGATCGGCCTTTCTTTTTGGACGAGCCAGCCCCGCGCACCTCTCATGAGGTGCATGGGCTGGCTCTGGTGCGCACGGGTGGACTTGCACCACCACGGATTGCTCCACTGGTTTCTAAGACCAGCGCGGCTGCTATTACGCCACGTGCGCTCGCTACGGCGGTGATGACAGGTGGACTCGAACCACGACGTCGCCATGCTCATGAAACACGCGCCGCACCTTGCGTTGTCACCGAAGAGCGGGCACCGAGATTCGAACTCGGCTGGCACGGCTTGGAAGGCCGGCTTCTCGCCTAGAGAAATGCCCCCAAAAGTGGCCGTCCCTAGTCACACCGCCGAAGCAGGTGCTTTCGGGACTTGCCGGAGCCCACGTTCGGAATCGAACCGAACCCGCCTCGATACCAACGAGGTGCACGTCCAACGTGCTGCATGGGCAGGCGCACCGCGGCGCAACTCGCCCGCGGTGCTGAAATGGCAGGGTGCCAGCGAATCGAACGCCGTCCTACGGATTTGGAATCCATTTGGCCACCATGGCCTGCACCCTGTGGCGCTTCGTACGAGAATCGAACTCGTCTCATCCCTAAGACAGAGGGACTGCGACACCAGTCGCACCACGAAGCTCGGCTGCACGACTTGCGTCGGGCAGAGAACGAGTGGGGTGACGCACGGGTAATGCTCCCGTCGGAGGCTGGGTCACGACCAGCCGGGTTCTACTTGCTCCCTCGCGTCACAGTCAGCGTCGCAGGAATCGAACCTGCTGCTCCCTCATTCCAAGTGAGGATGTCTACCAATGACTTACACGCTGTTCATCGAGCTCACACATCGTCAAAAGCGGCTGGAATCGAACCCGCATGATCCTGCACCCTCAGAGCCAGTCCTAGACGGGTGGACGCCTGCTGTCCCACGTTCTGGTCCCTCGAGCTCGAGTCGAACGAGCCTCTCTCGCTCTTCAGGCGGGCGCTGTCACCGGGTCAGCTGTCGAGGGATAGCAGTGCGTCCTCAACGAGGAAGCACCGTGAACATCAGCTGTAGGGGCGAATCGAACCCGCGAGAGGCACGTTAACGGCGTGCCCAGTGTACCCACCCACAAGCCCTACAAGATCGGGACGGCCCTGGTTGGGTTGGGCCGCCCTCGCTTACACGGGAGACCGCCACGCGCTTCATCGCACGTCGTCACGCCGTTTTCAGATTGTCAGAGATCACAGCGCACACTTGCGCCTAGGAGCCAGTTCGAGGGGCTCGACCGAAAGCCGAGAGTGCGCTCGTGAGGAATCGAACCCCGTCCTGCGGTTTAAGAAACCGCGGCTCGGCCAATGAGCTACGAACGCGGGGGGGCCGAGAAATGCCGCAATCTACCAGGATATGCGGCCCTTACACCTCGAGTGAGTCCGGTGAGAATCGAACTCTCACCGCACGGGGGTAAAAGCTCGGCACGCTTTCGTTACGCCACGGACTCGCGGTTAGCGATCCGTACCTTTGATTGTAGACAGCGAGTTTAAATACACCTTTCGCTCCGATCGGGGGCTCGTGTGGAGTCGAAGTACCTCGCCGAGGCCCGGCGTTGACGGCGCCAGTCGCCTACCGAAGCCGAACCCCGAGCCCAAAAACGAGAAAAGCCGCCTCGGTTTCCCGGGCGGCTTTTTACTGCAAATACAGTATAAAAGCGCGCCCCTAGCTTCCGAGCTCCCGCGAAGTCATTTGAAAATGCGCGTAGCTCGGTTTGCGATCGCTTTCGCGACCCCAGACGGCGGCTGGCTTGAGAGCTATACGCAACATGACCCACGCAGCTTGAATCATCCCGCTCGATTGGTCAACAAATAAAACAACGAACCATCGATTTTAAATCGATGGCAGCAATACTGCACGAGCGGTCATCGGCATTGGGAGACTGGCACGTTGCCAATCGCGCTCTCGGGCGGCGAAGAAGCGCGCGGGAAACCCGGCGCGGAAACGGCTGTGGGCCTCGGTTTTCTCCCTCCGAGAGGGATCACACGCGCGGCGGACGCGTGCTAATCAGCGTCCGCCATGTCCGCCCCGCCCACCCGCCGAGAGCGCTCCGAATCGGGGCGGGCGCGCATCCGCTTTCCGGAGGAGCTGCCGATTTCGGCGCGCGTGTCGGATATCATGGCCGCGGTTGAGCTCAACCAGGTGGTGATCGTCGCGGGGGCGACGGGTTCGGGCAAGACCACGCAGCTGCCGAAGATCTTGCTCGACATGGGGCGGGGGACGGGCGGCCTGATCGGCGTGACCCAGCCGCGGCGGATTGCCGCGACGAGCGTAGCGACGCGGGTGGCGAGTGAGCTCGAGTGCGAGCTGGGGCAAGAGGTGGGCTACCAGATCCGCTTCGAGGAGCGCACCAGCGCGCGCACCTACGTGAAGTTCATGACGGACGGCATCTTGCTGGCCGAGATCCAAGGCGATCGCTTGTTGCAGCGTTACGACACGCTGATCATCGACGAAGCGCACGAGCGCAGCCTGACGATCGATTTCTTGCTGGGGTGGCTGAAGAGCATTTTGCCGGAACGTCCGGATTTAAAGGTGTTGATCAGCTCGGCGACCATCGAGACCGAGCGCTTCTCGGAGTTCTTCGGCGGCGCGCCGGTGATTCAAGTGGAGGGGCGCACCTTTCCGGTCGAAGTGTTGTACGAGCCGCCAGAGCCGGAGCTGGATTTGCCGGAGGCAGTCGCCAACGCGGTTGCCTCGATCACTTCGCTCGACCCGCGCGGTGACATTTTGGTGTTCCTGCCCGGTGAGCGTGAGATCCGCGAGGCGGAACGCGAAATCGTAGCCAAGAAGCTGCGGCATACGGTCGTGCAGCCGTTGTACTCGCGGCTCTCGGCGGGTGATCAGCGCAAGGTCTTCTCGGCCATTCCCGAGCGGCGCGTGATTTTGGCCACGAACGTAGCCGAGACTTCGCTCACCATTCCCGGCATCGTGTACGTGGTCGACACGGGGGTGGCGCGGCTCTCTCGCTACGAATCACGCACGGGCACCACGAGTTTGCACATCGAAGCCATCTCGCAAGCCAGCGCGGATCAGCGAAAGGGGCGCTGTGGGCGCGTGCGTGATGGCATCTGTGTGCGCTTGTTCGATGAAGAGAGCTTTGCGGCGCGACCTGCGTTCACCGATCCGGAATTGAAACGCACCGGGTTGTCGGGCGTGATTTTACGAATGAAGGCGCTCGCGCTGGGCGATGTCGAGAATTTCCCGTTTCTCGATCCGCCGCATTCGCGCGCGATCGCCGAGGGCTACCGCGTGTTGCAGGAGCTCGGCGCACTGGACGCTGAACGCAAGCTCACGGCACTCGGTGCGCGGCTCGCGCGCTTCCCGGTCGACCCCCGCGTGGGACGAATGATTTTGGCGGGCGTCGAGGAAGGCTGTGTGGCGGAGGTGCTGGTATTGGCGGCCGCGCTCAACATCCAAGATCCGCGCGAACGGCCGCGCGGTATCGAGCAAAAGGCTGAGCAACTGCACCAGCGGTTTCGCGATGAACGCTCGGACTTCTTGGGCTTGCTCAAGCTTTGGTCGTTCGTGCGCGAGGCCAAGGGGGTGGGTGAGCTGCGCCGGCTGTGCCGGGAAAATCTGCTCTCTTTTCTGCGGATTCGTGAGTGGGGTGAGGTGCATCGCCAGCTCGAGGACGTCGCCCGGGAGCTGCGCCTCGCCGCGCCGACGGGCACGGGTGGCCGTGCGGCGCCGGGCAACGCCGCAGATCTCGACGTCCGTTTGCATCGCGCGTTGCTCACGGGGCTACTGTCCAAAATCGGCCAGTGGAATCCGGAGCAGCGGGTGTACATCGGCGCCAAACAGACGCGCTTCATGTTGCATCCCTCTTCGGCGTTGGCCAAGAAGCCACCGGCGTGGGTGATGGCCTTCGAGCTGGTCGAGACCAGTCAGCTATTCGCGCGCACTGCGGCCAAGTTGGATCCGGAGTGGTTGGACGACGTGGGCGCTCATCTGCTCAAGCGCAGCTATTCCGATCCGCATTGGTCGGAAAAGTCGGCGCGTAGTTCGATCAAGGAGAACACCACGCTCTTCGGCCTGCCCGTGTTTCGCGGTCGTGCCGTCGACTACGCGACCGTGTCACCGGGTCGCGCGCGCCTGATGTTCTTGGAACACGCTTTGGTGCGGGGGGAGTACCGCAGCAAAGGCAGTTTTCAGAGCGAGAACAAGAAGCTGCTCGAGGAGGTCGCGCGTCACCGCGACAAGGCTCGCCAAAGCGATCTGCTGGCGGATGACGAAGCGCTGCTGTCTTTCTTCGAGCCGCGCGTGCCCGAGCACGTGGTGAACGGTAAGACGTTCGAGGCTTGGCGCGAGGCGGCGGAGGCCAAGAAACCGGGGCTTTTGCGGCTTTCTCTCGAAGACGTGCTCACCCACGAGCAGGGGCTCTTGCCTCAGCACTATCCGGACACACTCGACCTGCATGGCGTGCAGATCCCCGTCAGCTATCGCTTCGACCCCAGCGCGGAAGACGATGGCATCACGCTGTCCGTGCCGCTTCCGCTCTTGCTGCAGCTCGAACCGGGAGAGCTCGACTGGACGATTCCCGGTTGGCACGAGCAGAAGATCACGGCCCTGCTCAGCGAATTACCGCGGGCGCTGCGTCGAGAGCTCGGTTCGCTTCCGCAATTGGCCGCCAGAGTCGCGGCTCGCTTGACACCGTTTCGAGGCCAGCTCCTCCCGGAGCTTGCGCGTGTGGCTTCGTTGGAGTCCGGCATCGAGTTACCGGAGAGCGCGTTTCGCCTGGAAGCGGTGCCGCCGTACATGCGTCTGACTTGCCGCGTCGTGGGTGAGGGCGGGCGCACCGTTGCCCAGAGTCGTGACATCGCGGAGCTGATTGCGCAGCACGGGGGGCGAGCGCGAGAAGCGTTGCGCCGCGCGCCCCCGCCCGTAGAATGGGAACGAACGGGCATGACCACTTGGGGCTTCGGCGAGCTGCCCGCATTCGTGGTGCGGCGCGTGTTCGGCGCAGAATTGCGTTCTTATCCGGCCTTGATCGATCGTGTAAAATCGGTGGATCTGACCTTGCTCGAGACGGAGAGCGCCGCCGCCGCCGCCACGCGCTTGGGCGTGCGGCGGCTGTTTGCGCTTGCCGCGCGGAGCCCGCTCTCTAGCTTTGCGAAGCAATGCCCAGCGCCATTTTCACCGCGCGCTGCATTCTTGATCCCACGTGCGGAGGTGGAGGCTTTTCGCGACTCGTTCTTGGCGCGCGTGGTGGAGGAAGCGTTCGGCTGTGGTGAGGGGGCCGCGCTGCCCAAGAACAAGGCCGAATTCGAGGCCCGGCTGGCAGCGGGGACTCCACGCCTTGCGACGGCGTTCAAGTCGCTCGAGCGGGCGGCGAGCGCGGCATCCACCGAGCTGCAAGTGACCCTGCGCGCGCTCGACAGCGCGACGAAGCATCCGAGTGCCACCGCGGCCAGCGCCGAAATTCGCGCTCAACTCGAGCAGATGTTCAAGCGCGACCTGATTGAAACCGTACCCCTGGCGCGCCTCGAGCAGTTCCCGCGCTACCTGCGCGCAGCTCAGGCTCGCCTCACGCGGGCGATCACGGATCCCCGAAAAGACGCGGACAAGCTCGCGCCCCTGACCCCTCTTTGGGCCTCCTTTCTGGCACGCCAGGAGAGTATCGGCGATCGCCGCGCGGCCGTGTCTCTGCGCTGGGCGTTCGAAGAGCTGCGAGTCGCGATTTTTGCGCCCGAGCTGCGGCCCGCCGCGCCCGTTACCGTGGCGAGCCTGAGCCAAGCGCTCGCGCAACTCCGCTAGCGCGCCGCGCTCGCGCCCGTCGTCGGCGGCGCGGGCGCGGCCGGGGGGCTACTCGTGCGTTCGCGCACGGCACTGCGCAGCGTGGTCACCACGTCATTCAAGTTCACCGGCTTGACCAAGAAGCGATCTGCCCCGAGCGAAGACAGCAACTTCCACTCCTGCGGCCCGCCCGAGGCCGTCATCACGATGATGGGTACATTCTGCGCTTCTGGTCGAGCGCGCAGTAGCGCGGTCACGGCCACGCCATCGAGGATCGGCATCTGCAAATCGATCATCACCACGGAGGCCGGCTTTTGGTCGAAGGCTTCGACCAGATCTCGTCCGTTTTCCACGCATACGATGTCTGCGTCGGGAAACTCCATGCCTAGCTTCAGCGCGAGCAGATCCCGAAAGTCCGGATCGTCCTCGGCGACCAGGATACGGACGGGTTCGACACTCGAGGAACGCGCTTCTTTGAGTGCACGACGAAACAGGTCGGCCGAGGGGAAGCGATCCTGGGGGCGCTTGCGCAGAGCCTTCATCAGCACGTCGTCGAAGGCGACGGGCAGACCGGGGCGCCGTCGGCTCGGCAGTTCCGGCTCTTCAGTGGCATGCCGGACCATGATCGCGAGCGCAGTGCGTCCGTCGAACGGGAGGCTGCCGGTCAGCATCTCGTACGCCATGCAACCCAGCGCATAGATGTCGCTGCTCGGGCTGGCTGGTTGATCACTGTCGAAGGCGAGCTCGGGCGCCATGTACTCGGGTGTTCCCGCGATCACTTTGGTGACGCCACCCTTCACGTAGGGCGCCGCCAGGCCCAAATCAGCCACCCTCACCCGCAGTTGGCTGTCCAAGAGTACGTTGCTGGGCTTCAGATCACAGTGCACCGTGTTGGCGGCATGAATCGCCGACACGCCCAAGCAGACATCGTTCAAGATCGCCAACGCTTCGTCCAAGACGGTCGCGCGATCGCTACGTGACAGCCAGCCTTCTACGGTTTGCCCATCGACCAGTTCCATCACGAAGTATGGGACCGAGCCGTGTTCACCGAAGGAGTGGATTGCGAGCACGTTCGGGTGGTTGACGAGCGCCATCGCGCGCGCCTCCTGAACGAAGTGCGCCCGTGAGTCGTCGTCGAACGACGCCGAGTTGACGAACTTGATCGCAACCTTGCGATGCAATTGCAGATCGAAGGCTTCGAGTACGACACCCATCGCGCCTCGACCGAGCTCGCCCAAGACTCGGTACACGCTGCCCACGACATCACCGATCGCCGGTAGTCGTCCTCCGTCGTCCGAATCGTCGCGCAGGAACTCGTCGACCAGGCGAGCGAGTTGGCTCTCCTGCGGCGCGTTGGGTGATGCCATCGCCGGCCTCGATTGCAAGTTGCAAGCCGCTGCAAAATGCCGGTTTTTCCGAGGGGGTGAGCGTCGGAACTGAGACTTAATGACTCGCTTGCCGAGCGCCTGCGGCGGGGCTGCTTGGCCCCCGCTCGGAGCTGCAACAAGCCCGTTTCCTGCTGGTTTCACGGTGTTCGTTGCGGTTTTTGTCGTTGCAAGCGCCGCGGAAATTTCGCGCGCTGCCCGAGCCGCACCCGGCGCGCAGCAGCCCCATGGTAAGGTGATTTCTTTCGTCTCGAAGAAGCTTGCGCAGCGTCGCCGCAGCATGACTCACGTATTTCCCCTCACGCCCATCGCCTCGTCATTGTTCGAATCCCAGCGGACGTCGCTGCAGAGCACGCTGCGCGAACTGTTGATTTGGCAGCGAGATCTCCGAAAATGGCCGGTGTTGAGCTCCGCGCCCGACGCGACGCCGATCGTGTCGCTCTATGCGAAGGGTGTGCTGTGCGGCTGCGCAATCATGAGCGAAGGGCCGCCTGCCGAGCGGATCCTGCGCGCCTTCGTGCAAGCATTGGGGGACAGCCGTTTCGGTGGTTGGGGCGCTGCGGCGCGCGCTGAACTGCGTTGCCAGTTGTCGTACGTGCGCGCGGTACGCGCGGTCCGGCTCGATGAGATCGCGCCGCAACTGGAGGCGGGGCGGCACGGTTTGGCGGTTGCCTTCACCGGTCGACCCGTGACGCTATTGCCCGATGTCGCTCGCGACAACTCGCTGGACGCCGAGGGCATGCTGCAGACGCTGGAAGCCAAGAGCGACACCCCGCGCGCGAGCTGGCCCGGCAATGGCCTGTACCTGTTCGAGACCGAGAGTGTCCTGGTGCGGCCGAGCGAGACACCACCCCTCGAACGAAATCCAGTGACAGCTGCCTCCGCTTGGCTTTCGGCGCGGGTCGATAGCGAAGGAAGAGTCACGTTTGGGGTGAACCCGCGCACCGCCAAGCAGGATGTGAAATCGCCCATGTTCCACGGGCGAGCCGCGATTTTGGTGCGCGCGCTCTTGTCCCAAAGCGTTGCTCGCGCAGCGGCGACGCGCGCCCGCCGCCGGCTCGAAGTCGAACTCGCGCGCGCGCTTGCGGGGCTGCCGGTCGAACAGTTCCCCAGCGACCCTGCGTTGATCGCGGGCACGCTCGCCTTGGCCGTGATGAGCGGCATCGAGCTCAGCGACGCGCTGATGTCGTACGCGGCACGTCCCGAGGTGCGGAGCGCGCCGTGGCATGCCGCACAGGTGGTGGCGGCGCTCGGCACGCGGGCCCCCGAGAGCTTGTGGGAAGCTTGCAAACGCCATTTGGACGTAGAGCCATGGGCGCCTTGGACGGCGCTCGCAGCCCATGCCCGCGGTGACACCGATACCCTGGTGCGGGCCGCCGCCGCGCTGATCGCTTCGGTACCCGAACAGGGACCGTACGTCGGTGGGGTGGGGGCGGACGGCGTGCCCGAGTTGGCGCGCACCGCCGCGACCGTCGAGGCCCTGCTCACGCTCGACTCACCCGCGGCCCGCGCCGCGTGCGCGCGTGGACGTACGTTCTTGCTCGAACACCAAATGCATGGGGACCGCTGCGCGCACACCGCGCATCCAGAGCTCGTGCACGGCGCGTTTCCGCAGACGCCCGTGCACGACTACCTGCAGATCGACGTGACGGGGCAGGCCCTGTTGGCGCTGGTCGGCGGCAACTACTCGACTCGGCCGCCTCCGCCGAGGCCATCCGACACGTTGTTCTGAGGCGCGCGACTATTCCGCGGGCACGCAGCTATAATTCTGCCGCCAGTTCTTTAGGGTCGGCGCCGTCGTGAGCGCCGCATCGGGTATCAGACGCGCGGTGATTTTCAGGTACGGCTGAGACTTCGAGTTCGCGGCGAGCAACGCGGCGCCGACGTCTCTACCGGTCCAAACCGTAATCGATGCGCCGCTGACGGAGCCCAAGTTCACCACGCCGGCAGTGGAAACGGCGCCGGGCGCAACAGGCAGCGTCGCGAACGTGGTGAGGCTGGCCGAGCTTTGCGCGTAGAACTCGATCTTCGAGTTCCCGGGCGTCACGGTTTGCCAATCGAAGAAGCGCCAAACGGGCTTCGTCCCGTCCCCGCAAGAAGCGCTGTACGTGCGCTCGAAGTTGTCCGGTGCATAAACCAAAATGGGCGGGGGCGCGCCGCACGCGCCGCTGATGCACACCGACCCTACGCAGCAATCGGCATTGGCCGCACAAGCACCCCCCTGCGCCACGCACATGCCCGCGTTCGGCGCGACCGAGCAATGCCGAGTGGGAGGATCCGTGACCGGCGTATCCAACCGACACAAGGAGGTTTTCGGGCTTGCCGTGCCCCCGCAGCAGTCTTCGTCGACTTCGCAGGGGTTGCTCGTGGCCTTGCAGCCTTCGAGCACCCAAAAACCGCGTTCGTTGACGTAGCCATTCGCGCCCGTGTTCGCATACCTCTGATTCGGCAGCCAAAATCCGGGATGACTTCGATCGCTCGACCCGCTCGGCGTATCGTCGATCGCCGACACCCAGAGCTGACTCTGAATGTCGTTGTAGTTCATCATCGGCGAATAGCTGGCGGTGTTCGAGTAGTCGGACTGAAGGCTTTCCGCGTTGAACGTGTTCCCGTAGGGCCGCGTGCTCGTGTACACTACCCAGCGATATCCGCCCGCGGCTTGAGGGGCCATCGTCGGCTGGTAGACCTTATTTGCGTCGACCGCGCGTTCGCCTGCATTCAGTCCGGTCAGCAGCACCGGGCTGGGAGTGCTCGCGGTCGAGTCCACGGACCACAGGCGACCCGGGTCTTCGTAGTAGTTGGTCGGGCCCATGAAGCCATATTGAGTCCACGACGTGCGCCGGCAGCACATGTCGGCGGGCACTGTCGACTGGTAGATGATGCTGTGCGAATCGCTCTCGAACGTCGGCCATTTGAGCGCGTCCCCGAAAGGCCAGGTGTTCACGATCGAGCGGCGATTGCTGAACAGCTTGCCCGTTTGATCGAAATCGAACGTGCTCAAGCCTTTCCGCCAACCGGCGCCGCCCGCCGAGTCACCATCGACGAAGACCAGCCTGCTACTGTTCGGCGCGAACGACGGCACCATCATCACGCTGTTGCCCAAGCCCCAGTTGGCGGCCGAGGTCGCGGAGACATCGACCGGATCGACGCCGACGGCGGTCGGTGTTTGCCAGATCGTGTATCTGCTGCCATTGCCGTTGTCACCGCCGTCTCGCCCGGTTCCCGCGCGATCGGTGTCGCCCGTCGGCTTGAATGCACTGTTCGGGATCGCGGTCCAGCCTGCGCCCGCGCAGTTGACCTTCCACTGTAACTGCGCGGCGGCTCCGCCCGTATTCTCGTACCAATCGAACTTGAACGAGTGGTCGCCTGCCTTGAGGTAGGTCGAGCCGTACAACGCACCGTAAGACCATTGACTCGCGATGCGCGTTTGGTCGATCCAGAGTCTTCCGCCATCGTCGACGTTGTTCAAGGTCTGAAATTCGTACACTCCGCTGCACGGCGCGCTGAGTAGGCCCGTCCAGCGCGCCGACCAGTAGTCGCTGCTCGTGAGCTGCGAATACTCGGTGCGCCCGTTGCCGAAGTTTGCGTAGATGTTGGGGTCGAAGCGCGTGAACGCGTTCTGAATTGCGGGATTGGTACCGAGCGTCTTTCCGAGCGCGGTGTCGCCGTAGTAGGTCGCGGTGAGCCCCGACGTCGGGGCCGCGTAGCCAACGGGAGGGTACAGGTTCGATGTAGGGACGCGCTCGGCGATGGCGAGTAGGCCGTAATTCCAACGCAAATTCAGGGTCGCGGTGCCGGTCTTCTCGAGGTGCTCGAGGCGCAGCGGGTACATCGTGCCCTGGGTCAAGAGTTGCGGCAGGCTGCACCAATCGAGCGAAATGAACCCCGTCCGATTGATGATCACGTTGCCGTTGAGCGTCATCTTCACGCCGTCGTCCGCGTCGATGCAGAAGACGACCAGCCCGGTGTAGGGCGACTCCAGCTGGCCTTGCCAGATGCTGCTGAAGTTGTCGCTTGGTAGTGTGCTTTCGCTGGCCGGGCTATCCGCGCCCCAATAAGCGTTCACGTCTGGCTCGAGGCGATTCAACGCCACGGGCGGCGTGAACGAGTTGTTCGCGTAGTAGCTGACGTCGAGCCCGTGAATGCCGTCATTCGGATACAACTGCGATTGCGGAACCAGCGTACGGGGCACCGTCGGGCTGCTCCAATACAGCTTGATCGACGACTGAACGGCGCTGTCGAGCTGGTCGAGCTGGATCGAGACCTTGGCCCCGGCCGTCATGGCAAGCGAACCCGAGAACGTGCTCGGCGGAGAGAGCAGCCCCGCCTGGAACGCCATCTGGTTGATCACGACGGTGCCATCGATGGTCAACTTCACGCCATCGCTGGTTTCGATCTCGAACAAGTAAGTTTCGCTGGTGTGAGCCTGAATCAGGCCCGTTCTCCGCGCCGAGAAATCGATTGGGATGACCAAGCTGGGCGCGAGGATGCCGTAGTCGTAATTGACGATGGGCTCGATGCGCTTCCACAGCGGACTCGCGACCGTGAAGGTTTTGTTCGGGAAATACTGGGTCAAAAGCCCAGTGCCCGAACCGCCCGAAGCGATCGTCGCCGGGACGTTGACCGTGCGCGTGACCGGGTCGATGCCGACCGTCGCCTGATTGGTGTTGCCCCAGATGTTGTTGGCGGACAGTGCATACTTGCCGTCTGCCGTCAGCGGCGCCCAAGCGAAACCGCGCCAATCGGCGCCGCCGCTCCGGTACGTCGCGCGTGCGGGGTCGGGCACGAAGTCCGCCAGCGGTTTGAGTGAGCCATCAGTTTGGACTTGGGACAAGCCTCCGTTCGTGCTGCTACTGCGATCCGAGGTCGCAAAATAGTTGCCGTTCGCCGAGACCGAGTGACACACTGGGCAACCATTGGTCGAGGCAAATGCCGTCCGCGCGGTCGAGGTGGACCCAGGATCGGCGACCATCATGTCCGTCAATCCGTTGCGCTGGTACTGCGTGTAGTAGATCAGGCCGCGCACGGGCGCGCTGCTGAAGCGCAAGGTGCGGCTCACGGCGGGCGCGGGAGTGCTAGCGAGCACGCGTTGAACCGTGAATTTGACGTCTTGTCCCTTGCCCGTATTTTCGAGATCTTTCCAAATCGCTTGCGGGATGGTGGCGCTCGGCGGCACCGTTTCGGGGATGATTTGCGACCAACTGAAGGTGGGCGCGCCCGTCGCGGGGTAGCTCAGGGTGAGCTTTACGGCACTGGCGGCGGTGCCGCCGGTGTCCCATTGTATGACCGGCGCGGTCAGCCCGAGCGGCAGCACGGTCTTGTCGTACGGGTAGAGCACCTTCATGGGATCGGTGCCCGACACCGGCTTTGCGAAGTTCGTTACCGCGTTGTTCGGGGCCGCGCTGCTGTCGGTGGCATTGACGAGCACGTTGAGTACGCCGGTCGCCGAGAAACCACCAGTGTAGGCCGTCAAGTTGAGGGTCCCGGGCACGGCGCTGATCAAATTCACGGCGCCATTCGTGACCGTCGCCACGTCGTAGCGATCGAGTGACCAGGCAGGACTGAGGGCGCCTGGAAAACAACCCGACGGCAGCAGCGCGACGTTGAACTGCGGGTTCGCGGGGCTGATCGTCAAGCGTGTTCGCGTACCACTCGGTCCGCCCAAGTTTGCGGCGGGAATGATTTGCTTCGCGATTGACGCCGAGCTCCAGCGCAACTTCGCGCTCGCACCGCCGCTGTTCTCGTAATACTCGTAGCGAAACAGTGCGGCCGTGCCAGCCGTGAGCGTGACCGTGGTCGAGGCGTACTCGGTTGCGCCCTGGTCCTGCCACTTGTCGATGATCAGGTTGCCGTTGACCCACAAGCGCGCGCCGTCATCCGTCTCCGTGTAGAAGGTATACGTGCCGCTCGTCGTCGGGATCACGGAGCCCGTCCAGCGCACGGAAAACCCGTCCATGCCAATCCCGCTCAGGCCCGGCGCGGCCGAGCCCCAGTCGAAGTCGATGTTCGACTCGTTACGCGTGGCCGTGACGGGCCACGCACTGGGAATCGATCCCACGGTTTTGCTGAATTGGTTGAAATACTCGCCCTTCACGAAAGCCGAGTTGATGGCACTGACGGTGACCGTTTGCGGCGTGGGCGTCATGCTCAAGCTCGTGCACCCGCTGCCGGAAGGGAGAGGAACGCTCTGCTTCAGGGTCAACCCGGCATCGATCGTCAACGTGCCGCCGTCGGGCACGGTCAACCCGACCGAATCATCGACCACGCGCTGACAGAACGGATCGCAGGGGTTGTCGTTGCATGCCTGCGACATTCCGAGCCCCTGATTCCGTCGATCGCTGACCGGAGCCGAGAGTGTGGCGATACCATCGCCGATGCATTCACCCCAGGTGCCGTCCGTGCAGCGACGTTCGCCCATGGAACAGGTGACGTAGTCGCCCGAACGCCGCTCGACTTGTCCGCACTTCACGACTTCGTCGGCGGTGTCGCAGGCGCAGCCAGTGTTGGGCGTCTCGCACGGGTCGACGTTGGGGGCGGGGATACCAGAGCTGGCGTCGGAATCGGTTGCGACGTAGGGAGCGCTCTCATTCCCTCGCGTTGTGCACGCCGTGAGCCCAATGGCAACGACGAGCACTACCCGAAACGCGCGATTCTCTCGAGCATTCGACCTCTGAGCACGTAACGTCAGATATCGAGTTTGCTAAAAGTGGCAATGTGCAACGCGCGAAAATTTGCACGCGTTGCCGAACAGGCTAGCTCTTCGCCGGCGGATATCCGAGCCGGTGCGAGAGCTGCGTCTTACGGTAGCTCGGGGGCGCGCCGGGCGCGCCGGGAAAGGAGGCGCGGTACCTGCGCGTGTTCGACTGCGAGCGGCTGCGATTGCGCCGTGGCCCGGGCTGCGGCACATTGCGAGGGTGTAGGTGCGCGGCCGACATCTGCGCCGTTACTTGTTGCGAAATTGCGCGTAGTATTCGGAACGCTCAGGAAGGAAGGTCGATGGGTATGGTCGTCAAAGGCATGGTTCAAGTTGAAGGCACGACTTACCGCATCGTGCGAGTCAAGCGCGGGCACTACAAGGTGGTGCGGGTGCTCGACGACGCTTCCGTGGGAGTGTTCTCCGTCGGTAATACTTTCGAGATGGCCCCGGAAGGCATCGAGGGCGACCTGATGCGCGAGATCGCACGCGTCGCCATTCAGGGCGCAAAGACCACCTGGGTGGGACGAATCGCCTAGCCCGGCGTGTTCATGGCCGGTAAGCGCAGCGCGGGGATCCTGCTCTTTCGAGGCCGTGGCCCACTTCTCCAGGTATTGCTGGTTCACCCTGGCGGCCCGTTCTGGAGCAAGAAAGACGACGGCGCATGGTTCATCCCCAAGGGTGAGTTGGCGGAGGGTGAGGCTCCGCTGGCCGCCGCCCGACGTGAGTTTCGCGAAGAGCTCGGCCGCGAGCCCCCGGCTGGAGAACCGCTGGAGCTCGGCACGGTCAAGAACAAGAGCGGCAAGCTGATCTACGCGTGGGCACTCGAAGGGGAGTTCGACGTCGCGAGCTTCGCGAGCAACACCTTCAGCCTCGAGTGGCCGCCCCGCTCCGGGAAAATGCGCGAATTTCCGGAAGTCGACCGCGTTGCTTTCTTCGCCCTGTCGGAGGTCGAGTCGAAGCTGCATCCAGCGGAACTGCCGCTGCTCCGGCGCTTGCAAGCCCTGCTCGCCGAGCCGACCTGAGCCGGCGTGGGCCGCCGCCGCCGCTTCGCCGCCGCCGGGACTCCCTTGCGCATGGCGGATGGCGGCCCCACGTTGAGAACTCTCGATCGGGCGTAATGACTCCGCATTCTCTTTGGGATTTTTGGCGTTGGGCGTTCGCCCGTACTTACCTGCGTGACAAGCGCCGCTGGGGTGAGTCGCAAGCCTCGCTCTGGTCTGCGATCACCGGTTTGAGCATCAGCATGAGCTTCAATCTGTTGGCGCTCGGTGCGGCGGTGGCGTGGGCGCTACGCTTGCCGAGCCACGCCACGCATCCGCGTGAAATCGGTCTGGGGGTGATGGCCTTGGCGCTGGGCGCGAACTACGTGCGCTTTGCCGCTTTTCGCGATGCCGATCGCTTGATCCACTCGCTCGAGCGCGCCGGTAGCGAAAGCGCAGTCCGTGAAGAGCGGAAGCTGCTCGGCTACACCGTAGGCTCGTTCCTCGCCCCCGTGGCGATCGTCGTCGCGCGCTTGTGCTTGAACTGAGGTTCGGCTCAGCTGCGGAGCAAGCGGGCGGCCTTGAGCGTCAGGTAGCGTTGTTCGGGCACGCTGGCCGTCATGCGCGCGGCTCGTTGGTACGCTTCACGCGCCGCGGCTTCGTCGCCCGCGAGTTCGAGTAGGTGCCCGCGCACGGCATCCAAACGGTGCGTCAAGGCGAGCCGTTCGTCGGAGTCGAGCTTTCCGAGCAAGGCCAGGCCCGCGCGCGGGCCGTGCACCATGGCCACCGCGACGGCATGATTCAGCGTCACGATGGGCCCGGGTGAGATTTGCTCGAGAACTCCATACAGCGCTAAAATTTGTGGCCAATCCGTGTCCGACGCGGTGCGCGCCTCGTCATGCACGGCGGCGATTGCCGCTTGCATCTGGTACGGGCCGACCGGCGCCTTGCCGAGTGTGCGCGTGATCAGCGCGACGCCTTCGGCGATCTGGGGGGCGTGCCAAAGTGAGCGGTCTTGCTCGGCCAATGGAATGATGGATCCGTCGGCGTCACTGCGCGCCGCCCGGCGCGCGTCGGTCAAGAGCATCAGCGCGAGCAGGCCCGCAACCTCGCCCTCGTGGGGAAGGATTTGTAGCAACGAACGCGCGAGACGAATTGCCTCTGTCGTGAGGTCGGCGCGCTGCAGCGAAGGCCCGGAGCTCGTGGTGTAGCCTTCGTTGAAGATCAAGTACAGCACGTGCAGCACGACGCTCAGGCGCAGACTGCGCTCGGACTCGGAGGGCAGCTCGAATTCTGCGCCAGAACCCTTGATGGTTTGCTTGGCGCGGCTGATGCGCTGCGCCATCGTGGCTTCGGGCACCAAGAACGCACTGGCAATTTCCGCGGTCGTCAGGCCGCCGACCGCACGCAGCGTGAGCGCCAATTGCGAGGGGACCGAGAGTGACGGATGACAGCACAAGAACAGCAAGCGGAGCGTGTCGTCTTGCTCGGGCGCTTGCCATTCGCTTGACGGCTCCGCGGTATCGAATGCGCTGGCTTCTTCGCGCCGTCGCCGCGCGCTCTCGCTTCGCCATTCGTCGACCAAGCGCCGTGAGGCGACCGCGATCAGCCAGGAGCGCGGGCTTTCGGGTAGGCCTTGTGCGGGCCAATTCTGGGCCGCACCGAGCAGCGCTTCTTGCACGGCATCTTCGCACGCGTCGAACTGCCGATAGCGCCGAAGGACCGCGCCGAGAACCTGCGGCGCAAGCTCGCGCAGCAGGCCCTCGATATCGGTCGTCGGCTTCACAGGTCGGGCGGGGCAGCCATGATTTGCCGGACTTCGATCGGGCGCTCGACGAACGCGACGATGCGGGAGGCGATCTCCAGGGCGCGCGCTTCCGACTCGACGTCGACGATCCAATAACCTGCCAAGGACTCCTTGGCTTCGGCGAACGGGCCGTCCGTAGGCACCGGAATGCCGCCCTGGAAGCGCACGGTCTTGGCGGCAGTTGCATCCGCCAAGCCTTCGGCCGTGATCCATTCGCCGGATTTTTGGAGCTCGGCGTTGAGCCCGTGCATGAACTGGATCATCTCCTTGACCCAAGCCACCGTGCGTTCCTGCATCATCGTGGCCTGGTCACCGAACGTCAGGATCATGTACTTCATGGGGGTATTTCCTCGAATTTGCCTTGGTTTACCAAGGGGCGCGGCCCACTTCGGGCAGGTTCGAAGTGATGTCGGACCCGAGCGCTCGTTCTCGACATCCGGCTCGGAAAAAAATCCCGAGCAGAGCCCCTCGCGGCCCGGTCCGAGGTGCGCTCTAGAACAGCTTGCCGATTAAGCTTTTGGCTTGGTCGACCGCGCCGTCCACGGCCTCACCCGTGAGCGCACTGTCCACGGGGCCGCGCAGCACATCCGGCAACTTGCTGGCCAAGAAGCCGCGGACGACTTCAGCGACCTTCGCCGCCTGAGCTTCACTGATATCCGCCTTCGACACGAGCTGGGAGATGAGCTCTTTCATGCAAACTTCGTACGCTGGCGGCTGCGCGCTGACAAGCCGCCGGCATCGTGCGCTTACTTCTTGGCCGCGGGCTGGGTGACGATGACGCTTGGCGCGTTGGGCGGCGTTACTTTGCTCACAGGTGTCGCGGGGGGCGCGGTCGTCGTGGGACCGGGTGTCGCAGCAGC
>Ga0247757_10001014_pt1 | contig 20632 bp, 27 predicted proteins | sample UWRJL126311R4_FD_180929 | JGI IMG/M metagenome (GOLD analysis project Ga0247757, IMG submission 180929) | Plant litter microbial communities from Arlington Agricultural Research Station in Wisconsin, United States - UWRJ-L126-311R-4 | ecosystem: Environmental > Terrestrial > Plant litter >...
TCGAGGTTTACTAAGAATTCTGGTGTGTTGGGGAGAGCCATCTGGTCTTCGCATCAGCACATCATCCCCTATAAGGCATTATGATCACATGGATCAACAGAAAACTCCATACATAGACCCAAAAAGCAATAGGGCCCAATAAAGGTCCTCAAATCATAAAGTACGTTACAAAAGAGCGGATTAATGATCATCTGTCGAGCGATTACTAATCTAATGCCTACATGATGATAATGCGGGTACCTAGAGCAGCATTGTACGATGACATATGAACTTTATTAAGATAAGGTGGTGTGCTGTTTTGATATTTGCACACGTCTAGATGAGAAATCAATTTTTCCTGGTGGACTATAAGTACGCCCTATCTAACTAGATATCAAGCCCACCGAACCTCTCCCATTGAGTTCATAGATTAAAAACAATGTCTGGATTTAAGAACTTTGCCGTCGTTGGCGCAGGCGACATTGGCCGCCCCATCATCGAGGAACTCCTCTCCTACAAGGCCCAGGGCAAGATCGACCAAGTCGCCGTCCTAACTCGACAGGCCAGTATTCCCCCAAACCGCATCCTGGGACCATGGCACTGAGACTCTCACTCTAGACATCCATCTCTCCGGACCTCACCTCCAAAGGTGCCACCCCACGCACAATCTCCTACACCACACCCTCGACCCTTGTCGCCGCCCTCTCCGCCGTCGACGTCCTCATCTCCTGCGTCCCCGTCACCACCTCCGCCGACAACCAACTCCTCCTCATCGACGCCGCCAAAGAAGCCGGCGTGAAGCTCTTCGTGCCCTCGGAATTTGGCCTCAGCACGCACGACAAGACGACCGGCGTGTGGGGCGTGAAGAACACCGTCCGAAACTACCTCGTGCAGAAAAAGCTGCCCTACACGCAGTACTTCACCGGCGCCTTCATTGGATGGTTCCTGATAGATCACCCGGAGTACGGCGTGTTCGATTGGAAGAACGGGAAAGTGGTGATTAAAGGATCGGGGTCGACGCCCGTTACGTGGACGAAGGAAGTGGATATTGCGCGGTATGTGGTGTGGACGCTAGTGAATCTGGAGGCGGACAAGTTGAATAATGCGGCGTTTGGGGTGGAAGGGGATAGGAAGACGGTAAGAGAGATTGTGGAGGAATTTCAGGCGAGGACTGGGAGGACGCTCGAGGTGAAGCACGAGTCGAGGGCGGAGGTGGAGAAGAGGGTGGAGGAGAGTCGGGCGAGAGGCGAGGCTTCGGCAATAATGATTAACGTGCTGTATCTAGCTTTGGATAAGGAAGGGGTGGTAGGTCCAAAGGAGGAGATGAATAAGTGGTGGCCTGAGTTCAACCCTGCCGGGGCTGTGGACACTATCATCGAGCGTGCACTTTAGGCAACTGCTCACCCACGTACTGTACTTAGCTTCGACCGAAACGCATATTTTCTATAACAGGCTAGATGAAGGTCAAATTCGTGGCGTGCTTCTTTAGTGAGAAAATGGCCTGATCTTCAACATCCTGTTCTCCTCTGGCTTCGGCGCCTCAGGGACGTTCGCAAACTCAGGGTACAAATACCAAGCCAGATCTTTCCCCTCCACCTGCTTCACACTCGACCCGTTCCCTAACCACTTTAACTGGTTCACCCTCTTTTTCTTTCCCACCCCTAGGGCATCCCACAAGCCGTTCCGGCCATTCTCTCCCTCTCCGTGGTACGTGTACTCGAAATCTTCCCAGCGCGGGCTCCTCAACGCTTCGACGCAATGCAGCGTACTCCCAGGCCAAAGCCCCACGATGGATCCGTCCCTTTTATTCTTATACCAGCTGTTGCACTCCTCGCTGAACACGGTCCCCTGGAAATACGCATCCACGTACTCTGTAAAATCCCGCTCTCTATCCTCCTTGACCACCATGCTCGCGATGTTTTCTTTCTGCAGCTTGCGTATCGCCTTGACGACGTAGTCGCCCATGCTCTCGATCATGGTCGTCAGACTGCCCGATCCGATGGCCGCGTTGGGGCCCAGCATGCAGAAAAAGTTGGGGAACCCGGAGATGCTGTGGCTCAAGTAATTCACCGGCCGATTCCTCCACTTCTGAGCCAGCGTCAGGTGATTTGCGCCTGTTACGGGGAACGGTGGAGGGGCACCCGCACGGAAGCCCGTTGCGCAGACCAGCGTGTCGATTTGGTGGGCCGCGCCATCGGCCGTGTGGACTGCGGACTCGGAGATCCTGGTGATGGGCGAGGTGACGAAGGCGACGTTGGGCTGCGTGAGTGCTTCCAGATAGCCCGGACCGGGTGTCAACCTCCTGCACCCTGGCGAGAACGTTGGTAAGAGCGCATCGTAGATGTGAGGAGCCGTTTCCAGACGCTTCTTCATGTGCTCCTCAAACATCTCCTTCGCACCGACCTGTAGAGGGGTTCCTCGGATCGTGACATCGTGTATGCTGTTGCCGTCTTCTTCAACGGCACGCCGAAATTGCTCGTAATACTGCGGCTCCTCAGCGAAGCGCTTCCGGAGCTCTGACGGTATGGAGAAACCTTCAAACCCATACTTATCCCAAAGGCCCTGCCCGAACGAAGGTGAGATCCAGGTCTTGCTCCGCGCAAACGTAGTGACGTGGGTGCCAGCGATGCGCTGGAGGGAGGGGACAATTTGGATCGCAGAGGAGCCTGAGCCGATTACACCGATTCGCTTATTTGTGAAATCGTAACTGTCAGACCATCAGCCTTGCGTCCTTGCAATACAGGAGTGTCGCAGCACTGCCATACTCTTCGTTCCATTTCGCCGAGTGCATCACCTCGCCCCTGAACGACGGGAAGCCGTCGATGTCAGGCCATGAAGGAGTGTTAAGGTTCCCACGAGCGCTGATCAGCACGTCAGACTGGTCGCGTATCGTCTCGCCAGTGAGGAGATTCTTCACGGTAACGTTCCATTTCGCGGTGGCATCGTCCCACCGGCACTCTGTGATTTCGTGCGACAGCCTTATGAAGCGGTCCGCGGAGTACTTCGTAGCCACTTTTTCCAGGTAGGCTTGGATTTCCCGAGCGGGAGCGTACAACGACGACCAGTCTTTGTTCGGCTCGAAACTGTACTGGTACGAGTGGGCTGCATGCTCGGTTAACCAGAGGGGCCTCGGAGATGCAGAGTGAACCTACAGGGCACATCGCATGCGCAACCCAGGTATCTGAAGGAGGATGCGGATTAGCTTTTGCTTGTTGCCCCACATAAGATGACCCCAGTTTCTGAGGATGCGGGGCATACCTGTTTTCCCACCACGTCCCACCTACACCAGCGTTCTTCTCGTAGATGACCAGTTCGACGTTACGGAGTCGTTCGGGAATGCGAATACCATGGTATATGCCTGAATACCCCGCTCCAATGATAATGACTTTCAGGGGTCGGAAATTCTCTACATTGGCAGCATCCTGAAGCGCCAATGGCTGCTTCTTCTTCTCTCCGTTGGTGGCCACCACGGGAGTGTCTTCCGGGATGCTAGGAACGGCGGACATTATCGCCAGTCCGAAATACAATACAGACAAGGAAATTGAATTGATGCAGGGCAGCAAGTTCGCCAGGAATAAATTGCTTCGGAGGTGCACTATGCACAGTTGATTTACATAACAGCAAAAAGTAGTAATGTGTCAACAGCGCTACCAAGTCTGGGTACATATTAGTTATATACGCCTATGCTTTGCTAAGGAGACGCGACAGGATTTGGATTCGGTCCAATTGCCCCTTGTCTTCGTGATGCTTACTTCGCGCTCCTATTCAAATGCCGAGTCGGTTAGCAGCCGTAGCCTCGTCCACCAGCCACTGTCATCGGGTTCCAGATACGGCAGAGACGAGTCGCTGAGGAGTCTCGACCTATCAGAAACCCATCTCTCTACATTCGAGCTCACGCTACCCCCAAACGCCACCGCAAGGCCCCGCTGCACGTTACACGTGACCTACTTCCCCGCTTCATGCATGATCCCACGCTCAAACGTAGCGTTTGCCGAGCGAATCCCGGCATTTCGTTCAGGCAGAATTGAGTGTCGGGTGTGTCCTGGAGCACATGGCTCCGGATGCGGCTCGTGGAGGCGAAGCTGTCTTCGTCCACTGAAAGGGTTGTTTTGCGCTTGCTTGCATGTCAATTACCTGGCTACAGGAATGATGGCAATCTACTCAGAATTAGCGTCTGTCTTGCGCGTGAAATGGTTAAGGACTTACCTGGTTCCCTAGAGCGACCGATAGTCTCGAGCTATCTGGATCCCATCCTAAGTTGAACTCCCCATCGACCATAGGATCCCATTTGTCGCTACTCATCTCGCGGGCACGCCAGCTGGCGATGGGTACCTCTTGCTTGCCGAGGTCCCATACGGTCACAGCATCCGGACCAGCAGCGGCAAGTAAAGTGCCGTCGGGGGAGAAGCTGACCTTGAAAGCCTGGCTCTCATCGGTTGTTGATAATTTTTTCAGGCACTGGAAAGGCGCATTTGCATTCCAAATTCGTACGAAACCTGACATGGAGCACGTCGACAACAGGATCAAGGGTGGCGATGCCTCCCCAAGCGATGAACCGTTAAAAAGCGGACTGTTCGTGCCGGATCGGAAATCAAGGTGCATTAGAAACTGGTCTGGATATTGATGGACTTGCAGGTTGTGCGCTTCATTCGGATGAACAATACCCAGCATGTTAGACGACCGACTTTCCACACCGAGAGCAGCGACAATTCCCGAAGAGGGCTCGTACTGAAGGTTGTCCCATGTTATTTTGGTGTCAAAAGTACGCTGAAGGCTGAGCGAGTCGCCAATTTCGTACACGCGGAACAGCTCTATACCGCACACGACAAAAGCGGAGTCGCTGATCCAAAGGGCGTCGAATATCGCGGTATCCGTAAACTCGGCCCAAACCGGTATCGACTCATTAGTCTTATTCCATATCTTGATGGAGCCGCGTTCTCCATCAGTGGAGATGGATAAAAGTAATTCCTTTCCTTGGTTCCATTTGAGTGTAGTGACGAGCCCTGCAGTTGACGAGAGAACTTGGTATTCTTCGCCTCCGTCGGTGATGTTGATGAGCTTATCGATCATCATCTTCTCGCCCGTCTCGTTCACGATTTCCTCTCGCGCGGACACAATGATGTCGGTATTGGAAATCCAACACAGGGCCGTGATGGAGTAATGGGTGGTGGGCATCTTGAGGGAAAATGTCGTGGTCGGGGCGGCCGTTGCTTCATCAGCGGCCTTTGCAATCGAGTGGATGTTGAGAAGCGATTTGCCGGCGGTGAGAAGGAGTGGGGCGTCCCGGGGTCCCCAAGACGTGTGCTGTACGATCTTTTCGGGGTCCTTCAAGCCTGGAATGAAGGTGGTGGAAGGAGCCAGGTCAGCAATAACCTCAGTCTGCACGTGGGCGCTCTGGCCGATACTCAGGGTCGATATGGGAATCTCGGCCACGGAGGGGGATTCGGCCTCTGACGCTACAGCCTCGGATTCGGCGCGTACGCTGTTGGCAGGATGAGTTCCACCGTTGGGTTCGACATCCATGGCATCGCCATTGACCTGATCGGGGCCGCGTGGCTCGACGACGCCGTTGGATTTTGCGCCCTTCTTCTTCTTCGTCGCGCTCTTCTTGGGTGGGGGCTCTTGCACGGCTCCATTTGCCTGCTCGGCGAGCTCATGGGCGGGAATGCCTTGATCCAGGGTCAGGAAGGCGCCATTGCGCACCGAGTACGGGTGGCCATGGTCGCGGCCAAAGTGGTAGCGCTGCTCGGCCTGTTGTGGTCAGCAGAGAGCGTGTCGTGCGGGGGGGACATACGCACGTTGGCGGCCTCGGCCTGCAGCTTGTCGAACCAGAGGCCGTCCTGGACAAGGTTGACGAGCGTGTGCGGCTGGACGTTCTTTGCAAAAGGCAGCGTCTCGGGGTCGCGGACCCAGCAGCGCGAGAGGTGCAGGGCGGCGTTACCGTAGCCTGCGAGGCCAAGGTTAGCATGCAGGCGTGCTGGGGAGCGGGAGGGCTGGCTTGGGCGCACCGGCTTCCTGGAGGTATCTCCACACCAGGTAGTTGACCACATTGGAGGAGAGCGCCTCGGCTGTCATTGCGCATCGTCGTCGCGCGACGCGGGGAGCTCGACGAGGGCGACGGCGCTGGGCACGAGCAGGGCGTGGGTCGATGGACGATGGACGATGCTGCGGCGCGCGTGGGAAGGGCGGAGCGGCTCGGTGCGGTGCAGAGAGCAGTGCGGCGTGCGATGGCTTTGGCTGGTCGAGCAGGGCCAGGTCCACGCCAGGGCAGGCAGAGAAGGTTGGTCGCCTGGTGGCTCTGGTGGCTTGGTGCTGCTTTGGTGCAGCGGCCCGCTAAGGCCTGCAGCCCACAATTTCTCCAGCTCCAGCCCTCCGGCCTTGGCGTCCGCCGTCCGCCAACGTCGGCCTGCGTGTCTGCCTGTCCACCACCTCGACCCGACCGTCGCCGTCCCGCACCCACGCCCGCGCCCGCGACACTCCTGCCCCTCCTGCTGAGCGCCATGGCGCGCATCAACCTCCCGCCCCTCACGCGCAGCCTGCTCGCCTCGCTCGTCGTGAGCACCCTGCTCAACTTTGCCCTGCGGCCCGTCTCGAGCTGGTCCGAACGAGCCGCAAAGCCGCTCACCAGCGTCGGCAACGGCGTGCCCTACCTTGCCATCGTGCCCGGCGTCTCCGTCGTCTATCCCTGGGTCTTCTTGCTGGCCACCGTCGTCGAGCAGAACGTGCTGGGCCTGGTCATCACCGGCCTGGCCATCTTCTATGGCGGCCGCTATCTGGAACGCGCCTGGGGCTCGACCGAGTTCACCAAGTTCATCTTGTTCGTCTCCATGGTCCCGAATCTGCTGAGCTTCTTGCTTTATATCGTGGCCTACGTCCTTTCCAAGAACACGGCCGCCCTGTGCGTCCCGAGTCCATGATCCCCCGTCTCGCCGTCCCTGCTAACCGTACTAGCAATACCACCATCTCCGGCGGCATCGCCATTCAAGCGGGCTTCCTGGTCTCCTTCAAGCAGCTCGTTCCCGAGCACACCGTCGCAATTGCAAAGGGCGTCATTCGGATGCGCGTGAAGCACTTCCCTGCCATCTTCTTGCTCGCCAACACGATATCTGGCATTGCCCTCGGTACCGAGACTGCCATGTTTCTGGCCTGGCTCGGCTTCCTGACGGCCTGGGTTTACCTCCGTTTCTACCGCGTTAGTCCCTCTCTGTCCTCCGCAGCCACCGGAGACGGTTCGGTCACCAAGGGCGACGCTTCCGACACGTTTGCCTTTGCCCATTTCTTCCCCGAGCCCCTCCAGACTCCCGTGGGCACCATTTCCGATCAGATTTACAATACGCTGGTGTCTCTCAGAGTCTGCACGCCGTTCTCAGCCGAGGATATCGATGCCGGAAATGAGCAAGCACACGCACGTGCGGAAGGCGGTCTACCCAGTATTATGAACCCTAACAGTCGCGGTGGCAAAGGAGGGGCAACGCGTGCTGAAGCAGAGAGGAGGCGGGCTCTGGCCTTGAAGGCTCTGGACCAGCGGTTGCACGCTGCTGCAGGTCGCGTACAAGCACCAGCTCCTGTAGCCTCAGCCGCCCCAGCACAGGCAAGCATGCTGGGAGAAATGGGCTTCGAGCCGGAACGGGCCGACGAACCGGTCAAATCGGCCTCGTAAAAATCATCTAGTTTTGGGCGTTAAACAGTGTATTGTCTTTGTTTGGATAAGGGAAAACCAAGATACCATTTTGAACTACGTCGTACGTGTCGCAGTACTTTGAGCTTGGTTGAATAGATCACCACCTCAGCAAGGGGCAACTTTCACGCTTCCCCATTAATCCATGTTTCTTTTTTTGCGGCGTGTGAGGCGACTGAGTGTAAACAGATTATGAACAGGCCATCACGTTCTTGTCACAACGCCTGACACAGTGACAGACATGAATGTGCCACACCACTCTGCGTCTGGGTGGCGTGCCAACTGCCAGCTACGAATCCACCGACAACTAGCAATGCACCACAGCTCTGGTCAGCAGCAGAGAAGTGGCACTTGTTCTAAACAAAATATCAGGTACTTTGACGCGCACAGCATGTATGCAACACCAAACCCTAGTCGCGTGCTGCGCGACATCCTCGTACCTAGCTAGCGTCGACTATCACACCCGGCTCGAGTCCGCATCCAACTTCACATTGGCCTGCATGATCGACGAGGGAACCAGTACTACGTCTGCCTTGCATCATTTGGCACGCAAGCAATGATCGCGGAAAGATATAAAGAGGCGGGCGGGCAAAGCATTCTCGGTCAGCCTCCCCCCCGTCGAGCTCTTTTCACCTATCGACCTGCGCTCCACCGTCTTTACTTCTCGCACTGGTCGCTTCCTAACGCAGGAAAAATCAACTAGTCTACATCAACACAGCTCCACAAGTCCCACCATGTACTGCGTGATAACGTTCTTTGTCTCCTTCATCCTAGCCGTCCAAACCATCGCCGTCCCCCACCATGGCGCACCCCACGAAGTCGTAAAGCTTGCCCACCATTTCACCCCGACCGAGACGTCCACCAGCTCCATCGGGGACCCTACCTCCGTCGCCGAAGTAGCCTACGTGGGTCACAGCCTGCCTTTGCTGCGACCGCGCATTTGCACTAACACCCATCCCGCGCAGGTCTACGTCTGCGAACACGTCGATTGGGCCGGCAACTGCACGCACATAGCCTACCCGCTCAACTCGGGCGAGTGCGTCGCGCTCGACGGCAAGGCCTCCTCCATCGGCCCCGACGAGGCCTTCGCTTGCAATCTATACAAGTACGCTTCCCTCCCCCCCCCTGCTCCCTACTCCCTCGTAGACCGCTCGTGTCGTCGGGAGAAACAGCGTGCTCACCACACATGGACGAGTAGGAACTCGGTGTGTCGCGACTTCACCAACTCCAACGATACCCTCAGGGTCAAGTACCCCGGCTACCCGAATCTGATGACTACCGACAATGGCAATTGGAACGATGTGGCTGAAGGGATACAGTGCTTCAAGGCATGAAGCGGCACTGTCTTGGAGGGAACTGATCGCTTCAGGAACGAGTAGATTGAGGACGCGACGACGGATGTGAGACGGGACGGGAAGAAATGGCTGAGAGTGTTCTTGTTGGTGGAGGTGGGTCTGGGGGTGCGGTTGGAAAACTTCGTTATGTATATAGATTTAGTGAGGTGTACTTAACGGTAAATGGAATCTACCTGCATTGGGCATTTGTGTATTTCAGATTTTGCGTTTTGGGAGGGAAATGTGCAACTCCATAGGAGAAAAAATCCGTAACCCACAAAGGAGAGTATATACTGGAAAAGATCTACTCATCCACTATTCCTCTCACGAGAAACTTTTCTTCAGCTCTTCACTCTTCACTACCGTGCCGATACTCCAACACTCCCTGATGACCCGATATATCCTTTCTTTAAATCTCCCTACATCAAACGAATACGGAACCCCATCTCTCCTAATCCACGCTCCCCCACTCGATAGCCTTCCGATCCTGCCTCAAGCTCGCATGCAACTTTGCGCTCTCATCCGCCCGATCCTGTATCTTCAGCCTCATCTTGGCCTCGCGGTCCGTAAACTCTTCCTTCTCCTTGAGCGCGCGCCTCTCCACGCCGGCCCTGTGCTCGGCCTCGGCCTTCCTCGCCTCCAGCAACCGGCTCTCGTGCGCAAACGCCGCGCTCGCCCTCCGGTCCTCGATCAGCTGGCGCTGCGCCGCGGCATCGGCCTCCTGCTTGGCGAGCAGCGCGTGCCACGCGCTCTTCTCGTTGCGCTTCATGCGCTCGGCCTCGCGCACGCGCTGCATGTCGAACTCGTGCTTGCGCTGGTCGAGCGACTGGTGGTGCGCGGCGGCGGCTGCCGCGGCCGCCAGCTCGGCGTCCTGCTGCTCTTTCTGGCGGCGCAGGACATCGCGGTGCGTCGTCTCCTCGAGCATGCGCGCGTGCTCCGAGGCCTCGGCGGCGAGCTTCAGCGTGAGCTGGTGCTCCTTCTGGCGGTCGGCAAGGCGGGCGATGGGCTCGGGCATGCCGACGGCGCCTGGCGGCTGCGTCTCGCTGGAAGAGTAGAATTTCGGTTCGCAGCCCTTGTCGCGGAGGAGGTCGAGGAGGTCCTGCTTGTGGTGGGCGCGGCTGGGAGACGGGATGAGTTCGACGTATTTGAGGGGCGAGTACCAGAGGCCTTTGGCGTCGTGGAACATGTGTTTATCGTCGTTGAGGCCTTCCCAGACCTCGGTTTCTAGGAGCGCTTCGGTGACGGCAAAGGGATTGAAGGGGTTGTCTAGAGCGAGGAGGACAGCTGCTCGTTCGTTCCGGGCTTTGAATTTGGGGTTCGCTCCGTTGTCAAGGAAGAGTCGGATCAATTGACGTGCTTTGGTACGCTGGCTACCATTTGTCAATTCGGCGTTCAGGCACAGCTCTCCGAGGGCGTTTCTCCCGGCATGAAGTCTCGAGGGGAAATTAGGATCGTGACCAAACTTCACGAGCAAGGTTGCGGTTTGGACTTGTAAACTTCGTGCAGCTTCGTGTAGACTGCCATCGTTCTTGAGCGCTTGTGGAGCGAGTGTCTCTGCGATTGAAGGTGCGGATGAGCTACTGGAATAAAATAGGGCGGACCTGTTCCATTTGTCACGGATGGATGCATCGGCGCCATGCTCGAGCAATATCTGGACAATATCTGCGCGGCCTTCTCTTGCAGCGAGAGCAATGGGTGCAATTTCAGATACCGGTGTAACTCGAGTTGGAGAAGCCCTAGATTGTATAAGGGCAGTTATAACAGCAGTAGAAACGAGCTTCTGTGGTTGTGCCAAAGCCCACAGCAAGGCAGTAAGAGACTCCTCACCGGCCGTTGTATCAACGATGCCAGGTATCGAAGCATCAGGATTACAGCCATGCTCCAAGAGCAGTTTAACAAGATCCGAGCCCCTTGGGTATTTTTGGATTATCAGAATCAACGAGGGTGGATGGCTCCTGTCTAGGTCATCGGAGGTGCAACCATGACTAAACATAGATTCGAGTAGTTTGAATAGGGACTTCTCATCTATTTCAGAATCAATGAGCGAGGGCACAACGGTTGAGTAAACAGGCTGGTGCGCCAACAGCTTCGTAAACATTGTTTGGTCACCCCGTCTCGCGGCAGAGACAAAACATGCGCCATTAGCAGTATTCACATCTGCGTTATACTTGAGTAAAAGATCCATGGTTGGGCCAATCTGGTTGTCTCCATAGCGGGGATCAAGCACGTTTCGTAGCGCACAGTTGATAGCATTTCCATCGACGCCGCGTCGCAGAAGCTCATCGGCAATCTCGACAACGCTATTAGAATGCCTGTGCCAGATTTGTTGACGATCATCGAAGTCGTTGAACAGTGAGCCGAAAGCTGTTGTGATGGTAGCTGGAGCCGGAGAGTCCTTGCCATTCAACAAAGCCTTCACTAAAGAGCTATTTCCAGCTGCTACCGCAAGGGTGAATGCTTTACCGTTATCGTGTTTTACGGATGCCCCTTGGTCCAGCAGCAATTGTAGAATAGACAGATCTTGTTTTAAGCAAGCCTGTTGGGTTTCAATGACCAGTGCCTTGTCAAGTGTTTCTTGGGAAAGTCCTTTGCTAAGTAGAAACTTCAAGATGGGTTCCTTCCGCGATGTGCTGTTAATTGCTGTAGCATATTGGAATGCCGGCCCAAGTAGCCTTGCATCTGCGGTAATCAAACGATCAATGATATCGATATTATCCGGTCCGCCTTTCATTGCTAGTTCAAGAGTCTGGATCGCTGGGCCTTCCTCAACACCGTTCGCCAGAAGAAGCTCAAGTATAGCCAAGCTGGCTGACTGCTTGCATCCCTTCGCGTCAAAAATCAAAGGTAAGGCTGCAGACTTTGCTTTCTGTGCCGGTTTTGATCCACAAAGTAAGCGAAGAACCGGCAGGTCTACTTGAGAAACAGCCAGTTTGAGTACCTGGCCATTTTCGTGGTCGATGCTTGCCCCGTGACGGACCAGCTCCGTGATTAGGGCGATATCTCTTGAAGTAGAGGTGTCAGCGACTGCTTCAATGAGGGCTTGGTCGATCTCGGGTCCTCTAGCACCATGCTCTAAGAGAACACGGACAGTCTGCAAGCGTTCAGGTGGGGTGTATCCAGATCGGATGAGAGGGAAAACCCTAGCTAATGACCGTGGGGATGGCCGGGAACTTAGCAGTGTCCGCAGACTCCGAATATCCTTCCGTGCCACTGCTGCTTGCAAAGCTTGGTTGTTCCCAGAGTCCAGTGGTGCTCCTGCAGTTAAGAGAAGGTCCATCAAACTGGAATCGCCATCTTCGACGGCACGTACTAGCCATCGTTCAAGAGGCCGACCAGTGGCGCCTTTTGAAACAAGTGCACTAATTACGCGTAGTCTGTTGGGGTTGACGATATCCATCGGCACAACTGCTAGCGCTATAGACGCATGAGCGGACGATATTGGAGTCGTCAGGATCAAGTCGACAAGCTTCCAATTGGATCTTAAAATGGCGTTTCTCAAGCATTCGGCTTCATTGAAGCTCGTAGGGACCCCATAGTTGATCAACAGTTCAGCTATGGGAGTATCGCTACGTTGAGATGCCGCGAGAAGCAACTCGCCCAAGCCAGGAGTGTTGGGACTTAATCCACAGCAAAATAGAAGCTGCAGGAACTGATACCGGTCTTGGGGTACTGACATTTGCAGAACAATTTCGGAAGCAGCCTGGAGAGAAAGCGGCGACAGGGGACAAGGCCCTGCAACAAGCGCTACGGCTAAACGATACTCGCGTTGGGATATCGCTGTTTTCAAAGCGCTCGCGCCATCAAAGTTAGGGTCAGCGCCATGCCCTACAAGCAGCGATATGATGGGCTCGGATTTCTGCCCAACTGCTGCTGGTAGGCACGAAGAAACGATATCAGGTCGAAGTGCTTTCGGAGCTCTCAGCAGCAGTCGAATGAAATTTTGATCATTCGATCTGACTGCGTCTGCCAATGCGTTCGGGCACTTGTTTACGTCGGCGCCATGACGTAGTAACTCTTGCACACAAGGATGGTTGTTGGCTGCCAATGCAGCCTTGAGACCCTCGTCAAGCGTAAATTGATCAGCTCCCGCAGCTGCAAGTAGGCTGAGAGAGTCAGCCCTTCTCACTGTCGCCGCCCGTTGAAGCACCGTGCTACGTCTTCGGTCCGCAACGACAGACTTTTTAGCTCCCTTGCTCTTCTTGTCCGCAATGTCTACAAAGTTGACCTTAGCACCCAGATTGAGGAAAGCCTGGACTAGGCCAGAGCTTGTTGTGGGCTTTTCGATAACGGCTGACAGTGCGCGGTCCAGCTCCTCCTGTGAGAATTCCCATTGATTCGTGTCCTGCAGCTTTTCCTTCTCTTTGGAACTCCTGAATATCCGCTTGATTTGCTTACTAGGATCGCGGTAATCTGGATCGTTTCTTCTCTGTTCGACTAACAGATGGCGAGCTAGAGCATGATCCTCCTCGCTAGCAAGGATGGCAGGTTGAGTAGGAGCTGGTAAAGGAGGCTGGCGTTCCAGGACTGGATTGAGGCCGGCATCCCGCACGAGATCCTGGAGATTCCGTTGGGGCTTCATGGTACATTGCAGAGAAGGAAAAACTGGAAGTGAAAACCATCGTTGTCGGACAAAGGATGTGAGTGTCGTCACACTTGTTGGACGGGTACGCACACAGTTGAGGCTGAGCTAGCAGCCGCGTCCAATGAGAGGTGGGGATAGTATGATTAGTCAGGCTCGAGTCCTTGCTCTCGGTTGACCATGGGTAAAACGGCATTTCACTTACTTTTTTCTCGTAACGGACCATTCACTACTCCGTCTCTACAAGTCCGGTGAATGATGATTACGACTTTTTGGCCCCCTGCGACGATGACGCTCGCACTAACACACAGGACTTCCTCCGAGTTCTCGGTTCTGTCAGGGTCGGGGTGCGAGCATACCCCTCTCCGACTTTCTATCATCGTTTCACCATGTACGAGAGCATCTGCAGGATAATCTTTGTGAGGGGCTTTTTGTGTGCCCACGATACGGCACAGTTTGTCGTGGGTGCGCGGACAAGGCTGCGCTTCGTCCATCGACATCATCGACGTCGCGGCAATCCACCCAAGGGAAATTTCTCGCGCGTATCGAGGATTACATTTGGACAATCGAAGCATTTGAGCGTAAATAGCGTTTGCTTCGCCAATACTGAAGCAATCCTCTCTCCTCCATCTACGCCTCATTGGTCGGTCAGCCGTGTTTGATCCTCTGCCGCGAAATCTGCAGGTACCGTTTCACCTAGCAACCACCAGATTGTCGCTTCGCATACTGAAGCATAGTTCGCGCACGACTCGCGGAAAGCAACGACTTCACTGACGGGCCCGTGGGACGTCAATTTATCCGTGCCATCCCCGCATTCACCTGCTGGAAGTAGCCCACGGCCAGACTTCCCAAGGTTCCGGGTCCCAAGTTTCATTGAAAGCTCAGACACTTTGCCTTTTCAGCCTTAGATAACGGCACAATTCACCCACCACCCGCATGCTCCTAGTCCACGTCTCCTGTCAGCGCGTGGGAAGCACAACAGACGGACTGCTAGTCTGCATACATTGTCAGACGAGACCAACAGGTCAGGATGTATCAAATGTTTGAGGAAGCGTGCCCCCGATCCTATTCTCGGTGGTTATGCACTGCTATCTACCGACCGTTCCCATTTGAGATGATAGAGTGCTCTAGAAGAAAGCTATATATTGACCTGGTCGTACTGCATCCTTACCCAACCCACACTTCAATAGCTCCGGAAACAGTTCTCTTTTCTCGTCCTCCTTCCTTTTTTCGCTTCTTCGAGCTCTGGTAGCTCCCTTCTTTCGCTACATATAGATACTTCTCTACTTGAACTGTCCGACGTACACAGCGTTCAACGTACCGGCCTTCCGACATGCATTCTTCACTCTTTGCCGTGGCTCTTGCCCTTCCCCTGGCTCTGGCTGCGCCTGCACCCTACCGTCTTCCCCATACCATCGCCCGTCGTCAACTGAACGACACGTGCAGCCTCGCCGATGTCCAGCAGCCCCCAAACACCCTGACACCGCCGCAATCGCCCAACGAGCTTGTGCTCATCGCCCTCGGGCAGGGGACTCAGAATTACACGTGCGCCGATGCCACCGCAGCCCCTGCTTCCATCGGCGCCGTTGCCGATCTCTTCGATGCTTCTTGCACCGTCGCCGCCGGCGCTTCGCTGGGATCCGTCACCCAAGATGCAAATGCCGTCGGCCACCATTTCTTCGTCGATGCGACGACTCCCGAGTTCGACATCATCGGCCTGGGCGAGACGCAGTTGAAGAAGGTCGAGTCCATGGCCGCACCCCAGGCCACGAACATCCCGTGGCTGAAGCTCGATGCCAAGTCGACAAACACACCCGTCAGGAACGTGTACCGACTTAACACAAAGGGTGGACTTGCGCCCAAAGATTGCTCCGGCCAGGCTCCGGGCAGCGTTGTCACGGTGCAATATGAAGCCGAATACTGGGTCTATGCTAATCCCGATGCGATGGCTGCTCGCAGGAGGAAGAGGTCGCTTGGCCTGCCCCTATGAATGCGCACTGTCCAAACACGGACGTTCATTCTCCATAATGCGAGTAATTGATAAAGGGGGAAGGACAGGGGTGGTTGGTGGTTTCATTTCTATTGATGCTGGGTAACGGGCCGAAGAGCACTCCGAGTCTGGGTATCGGCTCAGGGTTGGCTCAGATACCCCACAATGTCGCTAGTCTTGAGTGCTCTGGGGTTCGAAGGGGATTGGATCTCATGTCAGCTTTAGGTGTTCAGTTGTTTTCTTTGTACAAAATCGTCAGTTAGGTTATATATATAAGAAGGAAAGTTGCATTACCAACTTGCCATAACCATACTTATTATGCATCATCGCCCATCACTACATCTTCGTCTGCCTTTTCTAGGTCGAGATCCACAGCCCATGGGCCCTGCCATGGTTTGTAGGTCAAGGTCATGATGCTAGCATTTACCATCAAGGTCTCGCGACCGAATTTCAATGGATACGCACCACCACTGCTGATGTCCACCATGGCCGCTCGGTCTTTCGCCATCTTCTCCGTATCAATGTCGAGCCATTCAGCCCTCTCTATGTGGTTTTGCGCCTGCGCATCGACCTCGTCCTTCCACTGCACCAATTCCGCGCCCCACCCTTCGTGTATATGTCCGAAGCAATGTAGCTGTGGCCGGCACCGATGCGCCGCACGTAACAAATGCTCACACCCCACATGTTCACCGCTACTCACCTCGTCGCGTATACCCTTAGGCGGGCCGTGCGTCATCATGATGTCAACCGCCGGGAAATCGGGAACAGGGTTCTCGACAATGGATATAGAATCGGGCGTGCGCTGGTGGGCTGGATTATACCGGTCCTGGTTACGAAAGTACGGGAATGCCCAGTCGCAAAACTCGGGCTGGTAGGGACTGGCGTAGACCTGCGATCCGTAGTCAGCACAGACAGGAATGGTAGTTAAAGCAGTTGGGGGTTGAGTTGTGCCCCACCACGTACTCGTAGCTTGGCGCCGTTCTTCAGAGCGAAGAAGTGGGTTCCCTCGTCTAGGTATGTGACACCTGCTTCCCTTGCGCGGGCGCCCGTCCACAGCTCCCTTGCCTTGCGCGGCATGTCGGGGTCAGGTTCGTCGAGACGCCACTGCTGCATAGACTGTCCTTTGCGCGCGTAATAGGCCTCGTCCAGGCTGATGTCATGGTTACCCGCAATCACGAGTTTCAGATCGGCGTCTATGTCGCGGAGCATCGCCAGCGTTGTCTCGTACTCGTTGAGCAATCCGATCATGGTGAGGTCACCGCAATGGAGGAGAACATCTGCGCGAGGCAGAGGCGGACGGAAGGCTGCGTGTACATCGTTGGCATTCTTGGACGGTGTCGCGGAATGTGTATCGGAGAGTATGAGGATGCGAGTCTTGATACGGGATGGTGTTGACATGTTTGGAGAGTCGAGCTGTTTTGGAGCTTGGGTAAAGAGCTTCGGGCCCACTAAAACACAGTGGGCCCGTGAGAGATCGTCGATGACGGTCGCCCGTGGCTTCCCTATTTGTGGACTTGCATTCATACAATTACACAAAACTATCGCATTTTATTGTCTGCTTGCAGTTGTGTGACTGACCAGGAAAAATGTTAGATAGCATGAGAAGAGTGCGAGCACATAGCCTTCGTTCGATCTACCTGCCTCCTATGCAGCTGCCTGATTGAGAGTGCGTGATTACAAAACACCGTGAATGAATACCACACTTTCGCAGTAGCGAACAACTCAGAATAGGACCGCTGCTAAAGGCCCCCTATAACCATTGGCTTTACTCTTCTCCTGCGCTGAACCACTTGTTGGGGGTCTTCAAAGATGTGGGTGTATCCGGCTTCTTGGGTTACACAAGAGCTAGCCTGTACATAGCAGCCTTTTCCTTCGTGTTATTATCCGCTTTGGATGCAGGCAATTCTCAAAACCTACTTACAAGACGGTGATGATTGAACTACATGGCTGATGCCAGATTTCTTGATCCGAAGACAACAGTCCATGACCTATTGATCTGACGGGGGGCCGTGGGCTACTACACACCCTCTGGGAAAACTTTTAGTAAACACATACGAGGCCACGTATGCGCCTGACTCGAACTGCTCTTTTGTTCATCTCATCCCGCGCTCAATTACCCCTGAGTTGAAGCCGGCACTGCTGCCTCAGCGTACGTAGCGGTCGTGCCAATACAGCCGCCGCCTCTCTTTCCCAGTTTTTGCCCAGCCACACTGGACACTCAGATTCTAGACCCCTCGATCGCTTCACGAGTTGCGATCTCCGCCTGGTGACCGCATAGACATAACTCCGCGGATGCTTATCCTGTCTGCGTCCAGACTCGAGAAGCTGGTCGTAGTTTGCTTTTGCTTTCGTGCCATTGCCAGACACGATGGAGTTCGAGGCAGCTTACCTTGCAAGCCCTGGGAAGAGGAAGCTTCACGAGTACCATGCTCAGCTGCTTCATCACAACCAACTGTGTAGACGCGAAAGGCGCCGAAGACGCCCGAAACGCCCAGCAAGCGCTTCTATTTGTTGTTGAGGACTGGGGTATTATGCCTTTGTTTTTGCTGCAGCGATGAATGCCAGGGACGAGGAATGATTGTGTCTGATGAGTCGCTCGGTCGAGAGCAGCATTCGAGTCACCAAATGAAGCACCGACGACTCAAGGAGAGCTCCGAGGCGATGACTAGCGGTAGGCAAAACCAAGGCTGTTTGCGCACTCAAGGACGAGATAGTGTTGCCCATTGAGTCGACTGACAATCAGCCCATTTTCACATTGCAGGTTTCCAACATGCAGCCACGTGAAGCCGCAGCCAACACCCATCCAGGTAAATATTTCGATGAGAGACCTCGGGTTCTATAGAGGCACACGATAGGCAGCGGCACGCAGGCCCGGCGGCGAGACCGACACGAGCGATGTGCGTAGATGATGTCAAAGGGTTTTCAGAGATAGAACTTTCGACACGCCCACCAAAACGACTTCCCGCCTTCTGCCATGATGGGAGGCTGAGAAGTGATTTGTGCCCACGGAGGTCCGCCCTGACTCGGTTTCTCGTGCTCCCTGGGCACAGAAAACAAATTAGGCACTTTTAGCTTTAAACGGGAAGGTGATGGAGCCGCTGCAGTAATGTTGTCGTGTTGGTCCACTTTGCTACAGCTGCATTTCTGATGCCAATGTGGTGGACTGGGCAGAAATCCCACGTATGGTCGGATTCCGGCAGGGTGCAGGCAGGCGTCCCGCTTATATTATACAGCCCCACGGCGGGGAGGATTGGGAATGGCTTCCGGGGGAGGAGATGCTCGTGCAAGCGCAGAAGCGGACGTAAGCCATCTGTAAAGGCGGAGACATCGGAGCGTTTGGGGGTGACTAAGACGAGGCCGATGCTGCGGCATCCAGGATCCCTGCAAACTATGAGCAGCACGTGCGGGGCAGAAGCTGTCACTTTGACGCCGAATGCTTTGGGTATTCTGGCGGCGCCTGGGGGACGTCTCTGTCCTAATCCAACAGCCGCTGCTGGAGATGGGATGCGCCCCAACCACGCCACGGCCCGATGCAGACCGCCAGAGCCCTCACTATGACCGTCCCAAACGCCTCGATTCGACGTTCCTTGCAGCGAACACGGCGCCGCGAAGAAAAAGAAGCCTGGCAGTTCCCATCCAACGCACAGGCCACGGGGGGTCTAGACTCCGCCACGCCATTCCTCCGGAAGCAACCGAACTCGCTGTAATGTGGGCTGTTCATCGAGCCATTGCAGAGCCGTGCAATTGGCCACGCAAAAACCGAGGGTGCGTAGGCGTATGCTGAGGGGGGGCTCGGTGCAGCTGTCGAGGCCTGAAGCCTACTTAATCATCGATACGAAGACCCCGTCCACGGTCAGCCGTGCTGGCTGCATCGCACAGAGGTTGATAAGGTTCACCGTCCACACACCCCCTCAAACCCAGCCTATCAAGCTCGCCATCGTCCCTCATCATCTTTTCCCTTCCAAGAGACCTGACGTATATCTTGCCCTCCCGCTGCTCCGCACCGTCTAGCCAGTTTCCGTCACCATGGACTTTGTCGACTACCCATCGTTCCCCATATTAGCCAGGCCAGACTGCTCGCCGACGAGCGACGTCTTCTCCTACCAAGATGTCATGGACAGGGCTTATGTTGCTGACTCCTATGCAACTTCACCCGACCACTCGCTAGCCGGCTTCTCCGACCAACACGCATATTTCGACAGGCCCATCTCTTCCGTCGAACCATCTCGCTCCCTCGTTGGATTCCCCATCTCCACCCCTCCTGAGGTACACCGCGAAGCCCAGCTGAAAGTCCCCTTTAACCCTGCCTTCAACCGATCGACCTTCAGCCACGCTGAGCAGTTTCCCCCAAACTTCTCTTTCAACAACACCGCCACCAACCCAATCGACTTCAACCTGTCGCCCTTCTCCCCGCACTCGTCTACTCCCTCCCTCTGCGGCGATGCTCCTCAAAGTGCTCGGGCGCTCAGCTCGCCGTCTCCGTCCCCACCCCCGGCCGTGAAGCGCGAGTCGGCGGACGACGACTTTGTGCCCAATGACAGCAAGCCTCCGCAACGGAAGCGCGGAAGGCCGCGCCTCGACCGCACCACGTCCTCGACCTCGACCTCGACCGCGTCTTCAACAAAAAGTCCGAGGACGCACCGCCTGCCGCACAACCAGGTCGAGCGGAAATACCGGGAAGGCCTCAACGCCGAGCTCGACCGCCTGCGCCGCGCCGTTCCCACCCTCCCGCAGTGCGACTCCGGCTCGCTGGCCAGCCAGCCGCGCCCCAGCAAGGCCATGATCCTTGCAGGCGCCATCGACTACATCAAGCGACTTGAAAAGGAGCGCGACGCTTTCCAGCTCGAGGCAGATCAGCTTCGCATGGGTTCGACGACGACAGCCGGCGAGCCGCAATGGGAAGCCCAATAATGCATTGCGGTTTTTTTTTCGTGCAAAGTTTCAAGTCCGCTGCGATGTTGTCGATCATTTTTCCTCTCTCCTTCTTCATTCACCATCTCTTTCGGTCCGAAAAGCAGGGAAGAATGGAAGGGGGTACAGGCCAGGCCATCGTCTTATTATTGTTTTTTTCC
>Ga0247757_10001015_pt1 | contig 20617 bp, 12 predicted proteins | sample UWRJL126311R4_FD_180929 | JGI IMG/M metagenome (GOLD analysis project Ga0247757, IMG submission 180929) | Plant litter microbial communities from Arlington Agricultural Research Station in Wisconsin, United States - UWRJ-L126-311R-4 | ecosystem: Environmental > Terrestrial > Plant litter >...
GTTGAGCTCCCACTGGCCCTGCCAGTCCTCGTCGGTCAGCGCGTCCAGGCCCTTGACGAACGACGTGCCGGCGTTGTTGACGAGCACGTCGAGGCCGCCGAGCCGCTCGGCGGTGGCGGTCACGATGCGCGCCGCCGCGTCGGGGGCGGTGACGTCGCAGGCCAGCGCCTCGCCGCCGACGTCCGCGGCGGCCGCGGCGAGCGCCTCGGCGTCGCGCCCGACGAGCACGACGCGGGCGCCCTCCCCCGCCAGCCGCGACGCGACCGCGCGGCCGATGCCCTTGGACGCCCCGGTGACGATGCAACGGGCGTCGCGGAGTCCGAGGTCGAGCGGCTGCGGCGGCATCGCCGGAACGCTACCGCGCCCACCCAGGCCCCCCACCTTGACGCAGGTATGCGCGTAGTACGCGCATACCTGCGTCAGCGTTCGGGGGCGCGGGGGCGGTCGGGTGGTCGGGGCGGTGTGGTTGGGTTCCCTCCGTGCCCGCCTCCCCTCCCACCGTGTCGACGTCGCAGGCGCGGCGGATCGCGCTGGCCGCGCAGGGCTTCGGCGAGCCGCGTCCCGCCGGCCCCGTGACGATGCGCCACGTACAGCGGACGATCGACCGCGTCGGGCTGATCCAGATCGACTCGGTCAACGTGCTGGCCCGCAGCCACCTCCTCCCGCTGTTCAGCCGCCTGGGCCCGTACGACGTCGCCCTCCTGCGGCGCGCCGCCGAGCGCCGCCCGCGCCGGCTCGTCGAGTACTGGGCCCACGAGGCGTCGTTCGTCCCGCCGAGCACGCACCGGCTGCTGCGCTGGCGGATGGCCGATCCCAGCGGCGCGTGGGGCTCGATCCGCCGCGTCGGGGCCGAGCAGCCCGAGCTGGTCGCGGCGGTGCTCGCCGAGGTCGCCGAGCGCGGCCCGATCACCTCGGCCAAGCTCGACGTCGCCCTCGCCGAGGACCTCCCCGTCCGCCGGGACCAGTGGGGCTGGAACTGGAGCCTGGTCAAGAGCGCCCTGGAGTACCTGTTCTGGACCGGGCAGATCACCGCTGCCGGGCGCACGCCGCAGTTCGAGCGCCGCTACGACCTGACCGAGCGCGTGCTGCCCCCGGAGATCGCCGCCGCCCCGGACCCGACCCCCGAGGAGGCGGTCCGGGAGCTGGTGGCGATCTCCGCCCGCGCCCACGGCATCGCCGACGAGCCCGCCCTGCGCGACTACTTCCGCCTCAAGCCCGGCCCGTCGCGGGCCGCCGTGGCGGAGCTGGTGGACGCGGGCGAGCTGCTCCCCGTCACGGTGGCCGGCGCCGCCCGCCCGTACTACCTGCACCGGGACGCCCGGCGGCCCCGGAGGGTCGCGGCCCGCGCCCTGCTGGCCCCGTTCGACCCGGTCGTGTTCGCCCGCGACCGCATCGAGGAGCTGTTCGGCTTCCGCTACCGCCTGGAGATCTACGTGCCCGCCGACCAGCGCGTGCACGGCTACTTCGTGCTGCCCTTCCTGCTCGGGGAGGACCTCGTGGGCCGCGTCGACCTCAAGGCCGACCGCGCCGCCGGCGTCCTGCGGGTGCGCGCCGCGCACGCCGAGCCGCACGCCCCGGAGGAGACGGCGACGGAGCTGGCGGCCGAGCTGGCGGCGATGGCCGGCTGGCTCGGGTTGGACGGCGTGGAGGTCGAGCCGCGCGGGGATCTCGCCCCGGCGCTGACCTCAGCGGTGCGGTAGCGGACGCAGCCTGGCGGCGCGGTACGTGACCTCGTCGTCGGAGACCATCATCACGCTGCCGTCGCCGACGTCCTCGTCGGCGGGCTCGATCCGGATCTCCCGCGGCAGGCCGGTCCGCGTGTCGTAGCGCACCCGGAGCACGTGGACCCCCTCCTGGATCGCGTGGGCGACCTTCCGGAAGAGCAGCGGGACGGTCGACACCCCGCGGACGTCAGCCGGCGGCTTCACCGCCCGGCCGCCCCGGACCACGACCCGGTGGTCGATCGGCCCGCAGAAGCACCGCACCCGCACCCGGAACGAGTAGTCGGCCAGGTGCTGTCCGCGCCAGCGGGCGCGCGCGTCCCGCAGCGCCGCCGCCGCCCGGCCGTCCGCGATCCGCGCGTCGGGCTCGCACGTCGGGCACGGGTGGTCCTCCGCGTAGGCGATGACGCCGAGCGCCGAGCCGACCCCCACGAGCACGACGATCGCCGCGACGGCGGCGGCGAATCGCGGCAGGAGCGTCCGGCGCCGGGGCATGGGCACACCGTATACGGCCGACGCTCCCGCCCCGGCCGCCGCGCACCGGTCCGCCCCGGCCGGTGGCGGGGCGGACCGGTGGGGCACGGCCCGCGCCTACCGGACGACCTTGAACGTCCGGGTCGCGGCCTTGGCCGTGCGGTTGCCGGCGGCGTCGGTCGCGGTGATCGCGACGCGGTAGGCGCCGCGGGCCAGCGCCCGCCGGCCGATGCGGCCCGAGAACGCCACCGTGACGCGGCCCGCCTTGGCCGTCCGCGTCAGCGTGCCGGCGCGCACGTACCGGGTGCACCGCTTGGCCTTCGCCTTGCGCAGCCGCGCCGTCTCCTTCACGCACCGCTTGCCGGACCGCCGCCCGGTCGTGGCCCGTTCGACCGCGATGCGCACCGCGGCGGCCTCGCTGAGCGTGAACCGCAGCTTCGTCCCCGCGGGCGCCTTCTTCTTCGCCTTCTTCTTGGCGGCGGCGCTCGTGGCGGTGGCGGCCTTCGCCACCCGGAACGTGCGCGGCGCGAAGCTCAGGGCGCTGACCACGGGACGGGTGACGTCGGCCTTGGGCGGGACGACGACCGGCGGCGCGGTCGCCTGCCCGCCGAGCGCGACCGCGCGACCGCCCCCGGCCCCGTTGTCGCTCAGCACGAGCGAGGCCGTCCGCGCGCCGGGCGCCCCGGGCGCGAACCGCACGGTGATCCCGCAGGTGCCGCCCACCACGATCCGGCGACCCGTGCAGCCGTCGGCGACCTTCGTGACGTCGCCCGCGTCCGGGCCCGCCACGGTCGCGGAGCGCACGGCCAGGAAGCCGCTGCCGGTGCTGGTCAGCGTCACCGTGCGCTCGGTCGGTGCGCCGCCGACCTGCGCCGTGCCGAGGTCCGCGGCGGCCGGGGCGGCGAGGCCGCCCGCGTTGCCGTTCAGCAGGACGCCGACCTTGTCGTTCGTGGCGTCGCTGTAGAGCACGTCCGGCTGCCCGTCGCCGTTCACGTCACCGGTGGTCGCGTACTGGTTGTGGTCGCCGATCGCCATGGGGAAGCCGTCGACGGAGGCGAACGTCCCGGTCCCCGAGCCGCGCAGCACCCCCAGCCCCATGTCGCTGCTGGCGATCACGAGGTCGAGCCGACCGTCGGCGTCGAGGTCGTCCAGCCGGGTGCTGGTGAGGAAGAAGAACCCGGGATCGTCGTTGGCGATCGGCGTGAAGACGTTGTCCCCCGTGACGCCGAACGCCTTGATCTCGCTCGGGCCGGTCGTCACGCCGACCACGTCGGTGCGCCCGTCTCCGTCGATGTCCCCGGCCGACGGGTTGTCGCCGACGTCGGGGACGATCTTCGTGGCGCCCAGGTTGTCGCCCGTCCACTCGAACAGCACGCCCTTGTAGAGCGCGGCCTCGTCGCCCGTGAACACGTCGAGGTCGCCGTCGCCATCGAAGTCGCCGATCGCGACGCCCTGGATCTTCGTCCCGTTCGGCGCGGACTGCGTCAGCCCGGGCTGCAGGGCGCCGGTGCCCAGGCCGCGCAGCACGGTGATCTTGTCGATCGCGCCGCCCACCACGTCGGGGATGCCGTCCCCGTCGACGTCGCCGACCGCGAGCTGCTGCTCCTCGTTGGGGCCCTGCGCGTTCATCAGGTACGGCGACCCCGGCGCCGGGGTCAGCCCACCGGCGCCGTCGCCGAGGAGCACCGCGACCTTCGCGTTGCCGCCGGTGGCCGAGGCGGAGACCGCGTCGAGCCGGCCGTCCCGGTTCATGTCGGCGGCGACGACCGCCACCGGCAGGTTGTGGCCCACGGCGAACGGGGCCTTCGGCGCGTCGGTCAGGACGCCGCCGGGGCCGCCGAGCTTCAGGCCGATGTGCTGCCCGGCGTCCCGGTTGCCGACGAGGACGTCGTCGCGGCCGTCGCCGTTGAAGTCCCCGACGCCGAGGCCCTCGGCCTTGTCGAGGGCCGCGAACGGCGAGCCGGGCGCCGCGGCGAGCGGCAGGGCCGCTCCCGCCGCGGCGGGAGCGCCGAGGCTCAGGGCGACGGCGAGGACGGGCAGGGCGAGGCGGGTGCGGGAGCGGGAGCGGGAGCGGGGCATGGGGTTCCTCCGGGGGTCGGACGGCGTGGACGTGAGTCCAGTGAACCGGCCCCCGGGCGGGACCTCATGGGGGTGGGACCCCTCAGTTTCCCCGCCACCCCCCAAGGGGCCGTGGGGGTCCCCCTGAGGGGTCGCTCAGGAGTCGCCGAGCTCCAGCACCGCGAGGAACGCCTCCTGGGGCACCTCCACGCGACCGACCTGCTTCATCCGCTTCTTGCCCGCCTTCTGCTTCTCCAGCAGCTTGCGCTTGCGGGAGATGTCGCCGCCGTAGAGCTTCTCGGTGACGTCCTTGCGGAAGGCCTTGACGGTCTCGCGGGCCAGGACGTGCGAGCCCACCGCCGCCTGGATGGGCACGTCGAACTGCTGGCGCGGGATCTTCTCGCGCAGCTTCTCGGTGAGCATCCGCCCCATCGACTGGGCCTTGTCGCGGTGCACGAGCATCGACAGCGCGTCGACCGGGTCGCCGGCCAGCAGCACGTCGAGCCGGACCAGGTTGGAGGGCTTCATGCCGGTGATCTCGTAGTCCAGCGACGCGTAGCCGCGGGTGCGGGACTTCAGCTGGTCGAAGAAGTCCATGACGATCTCCACCAGCGGCAGGTCGTACTCCAGCTGCACGCGGTCGGCGCTCAGGTAGTGCATGCCGGCGTGCTCGCCGCGCCGCTCCTGGCACAGCTCCATGATCGGCCCCACGTACTCCTTCGGGGTGAGGATCGAGGCGCGGATGTACGGCTCGCGGATCTCCTGGATGCGCGCCGGGTCCGGCATGTCCGACGGGTTGTGGATCGCCATCTCCTCGCCGCTGGTCAACGACACCTCGAACTCCACCGACGGCATCGTGGCGAGCAGGTCCATCCCGTACTCGCGGGTCAGCCGCTCGCGCACGATGTCCATGTGCAGCAGCCCGAGGAACCCGCAGCGGAAGCCGAAGCCGAGCGCGTCGGAGGTCTCCGGCTCCCAGGTCAGCGCCGCGTCGTTGAGCGAGAACTTCTCCAGCGCGTCGCGCAGGTCGCCGTAGTCGTCGGAGTCGATCGGGAACAGCCCGCAGAACACCATCGGCTTGACGTCCTTGTACCCCGGGAGCGCCTCCTGCGCGCCGTGGTGGCGCGTCGTGATGGTGTCGCCGACCCGCAGCAGCGTGACGTCCTTGATCCCGGTGATGAGGTAGCCCACCTCGCCGGGGTGCAGCGAGGCGACCGGCGTCATGCCCGGGCTGAAGAAGCCGATCTCGTCGGCGTCGGCCTCCGTCCCCGCCTGCATCGCGCGGATCGCGTCGCCCTTCTTCAGGACGCCGTCGACCACCCGGATGTAGGCGACCACGCCGCGGTACTGGTCGAACTCGGAGTCGAAGATGAGGGCGCGCGGCGGGGCGTCGGGGTCGCCGCTGGGGGCCGGCACCCTGGCGATCAGCTCCTCCAGCACGGCGTCGACCCCCGCGCCGGTCTTGCCGCTGATGCGCAGGATCGCGTCGGGGTCCTCGCCCAGCAGCTCGGAGACCTCCTGGCTGACGCGCTCCGGCTCGGCACCGGGCAGGTCGATCTTGTTCAGGCAGGGGATCAGCTCGAGCCCCGCGTCGACCGCGAGGTACGTGTTGGCCAGCGTCTGGGCCTCGACGCCCTGGCTGGCGTCGACGACGAGCAGCGCGCCCTCGCACGCCTCCAGCGACCGCGAGACCTCGTAGGAGAAGTCGACGTGGCCGGGCGTGTCGATGAGGTGCAGCTGGTACGTCTCGCCGTCCTTGGCCTCGTAGAACACGCGGACGGCCTGCGACTTGATGGTGATCCCGCGCTCGCGCTCCAGGTCCATCGAGTCGAGCATCTGCGCCTTCATCAGGCGGGGGTCGACCGTCTTGGTGATGTCGAGGATGCGGTCGGCCAGCGTCGACTTGCCGTGGTCGATGTGGGCGATGATGCAGAAGTTGCGGATGTGGTCCTGGTCAGCCATGCGACGACACAGGGTACGGACGCGTGCATCCCGACCGACCGCTCCCTGCCCGCGGGCTACTCGGGCGCCGCATGGACCCGGTCGCGCCCGGCCGCCTTGGCCGCGTACAGCGCGGCGTCGGCCCGCTCGCGCACCGCCTCGGGCGCCTCGCCCGGCCCGCGGATCGCCACGCCGATCGACACCGTCGCCGCCGTGTCGGAGGCGACGGCCTCCCGCAGCCGCTCGGCGACCGCCCGTGCGGCCTCGGGCTCGGTCTGCCCCAGGAGGACCGTGAACTCGTCGCCCCCCGTGCGGTAGACGGCGTCGCCCCGGCGCAGCGCCTCGCGGAGCCGGTCGGCCACCGCCTCCAGCAGCGCGTCCCCCGCCGCGTGCCCGTGCGCGTCGTTGGTCGCCTTGAGGCCGTCCACGTCGACGGCGAGCACCGCGTCGGCCGGGGGCGCCTGGGCGAGCGCGCCGCGGTGCGGCAGGCCGGTGAGCGGATCGGTCCGCGCGGCCGCCAACGCGTGGGCCAGCGCGTGGGCCTCCCGCGCGACCGCCTCCAGCTCGGCGACCACGGCCTCGTCCTCGGTGGTCAGCCGCGCGGCGGCCAGCGCCGCGTCGACCGCCTCCGGCCCCGTGGAGGCGGCCGCGACGATCCGCGCGGTCGCGGTCATGCGGCGGCGCTCTTCCCGCGGCGGCTGCGGATGATCCCCTCGATCTGGCGGATCTCCTCGATGCGCAGCAGCCGGGCCGCGGCCACGTAGGCGACGAGCCCGAGCAGCGCGGCCATGCCGACGGACACGATCTGCGCGGGCAGGGAGCGGCCCAGCACGCCGTCGAGCAGGTCCCAGGTCAGCCACGAGACCCCGCCCAGCGCGGCCGAGGCGATCGTGATCTTCACCGTGGCCGCCGTGGTGCGGGCGATGTCGAGCCGGCCGTCGAGCAGCTTGCGCAGGCCGACGAACTGCTGCACCGTCATCACGGCGCTCGACACCGCGGTGCCGATCACGATGCCCGCGATCCCGAGGGGCTTGTACAGCAGGAGGCTGATCACGCCGTTGACCACGAGGCTGAGGCCGGCCAGCGCCGTCGGGTACCACGGGCGCTGGATGCTGAAGAACGCGCGGGTGAGCAGCAGGTTGACGCCGGCGAAGGGCAGGCTGAAGCTGAACCAGAAGAGGGCGGTCGCCACGTCCTCCGTCGACTTCGGGCCGAACTCGCCGCGCTCGAACACGAGGCGCACGATCGGGGTGGCGAGCACGATGCAGAACGCCGCGGCGGGGATGAGCAGGAAGAAGATCTGCCGGGTGCCGGTCGCGAGCATCGCCCGCAGCCCGTCGAAGTCCCGGCGGGACGCCAGCCGGGCCAGCGCCGGGAACAGCACCGTGGCAACCGCGACGGAGAACATCCCCTGGGGCAGCATGTAGATGCGGAACGCGCTGTCGATCGCCCGCGGCGCGCCCTTGGAGACCAGCGTCCCCAGGCCCGAGTTGATGAGCAGGTCGAAGTTGATGATCCCCAGCGCGATCGTCACCGGCAGCATCAGCACGAAGACCTGCTTGATGCGCGGGTCGCGGAGCTGGAGCTTGGGGCTGAAGTGGAAGCCGACGCGGCGCAGCACGGGCACGGACATGCCCAGCTGGACCACCGTGGCGACCAGGACCCCGATCGCGTAGGCGTAGACCTGGTCCTGCCCGTCGAAGTAGGGCCGCAGGAGGATCAGCCCGGCGATGATCACCACGTTCCACACCAGCGGCGCGATCGCGGGGATCGTGAAGTGGTCGTAGGCGTTGAGGATGCCCACGACGAGGCCGTTGACCCCGAGGATGAGCACGATCGGGAACAGCACCTGGCTGAGCCCGATCGTCAGGTCCGTCCACGGCACGAGCTCCTCGCCGATGAACAGCGGCATCACGACGCCGGCGGTGAGGATGAAGAAGGCGGTGATCGCCCCGAGCCCGGCCACGATGTAGAAGAGCAGCGTGGTCGCCAGCTGGGCGGCCTCCCGTCGCCGGCCCTTCTCGAGCAGGTCGGTGAAGACCGGGACGAAGGCGGCGCTGAGCGCGGCGTCGGCGACGAGGCCGCGCACGAGATTGGGCACCTGGAAGGCGAGCGTGAAGGCCGAGGCGGCGCCGCTCGTGCCGAAGTAGCTGGCGGCCACGACCTCGCGGACGAGGCCGGCGATGCGGGACAGGCCGGTGGCGATCGAGAAGATCGCGGTGTTGCGCAGGATGCGCCGCTGGGTGCCCTGGACGGCCTCGGGCTCGTCGGCGACGTCGTCCAGCTCCGCCGCGTCGTGCGCGTAGGCCGCGGGCTGGCGCAGCGGGCCGGGCAGGTGCTCGCCGGGGAGCTCGTGCTCGTGGACGGGCGGCGCGGGCGCCGTCTCGTCCAGCGGGGCCGGGAGCGGGATCAGCGTGGTCGGCAGGTCCGCGGCGTCGGCGACGGGGGCCGGGGCCGGCTCGGCGGGGCGGAAGGCGGCGGGACGGGGGCGCCGCTCCGGGGCGGGCGGCTCGTCCCGGAACGGCGGCGGCGGCTCGTCGAACGGGTACGGGTCGGGGCGGTCGCGCTCGTCGAGCGGGTGGTCCGGGCGGCCGGCCGGCGCGACGGCATCCTGGATCGGGGACCATTCCGCGGCCTCGCGCGCGGCGGCGGTGAGCGGCTTCAGCGGCCGGTCGGGACCGGGGACGTGGTAGTCGTCCCAGTCCGGCCATTCCCACGAGCCGGAGCCCCGGGGCGGCGGCGTCTCGTCGTCGGCCGCGCGCCGTCGGCGCCCGCGCCCGTGGGTGTCCCGGCTGCTCACGGCCACGATGCTACGGGGCCGACCCGGTAGGCCGGGGCGCGAGCCTGCACCGGGACGCGGCGCGGGGGCGGCGCAGGGCGCGGCGCACCGGAGGGCCCCGCCCCGCTATTCTCCCGCCGGCTTATGGCGAACATTCACTCGCAAAAGAAGCGCATCCTCCGGGCCGAACGTGAGCGCCTGGAGAATCGCCGCTACACCTCAACGATCAAGACGTACTTCCGTCGTCTTGAGGAGGCCGTCGCGGCCAGCGACGATGAGAAGGCCGACGCGGAGTTCTCCGCGCTGACCAAGCTCATCGACAAGGCAGTCAAGCGTGGTGCCCTGCACAAGAACTCGGGTGCCCGCAAGAAGTCTCGCGCCGCGCGTACGCGCGCCCGCCAGGCCGCCTAGCTCGACCCCAACGCGCTCCTCACGTCCTGACGCCCGCCTCCGCGCGGGCGTTTCGTCGTTCCCGGGCGCAACCTCGGCAGGGGTTCTCCACATTCCTCCCACCCCTCGGGAGGAATGTGGAGAACGTCCGGGTGCTGGCGCGCGATCGCCCGGGCGCGGGTACGTTGGGCGGCGTGCTCCCGAAGCTGGCTCTGGTCGCCGCGGCCGCCCTCCTGCTCGCCGCTCCCGCCGGGGCCTCCGCTGCCTCGCCGCTCGCCGTGCCGATCCCCGGCCAGGGCGCGCTGACGCAGGGAGACCCGTTCGTCCCCGCCCTGGGCAACGGCGGCTATCGCGTGCGGCACTACGACCTCGACCTGCGGTACGTCCCGCGCACCCGGCGGCTCGGGGGCACCGTGACGATCGCCGCCACCACGACCCAGGTGCTCGCCGCGTTCAGCCTCGACCTCGTGGGGATGCGCGTCGACGCGGTGCTCGTCGACGGCGCGCCCGTGCCGTTCCGGCGGACGAGGACCAAGCTCGTCGTCACCCCGCCGGCCGCGCTTCCCGCGGGCGGCGCGTTCTCCGTGGCGGTCCGCTACTCGGGCGTGCCCAGCGCCGGCGCCGACCGGGACGGCGGCGCCGGGTGGTACGCGACCGACCGCGCCGCCGCGGCGTACGACGAGCCGGACGGCGCGCGGCGCTGGTTCCCCAACGACGGCGCGACCACCGCGAAGGCGCCCTACGACATCACCATGACCGTCCCGGCGGGCTTCACCGCGGTGGGCAACGGGCGTCTCGTGTCCCGCACCACCAGCCGGACGTCGAGGACGACGACGTGGCACTGGCGCGAACGGTCGCCGATGGTCGCCTACGCGGCCACCGTGGCGATCGGGCGCTTCCGCCTGGGGAGCACCCCGACCGCGCACGGCGTGCGGATCTCCACCGCGGTGGAGCGTTCGCTCCCGCCCGCCGACCGCGCGCTGGCCCGCTCGCGGTTCGCCGAGCTGCCCCTGCTGCTGCGCTTCTTCCGCGCCCGCTTCGGCCCCTACCCGTTCGCGACGGTCGGCGGCATCGTCGGGCGCTTCGGGTTCGGCTCCGCGCCGCTGGAGACCCAGACCAAGCCCCTCTACGACGGCGGGTTCTCCAGCGGGATCCAGGCTCACGAGATCGCCCACCAGTGGTTCGGCGACAGCCTGACGCTGACGCGCTGGTCGGACATCTGGCTGCACGAGGGGTTCGCCACGTTCGCCGAGTGGCTGTGGGAACGCCAGCGCCCCGGCGAGCTGGCGGAGACGTTCGAGGACCTCTGGAAGCGCTGGGACGCGCGCGCCCCGGCGTTGGCCCGCCCCGGCACCAACCTGTTCAGCGCGGTCACCTACGAGCGGGGCGGGGCGACGCTGCAGGGGCTGCGGATGTTGATGGGCGACGCCCGGTTCTTCGCGATGCTGCGCGAATGGACCGGCACGCACCGGTACGGCAACGTCACGACGGAGGAGTTCGTGGCGCTCGTCCGGGCCCGCGGCGGCGCGGCCGCCGAGCGGTTCCTGCGGCAGTGGCTGTACGACACGAAGAGGCCGGCCCTGCCGGCGAAGATCGTCCGGCGGCTGGACGCGCTGCGCTGAGCGGTGGACCCCGGCCCGCGGGGTCGTCAGCCGGCGACGCCGGCCAGCGCGCGCAGGGCGAGCGTGTCCGGCTCCAGCTGGCTGTCGCCGCGGGTGTCCCGCTCCAGCGCGGCGAGCAGCTCGATGCCCCGGCCGAGCCGGTCGGCGTCGGCGCGGCGCGCCTCGGAGATGCGGCGGTCGACCGCGTAGGGGTTGCCCTTCGTCGACGCCTTGATCTGGGCGGGGGCCTCTCCCGCCTCGAGCCGCACGGCGATGACGTGCACGTCCCGCATCCGGCGCACGACGAGCGAGACCAGCCGCTGCACGGCCTCCCCCCGGTCGCGCAGATCCAGCCACGTCCGCATCGCGTCCTGCAGGTTGCCGGCGACGAGCGCGTCACCCAGTCCCCACACCTGCCGCTCGGCGCCGTCGGCGACCGCCGCCTCGACCATCTCGGCGTCCAGCCGGGCGCCCGGCCCGTGCTCGATCGCCAGCTTCTCCAGCTCCCGCAGCAGGCGCTGCTGGCGCTCCCCCACATAGGCGACCAGGGTCTGGGCGGCGTCGCGGTCCAGCTCGATGCCGAGCCGGCGAGCCTGCTCGACCACCCAGGCGGGCAGCTCCTTGCCGGAGCGCGCCTTCTCGTTGGCGATGTCGCCGCCCCCGGCGGTCACCGCCTTGATCAGCGCGGGCGGCGTCTTGAACCGCCCGTCCTCCCGGGCGAAGAACGCGACGGTCACCTCGGCGTCGGGCGCCTTGAGGGCCGCGGCGAGATGCTCGGTGACCGCGGCGTCCTTCCACCGCTCCACCCCGTCGACGATGATGAACCGCCGTCCCGTGGCGAACGTCATCGTCATCAGCGAGGCCGCCACCGCCTCGGGGGTCGCCGCGTCGCCCTCCAGCAGCTCGACCCCACCGTCGCCCTGGGCCTCGGCCATCGCCCGCAGCCGGGCCCGCCGCTCCCCCACCCGTCCGTGGTCGTCGCCGTGGATCAGGTACAGGGGCTTGAAGGCGGCCATCGCCACCCAGTCTAGGTGGGGCGGCGGCGTTCACGCGGGATCCGGCGGCGGTGTCCCTTCACGCTGGCGCTCGGCTCGTCCCTCGCCTCCCGCGATATCGCTTCGCGCCGGCGCTCGGCTCGTTCGGGTGGATCCGGGGGCGGTGTCCCTTCGCGCTGGCGCTCGGCTCGTCCCTCGCCTCCCGCGATGCCGCTTCGAAGGGACACCGCCCCCGGATCTCTGTTCCGCATCGGGTCCTGGATGGACCTCCGTAGGTGGTGCTCGCTGAGCGAGCATGGGGTACGGAGGTTCGGCTGGTCGCGAGGCGGACCGGCGCGACGGCGGTCAGGGTGCGTGGCGTTGAACGTCGAGGCGGTTGCCGCGCACGGTCACGACGACCGTCCCGTCCCGGTCGGTGCGCGCCACGACCGGGACCGCACGCTCCAGTGCCTCCGAGGTGGCCGGGGCGGGATGACCGTAGAGGTTGTGCGCGCCCACCTCCATCACCGCGACCCGCGGACGCACGCGCTCGAGCAGGGCCGGAAGCCCCGGGTCCGCGCTGCCGTGGTGGGCGACCTTCAGCAGGGTCGCCCGCGGCAGGGGCAGCGCCGCCGTGACGTCCGACTCGGCGTCGGCGGGCAGCAGCGCGGCCGTCCCGCCGTCGGTGACGGTGGCCACGACCGCACGGTCGTTCGGGTTCCCGTCCGGCGGCAGCGCCGGGTCCCGCGCCGGCGGACCCAGCACCCGCAGCGTCATCGGCCCCACCCGTAGGACGATCCCCGCGACCGCCGGCACCCGCCGAACCCGCTTGCGGACGGCCAACGCCGCCGCCCGCAGGCCCGGGCCGTCCCGCACCCCGTCGCGACCGTCGAGCAGGACGGCGACCGGCAGCGCGTCGAGCACGGCCGCCGCACCGCCGTCGTGGTCGGCCTCGGCGTGCGTCATCGCCAGGACGTCCAGGCGCTCGACCCCCAGCGCGCGCAGCCGTCGCAGCACGGACCCGTCGGGCGGACCGGAGTCCACCAGGATCGCCGCCGACCCGTGACGCAGCAGCGTGGCGTCTCCCTGGCCGACGTCGAGGAACGCGACCTGGAACGCGTCGGGGGCCTGGATCCTCGGACCGCCCACCGCGTGCCGCGCCACGAGGGCGCCCAGCAGCCCCGCCGCCACGAGCACGAGGATCCTCCGGCGCCGGAGGGCCCGCCGGCCCGGACGGTCCCGGGGATCGGCCAGCACCCCGACCAGCACCGACACCGCCACCGTCCCGAGGCCGACGCTCCACCACGCCGCCGGCACCGAGGCGCTCGGCACGGCCGCCGCGGCTCGGCCCACGGCGAGGACGAAGGCGGCGGGGACCGAGGCGATGGTCGCCAGCGGCTCGGCGAGCGCCGGCGCGACCTGTCCGACGACCGCCGCCGCGAAACCCGCCCACATCGCCGGCGCGACGGCGACGGTCGCGACGAGGTTGGCGGGCAGGGAGACGAGCGACAGCTGCCCGAAGTGCAGGGCCAGCAGCGGGGCCGTCGCCAGCGTCGCCGCGACGGTCACCCCGCAGGCGTCCGCCGCCGCGCCGGGCAGGCCCCGCGCGCGCAGCGCCTGCGCCAGCGGACGGGCCGCGAGCAGGATCGCCAGCACCGCGGCGAAGCTGAGCTGCCAGCCGGGGTCCTCGACCGCGCGCGGGGTGACCACGAGCGTCACGGCGGCCGCGAGCAGCAGCGCGTACCAGCGGGTGCCGGGCCTTCCGGCCAGCACCGCGACCACGGTGGCCGCGCCCATCACGCCGGCCCGCTGGATCGACGGGCCGCCTCCGGCCAGCGGCACGTACGCGGCGATCGCGAGCAGCGTCACCACGAGTCGCGGCCGCTGCGGCAGTCCGGCGACGACGCCGAGCACCAGGGCGAACGTCACCAGCAGCGCGACGTTGGCGCCCGACGCGGCCACGAGATGGGTCAGGCCCGCCGTCTTCAACGCGTCCGCGTCCGCCTCCGGCAGGCCGGTGGCGTCCCCCAGCACCATGCCGACGAGCAACGCGCCGGCGGTGGGGGGGACGCCGTCGCGCAGCGCGGCCTGGGCCCGCCGTCGCAGACCGTCGACCGAGCCGGCCAGCCCACCGCGGACCGCGCCCTGGTCGAGCACGGACTCCGCATCGAGGGCCCCGCCGATGCCTCGCGTGCGCAGGTACCCCTCCTCCGGCTTCAACCGGCGCAGGCCCCCCGCCACCATGAGCACCGCGCCGGTGCCGGCGGCCGGGACGCGTACGCCCCGCCGCACGCGCAGCACGATCCGCGCCCCCGCCCAGCGACCGCGCAGCACCGCCGGAGCGTGCCATCCGCCCCACGGGCTGCGCTGGACGGGACCGGTGAGCTCGACCGGCTCCCGGAGCGCGTGGCCGAACGCGACGGCCGGCGCGAAGCGGTCGAAGGCGTCCAGCCGGCCCTCGCCGAGGACGGCGCCCGCGAACGCCGCCACCACGAGCGAGAGGGCCAACGCCGGCGCGGTCCGCGGACCCGCGAGCGCGGCGGCAGCGGCCGCGACCGGCGGTACGAGCGCCGGCCACCGGGGGCCGGCGACGAACGCGAGCACGAACGTGGCGAGCAGGAGGTGGCGCGGATGCGATCGCAGCGTCGCGACGACCGCGTTCACGGCTGCACGTGCTCCCGCAGCGCGGCCAGCCGCTTGGGACCGATTCCCGGCACCTGGCCGAGGTCGTCCACGCTGCGGAAGCCGCCGTGCTCGGTGCGCCAGGCCACGATCTTCTCGGCGGTGGCGGGCCCCACGCCGTCCAGGGTCTGGAGCTGCTCCAGGGTCGCCGCGTTGAGGCCCACCGGGCCCGGCGGCGCCGTCTCGCCCCCGGATCCGCCGGCGGGAGCCGCGCCCCCGGCGGGCGTGGCCGGCGTCTCGGCCGGCACGACGATCTGCTGCCCGTCCGCGACCTTGGCCGCCAGGTTGATGCCGTCGAGGTCGGCGTCGGACGTCGCGCCGCCCGCCCGGCGGACCGCGTCCTGCACCCGCGCCCCGTCCGGCAGGCGGTACACCCCGGTGCGCCGGACGGCGCCCGCCACGTGCACGACGGGAGACGCGGCCGGTGGGCGCTCCACGGCGACGCTCCCGGACGCGCCGGCCGCGCCGCCGCCCGCGGGCACGGCGCCCGCGCCCGTGCCGCCCCGCTGGTCGCCGGCCGCCGACCCGGCGGCTCCCGGCGCACCGGCCGCCTCCCGGCGCAGCGACCACACGCCGACGCCCACCACGAGCAGCGCCGCGAGGGCGTACGCGAGCAGTCGGCTGCGGGGGATCTCGGGCATGCCCCGACGGTACGAACGATCTCGTGTCGTGTCTGTGTCGCCGTGTGCCACTTTCGTGGCAACTTCGCAAGAACTTTGTGACTTCTCCCATTTTTGGCCCCGAGCGCCGCGGAAATATGTACGGTCGGCCGACTGCCCCATCCGCGGCCCGCCGGGCCCGGTCCCCAGGAGAGTCATGGTCACGTCCGCCCGCCCCACCGTCCCGTACCGCGCCGTCCTGCTCGCGCTCGTCGCCGTGCTGACCGCGGCCGTGCTGATCCCGGGGATCGCCGAAGCCAAGACCCATAAGAAGAAGGCGAAGACGAAGGTGACGCTCACGGCGTCCACCATCGGACAGGCCTCCGCCCTCAAGGCCAAGAAGCTGACCCTGAAGGCCAAGCCCACCGCGAGCGGCAAGCTCAGGGTGTCGGCGGCGATCGTGCGCGGCAAGAAGTCCGTGACGCTCACCGCGAGCCGGACCGTCAAGGTCAAGCGCGGCCGGACGACCAAGGTCACGCTGACCACGACCAAGGCCGGGCGCACCGCGCTGGCCCGGTGCACCACCGCGACGGTGCGCCTGAGCGCCCGCCTGACCTACGGACGCAAGCACGTGTCCGCCACGAAGTCCGTGAAGGTGAAGCTGGACAGCGCGACCTGCAAGAAGGTCACGCCGCCGCCGACGAAGGGCCCGCCCCCGCCGGCCCCCGATCCCTGCGACCCGATCGACCCCGGCAACTGCCTCTTCCCGTTCCCGAGCGACTTCTACACCGTGCCCGACGCCTCAACGGACACGGGCCGGCGGGTCGCCTTCCCGATCGCCGCGATGCCCAGGAACAAGGGCGGCGTGCCGATCGACCCGACCGAGTGGAACCGCAACGACGGGTTCAGTCCGGGCAGCTCGATCATCACCCGCGTCCCCGGCCTGGACAACCCGGCGGCCGTCGCCAACTCACACCTCCCGCCCGTCACCGACATCGGGACGTACGCCGACGCGGATGCCGGCGTCGTGGTGATCGACACCGCGACCGGCGAGCGCTGGCCGGTCTGGGCGGAGATCGACAGCAACGCCGTCGACGACGCGCACCGCACCCTGATCGTGCGCCCGGCCAGGAACTTCCTCGAGGGCCACCGCTACGTGGTGGGCCTGCGGAACCTGCGCAACGCCGACAACGTGCCGCTCGCCCCCAACGCCGCCTTCCTGACCTACCGCGACGGCACCGCGACCGACGCCCGCGCCGCGCACCTGAACGACGTGTTCGCGACGCTGAGCTCCGCCGGGATCGCCCGCGAGAGCCTGTACCTCGCCTGGGACTTCACCGTGGCGAGCGAGCGGGGCCTGTCCCAGCGCGCGCTGGCGATCCGCGACGACGCGTTCCGTCAGCTCGGCGACGACGACCTCGCCGACCAGGTCGTGCCCGCCGGCTCGCACGCCCCCGCCTACGAGATCACGTCCCGCTGCCGGCCGAACGACGCCGGCGGCACGTGTCCGTCGGACGACGTCGATCGCTCGAAGGACGCCGACTTCGTCGCCAACGTGGCGGTCCAGGTCAAGGGCACGTTCACCGTCCCCTGCTACCTCACGTCCGCCAACTGCGCGCCCGGCGGCCGGTTCACCCTCGACGCGAACGGCAACCCGACGCAGCACGGCACCATGCAGGCGCGGTTCGTGTGCAACGTGCCGGCCTCCGCGAGCGCCGCGACCAAGGCCTTCCCCGCCCTCTACGGGCACGGCCTGTTCGGTGACTACGACGAGGCCGGCGGAGCGAGAGACGTCTGGAAGTTGGGGAACGATCACAAGGTGATCGTCTGCGCGGCCGACTGGATCGGCATGGCCGACGAGGACGTCCTCACCGCCGGCGGCGCGCTCACCAACCTCTCGACGTTCCCCGGGCTCGTCGACCGGCTGCAGCAGGGCTTCGTCGACTTCATGTACCTCGGCCGGCTCCTGCGCACCACGGCCGCCCAGGGCGGCCTCGCCCAGGACGCGACGTTCCAGGACGGCGGCGAGCCGCTCATCGACACGAGCCAGGTGGCGTACTACGGCAACAGCCAGGGCGGCATCATGGGCGGCGCGCTGACCGCGCTGTCCCCGGACATCACCCGGTCGGCGCTGTACGTCGGCGCGATGAACTACTCGACGCTCCTCCCCCGCTCGGTGGACTTCGACGACTTCAAGCCGTTCCTGTTCGGGCAGGTCGGGGGCTACCCCGACTCGATGATGCACCCGCTGGCCCTCGCGCTCATGCAGATGCTGTGGGACCGCGGCGAACCCAACGGCTACGCCCAGCACATGACGACGGACCCGCTGCCCAACACCCCGCCCCATCACGTGCTGCTGGAGATGGCGCTCGGCGACCACCAGGTCTCCAACGTGGCCTTCCTCGTCGAGGCGCGGACGATCGGGGCGCGCATCCGCACGAACCAGACCATCGCACCGGAGCGGCTGGCCGAGGCCCACGCGCCCAACCTGTTCTGGGGCGTGCCGACCGTGGCGTCGCAGGACCTGCCGACCACCGACAGCGCGATGAACGTGTGGGACATCGGCCCGCTGCGGCCCGACCCGGGCAAGCCGGGCGAGCAGACCGGCGTGCCGATGCCGCCGATGACGAACCAGGCCCCGGGCAAGGCCGGTCAGGACCCGCACGACTACGTCATCCGCAACTCCCCCGCCATCCGCCGGCAGATCGCCGACTGGATGCGAGCCGGCGGCCAGTTCGCCGAGCAGCCCCGCACCGCCGGCGACGGCTGCGGCGTCGGCCAGTTCTGCAAGCTCCCGGACGCGATCTGGGACGGGACGTTCCCCGGCTGAGTCCGAGGCAGCACCCACGAGTGACAGCTCGCTCCCGCATGGCGGGACTCAGCTGTCACTCGTGGTCTCAGGCGGGGCGCACCACGATGTTGACGAGCTTGCCCGGGACCACGATCACCTTGACGACCGCGTGGCCGTCGAGGTAGCCCTGGACCTTCTCCGACGCGCGGGCGAGCGCCTCGAGCTCGTCCTTGGACGCGTCGGTCGGGGCGGCGACGCGGTCGCGGACCTTCCCGTTGACCTGGCAGACCAGCTCGTACTCGTCGCGGACGAGCATCGCGGGATCGGCGACGGGCCACGGCTGCTCCCACACCCGCTCGCCCGTCAGCAGGTGGAAGCCGTCGGCGCTGACGTGCGGCGCGAACGGGAACAGCAGCGACGACGCGGTGGCCAGCGCGTAGCGCAGCGCCCGCGGGTCGGCGTCGCCGCGCTCGCGGGCGCGGGAGGCGTCGTTGACCAGCTCCATCACGGCGGAGATCGCGGTGTTGAACTGGAACCGGTGGTCGCTCAGGTCGTGCGTGACCTTGTCGATCGCCCAGTGCGCCTTGCGCAGCAGCTCCAGGTCGTCGCCGGCCACGCCCTCGGGCTGGTCGGCGCCGGGCGCCGCGATCGAGGGGTCGAGCACCGCGACGTCGTCGGGACCGCTCGCCCCCTCGGGCTCGCTGAAGCGTCCCGAGGCCTCGGCCGACAGGCGCCAGAGCCGGGAGAGGAAGCGCTGCACGCCCCCCACGCCCTCGTCCTCCCAGTCGGCGTCCTGATCCGGCGGGCCGATGAACAGGACGTAGGCCCGCGCGGTGTCCGCGCCGCTGCGCTCGACGATCGCCGCGGGCGACACCACGTTGCCGCGCGACTTGGACATCTTCGCGCCGTCCTTGGTGATCATCCCCTGCGTGAACAGGTTCGCGAACGGCTCCTGCACCCCGTCCGGCAGATGGCCCAGGTCGGCGAGCGCCTTCGTGAAGAAGCGCGCGTACATCAGGTGGAGGATCGCGTGCTCCACCCCGCCGATGTACTGGTCGACCGGCATCCACTGCGCCAGCGCCTCGGGCGACCACGCGGCCTCGTCGTTGCGCGCGTCGCAGTAGCGCAGGAAGTACCAGGACGAGTCGACGAACGTGTCCATCGTGTCCGTCTCGCGGCGCGCCGGCCCACCGCACGTCGGGCACGTCGTGTTGACCCAGTCCTCGGCGGCGGCCAGCGGTGACTTCCCCTTCGGCTTGTAGTCCTCGATGTCGGGCAGGACGACCGGCAGCTGGTCCTCGGGGATCGGCACCATCCCGCACGCGTCGCAGGTGACGATGGGGATCGGGCAGCCCCAGTAGCGCTGGCGGGAGACCAGCCAGTCACGCAGCCGGTAGTTGACCTCCGGATGGCCGCGGCCGTCCTCGTCCAGCCACGCGACGATCCGGTCGAGGGCCTCCCGGTTGGGCGTGCCGTCGAAGCGCGGATCGGAGTCGACGAGCACGCCGTCGCCCGTGTAGGGCAGCTCCACCTCGCCGGCCGCCTGGCCGGCCGGGGCAATGACCTGCTTGACGGGCAGGTCGTAGGCCCGCGCGAACGCGAAGTCGCGCGCGTCGTGGGCGGGCACGGCCATCACGGCGCCGGTGCCGTACTCGAGCAGCACGTAGTCGGCGACGTACATCGGCAGCTTCTCGCCGTTGACCGGGTTGGTCACGTACCGGCCGAGGAAGACGCCCGTCTTGGGCTTGTCCAGGTCGCCGCGCACCTCGTTGGACTCGGCCAGCGAGCGGTTGACGTAGGCCTGGACCTCCGCCTCCTGCCCGGTGCCCTCGGCCAGGCGGGCCAGGTCGGCGTGCTCGGGCGCCATCACGAAGAACGTCGCGCCGAACAGCGTGTCGGGCCGCGTGGTGAAGACCGGGTAGTCGATCTCCAGGTCCTCGCAGCGGAACGTGACCTGCGCGCCCGTGCTGCGCCCGATCCAGTTGCGCTGCATCGTCTTGACGTGCTCGGGCCACTGGATCGTGTCGAGGTCGTCGAGCAGCCGGTCGGCGTAGTTGGTGATGCGGAAGAACCACTGCTCGAGCTGCCGCGCCTCCACCAGCGCGCCGGACCGCTCCCCGCGCCCGTCCACGACCTGCTCGTTGGCCAGGACGGTCTCCTCGACCGGGTCCCAGTTGACGGTGGCCGACTGCTTGTAGGCCAACCCCGCCTCGTAGAGCTGCAGGAAGATCCACTGCGTCCACCGGTAGTACTCCGGCTCGCAGGTCGCGAACTCGCGCGTCCAGTCGATCGACACGCCCCATTCGCGGAACTGCCGCTGGAAGGAGGCGATCGACGCCTTCGTGGAGTCGGCCGGGCGCTGGCCGGTCTTGATCGCGTTGTTCTCCGCGGGCAGGCCGAACGCGTCGTAGCCCATCGGGTGCAGGACGCGATGGCCGGTGCGGCGGTGGAAGTGGGCGACCGCGTCACCGACCGAGTAGACCTTGAGGTGCCCGATGTGGGGCTCGCCGCTCGGGTAGGGCAGCATCTCGAGCACGTACGAGGAGGGGCGCTCGTCGGGGACGTTGGAGACCTCCCAGGTCCGCTCGCGCTCCCACACCTCCTGCC
>Ga0247757_10001016_pt1 | contig 20567 bp, 15 predicted proteins | sample UWRJL126311R4_FD_180929 | JGI IMG/M metagenome (GOLD analysis project Ga0247757, IMG submission 180929) | Plant litter microbial communities from Arlington Agricultural Research Station in Wisconsin, United States - UWRJ-L126-311R-4 | ecosystem: Environmental > Terrestrial > Plant litter >...
TCGCGTGGCACCTTAGCCCAATGATTTTGGCGGTGTCTATTTTAATAGACTGCCCGGGCGGTGGCGGCTAAAACCTTCGCAGATGCGACTCGAGGCACGATTACGTCGTTGCGTTCTGGCCTTGGCCCTCGGCCTGGGGCTGACCGCTTGCAGCAAACACAGCGGTGAGGCCAGCGCTCGTGAATCTTCTCCCTTGAAGCAGACGGCCCCGCGGGTGGGCGGCGAGCTGGTGTTCGCGTTCGACGGTACGGCTCAAACGCAATTCGCACTCGATCCGCACAAGACCGCGTTTGCGCCTCATGCGCGCATCATCCGGTCTATTTTCGATAGCCTCGTCGTGCTGCTGCCCGGAAATCAGATCGGCCCATGGCTAGCGAAGAGCTGGGAGATCTCCAGCGACGGTCTTAGCTACACGTTTCATCTTCGTGACGACGTGAAGTTCCACGATGGCACGCGCTTCGACGCGGCGGCGGTCAAGTTCAACCTGGACCGAATCAAAGAGCCGAAGAATGCGTTCTACGCGCTTTCGGATATTGGCGGCTACGAGTCGAGCAAAGTCGTCGATGACTTTACGGTTCAGGTGCAGTTTCGCCAACCTTACGCACCCTTTCTGGCGAACCTCTCCAAGCCGAGTTTGGGCATTGTTTCTCCGGCGGCGGCCGCCAAGTACGGCGACGAATTTCCGCTACACCCCGTCGGGAGTGGGCCATTCAAGTTCAAATCGATGAGCCCGGGTACCGAGATCGCACTCGAGCGAAACGCGGACTATCACTGGGGTGCGGTTGGGATCTCGCAGGAAGGGCCCCCACGGCTCGAACGTTTGACGTTCAAAAATGTGCCGGAGGAAGCGACGCGAGTCGCCGTGCTCGAGAACGGTCAGGCGGGGGCGGTCGATCTCATTCCCCCTCAGAATCTGGTCGCGCTACGAACCTCCCGTAAGTTCCACTTGGTGGAGCACGAGCTCTTGAACCACAACTATTCGCTGTATTTGAACGCCGAGCGTGAACCGTGGAAGGACGTACGGATACGTGAAGCGTTCAAGCGCTCATTGGATGTCGACAGCGCGGTGAAGACCATCTACCTCGGCACGGCGATCCGCGCCTGGGCGCCGCTCTCCCCGTCGGTGTTCGGCTACGACAAATCCTTGGAGGGGTCGTGGAAGACGGACCGCGCTGCCGCCACGCGTGCGCTCGACGAACTCGGTTGGAAGGTCGGTGCCGACGGCATCCGCGTCAAGGACGGCAAGCGTCTCACGATTTCCTTCCTCGACACGCAGGGAAACCGAGAGAAGCGGCTCGACCTGCTGACGATATTTCGTCGCCAGCTACGTGACACGGGTTTCGATCTGAAAATCGATACCGTGCCGAGTGGCACGTACCTCGAGAAGTCGGCGGCGGGTGCATTCGACCTCGTGGGCGGTAGCCTGTTCGCTCCAGACCCGGATGTGCTCCGTCGCATTTACGCGTCCGACAAGCGATCGCTGCTCTCGGTCTTCAAGGGCACGGACCCCGAGCTCAATCAGCTGTTGCAGGCGGCATCCGAAGCCTTGAAGCCCGATGAGCGCGTGAGACTCTACGCGCAAGCGCAGCGCTTGATCGCGGACAAATCTTACTCGGTCCCCACCTACGTGCTGATCTATTCGGTGGCCGCCGACAATAGCGTCCAGGACATAGTGATCGACACCCATGGTTTCCCCGTGTTCAACGACACCTGGCTCCGATAAGCCATGATCCGCCGGGTTTTAGAGCGCTTCGCGGTATCACTGGGCGTTGTTTTCGGCGCCGTGACGCTGATCTTCTTGGTCTTGAACTGGCTGCCTGGCGACTCGGCGCTGCTGATTGCCGGAGAAGACGCCAGCCCCGAGACGGTGCATCAGCTGCGCATCAAGCTGGGGACGGACCGTTCGCTCGGTTCGCAGTATCGATCCTACCTCGCGGGCGTCGTCCAAGGCGATCTCGGAACTTCCTACACCACCCGCGAACCGGTCTTTCGCCGACTCGCGGCGCAACTGCCGTCGACTCTGGCATTGACGTTCTCGGCTTGCACGGTCGCGGTCGCGCTCGGCATCGCGCTGGGCGTGCTCTCGGTACTCTACCGCGGTCGCTGGCTCGACCAAACCATCCAGTCCGTGTCGCTGTTCATTCATTCGATGCCGACATTTTGGCTCGGAATGCTGCTTATCTTGGTGTTTTCCGTACAACTGGGCTGGCTACCGGTGATCGGCAACGGCGGGCTACTGCCCTCCGTGCTGCCGGTGGTCACGCTTGGTATCTGGCTGAGCGTGCCGCTGCAACGCATGGTTCGCGACGGCATGCTCGACGGCCTGCATGAGCCTTACGTGACGACCCTGCGTGCCAAGGGCCTCGGGGAGCGCCGTATCTTCTACGTTCACGTGCTGCGCAATGCACTGACCTCGACGATCACGTTGCTGGGGGTGATGATCGGCGAGTCTCTATCGAACGCCGTCATCATCGAGACGCTGTTCGCTCGGCAAGGCATCGGTCGTACCACCGTCGAGGCGATTGGTCAGAAGGACATTCCCGTCGTTCAGGGCGCCATTCTGCTGGCGTCCGTGGCCTACGTGGTCGTGAACCTCCTGGTCGACCTCTCGTACACGCTGGTCGACCCGCGCACTCGCCTCGTGACTTCGAAAGGAACGCGATGAAGTCTGCCGTTGGAAAATTTTCGAGCGTCGCGGCGCGGGCAGTTCCGGACGTGCTGTTCGACGCTCCCGCTCGCCCCCCGTCGGTCAGCCTGCCCCCCGCGCGCCGGTTCAGCAGCGCGCCGGGAGCACCGCAGAACCGACCCGAATCCGCGCTGAGCTCGGGCTGGTCGAGCCGCGTGCGCGTCGGGGATTTGCTCGTCCTCGCGTCGCTTTTGATGCTGTTGTTCGTTGGGATTTGCGCGGCCTTCCCCGGCGCCATCGCGCCCTATTTGCCGACCGACATGCAGACCGAAGCGATCTTGGGGCGCCCGAACGCGGCTCATTGGTTCGGCACGGACCAGTTCGGGCGCGACGTCTTTTCGTTGGTCGTGTATGGCGCGCGCCAGTCGGTACTCATTGGCATATTTGCGGTGCTGATCAGCTGCAGCGTCGGTGTCGCGATTGGCCTGACCGCTGGCTACGCGGGCGGCTGGTTGGACACCGTGTTGATGCGATTCATCGACGTCTGGTTGTCGATTCCGAACATCTTGCTCGCGATCGCACTGTCTACGGTGCTTGGACCCAGTTTGACCAATACCATCTTCGCGATCAGCATCACGACCATCCCCAGGTACGCGCGCGTGCTCCGCGGTCAGGCGCTTTCGGTGCGTGGGCGTCCTTTCATCGAAGCCTCGCGCTCCGCCGGGGCCTCCCACTTTTCGATTCTGCGCCGGCACATCCTCCCGCACTGCTCGGCCCAAATTTTGGTCTTGGCCACGCTCGGTGTGGGTACCTCGATTTTGATCGGATCCGGATTGAGCTTCCTCGGCTTGGGCGTCAATGACGAGCGCCCGGATTGGGGCTTCTTGCTCACCCAAGGCCGCGGCTACTTGACGGTTGCTTGGTGGACGGTCACTTTTCCCGGCCTCGCGATCACTTCTTTGGTCGTATCGATCAACCTGCTGGGTGATGCGCTGCGGAGGCACTTCGACCCTCGCAGCGCACCGCGCTGACGGAGAGGAGTGAACATGAGTCTATCCAGCGTCGAGCCCGTTCTCCCTCGCAAGCCGGTCGCGGGCCCAACTCCGTTACTGCGGGTCGAGCGCCTCGCGATCAACTTCGGCGGTATCAAGACGCCGATGGGCGCCGTCGACAATGCGTCGTTCGACGTTGGGCGCGGCGAAACCGTGTGCCTGGTCGGCGAGTCCGGGTGCGGCAAGACCGTCACGGCGTTGTCGTTGCTCCGGCTCGAGGTCCATCGTCACGGGAGGATCGTGGCAGGAGAGATCGAGTTCGACGGTCGAGGGCTGGTCGACATGTCGCGCGCCGAACTCGACAAGCTGCGAGGGCAGCGCATCGCGATGATCTTTCAAGAGCCGATGACGGCCTTCGACCCGGTCTTCAGCATTGGTGACCAGATCGTCGAGACCATCCTCCGTCATGAGCGCATTGGTCGCGCTGACGCGTGGCAACGCGCGCTGCGTCTCCTCGAACGCGTGCACATTCAAGACGCGGCGCTGAGGATGCGGCAGATCCCGCAAGAGCTATCAGGAGGCATGCGGCAGCGAGCGATGATCGCGATGGCGCTCGCTTGCAAGCCCGACTTGCTGATCGCCGATGAACCGACCACCGCGCTCGATGTGACGATCCAGGCCCAAATTTTGGCATTGCTCAAAGAGCTACAGCGTGAGGAGGGGATGGCTATCCTGCTCATCACCCACGACCTCGGCGTCGCCGCCGAGATGGCCGATCGCGTGGTCGTGATGTACGCCGGTCGAATTGCGGAGCGGGCGTCCGTCACGGAGCTGTTCGCAAGGCCCGCTCATCCCTATACCCGCGGTCTACTAGAGTCCGCGGTCCCGCCGGTGGACGAACCGCGCGGGACGCGACTGGCCGCCATCCCCGGCTCGATGCCTCGCTTGGACGAGATGCCGAGCGGTTGCCGATTCCATCCGCGCTGCTCGGTGGCCAGTGAGCGATGCCGTCACGAGGCCCCCACGCTCGACGACATCGGCGGGCGCGACGTCTCTTGTTGGCACCCGTTCGAAACGAAGGCGCTCGAGCGCGTTCGGCTGCCCGTCGTATCGAATCCGAAGAGCGGCGTCGTTCCGGTTGCGAGCGCGCCGGCAACCGCGGGTCCGCTGGTGGAGACCATTCATCTGACGAAGCATTTCGAGACTCGACGCGGTCTGTTTGGAGCGCGCCTTGCCGTGCGCGCATTGGACGACGTTTCGCTAGCCGTGCAAGCGGGCGAGACCTTCGGCCTCGTCGGTGAGTCCGGATGCGGTAAGTCGACGTTGGGTCGCTTATTGTTGCAGCTGGACAACCCCACGAGCGGCGAAGTCCACTTCGAAGGACGCCCGCTTCTCGGGAGAAATCGCGCTGAGCGCAAGCGCGTCCGCCGCGAGATGCAGATGATCTTTCAGGACCCCTATGGATCGATCGATCCGCGTTGGACGGTCGGTGACGTCATCGCGGAGCCACTTCTCGCTCACGAAAAACTGGACGGCGCCGCGCTGCGTGGCCAGGTGGAGGAGCTGCTTGTCATGGTCGGTTTACAACCGTCCTATCGGACCCGCTATGCACACGAGTTTTCTGGGGGGCAGCGTCAGCGCATCGGAATTGCGCGCGCCGTAGCGCTGCGTCCAAAATTCATTCTCGCCGACGAAGCCGTGTCCGCCCTCGATCTCTCGGTCCAAGCGCAGATCATCAACCTGTTCATGGACCTGCGAGAGCGCCTGGGTTTGACTTGCGTGTTCATTGGGCACGGGCTGCACCTCGTACGCCACGTTTCCGATCGCGTGGGCGTGATGTACCTCGGGCGACTGGTGGAGGTTGCGCCCGCGGAGGATCTGTTTCTGCGTCCGGCGCACCACTACAGCCACGCTCTGCTCGCTTCCAGCCCGATCCCAGATCCTACTCGGCGCCGCGAGTTTACGGCTCCGATTGGTGAGCTGCCTTCGCCGACGGCGCCCCCTTCCGGCTGCCATTTTCACCCGCGTTGCCCTGCCGCGACGGAGCGCTGTCGCAACGAAGTGCCGAAACTTCGTGAGCTCGAAGCCGGGCGCACCGTCGCTTGTCATTTCCCGCGCTGAGGGCCTTTGGAGACGCAGCGCGTCCGTGGCTTTAGCGTCGCAAACTCCGAGATTTCGAGATGAATCCCTCCGTTGCCCTACCGCTCGAATCGGCGCGCGAGCCCGGAGCGCGTTCCGGCGGAATCAAGCTGCTGCTGAGTGCGCTTCGCGCACAGCGAAGGGGAGCGCTGTTCGGGGTGCTGGCGGGGGTCTCGTGGACACTCGTCAAACTCTCGATTCCGATTTTGGTCCGGCGTGGCATCGACCTCGGCATTCGCAGCGGTGACGGGCATGCGCTTGTTCTCATCGTGGCGGAGATCTTGGCTCTCGGGTTGCTGGGCGCGTGCTTGGCGGGGTTGCGGCGCTACTTCGGCATTTCGGTGGCCGCGCGCGTCGAGGCTGATTTGCGTGCGCGCCTGTTCGTGCATGTGCTTCGCCTCGACCTGGCATTCCACGCGCGTACTCCTGCGGGCGAGCTCGTGTCTCGAAGCGCCTCGGATTTGCAGCAGATTCAACAGCCATTCGTCAACATTCCACTCACGGTGTCCAACGCGGTCATGCTGACGGGAGCCACCCTGCTGCTCGTGCGCGTGGACCCGACGCTGGCCACGATTGCGCTCTCGCCGGCCCTGTCGATCTTCTTCGTCGCGCGCCAATTCAACGCGCAACTCGGGCCGCGCGCGCAGCGCTTGCAGCAGGCCATTGGCGCGTTGGCGAGCCAACTTCAAGAATCGCTGGCGGGGATCCGGGCGATCAAAGGATTGGGACTCGAGCCCGTCGAGCGCGCGCGAGTCAACGAGCAAGGCGAACGGACCTACGCGGCTTCGTTGAAGTTGAACGAGACGCGCGCGGCATTCCTGCCGATGATGGAGTTCTTGCTCGCCGCGGGCATGGTCGGGGTACTTTGGGTTGGAGGGCAGCGGGTAGCCGCAGGGTCGCTCACGGTGGGCGAACTCGTTCAGTTCAACTACTACCTGCTGATGCTGATTGGGCCGCTGCGGATTGCGGGCACTACGCTGGCTCAGTTTCAACGCGCGTTCGTATCGGCCACGCTGATCGATTCGCTGCTCGCGCTAAACGCGACAATCGCACACCGCGAAACGGCGGCTGAGCCCGTTCCCGCGTCGACACCGGCGGCATCTGCGGGGGGCGCCGCGATTCGCTTCGAGCGCGTCGAGTTTGGCTATATTGGGGCTCGTCCGTTGCTCGGGTCTCTCGACCTGCACATCGCTCCGGGGGAGACGGTGGCTTTGGTCGGCGCGACCGGCTCGGGAAAAACGACGCTCGCCAGCCTGATCGCGCGCTTTCACGACGTAACGCGCGGGCGTGTCACCTTCGACGGGGTCGACGTGCGGGATTTGCCATTGCAAGCCCTGCGCGCGAGCGTCGGAATGGTCTTCGAGGACGCCCTGTTGTTCAGTGGTTCGATCCGAGACAACATCGCTTTCGCGGTTCCCGACGCTGGCGACGAAGCGGTCGAACGCGCCGCGCGGGCGGCGGGCGCGCACGACTTCATCGTCGAGCTGCAAGGCGGCTACGCGGCATCCGTGGGTGAGCGTGGGCTCCGTTTGTCCGGCGGGCAGCGGCAGCGGATTGCCCTGGCTCGCGCGTTGCTGACGAACCCGCGCGTGCTGGTCTTGGACGCCGCGACCAGCGCCGTGGACGCTGGCAAAGAAGACGAGATTCGCGAGGCGCTGGCACGGGTCATGCGTGGTCGGACCACCATTCTAGTCGCGCACCGCGCGGCCACGCTGCGCTTGGCAGATCGCGTCCTAGTCCTGGAAGCGGGCCGGATCGTCGCGTCGGGGCCGCACGAAACCCTGATCGAGCAGAGCAAAGCGTATCGCACAATCTTGGCCGCCCACTCGTAGTGAGCTGGCTACGACCGTGTCCCTCATAGTAGACATCTGGATGGCTTAGTATGTCCGTTTCCTCCGCCAGCATCGACCTACGTGCCTCCACGCCCAAGCGCTCTGGGGTCGATCTGCTCTTGAGCGTGCTGCACGCGCAGCGCCGGCCCGCGCTGTTTGGTGTGTTGGCGGGGATGGCGTGGAGTGTCACCAAGCTCACCGCTCCCGTGTTGGTGCGGCGTGGTATCGATCTTGGGATTCGCGCGAGGGACAATCGGCAGCTCACGGCCGTGGTGGCCGGGCTGCTCTTGCTCGGTATCATCCAGGCCGGGCTGGCCGGCTTTCGACGCTATTTCGCGATCTCGCTCGCGGCGCGGGTGGAGACGGACCTGCGCGCGCGCTTGTTCGTGCACTTGTTGCGGCTCGATTTGGCGTTTCACGCGCGCACGCCGGCCGGTCAACTCGTTTCGCGCTGTGCTTCCGACTTGCAGCAGATCCAGCAGCCGTTCGCCAGTGTGCCGATGACCGTGTCGAACGCCGTGATGCTGGTCGGCTCCAGCGTGCTGTTGGTGCACATCGATCCGGCCTTGGCGTTCGTTGCTCTGGCCCCGGCGCTGCTGATCTTCCTGGTCGCGCGCGCCTTTACGGCGCAACTCGGCCCGCGTGCGCAGGCGCTTCAGCAATCGGTCGGCAGCTTGGCAAGCATGATCCAAGAGGGGATCTCGGGCATTCGAGCGATCAAGGGCCTGGGGCTGGAGGGTGTGGAGCGCGCGCGGGTCAAGGGGCAGACAGAGCGCTCGTTCGACGCGGCGCTGCGGCTCAACGACACGCGCTCGGCATTCATGCCGCTCATCGAGTTTCTGCCGGCTTTGGGGCTGATCGGTGTTCTATGGTTCGGCGGTCAACGAGTGGCGGCGGGTACCATGACGGTCGGGCAACTCGTCCAGTTCAACTACTACTTGTTGATGCTGGTCGGGCCGCTGCGCATCACCGGCATCACCGTGGCGCAGTTTCAGCGAGCGAGCGTCTCGGCGGGGCTGATTCAATCCCTGTTGGCGTTGAGGCCGACGATCAGCGAGCCGCCCACCGCACCGACCACACGCCCGGTAAGCGGGACGGGTAGGGAACGCATTGCGGGACTCAGTCCACCCGGCGGCGGTGACATTCGATTCGAGTCGGTGCACTTCGCGTACGAGGACGGACAACCGCGGCTGCGCGGGCTCGATCTGCATATCCGGGCCGGTGAAACCGTAGCCTTGGTCGGAGCCACCGGCGCTGGAAAAACGACCCTGACCGCGCTGATTGCGCGATTCTACGACGTTGACAAGGGCCGTGTGTTGCTCGATGGCGTCGACGTTCGAGAGATGCGTCTGAGCGAATTGCGAGCTCATGTCGGCATGGTGTTCGAGGACGCATTGCTGTTCAGCGGCTCGATTCGTGAAAATATCGCATTTGGAGCACCACGAGCCACCGCCCGCGATGTCGAAAGTGCCGCACGCGCCGCGGGCGCCCACGACTTCATCGTGGAGCAGGAGTCCGGCTACGACAGCGTCGTCGGTGAGCGTGGCTTGAGTCTGTCCGGTGGACAGCGGCAGCGCATCGCACTGGCGCGTGCACTGCTCACGAATCCGCGTGTGCTCGTACTCGACGCGGCGACCAGCGCCGTCGATGCCGCCAAAGAGGACGAGATCCGCGAAGCATTGGGCGGAGTTTTGCATGACCGAACGACAATCTTGATTGCGCATCGCGCCTCGACGCTGAAGCTCGCCGATCGCGTGCTCTTGCTCGAGCAAGGGCGCATCGTCGCCTCGGGTAGTCACCGAGAGCTGCTCGAGCAGAACGCAACTTATCGAAATATCTTGGCCTCGGCTCGCGAATCTGAACTCGACCAGCTGCCGGCCGCTCTCGCCCTGGGACAAACCGATGTCTAACCCGCCTCGACCGGCCATCTTACTGCGCGCGTTGAAGCTACTCTCGCGCTCGTGGCCGCACGCGTTGCTGGCCGTGCTGCTGCTGGTCTGTACGACGCTATGCTCGCTGTCAGGACCCTGGATCTTGCGCTACGCGGTTGACCACGGCCTGCGCGACGGACACCCCGATCTTTCGGTGATCCGCAATGCGAGCGTGGTGTTCCTCACTCTGGCGCTGGCGTCCGTCGTCATGAGTCGCTCGCACACACGCCTCACCGGGCTCGTCGGTGAGCGTTTCGTGCGTGACTTGCGCAACGACGTGTTCTCGCATTTGCTCTCGATGTCCGTGCGCTACTTCGATCGGCACAAGCGCGGCCGACTCGTGTCACGGTTGACCTCCGATATCGATGCGCTGCAAGACCTGATTCAATTGGGGCTCGTGCAGTTCGTGCAGAGCATCCTCACGCTCGGGTTTTTGCTCGTGCTCTTGTCGCTCCTGTCTTGGAAGCTGAGCGTGTTCAGCCTGCTGCCGTTGCCGGTCTTGGTGATTCTCACCCGCTCCTTTCAACGTCGCTCACGTGCGGCATACTTGGAGGTGCGCGAGCGCGTCAGTGCCACCACGTCGACTTTGATCGAGAATCTGGCGGGCGCCAAGGTGGTGCAAGCGTTCGGGCAAGAGCAACCGCGGATCGACCGTTTCTTGGCCGAAAATAAGGAGCAACTGAACGCCAACCTTGCCGCCGTGGAGATCCAAGCCAGGTACTTGCCGATCGTGGAACTCACCACGGCCACGTGCACGGCGCTGGCGATCGGCGGGGGCGGGTGGTTGGTACTGCACGGGCAAGCCAGCTTGGGCACGGTCAGCGCGTTCGCGCTGTATTTGTTGATGGCGTTCGAGCCCGTGCAGCAGCTCAGCTTCCTTTTCAATACGATTCAGTCGGCGGCGGCCGCGTTGCAGAAGCTGTTTGCGCTGCTCGACGAGCCGGTCGATCTGCAAGAAGGTTCGGCCTCGCTCGAACCGTGCCAAACGCTGACGCTGGATCGGGTGAGCTTCGGTTACGCGCCCGGCCTCGCGCCGGTCTTGTCCGACGTCGCGCTCGAGCTGGGGCACGGCGAGCGGCTCGCTCTCGTTGGACCGACCGGCGCCGGAAAGTCGACTCTCGCCAAGTTGATTGCGCGCCTCTACGATCCGTCTTCGGGTCGCGTCAGCTATGGCGGTGTCGATCTGCGGCACGCGTCGCTGCAATCGCTGCGGCGACGCATCGTCATGGTGTCGCAGGAGGAACACTTGTTTCAAGGCAGCGTGGCCGACAACGTACGCGCCGCCCGGCCGGACGCGAGTGACGAGGAAGTCGCGCTGGCGCTGCGTCGAATTGGTGCCTACGAGCGCTTCCACGCCAAGCCCAGCGGTCTCGCCGCGCCGGTCGGCGAGCGAGGCGCGCTGCTGTCGGCAGGCGAGCGGCAGCTGCTTGCATTGGCTCGGGTGGCCCTCGTCGCGGCCGATGTGCTGATCCTGGACGAGCCGACCTCGAGTCTCGATCCGGGCACTGAGCGCGAGGTCAACTTGGCTCTGCAGAGCTTGATGCGAGACCGCACGGTGATCCTCATTGCGCATCGACTCTCGACCATGAAGCAAGTCGATCGCATTGCCGTCGTCGCGGACGGCAAGATTGCCGAACTCGGCAGCCACGACGAGCTACTGGCGCTCCGAGGCCGGTACGCTTCACTGTATCGGGGTTGGGAGCGCGGCGGGCAGCATGCTCAATCGTTGCCGGGCTGAGCGTTGAGGTCCCGGCGTCGACTTTTCATTGGTGCGCGGAGGCGGCCGCCGTGAATCCGAGTCGAGCCTGCGCTTCGGCGGCTCGCAGCACCCGGAGAACGTTTCCACTCCAGACCTTTTGAACGTCGTCGCGCGAGAAGCCCTCTGCCAGCAGTCGCGCGGTGATTTTCGGATAGTCGCGAGCGTCTTCGAAGCCCGTCACACCGCCCCCACCGTCGAAGTCGGCGCCGATGCCCACGTGGTCGATGCCAGCCACGCGAATCGCGTGCAGTAGGTGAGCAATCGCGTCGTCGAACGTAGCGCGTGGAACCGGATAGCGCGCGTCGATCTCGTGCTTGCGCGCGATCAGCGCTTCACGCTCCGCGAGGCTGAGGCCGGGTTTCCGAGCCGTCTTCCACAGCTCATGCAGTGCGGCTTCGCGTTCGGGGATTTTGGGGGCCGCAATCAAGTAGTCGGAGAGAAAGTTGATTTGGATTACACCGCCGCCGGCCGCAAGCGCGGCGAGCCGACGGTCGTCGATGTTTCGGGGATGGTCGAACACGGCCTTGACCCCGGAGTGTGAGAGTAAGATGGGCGTTTTCGACAGAGCGATCAGCTGGTCCAACGTTTGATCGGACGCGTGTGACGCATCGAGCACGATCCCCAAGCGGTTCGCCTCGGCCACGAGCGCGCGACCCTTGTCGCTCAGGCCGCGCCACTCGGGCCCTTTGGCATCGGTGGACGAGTCGGCCAAATCATTGTTGGCGAAGTGCACGAGCCCCGCCAACCGAACTCCCAGCCCATAGAACGTCTCGAGCAGGCTCAAGTCGGCCTCCAGCGGGTAGCCGTTTTCGATGCTCAGGAACACGACGCGCTTGTTTCGCGCCACGATGCGCGGAGCGTCATTGGCCTCGAGTGCCAGCTCGAATGAGTTGGCGTTGGCGGCGATCATCTCCCGGATCTGGAGCGCGCGCCGGAGCGCAAAGTCGCGCGCGTCTCGATCGCCACGTGGGGTGCGCGGGCCCTGAGGCGTGTAGATGGCCCAGAAACCGCCATCGAGGCCGCCCTCTTTGAGGCGCGGCAGATCGACCTGGCTGCCGTCCCGGCCGAATTCGTGGCGGTCTCGAATGCTCCAACCCGTCACTCCGAACACCGCGGGTGTATCCAGATGGGTGTCGAGAGTCAGCAGTTGCTCGTGCAACTGCCGGACCGAGGGCGAAACGCGCGCGCTCGGCGCCGGCTTGGGAACCTGTGCAGACACGGGCGCGCTGAGCGCCAATAAGACGAGCAGCGCGCCGTTCACTCGCCTCGGCATGGCGCGAGTCAAACCCTCAGCGCCCTACCTTTGCGGCGGTTGCCTCCACCTCGATCAAGAAGCCAGGGTTCGCCAAGGCAGCGACCTGAACCGTCGTGCGAGCCACGATGTTCGGCTGCGCGGTGGTTCCGAAGAATTGCGAATAGGCCTCGGAAAAGCCCTTGAAATCGAGCTTGCCGCCGTTCTTCGGGTCGCCCACCAAGTAGACGGTCAGCTTCACGACGTCGTTCAAGGCGAGGCCTTGGTCCGCCAAGAGGCCTTTGATCTTGGTGAACACGCTGATGGCCTGAGTCTTCGTGTCGCCGTAGGCCTCGATGCTTTCGGCAGGTTTGGTCTTGTCCACCGCCGCAGGCACTTGACCACTCAAGTAGAAGACGCTCGCGCCAGCGGGCACTACGACCCCGGCCAGAATGGGTGATTGGGCGGCGCCCTTGATCCGTTTGATATCCAGCACTTGGGCGGCATCTAGTACGACGGGTAACGAGACGGCCAATGCGACGAGGCTTGCGATCAGCTTTTTCATGTAGCTTTTCCTTTGACGACGGGGTGAGGCTTCTGACGTTGCAGTGCTGCGATCTGCTCGATCGCGAAATGGGCCGAGCGCAGGGCGCCCTCTTGCCAGCCATTGATGTAGCTGAGGTACTCTCCGGCGAAGAAGTATGGCCCGTCTGGCTTGAGCAAGATTGGGTATTCGGTTCGGCGGGCTTCGTCACTCCAATGGGTAGTAGCGCCATGGGAAAACTTCACTTTTCTCCAAGAGATGGCCACCCCTTGCTCCAAGTACCTTCGATACTGAGGATGCAACACTTCGCCGCCTTGGAGAGCGAGCTCGACGCGAGCGGCGGGTGATAGCTGAGCGAAGTCTTCCCCATCTCGGAACACGTAGGCTCCCACGAGGAGTCCCTTCTTCGAGTGGATGCCTTGGCTCGGATACCAAATTTGCGTGATGGAATGATCGGTCCAAGAAATACCCCCGTAGATTTGGTCGTCCAGCTCCCAGAAGCGCCGCGTCGCCTGAAAGCCGACCTTCGCGAGGGGGGAGCTTTCGGGCGCGGCGAGCGCCTGTTTGACCCGGGGCGTAAAATCGTGATCGAGGTAGGGGATGAGCCCCGGTTGAAGGGTGACCAGCACATGGTCGGCGTCGATTGCAGACGCCTTGCCCGTCTGCAAATCCTTCCATTCGACTCGCGCTCCATTGCCTCGACGTCGCAGACGCGTGACTTCCGCATTGTACGTGACGACGCTTGCGACGGAACGGGCGATGGCCTCGGCGATCTTCGACATTCCGCCTACCGGTCGAACCATGGTGGCGGCCTGCGTTGGACCTTCGGAGGCTTCGGCGAGCTGGCTCCAGAAGCCCGCGGTAAACAACTGCTCGATGTCCAAAGGTTCGTTGTTCTGTCCGGCGTCGTTACCACCGCCGGGCAGCTCGCGATAGCCGGCACGCGGCGAGCCGCGGTAAACGAGATCCTTGTCCAACGCGCCGAAGTCCTTCAAGAAGGTGCGCAGCTTCTCTTTGTCCTCGATGGTCAGCGGGCGACCGAGGCGCGCCTGGTCGACCGCTTTTGCGGCCAGTTCTGCCACGAACCCCCGCGCATCCGCGTTCACCCTCCGGTTTCGTTGCGGCCTGCCTGAAAATGCGTCTTTTCGATGCAAGAGCGCGTTGCGGTTCTCGTTGCTCAGTACCTCCAAACGGACGCCGAAGTCTCGCGCGTAACCCAAGATCCCTTGGTGGTGTTGGGGAAGCCGCGCGGCGCCCGCGTCCAAGTATAAGTCGGGATCGTCGTCCCAGTTCACTTCTTGGCGACTATCAATCTCCTCGATCACCGAGCCGCGTCGAACGGTAAACACGCGCCCGCCTGGCCGCGCGCGCGCTTCCAACACGGTCACGTCGTACCCAGCCTTGCCCAGTTCGAGGGCGGATACCAAGCCCGCGATGCCCGCGCCGAGGATGACCACGCGTGTCCCGTTGCCGGACTTGGGTGCGAGTTGCGGTGGCCCTGCATACGCAGGCACTGTCGCCAAGAGGCCCATTGCCGTCATGGCATGGTAGACCGCCGTTGCGCCGCCCGCGTGACCCAGCCGCGTCAGGAAGTGGCGTCGTGAAGGACGAGAGTCGCTGCCGGTCGTCTTCATCGGTTCCTCTCAGAAAGCGAAGTTCAATCGCCCATAGTAGCGTGCGCCATCGCTCTCATAAGGGCGCTGACTCGGATAGATACGCCCATTGCTCGGGGTTGCGCCGGCGGCCGCTGCGTCCAGCGTATTGGGGAATTTAGCTCGGTCAGGGTAGTTGTTGAACAGGTTTTCGGCGCCGAGGGTGAGCTTCAGATTTGGAGTGAAGCCGTAGCTCGCGGCAAGATCGAAAAACACCTCTTCACCGAACTTTTGGTTATAGATGAGCTTACCACTCATGTCGGTAGTCGGATCGAGCGGCTCTGTCCAGCTTCCGTAGTCACGTGCGCGTACGAGCACGCTGGCACTTCCCAGGACGTACTCTGCGGACACCGTGGTGACGCGCTTCGGCAATCGATCTTCCAAATACTGCCGCTGCCGAGCATCGATCACGCCCGCATCGAAGCTTTGGACTTTCGTCTGATTGAAGTTCGCCGCGCCGGTGAGATTCAGCTTACTCCTCGGCGTCAGATCGATGCCATAGGCGAGCACGACATCCAGACCCTGCGTGCGCGTCTTGTAGCCGTTGACGAAGAAGTTGAAGCTGGTCAGGCCATCGGCCGCGGCTACGCCCGAGCCGACTAGTCCCGCCTGTTCTTCCGGTGTGAGCGTGTAGCGTTGAGAGAGTCCGATGCGGTCGCTGATGTCGATCCGGTACACGTCGGCAGAAAAGCTCAGCTGCTTCAGCGGTTGGGTGACGAAACCCAAGCTGATGTTGACCGACTTTTCGGGCTTGAGCTGAACGCCGCCTTTCAGCGCCGAAATCGCGTTCGTAGACGGGATGGTGCCGTTGGTCTGAATCGTCGATCCATCCGGGCTCGGGAATTGATTGGTGTTGGTCAGGTTCTGCTGGCCCGGAGTGGGCGCTCGGAAGCCGGTGCTGATCGCACCACGCAAGTTGAAATGGTCGATCACGGTCAGGCGCGACGCGATCTTGCCGGTGGCCGCAGAGCCTGCGTCCGAGTAGTTCTCCAAGCGCCCGGCTGCACCGACATTGAGCCGCCTCGTCAGGTCCGCGTCGACATCCACGTAGCCGGCCACGCTGCTTCGTCCCCAGCTCCCCGCTTGCGTCGGGCCCGAGCCGAAGAAGCCGTTGGAACCGCCAGCCAGGCCAATCGCACCCAAGGGGCCGATGGTGTAGGAATCACGGTCTCCGCGCCCGACCTTGTAGGACTCGCGTCGAACCTCGCCGCCGAACGCGATGTTGATCGGTTCAGGCAGTCCGGCCGCGAGCGAGTAGTTGAGATCCAAGTTGGTGCCCAACTCGGTTTGCTGCTTGGTTCCCGTATTGAAGGCCTTGAGCGAGGTCGGCCCTTGCGAAGCATTGAGCGTGTCCCGAATGTAGTACCCGATGTGATTGGTCCCGTAGCGGCCACTCAAATCCCAGGTCAATTCGGGCGTGATCTCGCCGCGGACGCCCGCGACCGCGGAGCCATCCAAGCTAGTGGCAGAGAAACGTGGCGTGAAGCCACCGGGGTAGCCCGACAGGACGGCGGGGTTGTTGTTGTACCAATCCTGATACTGCTTCGGCAGAGTCGCGAAGTTTGCCGCGAACACGTCGGGCGCCTGCGTCGAGGTAAACACGGCTCCCTGCGTCGGGCTTCGATAGTTGAAGTCGTTTTCTCCCCAACGATAACCGAAGTTGCCGAATAGGTACGCTTCGGACGACTCGCTCAACTGGTACTTGCTGTTGACGAAGGCGATGAAGCTGCGTGTATCCGGCTGACCAAAGCGCTGCACGGCGGGTCTCTTCACCGAGGTGTTGCCGCCATCGATCAACGCCTGCGCGTTCGGTCGCTGATGGCTGCGCGAGGTGGCGTCACCCTGACCTCCTTCCAACGTCAAATTGAGGCTGCCCCGCTTGCCCAGCGCCCAGCCGGCGTTGACGCCGCCCAGGTAGGAAGCGCCATCACCGGCGTGGTAAAAGCTGCCCTGCAAGTAGCCGCTCGCGCCTGGTTTGTCTTTCAGGATGATGTTGATCACGCCCGCGATGGCGTCCGACCCGTACTGAGCCGACGCTCCGTCTCGCAAAACTTCGACTCGTTCGATCGCGGCGAGTGGGATCTCGGCCAAGTCCACGGCTTGCGAGCCCTGCGCCGTGACGTCGATGTACGCGGAACGATGCCGTCGCTTGCCGTTGATCAAGACCAGCGTTTGGTCGGGCGAGAGACCGCGCAGCGTCGCCGGGCGATTGAAGATGGCGCCGTCCGCGAGCGGCAGCCGTTGCACGTTGAACGAGGGCACGGTTTGCGCGAGCTTGTCGTTCAAATCGGGCGATGGCGAAGCGGCCAAGTCCGCGGCCGACACGACGTCGATCGGCACGCTCGAGTCGAACTCGGTGCGCGCCGCACGGCGGGTGCCAGTGACGACGACGCCCGACAACGCCGCATCCGAGTCGTTGGGCGCGCCCTGGTTCGAGTCTCCTCCGGGCTCCGGGGCGGCCGCCGCGTCGCCACGTGGCGCGGCGCCCGTCGCCGTAGGGGGCTCAGTCGCTACGGGCTCAGCCGGGGCAGGCTCGGCAGGTGTCGGCTCAGCGGGCGGCGGGGGAGCGGGAGGCTCGGCGTTTGCCGGCGGCGGTTCGGTACCTGCCAGAGGCGGAGCAGGAGACGCGCCCTCCACGGGGGGCGTCGGCTGCGCGGGTGCCTGAGCGCTGGCCGTTCCGTTCAATCGAGTCAGCACGAGACCCACCAGCAAACTCGTCGATATCCCCTTCGTGCGGAACTTTCGCAGTGCGTGAAGCTTCATTTCCAATTGCCGTCCACCAGGTTCGAAGATGCAAGTTCGCCGCGTGACCGTGCGCCACCCGACGTGCCGCGGTTTCCCCCGAGGCAAAGCCCAATTCCTAGGCACGTGTAGCTCGATCAAGCGTGTCTTGTAAAGTGGACAGTGTCGGCGGCGTGTCGCGGGCTGTCGATTTGTGTTCCCAGTTTGTAGCGCCTTGGTGCTCGGTTGCTCTGTCTACTTTGGTGGATATGGCGGCGAAGTTTGCTGCGCCGACAGCAGCGGTCTGCGCAAATGCCCGGTGAAGTCTGGGTCGAGTGTTCTTGTGGAGGATGTGTGTCTAGTATAAGAGAGTAGCGGTGAGCCGACTGACCCGTGAGACACCTGCGCGATCCGAGTTCCAGGATGCCTTCGATCCAAGCGTGAGGTGGCTGATCGAGCAACGTTACGGCCAGAGCGAGTCGAAAGGACCGAGCGGTGGTGCGCCGGGAGCCGTGGCGGCAACCGGCGGCAGCAACACGTTGGCGCTGCTGTTGTCACACCGTTCGGTGCGCCGTTACTTGCCGACCGCGCTCGATCCGCACGTGCTCGAGCTTCTGGTCGCCGCGGCGCAGTCTGCGGCGAGCTCTTCCAACTTACAGCTGTGGAGCGTCGTCAGCGTCGAGGACCCAGAGAATCGCCGTGCGCTCTCCGAGCTGGCTGGCAACCAAGCGCATGTTCGAGAGTGTCCTCTCTTCCTAGTCTGGATTGCCGACTTGCATCGAGCTCGAGAACTAGCGCGCGCGCGCGGGATCGCGAGCGACGGATTGAATTACCTCGAATCGTTCCTCGTAGCGGCGGTGGATGCGGCGCTGGCCGCGCAAAACGCGGTCGTTGCGGCGGAGTCGATGGGCTTGGGTACGGTGTACATCGGAGCATTGCGTAACCATCCCGAGCGGGTGGCGCAGATCCTCGGCTTGCCGGCGCAGGCCTTTGCGTTGTTCGGGTTGTGCGTTGGTTGGCCCGATACCGCGACCGCCACCGCGGTCAAACCCCGCCTGCCGCAGGCGGTCGTGCTCCATCGTGACCGCTACGGCTTGACCGAATCGGAGCACGAGCTCGTCGGGCACTACGACGCGGTGAGTCGTCACTTTTACACGACCCAGCAGCTTTCGAACCACGAGGGCGGCTGGTCGTGGCACTCGGCGCGGCGCCTGGCCACGGCCGCCGCCCTAAACGGTAGGCATGTCTTGCGGGAGGCGCTGACCCGACTGGGCTTTCCGCTCGAGTGATCGGTCGTCGTCAAATCAAGGAAGGGAAGGGAAGGGAACATGAGCCATGGCTTGAAAGCTCAGGACTTCGCAAGCGCAGTTCAGCCGATCGTGGCGGACACGCTGATCATCACCGATTCGACCGGCTTACTCGCGGGGCCCGTATCGGTTCCAACGGTACGCGGCGACATCCCCGCGTACCGCGCGGTATCGATCGCACTTCGTGCGTTGCCCATCGTCGTTTTGATCCAAGAGGTCTTCGGGGTGCACGAGCACATTCGCGACGTCGCGCGGCGCATCGCCAAGCTCGGCTATTACGTGATTGCTCCCGAGCTCTACTTCCGCCACGGAGACGTCTCCAAACTCTCGAGCATCGATGCCATCCGTGAGGTCGTGGCCAAAGTAGCGGATGAAGACGTGCTCTCGGATCTCGACGCAACGCTCGCCTTTGCGGCCCAGCAAGGGGGTGACGGCAATCGCGTGGGCGTGACCGGGTTCTGCTGGGGCGGGCGGATCACGTGGCTGTACGCGGCTCACCAGCCGCGCGTGAAAGCCGCAGTCGCCTGGTACGGGCGACTGGTCGGCGAAGCGACCCCGCTTCAGCCGCGCTTTCCCCTCGATGTCTTGGCCGAGCTGAAGTCGCCCGTGCTCGGGCTCTACGGCGGCGAAGATCTGGGCATCCCTTTGGATACGGTCAGCAAAGCGCAGTCCGAGCTCGAGCGCGTGAATTCCAATTCGCGGATTCACGTTTATCCCGATGCGCCGCACGCCTTCTACGCGGACTATCGCCCGAGCTATCGCAAGGCCCCGGCGGATGACGGGTTTCGACGCATGCGGCACTGGTTCAAGAACAACGGCGTATGACGCGCATCGCCGTATTGGACGACTGCCGTTGATTGACGCACTCCGTCGCGGCGCACTGGCCGGCGCCGGGCTGGATGTCTTCGATCACGAGCCGCGGCCGGAGGCGCACACACGGCAGGGGCTGAGGAGCACGGTGCTCACTCCACACCCGGGAGATGCCACGGAGGAGTGGCTCAGGGGCCGTGGTCGTACTCAGGGAGTCGAAAACGAACGGCGGAACTTGTAGCCAATGCCGCGAACGGTCTCGATCGAGTCCGCCCCGAGCTTGCTCCGCAAGCGGCGGATATGAATGTCGATTGTGCGCGGTCCTCCCGAATAGCTCTCGCCCCAGACTTCGCGCAGCAGCTCTCGACGGCCAACCAAATGGCCGCGGTGAAGGTACAGGTAATGGAGTAACGCGAACTCCCGCGCGGTGAGCGGAACCGGTCGCCCGCGCAGGAACACTTCGTGAGCCGCGACGTCGATCGCTAGCGCTTCCCTTGCTGCGCTCAAGGCGGCGGGGATAGACGGGTGTGACCAAGATAGGGGCGAAGCGCCGAGTGGAATCAAGACGACGGCCACTAGCTCCTGGCGCTGACCCGCCACGCGAAGCGCGCCGTGCAGGGCGGCCTGGAGCTCTCCCGGTTCCCGTGGATCCAGGACGATTGCTGGCAATGGGCTGGGCGAACTCGTCAACAACCCTGTCTCAGGCGCGACCTTCAGCATGCTGTCTACTATACAAGAGTCTGCGCCAAATGCCACTCGGCTCGGTGGAACCGGGGGCTCAATTGGACGCGTGCGGTTTGGGAGCGTCCGGCTTCGTCTCCTCCAACCGAGCAAGCGCAGCGCTCACGCATTCGTGCAGGATGGCGTGATAGCGATGGGCGTTTGTGGTGCCAATCAAGAAAGGATTCGATGTGTTCGGTGCGCGAACACGCGCCCGCTCGAGGCGCTCCGCCGTGCCATCGATGAAGGTATGCGTGTTCAGGATGCCGTCGACGTTCGCCTCCGAGCTCACTCGATCGAAAT
>Ga0247757_10001017_pt1 | contig 20534 bp, 17 predicted proteins | sample UWRJL126311R4_FD_180929 | JGI IMG/M metagenome (GOLD analysis project Ga0247757, IMG submission 180929) | Plant litter microbial communities from Arlington Agricultural Research Station in Wisconsin, United States - UWRJ-L126-311R-4 | ecosystem: Environmental > Terrestrial > Plant litter >...
CGGTGCTGCCGCAGATGAAGAGCCGGGAGATCTCATCGGCGTTTGAGTACGAAGATGGGCCGCTACTCCCCATGCGTATGCTCGAGTTCTTCTACACCCTGCTTAAGATCCCTAGTGTGCCCTCTCCGTCGGACTTGAAACTGAATCTGTTGACCGCTGCGACTGAAGTGGACCTCAAGGGTTTACCGCCTGCCGTGTTCGGCGTGGCTGGGGCAGACCCGCTGCGCGATGAAGACCTATTATATGCAAAGTTGCTGGCTGAAGCGGGTGTCGCAACGGAAGTTAGACTTTTTTGGGGGGTGCCGCATGCGTTTACCCTGTTCGGGCCGTCGTTGAGTGCAATGGCTCATTGGGAGAAGTGCACCGAGGAAGGTATTGCGTGGGCCCTTGGAAAGCCGGAGCCGAGTGGGAAGTTTGAGGTGAAGGTGCTTGGAAAGTAAGCTAAAAAAGCTGTCTGTGAGACGTATTTGTGCTAGTGGAAAGGAGAATTGTCGGAGGCAACCAGCCAACTGCACACCTAGTGTAACATAAACATTCCAACTCCACTTGCCTCTCGTGACATAGAAAGCTGTCACTAACAACAAATAATCAGTCAGCGGCTTGAGACGAAAATGGTGATATGCAATTGGAAGTTGAACCGTCTAATATTGACCTAACTGCAGTTTTCCTAGCTCTTCAATGAGTCCGACACCCCCGAATCGGATTTTTGTAATGGATATAGCCGACCGTGAAATCATTCCCCGATCAATCATCTCATCCAACCCACCTCACCTATTTCTCGCCTTAATCAAATCCGCAGCCTAAAACTTGGTCAGCATTTCCCAACCCCTTCCCCACAGCTCTGCTCACCTTCTCTCCCACCGCATACGCCGTGCTCTGCGTATGAGTCCCTGGAATAAGCGGCACGATACTCAAATCCGCCACACTAAGTTTATTTGTCCCATACACCCTCAACCCTGCGTCAACAACCCCTCCCAACTCCCTGGGCATCATCGCCGCCGTCCCCACGCTGTGTCCGTTGCTGGCAAAGAGTTTGTTCCCTGCCACGAGCCACTCGGCCACATCCTTGTCGCTTGGAAGCGAGGCTCCAGGATCGAGCTCCACGGGGCCGAGCTGCGCGAGGATGCGCGATGTGGCAAAATGCTGACGGGCGTACTGCTGCATTCTGACGTGCAGCTTGAGATCAATCGGGTTGGACAGGACGCGGTAGTCGAAGACGGGGTCGCCGAGGGGATCGCTTGCGTTTAGAGTGATGCGGCCGCGTGAGAAGGGCTTTAGCAGGATCATAGTTGCACGTGGGGAGGCTTGGAAAAGGTGTTCTAAAATGGCGGAGGTGTTGGATTGGAAGGATGCGAGGAGGACTTTTTTCTGGAAGGCGTAGCCGGCAATGAGTTGCTTGGGGAGGTCGGGTGGGAGGTAGGCTGCTGGGTCTTGGGCAGCGAGTTCGGAGACGAGGTCTGTGAAAGAAGGGCCGATGAAGGAGGAGGCGGGGAGGAAGAGCCCGCTAGATACTACATATGCTGTGTAAGGGCCAGTGTTGTTCATTTTGTATTGCGCGAGAGCTTCTGCTCTGAATGTTGCGTTAGTGGTGATGGTAGTAGTAGTTGGCCACAAATCTTTCGTAAAGTTATATGTGCTGACGGAGAAGGAATGGTCTTGCAGATTCCATCCCACGCCTGGCAAATCCACCAAGGTCTTAACTTTCGCTTCTTCAAGCACTTTCTTGGGCCCAATGCCAGAAAGTTGGAGTAGAACGGGAGTGCGTGTTGCTGCCGCCGAGAGAATAATTTCACGCTTTGCTTCGATGGTAAAAGTCTTGCCTGCACCAAAACGCTCCTTGATATTCACGCTAATGGCTTCCTGGAGCCCACTCTTCTCCTTGAAGTTAATTTTGAGAACGCGGTGCTCCGTCAACAAATGGTAGTTCTTCCGAGGCGGCACTCTAAGCCAATGGCCAATGCCCGCAAAACTACGATTGTACGCTGAAGCAGGGTCCATGGAGATCGGTATCCAAAACAAGCCATAGGCATGCCCGTCAGCATGCTCCTTTTGCACCTTGACCCCGTCTTTCGCAGCCCAAGCAGCCCATAGGACCTTTTGGGCGGGGTACTGATAAGCCGGGTAGCTGGCGTATATAGGGGTAGTACCGCCCCATGCAGCCATATCGTACGTGATACCAAATTCCTGCATCTCCTTTGTTGGCTTGTTAAATGTAACGCTTTTCTTGAAGTAGGGAAATAACCCGTTCCAATCCCAGCCTTTATTTCCTGGAAAGGCAGCCCAGTTATCGTAGTCATGCTTGCTTCCACGATCAAAGAGCTGACCGTTGACTGCACTGCCACCACCTACTGCACAGCCATTTGCAACAGCAAATGTTCGATTGTTAGCATTTGGCTGGGGTACCGATGTCAGGTTGTAAAGAAAGCGAGGTGCCGGAGAATTGAAAGGCGGCATAAAGGAGTCGTCTATGGCCAGCGATCCATATTCAATGAGCAGCACAGTTCCTGTATTCCAGGTCAAATGTTTTCGGGGGTTTCGAGCATTTCAACGTCGTACGTTTGCCATCTTCCGTCAATCGGTCAGCTACCGTAGTCCCTGCTGTGCCCGCGCCCACTGTCTATAATAAGCATTAAGATTCTGCAATAGCGCGCATACTTGCCTACGATATAATCGTATTCAGTCTTAAGACCAGTAGCATCCCGTTTCAAAGTGGCATATTTCCAGCTATTAGGAAGCGCCCGAGCAACAGACAATAACCCAAGGAAAATGATAGATAAAAGCGTCATTGAACTTCAAAACTATCGGCTGCGCAACAAGGAAAGTAAAAGAAAGGCTGCAGTATGTAAACCATTCCATGTGGGGTCCGATCTTAGTATCTTACGCCACGTGCGGGGATATATATTGCGCGAATCCTTCACACTGCATATACGCCGCGCGCCTGCATAACTAGCTACCGCAACCACAATACAATTGGTTCGCAGCCGCTAATTGTACGTCCCGCGGAGGGTAGAGACCGCGAGGCGCCTTCACCGCTTGAAATTGCTGTATAGAGGCTTGTGGGCTGCGGGGACAGATGTGAATGCGGTTTACGTTGGGATTAGACCTGCCGAATCCTTCCCCATCCCCCGCTTTTACAGCATAGCTCGCTTGGCGCTTACGTCCTTTCCTTATAAGTTCGAATATAGATTCCCGAGCGATAACCGCGCGAGATGGAAGAGAATCGCGTGTGAAAGAAGCTAATATGCACGGAAGGAATCGCAAACCAAGGAATTCAGTCCGGGATAGAAAATAAGCCTGGCAATGCAAGACATGTCTGTATCGAGGACTAGCCAGGAACACGCAGTCTAATTTAGACTCGGAATAACTAGTGGAAGCTCTCCTAGTTTGGTTTGGTTTGGTTTATTCTTACGCCACAGGGTGCCTAACAGGCCTATAGGCTAACTAATGCTTCTAACCTAATTTGTCTAGATCTCGGTTGACCCACGATTTATTCCTAGCCCAACGCAACTTTGTCCAACTCAATCGTTCTGCCCCTTCGCTTCTCACTACTGGTCCGCCCCGATCCTACCTTCCTGGTGCCCTACAGTCCTATGTATCCGAGAGCTTTTTCCCGACCGTTAACCTTCTCTTTACCGGCTGGCTAACCCCGAGTCCGTGAGGAAATATTCTAAGGTGGTTTGGAGGGTGCTATAGCCTCTTATTTATCCTAGGCGTCTAGTGGCTAGAGCAAAATCAATGGTTTTATATAGTACCTTAAGGTTAGGTTTCCAAGAGTCTGCCTTTCCGTCTAGAGGCTTGCCTGAAGGTAACCGTTGGTCCGATCGTCCTTCTAAGAAGAAGGATAGGTCGCCCTATCGGCTACCTACGACTTCCCGAAGTGCTGTGCGTAGCTCGTTCCATCGTAAACATTCGAAGAGAAAGTAGCGAGCGGTTTCTAGACGTCTTCCGCACTCGCATAATTCTAATTCTGCAGCGCCTATCTTTATAAGATAGCTCTTAAGCCTGCTCTTTCCGGTGCGCAGCTGGTATAAGATTACTGCTTTCTTATGCGTAAGGGCGTCGTAGATAGATTTCGTGTAGGGGCCGGGTAGCGCCTTGTCTATAGTTACTGGTTTATCCAGCCTTATCTTTAGTAGAAGGGCGTAAACTCTCTTCAGTGCTACCGGTAATATAAGTCCGGGTATCCGTAGCAGGTCTTCGCTAGTTGCTTTCTTCGCTAGTTTATCTGCTATTCCACTTCCTATAACTCCCATGTATACTGGGATCCATTAAGCACGTACATGTAGTCCTCCTCGTTTTCTTAGTTTAAATGCGGTATTTATAATTAACCGAGTAATGGCCTGCCCACTTTGGCGAGCGGGCCTCCCGACAGCTCGTATAGCTATTTAGCTGTCGCTTATAATTATATATATAAGATCCTTTGTACGGTAACCGAAGTGAGTAATTGTATCGCGAGACCAGATAGCTGAGATAAGTTCGAGTGCGCCTTAGATGGCTATAAGTTCGACATGGCTTACGGTATATCCGGTGTTTTGTCCGATCCTAATAGCCTCACTGTGCTACGTAACCAGGTTGTTCCGTCCTCTAGTTAGATAGAAGACTCCGACTCCAGCCTTACCCCCTTAGTATAAAGCATCTATAAAGATCTTTATCTCGTCGGATTCTTCCGCCTATCTTTACGCTTCTTCTCTGCTAAAGATTTCAGTTTCTAACCTATAACGCCATAGGGGTATATAAAATAGGTCAATTGTTTCCAGCTTAGCGAGGTCGACTGACTCTAGTTACGTTACTACTTGCTATAAAGGGGATGGGAAGTACTTATTCTTCGTATCGATACCGTTGCGTACTCTCTACCACGGGTAACTCGCTGGCAACGTGTGATACTTAACTTAGAAACTGTATCTGTATTTACAGAGCCGAGTTTCAAGTAGTTCGAGGCTCGCTTCCATCTCGGCCCTGGTCAGCGCTACTATACGGAAGGCTCCTATAATTACTTACGTTCTAATCCGTTGAACCTAGTTTAGTATCCTAGTCGTTCGACCTATTAAGCTTAGGGACTATACTAGGGAAGTATAGTCCACCGTAGGAGTCACGGTTGCAATGAAAAGCTGCCTGGTAACTCTAACGGTCATTCCTTTTATACATTTCAATACTAGCGCAGCTCTCACCCCTCTTTTAGCAGCTCTAGCCGCGTGTTGATTAAATCGAAGTTTCTAATTAAAAACCACGCCGAGGATTTTAGCCTTAGGTTGCGGGTGAATTACCTTCCCGCAAACGACAAGTGGTTTATTTAATATCGCATTATTCCTACGGGTAAGGTAGATAAATATTATTTTATCGGCTTTAAATGTAGAGCCACTTGTCTGCGCCTATTACTCTGCTTTTACTACTACCGTTTCTTGTAGTAGGGAGGTATTTACCTCTACTGATACTCCTATGACCCATGCGGTATAGTCGTCTACAAAGGCTATTGCCCCTTTATTGCGGTTTATCTTAGATAAGACTAAGTCTACGTTAAAATAGAGAAATAGGATCGGCGAAAGCGGTAATCCCTAGGGTAGCCCTGCTTGCGGTAGGTCTGCCGTCTCTATATATTCGCTATTCACTACTACCGACGCTTTTCGTTTACTACAGAAGTTAACGATCTAGTTGACTAACAGGCTAGGGATTCTTCTATTCCTCAATCTTTTCGCTAGTATAGTAATGTTGACGCCGTTATAGGCACCCTTTATATCGAAGCTAACTAAGCTTAAGACTCTCTAGTCTCTCCAGGCTTAAAAGGTGTATTCTTGAAGCAGCGTTAGGGCTTAGGTTATCGATCGGCCTCTTCTTGCTCCGAAATAGCTCTTAGGCAGTAGGCGGTACGTCTCCGCTAAGTATAATAATCTTTCCGCTATTACTACTTCTAGGCTCTTTCCTAACGTAGCAAGAAGTAAGATAGGCCGATATGCCTTTGCTTCCGTATAGTCTAGTTTATTTGGTTTCTGTAGAGGCACTATCTTCGCGGTCTTCTAGACCCTAGGGAGTATTCCTAATTCAAGGGATGCCCTGAATAGAGCTACGATATAATCTTTAAGGACCGGCTATAATTATTGCTATATAATAGCTGGGAAGCCATCCGGGCCTGGTGCTTTATACGGATTAGATGCGAATATAGCCCTATAGACCTCGGTCTCCAATAGAGGTTCTATTAGCAGGGCCTCTATAGGTACTTCTTCCTCCTAGCCCTAGGCGGTATCCGCTGTAGATTTAAAGAACTCTCCTAGTAAGTATCTTGCGATCTTACCGTTCGATATGCTAAGCCTAATATTAGTCCGGAGGCACGGTATTTTTATAAAAGCTGTGCTCTGTGCTGGATCCAGGTAGCGCGTTATATTCCATATATTCTTAGATTCGGCGATAAAGTTCTGCTAGTAAGTCTTTCTCTGGTTCCTAATAGCATCGTAATATCTTTTCCGAAAAGTCTCTACTATATTTTAGAGATGTGGGTCGGCTATATTTACTCTCCGCGCTGCCCTTACCCTGTTTCGCCAGTGTGTATAGCTTTTCCTGAGCCCTGTTAGCTCTTCCGACTACTATCTCTTCGCATAAGGCGATAGTTTGGCTTCCGGAACGTGTTTCTCAATAACTGGCGCCACGCATTCTATAATAAACTAATAATACTTATCGACATCTCTAGGGTTTTACAGTTACGGACGATGCTTTAAGGCTTCGGTGACTCCCTTCCTGATTTAGTCCCACTACGCCTTCTTCTAGAGCTTCCTTATTATGCCTCTTTTACACTCGAGATCGATGGCGAATTCTGTGTAGATAGCTAGATAGTCCGAGCCATGCGCCGTCCCATCCATCGTGCACCGCTGTATTTCGGACGCGAGTTCCTGAGTTACTAGTATCAGATCGATTATCGAGCTGTATTCTCCGCTATAGGAAAGCCATATTTCGGTTCCTCTCGGAAGAGGATATTAGAGATCGAACTTGGATATAAGTTAGATAATAGGCTCGCCCTCTCTATAGCGGGACGAGTTTACTACCGTATTACCGCCCCAGAGCTGATCGTGTCTGTTGAAGTCTCCGGCGATCAGCAATTCGACTAGTTTTTCGTGGTTACGGCGAGTGGTTTCGATGGTCTTCCGAATAATGTCGAGCCTGTCGTTCAGTTCCTTATCCTCTGGGCTTGTTTTACTCGGGATATAGACAGAAATCGCGAGTAGGGGTCCTGTTTCCAATTCGATAAGAAGCGCCACTATATCGGTAGAGCCGGTTAGTATCGGCCGTGCTATAATGTCTTTATGTGTCCAGAGTATAGCCCTCGGTCGTGGGTTTCCCTCTGGGCTCTCTGGAAGGAATGGTGTCCAGTATGGGTGGAATGGAGGGACGGCGTGGTATATTCCGTCCTGGTTGCGGGTCAAGTATGGCTCTGAAATGAGGAGCAGACTGAAATCTTCGAAGTCACTGTCGTTCATGATGCTGTGAGCTCTCCTATAGAGTAAGCGAGATTCCGTGTTTCTTAGCGTATTTCTTTCACCTGATTTTTCGCGTAAGCAAAAGCACGTGTTTCTTGGCAAGGAGGAGGTGGGGCTTAATCCAAGGATTCCTCCGGAACTACCGTTCCTCCAGGCATTGTGGCGTGAGGGTCTCACATCCCTAAGCGCGAGTCCGCAAGAAACGTAAATCCCTTGCACACTTCTTGCATCAATACTGGTTTTGAGATGGAAGCAAAAGGCTTACTTGACATGGTTCAGACACACGTGACTTTGCGCTTTGCAGTATAGCCACAACGCTGCTGCCTGCCCACTCAGCCTCATCCTCTTCCCCGCGAAGTATTTGTCCTAATAGATTACGATACTCTCTCACCACCAATCGCTATCATGTGTCGCATCGAAGAAAAGGTTTACGAAGGTGCGGACGGGAAGAACAGGGAGTACCAATGCATTGTCGAATGCGATAGGGCGCGTCGCCGCGGCAAAAGATGCTCCAGGCCGGGAGAAAAGGCCATCGAATATATTGGAGGCCTATCCATAATGGACGAGGATACGTCTTTGGCTGCCTCCAACAACCCTCCTACCCCTACTGGAGCAGCAAGTTACACCGTTGGAAAACGAAGGCCCTCCTTGAAGCCAGGCAGCGGCGTCAAGCCTGAGGTCATTATCCACATGGGTTCCGGAAAGGAAAGGGAACGAGGGCAGAAGCACCCACGAGCATACATGTATAAGTCGTACAAGAGGTCCTCGCTTGGTGCTGCCTCGAGCGCATCCAACGAAGCTACTGCCGAGTCTCCTAGCTCGGACGCAAATCCCCCTTTCAGTCAGCCACATAATTATACCACTAGACAAGCCGTGCCACAAGGCCATCATCTTAACCTGTCGGCCTCATCGGCCACGACCAGCCAGACCCCTTCTCTGTACACTACTTCAGAGACAGAACCCGAGTCACCACTGGGGGCCCATCTTCCAGAGTACCCACGCACCATCGGACATAATACGAGAAACTCTTCTGCTTCCCAGACCACCTCCCAGGCTCATGCAGTCTCGAGCTTGTACCGGACGAGACTGGAAACCCCACACTCATCTTCATACGACACCAGCTCGTCACAGGATGCTACCGGCTCTAGGTCTCTGTTCTCGATGGATCACTCGGACATCTATGACGTAGTTAACACGTATGTACCATCCCAGGTTAGCTTATATAATACTGACTTAAGTAGGGCTGAGCAGCGCGAGCACAGACACAGAGCTCCGCAAAAGTCCAGGAGATTGATGTCTGGCAAAGAGATGGCTAATAGGGAGGTGAAGAGGCGTAGGCGAGTTGTAAACGACGAGAGTACCGACGAGGACAGCGAAGAGGAAGTCCGAGCTGCAGAGTTGAAGAAACAGCAGTACTCGAGACCTCCACAACCCTATATTTCAGAATCTCACCAGGCAGAGCTGCGAGATCCTAACGGTAGCCCTCATGAAGGCGTTTCTATGGACACTCAACAGAATGTGGACGAACTTGACAAGACCCAAAGCGCCGCTCCTAAAAATACCACGAGTACGCTCTTCGATGATCAGACGGGCATTCCATCATCGTCTGATGATCAGCACACTTCTATCACCCACATGAGCTCAAGCTTAGAACAATCAAACAGGCTCATCTCAGAAGTTTCGAATGAAGATGATAATCGGTCTATTGTATCTTCTATAGCAGACTCAATTTTTTCGAACATAACCCTAGAATCTGCTGCAACTGGACTAACTTTGGATAGCGGGTATTCCGCTTCTCAAGTTGTTATGGCAACCCATGAAGTTCTATCAATCTTACAGAATGATTCAGTGCTTAGTTCGCTTTATGGAGCGGCCCAGGAATATAGAATTGGGCCTCAACAATTTGAAATCTGTCTCCGACATTTGCTCAGAAAGTTTTCCAGCGATCTCAAAGAAGAGGCATCTGATAGAGTGGATTTCCTTGCGGCTGCACTTGTAAAGCTCAAAGCACGATACCTTGCCCGAATGATTCGGGAAGATAGCTTCGGGCGAAAAGTGCCACCAGAATTAGGTGAAGAAGCTATTCAGCGTCAGGACGAAGATTCTGGAGAAGAAGACGAAAACCCTGCGACTCACGAAGCCATCTTTCAAGACCTGCCATCTGCCCGTGAATTCATCTTAGCAAGTAGTGCTCTTAAAGTTATGCGGGATCGTTTAGGAGAGTTTGTCACTCCATCCATTACGAACAACAAAAAAAGGGTACCAATTCTTGCGAGTAGTATAACCGAGCAACCACCAGAGTCAACCGTGGAAAAACTGATTAGACGGAGCGAGGATTCAAGTTTTGAACCTCCACAGTCTCTCGGGCGAGAATTTGCCACAAATACCTTAGTCAAAACCGATTATAACACCTCCTCTGACATCGAATCTGAACTCCAAGCGCCTACTGAAAGAATCGATTTCAAAAGCCCTCTTATCAAACAAGTTGCGCACTTGTTTGTGGAATCTTTGGAATTGCTAACTCATCATAAAGATGCATTGTCGGCCATAGGCCCAAGGCCTGTGGTTGAAGGGTATTGTGCTATTTTAGAATCTTTCCATAATAACATTGTAAGAGAATGTAAGGATGAATCAGAGAAAGCCATTGCCCAGCTTTTTCTGAAAAAATCAGACCGAATGTATGCGGCAAAATGCTTTCTTGAATACCTGGAAGTATCACGCAAACCCCAGACCGAGAAGATCGATACATGGACGAAACAATTGGACGAAAACGTACAGAAGTTTTTATTAAATAGCGCTGCCTTTTATACTTTTAAGATAGACATTCAGCTTCTATGCTTACCCAGCCCATTACAGGATATTATTCGAACAACACCGAAAAATTCAATAAATATATCTTCAGAGCAAGAAAATTCATTTTCGAACATGGTAAAAGGAATCGTCGAGGACTATACTGAGGTTGAATGGGATTGGTGGCCCTTAGCGTCTCGAGTACGCAGGCTCGAAAACGATCAGTTATATCTCCGATGGAAGGTACGTGCCAACTACAGATCTTAACATCAATAGAAAGACTTACATACAAAGCTGTTTGGTCAAACACTGCATTGCTCAATTTCGAGCAACGATGCAGAGACTATTGAGAAAATTCTAGCGGTTATACCTGCGCATCCATCACATTGTTTCTGTTGCACGGATTTTGTACAGAAAAAAGCCGGTGCACATTCATCAAATCGTAGCCAAAATCTCTTCCAAGGCTTATTTCACCTCTGCATCCCGATCACAAGGTCACACAATGGATCCGGTGCGTCCGCCGCTAGCAAACGGTACACACCTATAGGTCCAGCCGCTGACGATGCGTCAAATCCTGCTTGTAAAAACTCGGAAAGAATCAACGGTTCACAAATAGTTGACGACAATAACAAGCCCTCCAATGTTAAAACCGTAAGCCTCGCCACTTCTCCCAACCCTACAACGCCAGCACAGTACCGGGTGCTTTTCGGCATACAAGGACATCGTTGGTCACTCGAACTCGAAAAGATTGAGTATTCCAACCTGTTTAATGATCCGGAGTTTTTTAGTGAATTGAAAGTACGACACCGGAAATATCGCGGCTGGATTAAACGACTTATATCACCCTTCCGATTCCGATTCTGCAAATTCGTCAAAGTGAGTCTACCAACCAAAAAATCAGATTGATAGAAGTTAACATATGTAGTTTGAAAAGCTTGATGCCAATCGCGTACTTTCTCAAGGCGAAGACCTGCCCGAATATCCTGGGTTCGCGGATGACTACGAGTACGCTCCGCGCCCTGGAAGGAACCCGCTTATTGACCCGAAGACCTTCTCTATCTATCTCAAAGCCTGCGGAACATCTTGCATCTTGTCAAAAATAAATCCGTGGCACGACTGCGTCAGACTGCCAAGACGCTCCGATAGGCTGCGTTGCATTCCTAAAAAGAAAACGGACTTTGATATCAGCTCTGACGACGGTGGCGCTGTTGCCTGGGGGCTTGAAGCCGACTACATGCTCTCGTTTGTTTTCGTGACTATGTATCACCTAGTCCCCATTCTTTTATCGTTTGCTTTCTGGATATATTGGCTGGTTAACCATCCAGGAGACTGGCAGAATGCGGCAGTTCCTCTCATGACAGTCCTAGCGTTATTCGCAGTTTTCTGGATCCCTTTTGGTAAGCAAAGTAGCAAGGGATAAACCCCTTTCCTATGTAGTGAATGACACCTGTGCCCCAAAGAAGATGGTATACACTTTCACTTCCCTGACTTTAAGCCGTACCTACATTTTTGATGTTTACAATACACTCGCGGTGCTGTGTTTAAATAATTTAGAAACTGCAAAGCGGATTGCAATGAAAAATTACACAATGCTATACTGGTTTGTACTTGGCTCAGTGCGTAGCGTACTTCTACACTAACTTAGACATTTTCAAAGGTAGTAAGCCAGAGTTGTAACCTGCATGAGATAGTACTGTGCATTACCACTGCTAACACCTGTTTAATTTTAAGCGACGAAGGTGCTGGGTTTTTTGGGCGTGTGAGGAGAGGAATACAGTGCCCCGGGTTGCCACTACAAGCATCTGCCAAGTTGGATGAAGCTAAGACCTATTCAGCAAGACTACCATCTTAGGGTTCGCCTGAGCCTGGGTGCCTGGTATGATCCACCATGGGTCTCAAAAACGGGACCCAAAAGCTAAATATGGCCCCTGGAAAGCGTACCTTTTTTCATAACCAACAAATAAAGCAAGCAACACTGACACTTTCTTCTTACGTAAAGTTTGATTTACTAATCAGTAGAGTTGGAAACGTCCTTAGATCTTTATCTGCTTGATATTCGCAATTTTTATCTTACCTGGTCCTGGACCGCGACTCAGCTCCGAAGATGTTTCTTTATCATTTGATATGGGGTCTTTGACACCCTTTTGCTTCTTCATTGATTGTGCACGTTCGTAGTGCTGCTCTGTTGGCGACATGGTCTGGGTTTTATACTCCCTCCTTCGATATACCCCGATGTTTACGAGTTTTGGCTGGCGACTGCGACGGTGACGGCGATGTCAACTCAGACGGAGATTCATACCATTTCTTCGATTCGGGACGACTCCTCTCCGACCTCTGCGAGGTTCTACTGGCAGTGTATGTGGGTCGTTTGAAGTACCTTCATCGAAATCGTGCAGCGTGTCGCTAATCTTCGTGCTAAAAAGGCCAACGATGCGCTTCATCAATGTAGTTGAACCATCCTTCAAACCTCCTCCCCTCCTGGAATGCCCCCTAACGCCCCTGCAATACCGCCTATTGTATCGATGGCGGCTTGTGTGAGGAGATTATCGGTAAACCGGTACTGCTGGAATGTAAGGCCTCCCTCCCACAATAATAAATAGAACTGTTCCAGTACCTAGAACTTTCGTCGCGAATGACCTTTGAATAAGGGTCGGTGATATGCAGTCCATCTGAATGTCTTTTTATTATTTTGACCATATTGGAAGCTTTTATCCAATTGGAATAGGCTCCAGGTAGCTGTCACGCGATTAGAGAATTATAGTCACTGGTGCAAGCTGATCAGGAATGCTTACAATTCGCCTCACCATCTGAGTATTCCTTCTAAACTAGTGCTCTCATTCGATCAGCCAGATGATACTGTTTGAGATGCGGCGCACCTTGCATGCGTGCCTCAATGTACTCCGCTGCAATGAAAATGACGGTCTCTCCTGTCAGTGTCTATTAGCCGCATGATCGAAGGACTGTGTCTGTGGGACATGCGCAATGGGGCTCAGGTCTTCTTTACATTTCGCACGAATGCTTCGGCTCCCAAACCAACATTGATCTACATAATATCTCGGCGTTTAAGCTGTCTTGTCATACCACTCGAGCTGAATAGCCTGGTATTGTTCTAGGGGAAACGCGACCCAGTCCCCTGTTTCGGGAATCTCCGCCATGTAGATTCGCCACGTAAAGACTGAGCGAAAGATTCTGGAGTGCAGACAAAGAACTCTCCTGTTCGGTGAGTTACTGGGTAAAGTGAGATTCAAGCGAGCTTCTAACTGTTAAAATGGGCCCCTTAGGGTATATACTATAGAAGAAGAGTTGATTGATCGTACTAACTAACAAAGGAAAGAAACTACATAAGAGTGAATGCACGTGACCAATCCTCACGTGTTTCATGCCAAGACATTTCTAACACTAACGTATGTTCCTCCACTGAGTCTCGTGCAGTATAAGGTCAATTGATCAAGCGCCAATGCCTGCCCCTCGCGTGCCCCGAAGCCGAACTCCGCTTTGTGGGCTTCAAGACAACGAATGGCTTTTAGTATCATGGCTGAAGCTCAGCCACTAGCAACGCCTCCCCGCCTCCACTCGAGCGCCTAACGAGTTTCGGGTAGCTTTGACGAAATCCCTGCATTCGTCTCTAAACCTATTAAGGTTCTTATCCATCAAGTCAGGTTTAGAGTCTAATTCTTACAATAGCTGTGAAAAGGGCTCTCCGCCAAACTGCACAACCGAATCAAATGTACCAACTGCGAATCCACCCGCAGAGCTGAGGGAAAACCACAGATCACACGGCTACCACCGGTCTGGATGCACGGCTCTGCCGGGGAACCGCCGTGATTGGTTCAAGCCAAAGAGTATTCTCGCTAGAACCTGCTTAAGATGGCCATGAAGCAAACGGAAGCGCTCAGCTCCTAGTCGGAAGCGAATACTTTTGCCTAGTTAGGTATACAATGAAAGCTATACTTTTAAACGGTACTGACCGATTGAAACTACGGAGCCCCACCACTCGTTAACACTATGTATTCGACGAGTGTGGTATAAGGGACCAGGAACAACTGCACAACAACACCAGCCTCGCATAAGTTTAAGCAAGTATCAAACAAAATCTCCCGATCTAACTCGCACCCTGCATCTCGGAGCTTCCTCATCGTGTCAGTTAGGAGGCGGTCGATCCGTTCCATGCATTCGCTCAACACTTGCTAGATGCGCTATAGTTCACTTCCTTCAATCTTTTCACTGCGCTGCGCTAGGGTGTCGTAACCGCAAAAAGAAATAAAGTGCCGTGACAACTCTTTCTTTGATAAATTCGTCTCCGTCACACTTTCCTCAGTCCAGAAGACTTTGATGGTGGTCGTCACGCGTGACTGCTCTTCTCGTGATTCTTCTATATGTGAGATAGTTAAGCAAGCACCCGCGTCCGCTCCGAGCTGGTATTTGGCCACATAGTAGTCACCAAACAAATTGTGAAATGTTTCCTTAGACGTCATCAATGCTTGCCGCACTTGCAAAGTGAAGGATAGATCAGTTTTGAAGCGGACGCTTCCCATTCGGTAACTTGCATTTCTGCTAATGCGTGTGCCCTGCAGTGCCTTTTAGCATATGTGATTGGGATAACAAACGGGCATTTTAACCCACAGACACATTTTTCGAGTAGATTCGTCGTATGAGCCTGTGACACTGCCACTCAAGAAACTACAGCCTACTGTTACACCCAGACTCGTACTGAGATGCTCTGAATGTTGCTCAGAAGCCGAGCTGTATCCTTCTCGAAAACTCGCGACCTCACCATCTTGCTCCAACACACAAGCGAGTTTCCTTGGAACGGTAAATGCGGTAAACGTCGTCCAAGGAAGACGATCAGAGGCTATGGTGTTTTCTTAGAGCAACTGAGGGGTATCATAACGTCAAAATTAAGAACCATGCAAAGCACCCTTTGCAGACCAACAAAAAAGGCGTGAAAAGGATAACTACTAGCACTTGATCCGCAAACCAACAATCGAGTAGTACGCACAAATCATGAGATACCTGATTATCTCCTCATCCCATCGAAGTCAGCATAATACAACAGCTCCTTTACAAGAGTTTAAGGCGTGGGCGGCTGCCTCTTTGAATCAGAGGCTGTATTCTTTGAATTAAAGCCTGATCCAATAGCGATGCGCTCTGTGAACCATGGGAGAAAAAGCGGAAGCCTTTGAGCAGCGAGTGCCTCTAGTATGCTCATTACGAAGATGAGGAGCCTCGATTGTCAGCTGAAGCAGGGAGAGACACAAGAATGGCGGAGATTTCTAAATCCATATTCACTAGATTTGATGTCAGCTGCGCAAAGACATTGCGGATGAATACATGCAGACTTGGAACCCTAAAGCACTATCAAGGTATCAACAGACGTTAAGACCCTTTCCTAATCTGGAAGATCGCAATGCTTTCCAGTGGCCAATCCAGAGCGAAAATTGATGGTTGATGGCACAATTCGCATTTGAACCTGCAGCCGCGAAAGTATTTTTGCACGTTCGTGAACGTGCATTAGTGCTATTGAGGCGTTTCCTAGCGATTTGCGGCGTTTGCAGCACCAATCAGTTGGTTTCATGGTTCGTATTAGTGGTATTGAGGCGTTCACGGGCGTGCGCAGCACGGACTAGTTAGTTTTGCGCTCTGCAAATAAACACTCCAAACGACGCAACCAAGGTAGTATGCTAGTACTTTCGATCTTGTTAAAGATATCGAATATTTTTCATTATTTTGCTGATAATCAACAGGATAATATCGATATCGCACTATGGCACAGCTGCTCGCACCGTACAACAATTCCATGCGGCTGGGGCAAGGTTTCAACTCCTTTACGCAACAGATTTGTTTGAACGAAGCGGTAGTTCGAGGGAAAGATCTGTCTGACCCATCCGACAACTCAGATGGCTCGAAAGGAATTAGTCAAATAGTGTCGTACTCTTCACGCTTCGTAGACAAGCTTAGCGACATCACAGATGCGATGAACGTTTCAGCATCGCTTTCTATCAAGACTGGAACAATCGGAGGTTCAGCAAGTAGAGCCTATATCGACTCTGACAAGTTCAAGACGAGTGATCTTAACTTCTTCATCCAAGTCAAGGTCACGAATCAATGCCACCTGGCAAGGGATTACACCCAGTTTCGGAAGCTGAAAGACTTCCCTCTCACCAAGTTTACCGAAATCTACGGAGTGCGTGTCCACTATCGAGTATATATCTACTACCGGAGGCTTTTACTGACAAATTTTATCTAGGATACATTCATTTCTGGATGGGAAGAAGGTGGCGAGCTTAATGCAGTGCTTTCGGTCAAAGTCAAGGACAAATCGAAGACAAGTAAAATACAGGCCGCTCTGGAAGCCTCTCTCGGAACACCAGCGCTATCAGGTACCATTAAGGGCGAAGGATCTCTGGACAAGTCGGACATCGAGACATCTACAGAGACCACTATCAGTATGAGACTTGAAACAGACTCAAAGGCCTATCTAATCGTGTCTAGCGGTGAACTGGAGTGGTGGTGGCCAAATCAAGGACTCGAATGTCATTTGGGATATCAATAGCATTACACGTGCCGCGGCGAACTTTCCAGAGCTCGTTGCGAAGACACCTCAGCGGACGTATGCCATTCTTACCAAGTATACAGCTCTCAGGAGTTTCCAAGAGCAGATGGGTTTCTTCTCTCCTCTCGGTGAGTTGCTTCAGTCGAAGCATAAATATTAGGAACTGACATGAGTGTTTTCAAAGATTACGAGAATGCCGGTATCTACACGTCCGCCTTGTTAGACGCGTATATGGATTACAAGTCAATCTGGAAACAGGTCCAGACAATGAATTGGGACTTCTAGAATGGTAAGTCAAGCTACAATAAGCACTGCAATAAATCTTGTCGATTCCTGGGGCACACACCTCAACTGCTTTCTTGATTCCAAATACGGTTTATCGAACATTTGCAGTGGTCGCGGAATTACTGAATTTCTACCTTGATTAAAATTGAACCATTTACTAACCACCGCAAACATCAGGTACCGTTATGTTAGAACTGGCCACACCTTCCCAAGAGCTGCTAGACTACGGCAATTCCTGCAGGCCAGTAATACCAAACGCCACCAAGGGACCACCCACCACAGCGGTCACTTCCGCATCTTCGGACGCATCAGAGAAATCATACGACCTAGTCACGATTCCCAGCAAGCCGTTCATACCAAATGTGCTACATTGCGAGCCTTATAGCCCTACCACCGTAGGCTTGAACAAGGCCAGGCGTGATTGTCGACTTGAAATGATCAAGATTGTGCATGAAGTCGATCTAGTTACTGCGGACCCATCGATTGCACTACAACCATCTCGCGATGGTGTTTACCTCAGTCCCGCAGTTTTCAAGCAACTGTTACCAGTAAGCTTCCAGCTTTTCTATGAAACGCATCTCTAACACAACATAGACCAAGAAGGGAGTCAAAAAGAACGTCATCCAGCGCATCGATCCTGCTACAGGCGTTGTAACCGAATCGCTACCTCTGATTCACCCTGACCCCGAAAGCCAATGTAAGGAAGTCAAAGGCAGCATTGCAAAACATGGCCACCGTTCCGAGAACTACCGAATGGCAGAATATGCTGGCTGCTATGACGTACAGCCCGGTGGCACTTATTTCAACAACTTATATTTTCTCAACAGCTCATGGCAACCTGAAAACATGTGTGTATTTTTCAATAGCAATAATCTCGCTGGAATCAAGGTGCTGTACACGAATGGGCAAAGTATACTCATGGGTAATGAGACATCGAAGACACGTAGTTGGATTTTTCGCAAAGACGAATTCACTCAAAGCGTCAAAATAACGGCGCATGACACTGATAAAGATTCGCCTGCTTTGGTCGATTCCATCGCATTATCAAGCAATTTCGATATATATGTATATGCAGCACCGTCACCAAGCCCTCGCATGCTGTGGAAAACGTATAGCCTGTCTCCTGGAGTTGGTTGGGATATACGCGGCTTCTATGGCTCATATCACCCTCAAATTAGGCTGCAACAGCTGGGTGTAATTTGGGGCAACGAGAAACCGGGTGATCCCTCTCTACAATCTGGCGTGCCACTTTACCAGGAGGGTGCACGAGACATCAATGTCGAAGAACTCCTAGAGTCCACCCTCAAGCACACCATGAAAGGCAAGGACTTCCGACTCAGTCTTTTGGCCGGCGATTCGAGCAGCAAGCTTGGTGATACCAGTACTGTTTTCAACAGTCTAGATTCAATCGACAAGACCTAGAAGATGCAAAAGCTCACTGCATACTTCGACACCACGATGACAGGCATCCTCATAGGCCTCCTGGTCGACTATAGTAATGGAAAACAGCTCAAGCACGGTAAATGCGAAGGCACCGTGACTGAGCAGTGGTCAGCTCCTGGAGTCCGTGTTCAGGAGGTATCGATTCTGGCAACTCGCCAACAGCCGGCAAAATGCCTAGGCTTTACATTTTCGGTTGTTAAAGACAATCAACTGGATCTGGCGAAGATCTCGAAGAAGGGCACGGATACTGTAAGCGTTCTTTCTTCGACACCACAGCGATCCTCATCAGAGCAATGGTCGCTCGCTGGCTTTGTTGGTACGGCTGGAACATCCGGTATTGAGAGACTGGCAATTGTTTGGGGCAAGGAGTAATGTAGGATGAGTGGTTTCCTGTGCGTTATCATACTGCTTCTGTTCCAATCATGATAACGTTTCAGTGCGGTGGGATGTTCAGATTCTTATTCCAGCCCTCGGTTTAGCCATCGTGACATTCTCCCCCATGATGCACATCTTCAAAGCGCATTAAGGGCTCTGCTACTTCTACTATGTGCACCTATATGTGTGTGGTTCAGTGGCGAATGGCGAGTTTAAACAGTATCTTCGTGTGGAGGAATAGAACCCTGTGTTGCTGTATTTCTACTAACGTGTAGTGACACTTATTGTGCTACCCCGTAGAGTAATCTGATGATTAAATACTCCTTTATATTTGAGTGAATGCAAGCATTGGTGACAGATATGAGGATGTGACAGGAGAAAGAGGACGAGGAGGTAAGCCATGCGTAGGTAGTCACCATTTATCCAGAAACTAGAACAGCAGTTTTTGGTACTGCAAGAGATGACGCAGTCGCACCCTTCGAGCTCAAATGATGATTGAAAGCCCTCTCAGGATATTATATAAGTCGCTCTATAGATGCCTTGTAAAGGGCTCGCCTTGAGAAGGCATGTAAGAGGTTAGACCTCAGTTGTCCTCGGATGGAAACCCTCGGCATTCCCCTCGGTATCCCCTTCGGTATCTTCCCCCTAGAAAGCTCCGCTGTATCGGAGAATAGTAGAAGATGCCGAAGGGTATGCCGAGGCGATGCCGAGGCGATGCCGAGGGTTTCCATCCGAGGACAACAACCTCTTGCATGTAACATGCCTATACTAAGTAACGCCAACGGGCTGCTATATCTATACTAAATCGATAATGTAAAGGTTAAACAGTACACTCTATGAGTAAATAAATTGCTTTTACTAAAACCCCACTCAAACCACTATAACTTGGAATATTTTTATTTACAAACTTACAATCTTATTGTCCAAACCACATCTTCTAATCAGAGTGACGGCCTCGCAGTATCTAACAACCCCTCCAGTAGCCGCGCCATGCTTTTTCACCTCGCCGAGGATCCGCAGCCTCGAAATGGCGCCATCATACCCCGCTTTCTCAACATCCCAAGCCCTTGTAAGCAAAAAGCAGTCTCGAGGATCACCATCAGCACGACGGCTGCGCACGTATATAGAGACGACTGGAACGCTGGATAGTTGTCCACGCCAGAAAGCCGCACCCATCTGCTAACCAGTACATTACCCAAGCAACCATGTCGTCGGTAGAAAACAATCTCGTGGAAGGCAACAAGGCCTATGCTTCCACCTTCACGCAAGGCGACCTCGCACTGCCCCCGAGCCAGAAATACGCCGTAGGTACGTATGCATGCATGCACCTCGCCTTTCGGAAAGGGGTGTTTTCACGTTGTTTTTGTGGATCCGGTTCTTGCGAACACCCCCCCTTCCCCCTCCTTACTCGTTGATTGTATTTGAAACAAACTTGTAAACTTGCATCGCTCGCTTCCCTTCTTTCCCATTCCCCCCTTTTGTATTACTTACTTATTCACTCACATACCCACATACCCATCTAACACCACCCAGTAACCTGCATGGACGCCCGCATCGACCCTTCCTCTGCCTTCTCCATCCCCCTCGGCGCCGCGCACGTGATCCGCAACGCGGGCGGCTCCGTG
>Ga0247757_10001018_pt1 | contig 20533 bp, 20 predicted proteins | sample UWRJL126311R4_FD_180929 | JGI IMG/M metagenome (GOLD analysis project Ga0247757, IMG submission 180929) | Plant litter microbial communities from Arlington Agricultural Research Station in Wisconsin, United States - UWRJ-L126-311R-4 | ecosystem: Environmental > Terrestrial > Plant litter >...
CAAAGGCCGCGGGGCGTTCGGACAGACCAAAACCCACGTGATCGAGGGCCAGGCAACGGTGCGACGCGCTCAGCTCCCGAATCAGATGGCGGAACTCGAACGACCAGGTCGGGGTGCCATGCACGAACACGATCGGTTCGCCGCGACCCTCGTCCAGGTAGTGCACCCGACCCTCCCCGAGCGACAGGAAATGCGAGGCGAAGGGATACGCCGCTCGATCGAGCCACTGGGGCGCGGCTCGGACGGGCGATTCAGGACGAGCGACAGGGGCGGCATTGGGCATGCGAAACCTCGAGTTTTCTTGGTGTCCCTCGCCAGCGACCTCACCCCGGGTCGGGTTGGTCAATTGAGGTTGACCAATTGGTAAACCGTGGTTGACTAGTCGTCAAGTGTGATTGACGATTCCTAGGCCGCGTTGTCATGGTGCTGGCGACGCTATGCCCAAGCCCCCACCCGACCCGGCGCTCGAAGCCCGTAAGCGGGAAAGCGTGGCTCAGCTGCTCTTCAAATGCGCGCGTTTGGTCAACGAACGCGCGCTCGCCAAAGTGAACGAAGTGCCGCAAGCCATCCAGCTGCGTCCCGCGCACACCAATTTGTTCCCGCACCTCGACTTCGACGGCGTGCGCATCACTGAGCTGGCGCGTCGCTTGGACATCAGCAAACAAGCGGTGAGCCAAACCATCGCCGAGCTGGAACTCATGGACGTCGTCGAGACGATCCCAGACCCGAGTGATGGCCGCGCACGCTTGGCCCGCTTCACCGACAAAGGCAAGCAAGCGATCATGCAGGGCCTTGGCATCTTGCGCGGCATCGAAGCCGAAATGGAACGCTCGATCGGCAAAGCAAAATTCGAGGCGTTGCACGAAGCATTGCTCGCGCTCGAGCAAATGCTCGAACCGAGCGAGCCGTGAGCTACTCGCCGGGGTCGTCGCCGAACCAAGTGCGGACGGCCAATTCGATGACCTCGAATGGCGCGCGCCCGCACCGGGCTCGACCCGCAGCGCGCTCTCGCTGAGAATTGCTCAGCGCAGCCAGAGTCCGACGAAGACCGAGACGCCATTGGCGAGGGCAGAGGCGGCGAAGCAGCGGGACCAGCCGAGGCGTTCGAAGCTGAAGCGGTAGATCAGCGCCTCGACGAGGACGGCGAAACCTTCGGCGAGCAGCAGAAACAGCGGGCGAGGCAAGCCGAGCAGGGGCCAGATGAACCAAACCGACGGGTGCGTGGCCAACTGCGCCAAACCCACGGCCGTGACGCGGCGCGCGCGTGAGCCGCCCGGCGCCAACAGTGGCACTGCGACGAGCAGCTCACTCAGGACGGTGGCTGTGAATGCAACCAGCCAAGCGCTCAGCAGTGGCATGCGCGTATTCTACCTGGCAACGGTGCGGCTTGGGTCAGCCGCGCGCTCGGGATCACGGGTCCCGCGTACCCAAAAGAAAGCCAGCAGCGCCAGCTCTAGGTAACCGTGAAACGTGGCCAACGACAAATACAGCCCGCGCGCGCGATGGATATTGAAGCAGGCACCGATCACGACGGCCATCGCGGCGATGGCGACCCCAGCTACGCCCGGGGCTCCGAGGTCCGTAAATAGCGAGCGCGCGCTCATGCGGAAGGTCGGTGTGCCCGCCTTCGGCTGCTCTTCCTGCGGGATCCAGTTGAGCCAAGCCGAGTAGTGCACGCTCTGCAAGAATAAGTACGTCGTGGTGACCCCGATTGCCAAACGCGGATCGGCAAAGGGGGCGACCCAATCCGAGACTGTGAACACGTGCAGGTGAAACGAGGAAGCGAACGGCGAGGCCAGCGTTTGCTCGAAGAAACTGCCCGCCCCGAGCAGCACGGCGCCGCCGACGATCAGCGCTGCGGGGGCGAGTAGCCAGCGTTTGTCGGCGCGAAACAGCGTGGCCCACGCCAAGAGCGCGAGCGCGTTGTGAGCGTGCAGGAACACGTAGCGGGCAAGCTTGGGTTCTCTCTCGGCGTAGATCGTCGCCGCGACGAGCAGGCTCGCCGCAAGCAACGCGCGTGGGCGCGAGCCGCGCTCACGCAGCGCGGCGAACAAGGCAACGCCGATGAAGGTCGCCGCCAGGCCGAACTCGACGCGCTCGGCGCGCCGGAGCACACCGCACTCTTCCAAAACGCGCAGGCCGACCAGCGCGGCGCAGCCGACCCACACGCTGTTCTGCCACCAACGCGCCAGATTTCGGCGCAGCACCAAGTAGCGTACGTCCGCCGCCACATGCGCGACGCCCAGGAAGACCGGCCCGAGGGTGAACATCAACACCGGGAAGTAGATCGCGCCCAGCGCCGCCGTGAGCACGCTCGCGCACGCAATGCTGGCGATCCGGCGGTCGCGGTGAGCGAGGGTGGATCGTACGAACTCACTCCGTACGATCCACGCAAACCATCCCCGCCGGCACCAGTCGAGGGGCTCGCTGATTCGTTCAGCTGCACTCAGGAGTGACATCGGTCAATGACGACGACGGCGGCGCGAGAGGCAGAGGGCCGACAACCCAAGCGCGAGCATCAACGACGCGATGCCCTTTTCGGTGCCGACCGCGGCAATGCTGCAACCGCCCTCGTCCGCGGTGTCATCCGCGGAAACCGGGTTCGACACGCCCGCGGCGCCACCCTTCGAGGGCGAGGGCGCGCCGCCGGTGCCGCCTTGAGAGCTCGGCCTACCCGCAACGCTATCGGGAGTGCCCGCGCTGCCGTCGTCGGCGATCCCGGCCGCGCCGCCCTCGCTGGCTTCGCCGGCTGCGCCTGCGTTGCCGCTTTCGCCCGCGGCGCCAGACGCGCCGGCCGCACCCGAGCTCGTCTCGCACAGCAAGCACTCGTACGTGTATTCGTTCCCGGGCGGACCCTTGGTGCAAGTCCTGGCTCTGCACACACCGTCTTCGTCGAATGCTTCACCTGCGGAGTGACAGACGGCGTTCTTCGTTTCACACGCATCTTGCGGCGGGATATCTGCCATTGCCGCCTGTGCCGTGAACAAACTCGCGGCACACAACAACCCGCCCCAACTCTTGATCATCCCGTTCATGGTTTCCTCTGCTTCGATTGGCGTGCGGAGCCCCGTACCCGGCGCAGCCGTACGCACGGGAGTACAAGAGTCGTGCCAGCACCCAGCGATGCAATTGAGCGCCAATCCGCCGCCTGGTCAGCGTGGGCGCAGACACCCGTGTCGGGGTGCCGTCGTGGACTTGTGCCAGCTGGCACAGCGCAGGCCGTCGCCGAACCGCCGTTCAGGAGAGCTTGCGACGCAAGTGGTTCAGTACGTCGATGCGCGTGATCAGGCCTGAAAAATGCTCCGATTCACGCACGATCACCACGAGCCCCTGGTCGAACAGAGGCATCAGCGACTCGAGGGGCGCATGGGCATCGACCGTGACCAGCTTCGTGCTCATGAACTCACGGACGGGATTGCGGAATAGGTTCGTATCGCGCTGTGCCGCGATCAGCAGATCCGATTCATCGACGATGCCGACGATTTCACCGTGGTCGAGCACCGGCAATTGGGAGACATCGTACAAGCGCATGCGCGAGTAGGCGATCAGGAGCGTGTCGCTCGGGCTGAGCGAGATGACCGCGCCGGCCTCGGGACGGCGCGAGATCAAATCGCGCAGATCGCCGTAGCTCGTGCCGGGCAAGAAGCCTTGATCGCGCATCCAATAGTCGTTGAACATCTTGGACAGGTACTTGCCGCCGCTGTCGCAGATCAAACTGACCACGCGCTTGGGCGTCGTCTGCTCCCGACAGTAGCGAAGCGCGGCCGCGAGCAAAGTACCGCTGGAAGAGCCGGCGAAGATGCCTTCCTCCTTCAGCAGCGTGCGGGCGGTGAGGAAGCTCTCTTCATCGCTCACGGTGTACGCTTGGCGCACGCGCGAGAGATCGCAAATCGAGGGTACGAAGTCTTCGCCGACGCCTTCGACGAGCCAGGACCCGGCCTGGCCGAGGGTGCCGGTCGCGACGTAATCGGCCAAAATCGAGCCTTTGGGGTCGGCCAGCACGAGCTCCACTTGCGGCGCGACACGCTCGAAGTAGCGGCTGAAGCCGGTCAGGGTGCCCCCGGAGCCGACGCCGCACACCACGGCATCGAGGCGTTCGCCCATCTGCTTCCAAATCTCGGGCGCGGTCGTTCGCTCATGGGCGAGGGGATTGGCGGGGTTCGCGAACTGATTGACGTAGTACGCGCCGAGTTCGCGCGCGATACGCTCCGCGTAGTCTTGGTAATACTCCGGGTGCCCCTTGCCGACGTCGCTGCGGGTCATGCGTACCTCGGCGCCCAGCGCGCGCAGGTGGTGCACCTTTTCTTGGCTCATCTTGTCGGGGATGACGAGCACCAGTTTGTAACCTTTGCGCGCGGCCACCAGCGCCAAGCCGAGCCCGGTATTCCCTGCGGTGGCTTCGACCAAGGTGGCGCCGGGGCGGATCGCGCCGCTCTGCTCGGCGGCTTCGATCATCGACAAGCCGATGCGATCTTTGATCGAACCACCCGGGTTCTGATTTTCGAGCTTCACGTATAGCTCACACGGCCCCGTATCCATGCGGCTGATGCGCACGAGGGGCGTGTTGCCGATCAGCGAGAGGACATCCGTACACGGTGGCTCGAGCTCGGGCATGAGTTCAGGGTGACCGTTCGCGGCACGCTCCGCAATGCCCACACTGTGGTCTCAGCCGGCGGCCTGCAGCGCCGTTTCCAAGTCGCGCCACAGATCTTCCACGTGTTCGATACCGACGGAAAGGCGCACCAGGGAATCGCTGATCCCCAGCGCCTTGCGGTTTTCGGCGGGGATCGAGGCGTGGGTCATCAATGCCGGGTGTTCGGCCAAAGACTCGACACCGCCCAAGCTCTCGGCCAGGGCAAAGATGCGCAAGGCCTGCAAGAAGCGACGCGAGCCTTGCAGATCGCAAGCGAGCTCGACCGAGATCATGCCGCCCGGTCCGGACATTTGGCGCTTGGCCAAATCGTGCTGCGGGTGCGACGCGAGTCCCGGATAGTGGACGCGGCTCACCCCGCGATGCGCGGACAGGCGCGTCGCGAGTTCGGCGGCTCCGGCGACGTGCGCGCGCATGCGCACGGGCAGCGTCTTGATGCCGCGTAGCACCAAGTAACAATCCATCGGGCTCGGGACGGCACCAATGGCATTCTGCAAGAACGGGATGCGCTCGCATAGCTCGGCATCACTCGTGACGAGCGCGCCGCCCACCACGTCCGAGTGCCCATTGATGTATTTGGTCGTCGAGTGCAGCACCACGTCGGCGCCCAGCGCCAAGGGCCGCTGCAACACCGGCGAGGCGAACGTGTTGTCTACCACCACGCGCACGCCACGCGCCTTGGCGATCGCGGCAATGGCGGAAATATCAGCCAATTTGAGGGTAGGGTTGGTCGGGGTTTCGAACCACACGAAGCGCGTTTTGGGCGTGATCGCCGCTTCGAACTTTTGCAAATCGGTCAAGTCGACGAAGCTCGATTCGATGCCGAACGGCTTCATCACCTTGTCGAACAAGCGAAAGGTGCCGCCGTACACGTCGTCACCGGAGATCACGTGCTCGCCCGGTTTCAAAGAGTGGAGCAGCGTGGTCGCGGCGGCGCATCCGCTCGAGAAAGCGAAGCCGCGCGCTCCGCCTTCCAACGCGGCGAGCGCCGCTTCCAGCGCCGAGCGCGTCGGGTTGCCGCTGCGCGAGTAGTCGTACTTGAGCGGCTTGCCGGGCTCCGGCTGCGCAAACGTACTCGCCAACACGATCGGCGGCATCACGGCGCCGTGCAGGGGGTCGGGCTCGTAGCCGGCGTGAACGGCCAAAGTTTCGAAGGCGTAGCCGCGCGTGTCTAGCGTCATTGGCTTAGCCTACCGGCGCAACGGGGCTGGTGCACGCGGTCGAGTTTCGAACGCGCATCGACTCGAAACAATGCACGGCGCGCCGCGCAGGAGCACCCCCAACAAAAAAACGAAACCCGCTGAATCTCGACGACGCAGCGGGTTTCATCTCGACCGAGCGGCGCGCTCGGCGTCACTCGGTCACGAGCTTAGCCTCGATCAAGCGCGCGCTTGCGCTTTGCCCTTGGCTTTGGCTTTCTTGGCGGGGGCGGGAGCTTCCGCGCCGTTGGCCTTGGCACCGTTCGACTTCACGCTCGCGCTGCTGCCGAGCAGGTCGGCGGCGAGCTTCTTCGAGCGCTCGGTCTTCTCCCAGGTGAACTCGCTGCGTCCGAAGTGACCGTAGCTGGACGTGGGCTGGTACACCGGGCGGAGCAAGTCCAGCTCCTCGATCAGCGCGCGCGGGCGCATGTCAAGTTCTTCATCACGTAGGCGGCGAGGGTCTCGTCGGGGAGCTTGCCCGTGCCGAAGGTCTGCACGTACACGCCCATCGGTTGCGCGACGCCGATCGCGTAAGCGACCTGCACTTCGCACTTCTTGGCCAGGCCGGCCGCGACGATGTTCTTGGCGACGAAGCGCGCGTAGTAGCAAGCCGAGCGATCGACCTTCGACGGATCCTTGCCGCTGAAGGCGCCGCCACCGTGACGACCCATGCCGCCGTAGGTGTCGACGATGATCTTGCGACCGGTGAGGCCCGCGTCGCCGCAGGGACCGCCGACCACGAAGCGACCGGTCGGGTTCACGAAGTACTTGGTCTTGGAGTCGAGCAGGTGCTTCGGCAGCGCCTTCTTGATCACGAGCTCCATGACCGCCTCTTTCAAGGCTTTGTGCTTCACTTCCGGGCCGTGCTGGGTGGAGACGACGACCGTCTCGATGCGCTTCGGCACGTCGTTCTCGTACTCGACCGTGACTTGGCTCTTGCCGTCGGGGCGCAGGAAATCGACCGCGCCCTTCTTGCGTACGGCCGCGAGCTGCTTGCTCAACTGATGCGCGTACATGATCGGCGCGGGCATCAGCTCCGGCGTCTCGTCGCATGCGTAGCCGAACATCAGGCCTTGGTCGCCCGCGCCCTGATCCTTGTGCAGGCCCTGACCCTCGGTCACGCCTTGCGAGATATCGGGCGACTGCGGCTCGACCGCGATCAAGATGCCGCACGTGTCGGCGTCGAAGCCGATGTCCGAGCTCGTGTAACCGATGTCCTTGATTGCCTTGCGCGCGATCTTGCCGAAGTCGATGCTCGACTTGGTGGTGATCTCACCTGCGATGACGACGAACCCCGTCTTGACGAGCGTCTCGCACGCGACGCGGCTGTACTTGTCGCCAGCGAGCGCGGCGTCGAGCACAGCGTCCGAAATGGCGTCGCAAACTTTGTCCGGATGACCTTCGGTGACGGATTCGGACGTGAAGAGATAGCTGCTCATCGTGACTCCATGGCGGGGGTTCTCCCCGAAATCTTCAATTCAATCGGCAGGCGTCACTCGCCCGCCATACGAACGGCGCGGAACCTAGCAACGAACCCGGCCTACGGGAAGGGCCCCGCGCGGATGAAAAGACGACGCTAATTCGCGCGGAATCCCGCACACTTTCGGGCCAGCGCGCTCGGCCCGGCCGGTAGATGCCGGCTAGGGCGCGGATTGCTGCGATTTTCCAGGCCTATTCAGTAACCTTTGGGCTTCGGTGCGCTTCAACGTGACACGTAGCACCTGCTCCTGCCGGATCAGGGTCAGTTTGACCTTCGAGTCCACCTCGCCGCTGAGGGCGGCGTTGATCTGCTTCGCGGTCATGGCACGCACGTCCTGCCCGTCAATCAGCAAGATCTCGTCACCCGGTTTGAGGTCCGCGCGCGCGGCTGCCAAGTCGGGCGGTACTTCACGCACCAACAGTCGCCCCGTGTCGTCGTCTTGGGAGATGACGGCGCCGATCGTACCCCTGCCCGAGAAGCACGCCGCCAGCGACGAAAGAGCCGCGAACAGCAGCAGGGCCGGGAGGTGGCGCGTGACGAAGCGATGCGCGACGCCCTGTCGGCGCCGCGCAAGGTGAGCCCTAGGAGCGATAGTCCGCATTCACGTCCACGTAGCCGTGGCCGAGATCGCTGGTGAGGTAACTGAAGGCGCCGGGGCCGGTACCCAGACCAATCTCGATCTTGTAACTTGCGCCCTTCAAGATCTCCGCCGCTTCCTTCTCGGCCTCGGCACCTACCGCCAGACCGTTCTTCACGATCTCGACCTCGCCGATTTTGATGCTCGCGAGCTTGGGATCGAAGGTGACGCCCGCGCGCCCCGCGGCCGCGAGCAAACGGCCCCAATTGGCGTCTTTGCCGTGCAGCGCAGTCTTGACCAAGAGCGACGTGGCCATCGTTTGCGCCACGCGCTTGGCGTCCGCATCGTTGGCCAGACCCGTGGCGCGGATCTCCGCGACGTGGTTGGCGCCTTCGCCGTCCGCGATCATGGATCGAGCCAGTTTGTCGCACACGCTGATCAACGCGGGCGCGATTTCCGGCGCCGTGAGCCGGATGTTCGAGGCCCCCGAGGCCAGCGCGATCACGCTGTCGTTCGTGCTCGTGTCGCCATCGACGCTGCACGCGTTGAACGTCTGATCGGCGGCTTGCACCAGCGCTGCCTGCAGCTCCTCCTGCTTGATCACCGCGTCCGTGAACAAGAACACGAGCATGGTGGCCTGCGGCGGACCCACGTCCGGGTGAATCATGCCCGCGCCCTTGGCGATACCGAGCACGGAAACGGGATCGCCCTTGGACGTCTCGATCTTGGCCTCGGCGATCTTCACCCAGCGATCGGTCGTGCAAATCGCCTGCGCGAAGTCCTGATAACCCTCGGGGCTGATTGACTTGGCCAACTCCTTGGCTTTGCTGGCAATCTTGGCGGTGGGCAAGAGCGCGCCAATCACGCCGGTCGACGCGGGCAGCACCTCCTCTACCGGGATCCCGAGCGCTCGCGCCACGGCCTCGGTGCTCTCACGCGCGGCCGTGAGCCCCGCTTCACCCGTGCACGCATTGGCACAGCCGGCGTTCACCAAAATCGCCCGCGCCAAGCCGGAACGCACGCGCTCCTCCGCGACCAACACCGGCGCCGCGCGCACTAAATTGCGCGTGAACAACCCAGCCACCACCGCGGGACGGTCGGCAACCGCCAAGGCCACGTCCACACGCCCGTCCTTGCGGATGCCCGCCGAGACCGCTGCGAACCGAAACCCTGCAATCGTCGAAGTCATCTCGTACTCATTCCTCCTGCGGCGCCAACTCGCCAGCCGCCGATTCATAGCACCCTGCGCCCCGCGATCCCGCGTAAATCCCGCTCGGCCAAGCCGCGCGCGCGCTGCCTCACTTCGTCCAGCCGAAGTGAACTTCCCGAATCGCCGACCGGTCTGCTACATCTTTGCGCCTCGCGCCGAGAAACCTTGACTACCAGCGCTCCCCGCGTATTCTCCCGCGCCCCCGGCCGATTTAGCTCAGTGGTAGAGCAGCGGTTTCGTAAACCGCAGGTCTCGAGTTCAAGTCTCGAAATCGGCTCCGAAAATTCCTCAGTCTCTCGCGATCCGCGCGGATCGCGAGGAGAGACGGCCGCTTCAAGGCTCGTCGCCCAATGTGACCAACAGCCCGAGCTGCGCGCAGGTCGACCACGCCGTGCTCATCTAGAGCGCGCGTGAGCTTGCGTAGAGCCCGCGTTGCACGGCCTTCCAGCGCGGGTACGCGGCTTGGAGCAGGCGCTCACCCGAGGCACTGAGCCGCAGTAGACGCGAACGCGCGTCGTCGGGGGCGGGGGTGAGCACGAGCAGTCCGCTTTTTACCAAGGGCGCCACGTTCGCTCGCGCCGGACATCGCGCGACTGCATGCTTCCGCACGCTATTCTCGAGCAAAGGTTTCGACGCGCGTGACACCGCCGGGACCTGGGAAAATCAATATCAACTCGTTCGTGCTTGCGGTGAACGAGGTCGACCCCGGCGCTTCCAAGCCGCGAGCCGTGGAGCAGGTCACGGTATAGGCGTAGGAGGTTCCCGTAATCACGAGCGACAGGTTCTGCTCGATCGGGAGCGGTAGCTCGCCGAAGTTATCCAGCCAAGCGAGTTGCAGGTCAGCGGTGGAGTCGGTGCTCGCGGAAATGTAGAGGCGACCGAGTTTCTGTCTCCGCGGCTCGTTGGTACTCCCGCTAGCGCCCACGAAATCCTCGATCCGGGTCAGATGATAGACCCCGTTCGCGATCGACCCGCCTTGGGGTCTCGGCGGATCGGCCGCGAACATCGTCGAAGTGACCGATTCCGAAAAGGCGTCGAGCCCATTGCAGCTGGACGGCGGCAGATCGCCTCCCGCACCAGGCTCAATCACATGACCCATCCATGCGCCCGCATGGCCAGCGCTACCGATCGGGCTCGCGCCGCCCGCAGCGAGTGGGTCATTGCTTTGCCTGCCTCCGCATTGAATCAGGAGCAGTGCAAGCAGCGGCGCGGCAAGGCGGATGACTGGCACTTCCCCGACGCTAGCATGAATCGAAATGGAACCCGCTCAGGGCGGCGCCGCGCTCGATCCGCGTGCCGGGGAGCGCGTAGCGGTGACTGATGGCAGCCTTTTGCACGTCGAGTACGTCGAACTCGAGATCGCTGAGATCGGCCTTCCGCGCCCGGACGGCCTGCGAGCGAAGCGCTGTGCCCCGCTTGGGATTGGGTCGCCGTGCCGGAGGCACCGCCTTGCGGCGATCCAAACTCCCTGGCGCTCCCTCCGCAATCGGTCAGCGCGCTTCCCACCAGCAGAGCACAACCGAGCTTCGCCGAACGATTCGTCATGGATGAGTGCCTCCCCGTGCCTAAGCGCAACATATCGATCGACCCATACCACTGTAGCTTTCCTTCCCCGCTCAATTCACCGCGGAGAGCGTGAAAAATCTCACCCCGCTCGTCGTAAATACGTCGCTGATCGCGAGCGACTCGACCCCTGATGTCTGCGATACTCGAGCTTGCGCTAGCGGGAAGCGGGGTAAATTCATGGCAAGACACTTAACTCGCAGGACGTTCCTGCGCGGCCTTGGTGGCGCGTGCGTCGCCGCACCGTTTTTGAGCTCGATCGCCGAGCGTTCGGTGAATGCGCAGGCGCTCACTCCGCCCAAGCGGCTGATCGTGATGTACACGGACTATGGCTGCATCACCAATCGCTTCTTCCCGACCAACTCACACGGGCCGCTGAGCGCTGCTGATTTGCAGCCGACCACCCTCAAGCATCTGGCTCCTTATGTCGACAAGTTGCTCTTGCCGCGCGGGATCCGAGCGATGAACGAGTGGACACCCGATCTGTCGCTCGGGCAGGGCAACGACATGCACACGCAGATGGCAGCGTCGTTCTTCACCTGCCAGCCAGTCACTCCGAACAGCGACGAGCCTTTCCGCACCGTTCCCGGCACGCGCTTTCCTGTCATGCCGGTAGGGCCCTCGCTCGACCACGTGATGGCGAAGCAGCTCAGCCCGCAAGGCGTGCCCCTGTCGATCCGGTTGAGCAACTCCATTGAGCCCTCGCAGTTCGCGATTTCCTGGTCTGCAGCCCAGGTGCGCTCGCCAGCGCTGAGCTTGAAGCAAGCCTATGGCGGTCTAACGGGGCTGGTGACGAGCGGCGGCGCGATGTCGCCGGACGCCTATCGAGCGAACAGGGGCAAAAGCATCGTCGATCTCGTGCGACACGATTTGGCTGCTCTCGAGCGCGCGGACCTGAGCGCTTCGGACCGACGCAAGCTCGAGGCCTGGAAGCAGCTTTTGGACGAAACGGGGCGCGCCGTGGCGCTCGCGTGCAATGCGGACGGTGCGGCGGCGTTGGGCGTGACGATGGCGAACGTCGATGCGGCGTCCCAATTGGCCTCCGGCGACGGCGAGGACGCGCTCACCGCCAAAGTGACGGATACGTTGGACCGGGCCGACCTGCATTCGAACCTCGCCGCTCTCGCGGCGCTGTGCAACGCCAATCCGGTGATCTTCTTGCGCTACCCCGCGAACTTCGTGTTCAAGGGGCTGGGCATCGATGTGGATAGCCATAACCTCTCGCACCGGATCAACAATGCCGGTTTGAGGGACAAATGCCTGCCCGGGGCCCTCGAGCTGCTGCTCCGACTCGACGACTACTACACGAGGAAGTTCGCGCACCTCGTCGGAGTATTGGACGGCATCGACGAAGGCGATGGCAAGTTGCTCGACAACACCGCGGCGGTTTGGTTCCAGGGACAATCGGACGGGCTTGCCCACAACATGAACAACCTGCCCATCGTGCAGGCGGGCAGTGCCGGCGGCTACTTCAAGACGGGTTGGGCCATCAACGTCGACGACGGCTCGCCCAATCTCCCAGCCGGCAACAGTGAGTTTTACTGCGCCGATGGCACCGCGAACGATACGGCCGACGGCCTGGAGAAGCTCACGGGCACCGACCGTCGCCTCGCGAATGCGCCGATCAACAAGTACTACTGCAACCTCATGAACGCGCTCGGCGTCAAAGCAGGCGCGGACGGTTTTGCGCTCGTGGGCGGTACGGAAGAGGTGCGCTGCTTCGGCATGTATGACAAGACCGAAGACTTCATTCATGGCGGCACTAGTCCACCCACCATTCACGATCCAGGCGAGTTCACCGCGCTCAGGGCTTGAGCCTGCCGCGCTTCAGAACGCGAACACCACGCCGAACCCCACCCCCGCGCGAGGCAGGGCGACCAGTCCAACGCGGGTCGTCGAAGCCGCCGTGGGCGCTTCGCTCACCTGAAAATGCGCGCGATTGTGATTGTATAGCGGCCAACCGATGGCCGTCATCACCCCGCCCGCGGCGAGCGCGCTGAGCCCAACATAGACGCTCGCAGGCGTGTCGCAGCTTTCACCCGGCGGCGGCTCGCGGCACGGCCTCAGGGTTCCGACAGCCGTAAAAATCAGACCAACGACGCCGATCACGGGTCCGCTCACGCCTAAAATGAGTCCTAGGTTCTGCATTTTTCCGTGCGCGGGCACGAACACGTAGCGACCGGAATTGCGCACGCGCAGCGCGATCGTCGTGTCGTGCCCTGGGGCGTCGCCGTGTTGGATGCGAATGCGGTACTTGGCGGGCCAAGCCCAGAACTCGCATGGCCCCGCGCAGTCGGCGATCGGGCGCGCTCCGCGGCCGAAGTAAACCGCGAACGGGTGCTCGCCCGCATCGACGTGCACGCGCACCATGCCTTGCGCGGCGCTGAAGGCCTGCACGTCGGGGCTCGTTGCGGCTTGGGCCGCTGGCGGTGCTTCGGACGCTTCTGGAGTGGGTCGCATGGTCGTCGGCGCGTCAGGTGCGGAGGGCGGATTGGTATCGGGCGTTGGAGATTGCCCTGCCGGCTGGGCGGACTGCGCTTGCGCTCGTGCCGTGCCGCTCAGGGCGCAGAGCAGTAGCGTGCTCGACGAACAGACAAACCCAAAACAAAGAACGCCCCGGACGGTGGCCATGGCCGGCACTGTAGCCGATCACGGCGGCCGGACTCTCGGAACGCCGCGGACCTTGAAAATGCCAGAATTTTAGGGATTTGCCCGGGGATGTCTTGACGTCATGTATCTTGATGTCAAGGTAACCGGCGTGGCGCGTAAAGACTCGGCCGACGTATCCGGAACCCATGCTTGGCTGGTGATGTTCAAGGCTTACCGCGCCCTGGAGCGTCAGGCGCGCGGCAGTATCGAGGCCACCGGGGTGGGCTTCTCCGACTTCGGGATTTTGGAAGCTTTGCTGCACAAGGGGCCGCAGCGGGTGAACGAAATCGGGCGCCGCATTCTGCTCACGAGCGGCTCGATCAGCACCGCGGTGGACCGAATGGAGAGCAAAGGGCTAGTCAAGCGCGCGCGCGATGCGAATGACCGCCGAGCCAGCGTGGTCGACCTCACCGCTAAGGGTCGAACGCTGATCACGGAAGCGTTTCGCGAACACAAGGCGGCGATGGACCGCGCGGCCGATGCGCTGTCGGCGGCCGAGCGCGCCACGTTGATCCGTTTGTTGAAGAAGTTAGGCATGTCTGCCGATCGCCGCTCGAGCGGCGGCAACTGAAAGGAACTCGACCGATGAATCTCGCGTTCTCAGAGGCCATTCCCGCCATCCCTCGCGTCGCTCCCGCGCCCCGCGCGATCGTGCACCGCACCCGCGGGTTCACGCGCGGGCCGATCACGCGCTTGGTCAGTCCGGGTGACGTGGGCGAGCGGATCAAACCCTTCGTTTTCCTAGATTTCTTCGCGGTTCAGCCCGGGGGCAGCGGCGGCTTTGGTTGGCACCCGCACTCGGGCATCGCGACCGTGAGTGTGATCCTGCAGGGGGCTTCGACGTATGAAGAGACGACGGGCGCGCAGGGCGTGCTGACGGCTGGCTCGGTCGAATGGATGCGCGCGGGCAAGGGCGTCTGGCACACCGGTTCGCTGAGTGGAACGCAGCGCGTGCTCGGCTACCAACTGTGGGTCGCGCTGCCGCCCGAGCTGGAGAGCGCGCCCCCCGCGAGTCAATACTTGCAGCCGGAACAGGTGCCCGCAGAGGGACCGTTCCGCGTCGTGCTGGGCCAGTACGCTGGTGCGCAGAGTCCGATCGCGTCGCCGCCAACCATGAACTACTTGGTCGTCGAGCTAGCCGCGGGAGAGCGCTGGGCGTACTCGCCGCCAGCGGGTCATACCGTGGGTTGGGTCGCGGTTCACACGGGCCGCGTGCACACTCCGGCGCCCGTCACGGGCGGTGAGTTGGTCGTGTTCGAGCCTTCGAACGAGGCGATCGAATTCGTGGCCGAGGTCGACAGCGCGTTCGTGCTCGGCAGCGCGATCCCGCACCCTCACGATCTCGTGCTCGGCTCGTACTCGGTGCACACGAGTGCGCGAGCGTTGGCCGACGGGGAGCGCGAAATTCGGCGTATTTTGGCCGCTGACGGGGAGCTGCAGCGAAAGTTGCGCTGATTGCTCAGTGCCCGCGACCGGTCGCCTTGTTCTTCTTCGGCGCCGGCCGCGGCGGGTGGCGTAGCTTGGGGGTTGCTTTCACGGTCGGCGGCGGCATCGCGTCGACTCCCGGTGCGCTTGCGATGGTTTCGACCGGTTGCACGTTCTCGACCAGTGTCGGCAATGCACTCGGGGCGGGAGGGGGAAGCGTGGGGATGTTCGCCGCCAATTCGGCAACGACTCGCCGCGTGATTTGCGCATGAGCGTTCGGGTGCAACCAGTGGCCGCTCGTATCGATCAACAACGCGGCAAGCGAGCCCGCCAGCAAGATCGGTTGCCAACCTTGCCGGCGTGGCTTGACGGGTGAAGGCGCGGGGGGCGCCTGGCTCGCTTCTGGCGGCGGCGCAGTGCGCCGGGCCAGCAAACGTTGCGGGGCCGCCCCATTCTCGTTCTGGATCTGGCGCTCGATCTCGGTCACTCGGCGCTCGCGCTCGCGGATCTCGTCACCGACGTTGGAAAATAGCCAGTCCAAGATAGCGCTGCGATTCACGGGGGGCACGGCAGCCTCGAGCGCCAGTGCCATTTCGCGAGCGCTTTGGAAGCGACGCGCAGGGCTGCGTTCGAGCCCGCGCATCACCAGCTCGTCCAACTTGCGCGGCACGTGGTGGTTCACGCTGCTCGGCTGCGGCACCCGGGCTCCGGTGACTTGGCGCGAGACGTCGAGCGTGGTCGTCCCGTTGAACAATTGCCGGCCGGTGAGCATTTCCCAGAGCACGACCGACGCGGAGTAGATGTCCGAAACGCGGGTGGCGCGCTGACCGGTGATGCGCTCGGGCGACAGGTAGCGGAGCTTGCCTTTGATCTGGTTGGGGCGAGTGAGGTTGGACGCGCCCGCGGCTTTGGCGATGCCGAAATCGAGCAGCCGGGCCACGCCGTCCGTACCGACCAGGATATTCTGCGGAGACACGTCGCGATGCACGAGTTCGAGCGGCTCGCCCGCTTCACTCTTGGCTTCGTGCGCGGCGTGCAAGCCGTTCAACACGCCAACCATGATCTCGACTGCCACCCGCTGCGGGGTGGACCGACGCGCCCTGCGGTCGACCGCGATGACCTTGGACAGCGCGGCGCCCGACACGTACTCCATGACCAAGAGCAACTCTTCGTCCAGGGCCACGACGTCGAGCGTTTGCACGACGTTGGTGTGACGCACGCGGGCGGCGAGCCGCGCTTCGTCCAGAAACATCGCCAAAAACTCGGGATTTAGCGCCATGTCTTGATGCAGGCGCTTGATCGCGACGGTGCGCGCGAAACCGAACGATCCGAGCAGCCGCCCAATGTGTACCGAAGCCATGCCGCCCGACGCGATCGCGTCGAACAACGCGTAGCGGCCGACGATCACCGGATAGGCCGGCAACGCAAGCGGGAGCGAGTGAGCGTTCGTCATCGTCGAATGCGGCGGGGGTAGTGACCCGCAACTCTGTTCGTTGACTATGAGTTGAACTGCGTTACTGCGCAACGTCGTATGCAGTGTCGACTCTGTAGTGCGCCGTTGTACCTGCGCACACACGGATTTCTCTCGTGATTTGCCGTACGCATTCAGTTGCGAGTGAGTTGCACTCGTTGTGCATCGTGCACGAGTCGTGCAACGCTCGACTAAGCGCCCGCGGCGTTCGCGTTCACGCGCGTGTCGATCCAGTTCGCGAATTCACTCGCGAATTTGCCGAAATCCCCGCGATATTCGGCCACCGCATCCGCGCCGTGCACGACGCGGATGCGCGCGTCCAGATCGATGCGCTCCGAGGCGCGGGGAATGCTCGCGAGTCGCTCGACGCTGGCGTGGGCCTCGGCCTTGCGCTGGTCGACGGTTTGATTGAGCCGCTCCGCGAGCGGAATGGCGCTCAGCTCTTGCCCGGTGAGCTGTTTCACGAAGTTCGCGAAGGTCACGCTATTGCCGGGCTGCCACCAAACTTTGGCCAACTCCGGGCCAATGCGCGGGTTGTCGACCAGGTGTCCGTCGCGCTCGAGGAAATAGCTGCGCGCTTGCGCGACCGCGATCTGAGCCAGCACGTAGCCATGGTAGGTGCAGCTGAAGTCACCCGAAAGAAGGTGCGAGATCGAAAGGGTGGGGCGGGGCGAACCCTGGTCCAAGAAGAGCAGCCGCTGCTCGGTCTCGCGCAGGACGCGCAGCACGTTTTCCGCGGTCAATTCGGCGCTCGGCAGCTCGTAGATGGCTTTTTCTGCGTAGCAGACCGAGAGCATCGAACGCATGATCCAGGCCGCCTTGGGTTGGTGCGCTTCGATGCTGCGGTCGACGAGCGATAGCGGCATGGGCTTGCCGTCGCGGTCGAGTGCGTATCGCTGCTGCCAGTCGGCGTCGGTGGGTAGGCTGTCCAAGAACATGCTCTGCGTTTCGGCGAAAGCCGTAGATGTAGGCGCAAACTCTTGGCCGAAGCACGGGCTCGGCATATCGATGTTGGCGAAGTGTGCCGCGTGGCCGCCCTCGTGGAACAACGTCTTCAACGCTTGTTGGCCCGCGCCGACCGCGCCGGGCAACGCGTTGGCCGTGAACTGGATGCGTGCCGGGATGCGCTGGCCCGCGCGACGCCAAGCCACGACCGGGCCGTGCATGAATCCGTTCTCGTACTTGCCGGGCCGGTCGAGCAAATCGAGCACGAGCTCTGCGCCGGCATAGCGGATGCCGAGCCCGGCGAATGAACGCCCCCAACGATCGACGGCGGAGCGGAACGAGAAATACGGGTCGAGATCTCGCGTCACTTCACCCGAGGTGAGGTGCCCGAGGTTCCACGGCTTCGAGGCTCCGTCACCGTATTTGTTGCGCGCATCCGCGACGAACGCGCGCGCGGCGGGGCGGGTGCGCTCTTCGAGTTCGTCGAGCAGCACGAACAGCTCGTGCTTGCCCATGCCCTCGATGCGCTTCGATTTCCAGTCATAGTAGTCCTCCGCGCCCAAGGTGCGGCCGAGCTGGTTGCGCTTGGCCACGAGCTCCAGGTAACCGCGCTCGAGTACGTGAGTTTCGATCGAACGCAGTCCGTCGAACGCCGCGTGGCGACGCGCCTCGTCCGAGTCGTTCTGCACCAGGTGCCCGAGGGCAATGCTGCTGGCCGGCACGAAGCCGCGCTGGGGATCTTCGTAGCCAAGCTTCATCTCTCCGCGGGCAACTTGCAGGCGCCCGTCATCCGCGGCGAGCTCTTCTGCCAGTACAGCGCCGGCCGGGCTGTCGATGGTGTGCGCGCCGAAGGTGCGCAGCCACCCTTCGAGCCGCAGACGCTCGTCGTCGTTCGCCGGTTGCAGTTCACGCAACCGGGTCAGTTGATCGGACGCTTGCAGGAATTGTTGCAGCTCCAAGTCGCGCGCGTCGAGCTCGGCCTGCGCGCGATTGGCATCCGCGCCGATGCCCATTTTTGCGACCCAAAAGGCGTCTTCTTTCGCGGTGTGCAAGGCCGCGTAGCGTTCGTCCAATGCGTCGAGGTAGCTCGCGGCGGAGGCGGTCGTCATGGGCGAGGGCGTAGCGCGTCTTTCACGCGGCGCCATCCGCTAACTTGCGGGGCGCTTTGCTACAACGCGCGTCGCACGCTGTGCCACCCGCGCTCGACTCCGCTCTTTACTTCGTCCCACGTGCTGGGCTGTTGGCTGGCCTCCCAATCCTTGCGCAGCCGGGCCGCGAGCTGGTCGCTCCAACCCTCTTCGCGATAGTGCAGGCGCGCGCCGTAGCCGTAGCGAATGGCCGCCTCGATTTGCGGCCACGCGCGCTCGATGCCGTGACGCGGACCCGGATTGGGTAGGCCATCTTTGGGGATGGGTTGAGTGCCGATCGCTTGGCGAATCGTGTCGGTCGCGCCTTGGTTGAGATCGACGCCATTGTCGGCCAGGTCGCCCTTGGTTTGCTCCCAATCGCGCCTGACCGCGTGCTTCACTCGCTCCCAATTGGACGAGTGTTCGTCTGTCCACCACTCCGGGTCCCAGTTTGTTCCGACCATGCTTTTGCCCGGTGCACGTCTCGTGCCCACTGGCGCAGAGCGCCTCACCTCGTCGCGCTCAACCGTGCGTCGAACCGGGCTATTCCGCTTGGCGCGTTCCTTGCGTTGGACAACCCGAGCGCGCGGTCGCTCAGTTCGAATTTTATCCTCAAAGGAGTTCGCCATGGGCATAGTACTTTTCCTGTTGTTCGGTTTGGTCGTCGGTTTCATCGCTCGCGCGGTCATGCCGGGCACCCAGAAGATGGGCCTGCTGGCTACGATGATTTTGGGCGTCGTTGGCTCGTTCGTGGGTGGTTTCCTGGCGAGCTTGGTGACCGAGAACCGCGTGACTGATTTGAATACCGCGGGCATGATTGGCAGCGTCATTGGCGCCTTGCTGTTGCTATTGGTCATGGGCAAGCTGTCCAACCGCAACGTCTTGGCGTAACCAGTGAGACTACGCGCCGGCTGTGAGATGAACCTGCACGCGACCAGCCCCCAGCCGCTGGTCGCGATGCTGCGCCCCCGAAGCGGTCTCGCGCAGTGGATCGTGCAGGAAAAGTACGAGTTCGACCCGTTCGTGGAGGCCACCGAGTACGTGGATTGTTTCGGCAACCTCTGTCAACGCTTGGTCGCGCCCGCGGGAAAGCTGCACCTCACCACGGAAGTCACGATCGAGGTAGATGAGCAGATCGCGGTGAATCCAGGCGAGGCGCCCGCGCTAATCCAGCTTCTGCCGGAATATGCGTTGCAGTTTTTGCTCCCCAGTCGCTACTGCCCGTCCGACACGTTGGAATCATTAGCGCTCGAAGTCGCCGCCGACGCTTCGCCTGGCTACGACCAAGGCGAGGCGATCCGCGCCTGGATCCGCAAGAATATCGAGTACCGCTACGGCGTGAGCAACGGCTCTACCTCGGCGGTGGACACGCTGCGTGACAAGGCCGGCGTGTGCCGCGATTTCTCGCACATCGGCATCTCGCTGTGCCGCGCGTTACGCTTGCCCGCGCGTATGGTCGTCGGCTACCTGCATCGACTCGACCCGATGGATTTGCATGCTTGGTTCGAAGCCTTCATCGGCGGTCGTTGGTACACCTTCGATGCCACGCAGGAAGAGCCGCGTGGCGGCCGCATTGCCGTTGCCTATGGGCGCGACGCCGCCGATGTCGCACTGATCACCGAATTTGGACCGCTCGAAACCCGCGACATGCGGGTTTGGGTCGACGCACTGTAGCGTCGCGCGCGCGCCCCACCGGTGCAGTATGAGACGCCGCCGAGCACGGTCGCAAGATCTTGCGATCGTAGCGAAGCGCCAACAGAGCCGTTTTCTCGCTGTTTTGAAGTGAGACAAGTTGCCCTTCTCGCACCTGGGTACAGCGCAGCAAGCTGGCTCGTCGTTTGCAGAGGGGCCGAACATGTTGATTAGAGCTGGCTACGAAATTGGGATCCAATGCAATACTGAGACTCCGCTGATGGCGCTGCTGAGCGTCCATCCCTCGCGCCAGGCCGATTTGCGCAGCCCGGCCCTCATCACTTCGAGTGGCTCGGCGCCGCTGGTGGCGAGCATCGACGAATTCGGAAACATGCGCACTCGCACCGTCGCTCCGGCCGGCGTGCTGAAGCTGTCGACAGACTTTCTGATCCAAGACTCGGGCTTGCCCGATGAGTTCGCGCCGTGGGCCAATGAAGTGCCGGTCGCGCAGTTGCCGGACGAAGCCATCGGCTTCCTGCTCGGCAGCCGCTATTGCGAGACGGATCGCCTGTCGCCGATTGCTTGGTCCTTATTCGGTAATACG
>Ga0247757_10001019_pt1 | contig 20532 bp, 21 predicted proteins | sample UWRJL126311R4_FD_180929 | JGI IMG/M metagenome (GOLD analysis project Ga0247757, IMG submission 180929) | Plant litter microbial communities from Arlington Agricultural Research Station in Wisconsin, United States - UWRJ-L126-311R-4 | ecosystem: Environmental > Terrestrial > Plant litter >...
GTAAAGAAAACCCCTACTCCATTGGAATCATGTCTGTTAGCGTGTTAAAAAAAAAAGGAGAAAAGAAAAGAGAAAAATAATCCTCCCTTCGATCTGGGTACTTGTTTCCCCCTTCCTTCACCCTCACACACACACGCTCTCTCTCTCTTACTTTCTCGTCATATGCGGAACAATCATACAGGCGGACAGACAGGAAGAGAAAAGGAAGAAAAGGGAAACGAGACACATAAAACACTTACATAAAAAAAAATAACCTTTCACGCATACACAGGCACACGTGCAAGCACGATAACCCCTAAAAAAACTCGTCCTTCTTCCCATGCGTCTATTCTCCACGGCTTCTCCCACGCTCTATCCTATGCTACCCTTACCCTATCCTATCCTATTCCGTCCACCTCTCTCCCTCTCCCTCTCTCTATACACACCAAGCATGTTAGGAAGAGAGAGAAAAAAGCCCCAGTAACTACCTTCTCGTCGCCCAAAGCCAATGAATGAATGCGTGCTATGCTATGTACTCCTCGAACCGGGGAAAAGAATAGAAAAAATAAAAAATAAAGGTTCCGAAATATTAAATATATATGTATGTATGTGTATGCGTACCTGAAAAAAAGGCCCCTTGTGTCCCAAAATCCATGCAAAAAAACGCTCCACGAAAACAAAAAAGGAACAAGCAAAGTACGTGGAGGTAAAAAGATGCATACTCGCTCGCTCGCTCGCTCGCTTCGCTTCCGAAACAAAAGGATACTTTGGATGAAGAGGGACGTGCAAGGAGATGGCATGAAAGAAAAAGAAGATGAAGAAACCCAGATAGAAAAGGCCCGCATACCTCGTCTGCAGAACACCTTATCCTCAAGACATAGCTTGAACCGTAGGCCGTAAGTTTTTTTTTATTCCCCGTCCCAGGTCGCCAAAATGCAAAAAAAACTCCCATTCATTCATTCCCCATCATGAAACCTCCCCATCCGAACCACTGCCATTTTTAGAGCCACGGAATCCTAATCCCACCCCTGTCTTTGCTGCCCAAAACTCCCGTAATCCCTCGGCTCGTCCTCCTCCAGCAAGCTATCCAGCACGCTATCCACCTCCGTATTCGTAACCGTCATGGCATCCTCGTCCTGCAGCATCTTCTGCATGCGCCATGTCTGCACCGAGACGTATACGACAAGGGCGGTGCCCACAATAAAGGCCGCGATGGCCAAAGAGACATTGACGGGCTTGGGGTTCCCGTGGAATGTGCTTTTCGTCAGGGCGACGATGCCCGTCTGTGAAAGGTTGATAACGCCTGAGAAAAAGATGATGGTGCCATAGACGCGGCCGAAGGTGGCATAGCCAAAGACCTTGGTTGCGTAGTCGGACATGGCTGAGTAGTAGAGGGGGCGGAAGAAGACGAAGAGAACGACGTTGAGGTAGCCGGCCCAGAGGGCGGAGATGGAGCCCACGACACCGATGATGTTGATGATAACTACGAGTAGGAAGAGATAAGTGGGGACACTGACGTTGTCGAGCAATAGGCCTAGGAAAGGCGTGCTGACCACACCACCGATGGGGAGTGCCCAGTCAAAGAAGTTATTAATACGGGTTGCAAGTTCATCCGAGTTGAGCATGTATGTGTACTGCTCCTTGACCGTGGAAATGAAGTAGTTCATGCGTATCATCTGCAGGATGGTGAGAAGAGTAAGCAGGTAGAACCAGGGCGTTAGCATCTGGTCCTTTGCGGATTTGTTGTGCAGAGCACCCCAAACACCGGCTACCTCGTGCCGGTGTTCTTCTTTCTCTTCCAGCATCCTACGGCGGTTGGGCGAGCCAACGAGCTTGTCGAGCTTGTCGAGGCGCCTGCGTCGTCGCACACTACGCATCTTCCGCTGTCTCCATATTTCGTCGTCAGGAAGCTCCTCATCTGAAGCGTGGATATCTCGCATGGCATCCTCAGCGCGGGAAATCTTCATCTCTATCTGTCCAGGAGTCTTATAGCTCTCTGATGGCAGGAACGTCAACTGCGCAATCAAGATGGCAAGAGGCACGACAAGGTAGATCAGGAAGAAGTGCTGGGGCTTGAATGCTCGGCCGGTAGCATCATAGATCAAGCGGCAGAACAGAAACACGGCCGCCGACGCGTCAAATGCGCCAGTGACTAGCGCGACAATGGTACCCGATCTTTTCGGGAAGGCATTGGCAATTTGAAATGCAGGCAGGAAGATGAAGTTGCCGCCCAGGGCTAGAAAGAAGTTGCCTATCGTGTAGCCATCAAATTCGGCGATTTGAAAGGCCAGGCTCATCAGGACGCCGCCGGCTGTGAGGCAGACGCAGCCAATAAGAAAACAAAATCTGGGGCCATAACGATCAAGCAAGGTGCCGACAGGCAGGGCGGACAGATTGGCAGTGGTAGAGGCAAGCGAAAAGAAGAAATTGAGCCGCAGGTCCTGGTCGAAGCACACTTCGACGCCCGCCTTCAGCTCTTCGGGCGTGCACAGATCCCGAAAGACGCCTTCACTGATGAGAATGGGCTTGAGCGCAGCGAATCCGAAGACGATTCCGCTCGCGAACCAACAGGCAAGTACTGTTGCGATGACTTGAGCTAAGGCTGGTGGTCAGCACTGTGTTTGATATCACGGGGCCGGGCCAACCTACCGACTCGTGTGGAGGTCGGGACCTTGTAGGGAGTGATGCCGCCGTCGTACTCTTCGATTGTTTCCTCGGGCGCCTTGAGATAGTCATAGCTCGCTATGCGGCGCACCGATTTTGCATGTTCCAGGCCGCAGCTCTCGAGAGAAAGACGGCGGTCTATCGAGGCGGCGCGCTCGACTGGCGGTAGAAAGAGGTCGATGAGCGGCTCCTCCCTGTCAGTTCCCTCGAGATTGGAAACATGCTGCACGAGAGACATGGAAGGTCGGGAGCAGCTGGGAGGGGCCAATTGGCGCAGCACTCGTGTCGAGGGGAAGAAGGGTGGGAATGCGCGGGGAGGTCGAGGAAGAGCGGGCGAGAAGGGTTATATTTGCCAAACGCGGACGTGCTGGGCTAGCTCGGACGGGCAGTCACGCGCAGGCCGAGCAGGTCGAGCACGGCAGGTGCGACCCTACATAACAGCGGGCAAGCCCAGGCCCAGGGCGGTGGATCTGAACGTCTCGAATCCGTCCAGAGGAGCGCGTTCGTCTGCGCTGCAGGACTTGGACGTTCGTATAATAAAACTTGACGCTACGCTTGCGCAAGAGGCCTGCTGATTGGCCGCGCTCTGGCTACGCGAGCGTTGCTTTGCCGTTTTGGGCCGCTGCGATTCTTGGGCCCGCCATCGCCGATGCCGGTCCGCTTCGTTCGACTTCACTAGATTTCCATGCCGGCACGGGATCCGAAGTACCTTTGCCCCTGAAGCTGCCCGCGTTTGCTCGCCATTCTACCGCCGCCAACAGCCCGTGTGTGCATGCGCATCCGCGCGTACCCCGCTGATAATCCGCCTGCTTGCCCGCAACAAGCTCGCCCGAGGATGCCTGACCGTCAGCTACAGTAGGCGCCTGTTGGCCGAGCCATTCTCTGGATAGTCGAACGTTGGATGCAACACTACTGATATTCGCCTTGTGCTACCAACGGCTATGGGGTCTGACATGCAGCCGGCGGGAGGATCGGTGCGGGAACTGCAGTTCGCTCGCTTAAGCCGTTGGCTTATCTGCTTGTGCATGTTGTATAAGCAGCATACGCAGCAGACTCTCTGCAGGGACACGTTAACCATGCTTCCACGAGGCAGTCTGTGAAGCCGCAACTTCGTTTCATGCTATCACGAGCATCGTTCATTCCTTGCCCATGCACCATGTACCGTCTTCAACTCCAGGCCCACCTCCTCTTCACCATGGCCCCCAACCATTCCATGGCTCCCTGCAGCGCACAAGACACCCCGTATGCACTGCCAACTATGCCTCTTGCCACCCCAGAACCCAATTTTCCCAAGCGTTCCTGCAACCGGGTATACTAGCAAACAATGCCCCTTTCCGAGAGACTCCGAAACCTTCTAGCATCCCCGCACCAAGCACACGCATTGGCTGCACATCCAAAACCCCGCATAGAGCATGCCGTACCCATCACACGCGCCTTAGTCCAGAAAGCGCTGTATGACTCTGACGATCAGACTAGCGTGCATGATGCCGAAGACGTATCTCACAGAGACCCATCTCCTAAATACCCAGCTCTCCGTAGAGACAGCGCATCCACCACAGTAAACGAAACTCTGCAAGCGACTAAGAAATGGCTCGAGGCAGAAGCAAAAGCAGAAGAGCGAAACGTCGACCCGGCTTCAGAGTTCAAGTTCGAAAAGGTAGTTCACCATCCCAAAGGGAGCAACCTGCCCCAGTTCAGCACAGCAGAAGAACTGCAAAGCGTCGTCAATCCAAATGATCTACTAATACCCCAGAAAAACCCTGGCATGGCCATCGACGGCAAAATGATGGATCGACTACACGCAGGACGCGGCCCAAGATCGCCCAAACCGGAAGACCTGATCGAGAGGCTGCGGCTGGGGAAACCCAGAAGCTCCACCAACGAGACGTACGAGGAGCTTTTGGGCGTGCTCCAAGCGTGGAACCTGCACGTGAGCCGGACTCCCCATCTACATGAGAAACAAGCAGAACTGCTCGATGCACTCCACGAGCGGTGTCGCATGATCACGGACGTTGAAAGGAAACTCAAGCGACAGAATGATCTGGACCATCAATGTTTGCGTTTACGGCAGGCACTGCATGCATTCAGGCCCGAGCTCATTGACTTCAAGGATCAGAGCATTCGTGCGCTGTTGATCGTCAGCGTTGCGAATTTCCGTGTGGCAGTTCCCGACTTTGATGAGAACATCAAGTCTTCCATGATCGAGACGCTATACAGGGAGTTTCGTCTCTCCATTTATACTAGCAAAGAGCACACCGCTCGACGGGAGCGCATCAAAGCTGAAATGAGGCAGGCCAGCAGTCAGGGAGATGAGACAGCGATACGAGAACTAGTGGAGCAGCGGACGATACTGAGTGACAAAAGCAAAAGACTGGCTGCAGAGCGAACCCTAGATGTACTCAGGCTTGCTCGACGGAATCTGCATGCGAAAGCTTTGGGGGAGCTGCAGTCATTAGCCGAGCTGCAGGCGGGCCAAAAGTGGGCAGCATCCGAAGGCCGGCAAACATCCATTTCTAATTCGCTGGAACGATGCGACCAGGCGGAGGACGTAGCATACGAAGCATTGAGAGAGTATGCTGGCCGTATTGGAGAGCAAATGGATGCTGCAGCCTGGTCCATGGGCGAGATGCTCCGACTTAGCCGCGACTGCGCACATCAAGTAGATAGGTTCGCAGCGCTGGACATTTCGAATGTTGAAGAGCGCGAAAAGGTAAAGCAGCAACGGATAGACGATGCCGCCACGGCGGAGGAGATGATGAACGTCGTGGATCAAGGCCGAGTCTTGCAAGACGTATCTCGACGGACTATCAGGCGGATGGCAGCCCTGGAGAGCATTTTTGATGCTGTTCGAGGAGCAGCGAACAGACGCTTCCGAGAGTACGACAGTTTGCTGGCGGCCATTGGTGATGAAGAGTCTTATCCTGATGCTAAGGAATACGCGGTACAGGATGGGTAGCTACGGATGCGCGAGAGCTCCGCATTCAACTGCGAGTCTTGCCTCAACACCGTGAATGGCACTCAGCCCTCCTTACCTAACGAGGAAACATGCCGTTGTTGAGTCCCCGAAGAGCACGTCGTCTTGCTGTGGGCGCTACTGGAGAGTTAAAATCAAAGGATTTGAGGCGCATTCAACTTTCTTCATTATCGAGAGATATTCGGAGTAGCTGGTGGTCGCGATAAGGTTGTCCGCAAACAGAGCCGCAACCACAGGCCATGTCGACCCATGACATCATCTAGGGTCGGAGCTCAAGCTGTCTCGTACACACGGGCAATGGTGGAGAAACGAGGTGTCGCTGCGATATGTGATTGTCGAGGTTCCTGGAGTAGTACTATCTGTAGTGAGGAAACAGAAGACAAACGGAAGGTCACAGAGGACAAGACACCCAGCGAGGGCTGCCTCATATGAGTGCGGTATTTGCAGATAGCACGGGCTGGCTCCCGGCGACGTGAGTGGTTGTCCAGGAGGCTTGGGTGAGAGGCCGGGCGCGAGTCTCGGGAGCTTTCGGGGTGACGCTCGGGGCGGCGGCAAAATTTGGCTAGCCAGGCCTGCCATGCTCAAAGCTTTTCAAACACCTAGCCGTATCTCCGTCCGCCCAACACTCTTTCATCAAAACCTCACCTCTCCACTCCATCCTTCGTCTTCATCTCGCGCCTGCGATACCATCGAAGCGACCATGTCTGCTACCGCCCCTCCCTCGTCCACTGGCTCCGTGAAGCTGGATGCCATCAAGGCTACCGCTGCTGCTGCCGACCCGACCGTACCCCAGGGCTTTGACCTCTACTCGAGATTTGCTTTCGCTGGCGCCGTCTGCTGCTCTGTGACCCACGGTGCTTTCACCCCCGTCGATGTGTACGTTTTCCGCACTGCTATCGCGTCTTCCCGCCCGTCAATGGCTGTCGTCGGGGATGCGCGAAACTACTGCGATGGAGCGCCAAGCTAATATGTCGCAGCGTCAAGACCAGGCTCCAGCTCGACCCCGTCACTTACAACAATGGCATGATCGGAGGCTTTAGGAAAGTCATCGCGAACGAGGGCTTCGGTGCTGTCTGGACCGGTTTCGGCCCTACCGCCGCTGGTTACTTCCTCCAGGGTGCTTTCAAGTTCGGAGGATACGAGTTCTTCAAGCAGCAGTGCATCAACACATTCGGTTATGAGGCTGCCTCCAACAACCGCACTGCCGTCTACCTCGCCTCCGCTGCCGCTGCTGAGTTCTTCGCTGACATTGCCCTCTGCCCCCTTGAGGCTACCCGTATCCGCCTCGTCTCCCAGCCCACCTTCGCCAACGGTCTGATCGGCGGTTTCGGGAAGATCCTGAGGGAGGAAGGTGTTGGCGCTTTCTACTCCGGCTTTGGTCCCATCCTCTTTAAGCAGTATGTGCAAGAGTTTGCCGCTTAGTAAGATCTTGCTAACAACGTCATTAGGGTTCCTTACACCATGGCCAAGTTCGTCGTCTACGAGAAGGTCAGCGAGCAGATCTACCGCCGCATCGACAAGAGCACCGCCTCTGGTGGTACTCAGACCGCCATCAACCTCGGCTCTGGCCTCATCGCCGGTATGGCCGCCGCCGTTGTCTCCCAGCCCGCCGACACCATGCTCTCCAAGATCAACAAGACCCAGGGTCTCCCCGGAGAGGGCACCATGTCCCGTCTGGCCAAGATCGGTAAGGAGCTTGGTATCCGTGGCAGCTTCGCCGGTCTTGGCGCGCGTCTTGTCATGATTGGTGGTATCACTGCCGGTCAGTTCGCCATCTACGGTGACATTAAGAAGGTTAGTGATTTTTCCTCGTCCCCTCCAGTACCACTTTACTAACACTAACCAGGCATTGGGTGCCACCGGCGGTGTTGAGATCTCGAAATAGAGTGCTGACGAGTAGTTTTGGGCGTGAAACCGCGATGATGATACCAAGACAGCCGAAGAAGCTCTAATAAGAGGCTTTGGAAATACGCCAGAAAAGTATGATCTGTCTCTTCTGTACGCTTTTTCTTGCATACGGCTAGCATGGGATATATTTGTGTGTGTTTTTAATTTCATGTGTGTGCGTTTTATTTTGCAGTCATAGAGTTTTCTTTTCTACTTTCTCTCCCCCTCTCCCTGTCCGCTTAGAAGTTTAGACGACATGCGGATGGACCCTTGTAACAGTACGAGCGAGTAGTGAGAAGAATTAGCTGCACTATAGACGAAACTCCTAATCTTGATGCCCTCGAAGTTGTCCGATTGTGGTGTGGTGGTGGGTTTTGCTATAATTGAGAGTGAATATTGAATACAGTCTCTGCGGTTCGACAGTCACCAAGGGCATTCGTCCGAGCGTTAAATATAAGGTAAACGGTTCTTGGACTATGCGTGTTCCATGCACCCTTAGCCTAGGTAGCGATTTATCCTGCATCTTTGGTAGCTTTGTTATTTCCTTGAATACTATAGAAGGAAACCTACATCCCAGTCTAGCCTGGGTGAACACCTATTCACAAGCTCTGCATAAAGATAGTAAGCTAATCACTCTACAACGAATATCTACCTTATAAAAACAAATTAGCTTATCAGATTCTTTATTTGCATTGATGCTTCGTTAGAGATGGACAAAACCCTTGCAGCCTGTCGGCCGATACAGAATATCTTGATTCAACTTTCTGTCATTGCTTATTCAGTACTTGGAGTCAACTCCCCACAACACTTGCGAATCGGTATTATCATAGTATCTAACGGGACAAAATATGCGCCATAATCATTGCATCATTGCATCATGGTTTGTAGTTTATTGTTTTCGTTTACATTTTTACGGAGCATATAGAGTTATACTAATAAACCAAGTTCGAAGTCAATCATGTGTTTGTACTTGTATAAAGAGTTGCTGCCAGATTGGACATTGCTGTCTTGTTTCCATAATTCCCGTGGAGGATTCAGATGGAATATTCTAGGTTATATAATTGAGACTGTGGGAACGATTATTTAAGCTCCAAGGACAGTCAAATATGCACCTAAATACGCAATACGAACAGGCTTGAAGCTATTCACCGTGTCTAATCTAACCGTACCAACTGAGGCTCTGGGTGCCCATCTACACGAAATGATCTTCCCAATACATGACCAATCCAATGAAACCCGCCAAATGCGTCACAGACTATTTCTCATAGATATCAGAGTCGAAATTCGTAGGAAACTGATCGCGTCCCTGCGCCTCCTTGTTCACCCACACGGCAACACTGATCCCAGGGCACTTGAACAAACCGTATCCTTCCTCATCGATCTCCACCTCGCCCTGTTCCCACCCCAACACATCCGTCCACTTCTCTCCTGTATGCTCTTTTCCTACCGCCATCCGAATCTCGCCGGGCCCTGTATTGCTCATCAAGCACGCCAGCCCCGCAGGCTTATCCCACGTACCGCGGCGCACCCATCCAATGCAATTGGCATTATCCCAGTAATCTTCTTGGTCACCATATGCGTAGAGCTTGCGCGCGAGGACCAAGTCTGCGAGTTTGTTGCCACAAGCAGGCGGCTCAGGATGCTCTCCTTTCATGCCGTAAAGGTCGCCGTAGAAGACACAAGGGTAGCCTTCCCGGCGCAGCAGGATGAGGGAGTAGGCCAGCGGCTTGAAGAAGCCTTCTATGGGTGTTTCGACGGTCTGTCCGGGCTGGGTATCGTGGTTCATGACAAGGGTGACTGCCTTTTCAGGGATGCGTTGGACAAGAGTTCCATCGAAGACTTTGCGTAGGTCCACGGCTTCGGTCTTGGACGCTCTGCTGAAGTTGTAGACTAGCGGGGCGTCGTAGAGGGAGAATTTGTGATGCATGGCATCGAGCCAGGGGACCATTTGCTCAGTGTCGCCAACCCAGAATTCGCCAACGAGGAAGATGTCGTGGCCGCATGCGTCGCGCAGGTTGTCGATCCACTCGTTTGTGAAGCGTTCCGAGAAGTGCTGAACAGCATCCAGACGGAAACCCTTCAGCCCAACTTCCTTTGTGATCCATGGGCCCCAATTTTTGACGTCAGCGACTACCTCTGGATGCGAGTAGTCAATGTCCGCAAACATCATATAGTCGGAGTTACCTTGCTCCTTATCCACGCTGTTGGACCACCCCTTGTTGTCGCCTAGGATCCTGTAGATTGCCTTCTTCTCCGTCGATTGGTCCCAGTCTGTACCACTAAAGTGTTCCCAATGGTATTTCATAGAACTGTACTTCTCGCCGCGGCCGGGAAAATCGAAACCCAGCCAACCCTCAATTTCAAACACGTCCGAGACTTCCTTGGTGCGGTCATTGTCGTCGACTTCGATGACACGGCACTTCTCAGTCTTGTCAGCGCCTGCCTTGTGGTTTAAGACTGCGTCCCAGTAGAGTCCCACGCCCTTTTCCTGGGCGAGCTTGCTGAGTCCAAGCAGCTCTTCTTTAGAGCCCCATTTCGTGGCGCGAGTGCCTTTCTGATCGAACTCGCCCAGATCGTAGAGGTCATAGATGTCGTAGCCATTTCCCTCGGGAGAAGCGGCTTTACAGCCTGGTGGGAGCCAAATGGCGGTTATGCCTACGGAACTAAGAGCGGGAAGGGCATCCTTCAGACGCTTGTAGTGCTTCTGATCGCTGGGAACGTTCCATTCGTATCCTTGAAACATGGTGGCATTCTCAGGTGTAGGGGTTTGATCTGTATGAACAGTTAGAGAAGAACGTGGAGATAGCTGACATGTACACACCTTTGGAAGCCATAGTGGGCGAGTATAGGCTCTGTAAGTCTATCGCACAACTAACCAAGAAAATCTAGGGTCTAAAAATCTAGAATTGAGAAAAGTAAATAGGGAAAGACACACATCAACCGTAGTGGCGGGGCACAAGCGTTTTAAAGCAAACCTCTACCAATCGTCATATCTTCAAATGCCCTGCGTATTTATTACCTCCCATGTGGGTCGACAGGTTTATCTCCCGCTTCCTACGCAGATCCTGTTCTTGTTCCTTGTGCACCGGTTGCGCCATATTATTGGTTCAGGTTTTCCTCGTTCAACAGATAAGCCGATGACGTAGGTGGTGAAGCGAGAGTCTAGGGCGGCCCTAGAGGGCCAGAAGTCTGGTTTCTGAAGCATACCCTAAACGGCGATTAAGAGTAATGAAGATAGACTGGCGATAGTTTGTTGGTATGGCGCCTACTTTCAGCCTATGAAGAGCTCTTTGGTCTCATCTTGCTCTCATGATGAAGTAATCTTAGTTTGTGATACTAGTGACACATTTCTTCGCATGGGATGGCACAGCAACAGTTTGACCATGGTCGAGTGCAGGTCTGGTTATACAAGAAATTGGGAAATAAATCTGGGACAATCTTAGCAACGACCCCCACCCACTTTTCAATGACTGCACAGAGTGAAAGACTCAGGCAACACCGTGGGGCAGCTTGGGCAAACAGCGCTAATCCATATTGAGACTAGCTATATATGCCCACTGCTCCTCTGCCTGATCTTATTACCCTTTTCTACTTAAACTTCTTAGCCTACATTTTATAAACGGTTTACAGTCTCTTCTAAGCTACCTTCAAGGCACATCGCGCCATGTTCAAACAAAAAGCAGCCTCTTCAGCAGCGTCGGCGTCTGGCTCCGCGAACACTTCGCCTATCGTACGCTTTTATGACCCAAAGATACACGACCAGGATGCTCGTGGGCGTACTCTTTTGGATATGATCGAATGGGACGATGCCATGTTGGAGCGGTGCCACGACTACATTCAAGTCCTGTTCCCGCTACCCGAGGGTTCTATGTTCAGCTGGAACGCGCCTATCATTGACGAGAAGACTGCGGACTCTTTTCACTCGAGGGCAGAGCTCCGCTTCAACTTTCATCGCACTGCCTTCCGCCGCATGATGAAGTTCTATGGCTTCGACGTCCATATAGAGACGACACCATCACAGTCAAAGGTGCTGTCGGACCGAGGCGAGGAAGCAGCTGAATTGCACCCGGTGAAGAGGAAGGTCATATCCGATGAGCCTGGGGTCGAAGGCCAATCACCTTCCAAGAAAGAGAAGGGCGAAGATGTGACCGAAGATGCTGAGGTCCAAACCATGCCTTCCGCCCAGGGTCATCCCAAAGACGGGAAAGACGAAGCTACACAGAAGTCTGTTGAAGATACTTCTAAGAAACCAGCCGAAGATGTTACTGAGCTTGAAGCCTACACAGCCATGACGAAATGCATCCTTACACCTACCGAGAACTTCCTTACAGCCGCTCAAAACTGGGCTGTCAGCATGGACCACAATCATCTTCGTATCTCCCGTATCCTTAGATGCTTGCGTGTCCTTGGTCTCAAACTCGAATGCAAAAGCTTCTACCTAACTCTCACAGAAGTCCACAATTCTCCCCTGTTCTACATTGGTGGCACTTCCATGATGTATTGGCAACGCGCAGCTAACCAGCCGCTGCATATTGCGCCCGACGGTACCATTGTCCCTTGGCTCAAGAAGTATAATGAGGAATCCTCCGGAGTGAGTGACTGTTTACTGTATAAGCTTTTGAGATTAGTCCAAATGTTTTGGTAAAGAGATCTTGGACTGACAGTGTGCCAGACCGTTATTAGTGCTCCGTCACAGCCTAAGAATGCAGAGAGTTACTCAGAGTCTGAATAAGCAGCAAAAAGCTGAGTGGTTAATATGAAGAGCCAAGAAGATTTGCGGTCTTCAGATTAGGGCATCCCTTGATATGGTTAGGTATCTAGATAAGCGCTTGGGATTCTCTGAATAGGTTGAGCTCGCACTCGAAGCTGATGGTTGACTGTCAGCTGTATATCACCGTCTCAAAGTATACATGATTTCCAGTCACCAGGAAGTAGTTAGCTATTGAGACCAAGGCGCTATCTCAAAGGGAAATGCCATTGCGTATAAAGCAAGTTAGTCCTGAATTCTTGATTTATTCTGTATGTACACGCATGATAATGTGCCTTTTCATCCTTGATTCTCTCCTTAAAACTCGGAGATCAAGTCACCTCTCCTCTTGCCGCGCATTTCCCACTTGCCCTGTACCAGCGTCAGCGTCCCGATATCCCGCAGTATCTCCTGAGCACCCAAACTCACCTCAGTCATATATCCCGCAGTGCCGAGCAGGCCTGGAACGAGGATAACGTAGGCAAAGGTGATCCATCCTGTTCGGCCCGTGAAGCGGAAGTACTTGTGTCGGTTCACCATCATGTCTAACGTCGTGTAAGCACGCCTTCAGCTCAATCCTCCCTAATTTTTTCCGGAATATGCAGCGCGCGGTCGGGGTGTAAGAGGGGGTCGTACTGTTCCATTTCACAAGTGCGGGATCCACATTGAGCACTGGGACTGAAGTTAGCTTTGCGAGGCATTGCGCGGGAGGGGTGCGGTCAGAGTATACCTTGGGGGTTGTGGGGGCCCTTTCCCGCCATTTTGAAGCTTTAGATGGCGGTCGTGAGGGGAGAAAAGGCAGGGTTGTGGCTGTGGGATATAAGGGTGTGGGAAGACGTCGTGAGGTTCGTTGCCGTCACGGAGATGGGTGACTAAGCGATGCGTCTTGGCGGTTGATCTTCAATGCGGCGTGGACCAGAACTCCTTCACCCTGGCATGTCAATCCATCTTCAGATGATATCCCGTAAATTACTCAATTTTGTTTCTACTTTCCTTATAGATTTGTAAAATTCACTCCCTCGACCTATGTTGGAACTCCAGAACACTTCAATATACACGCATCTCAGGCAAAAGCTATTTATCTTGCTGACCGCAGCTGCTCTGCGATGGCCGCTGCTTGTCCAAATCATAGAATCCTCTCTCATACTGATTTTCCTTCCCATATTCGCTGTAATGCGCAGATGGTGCGGTCGGCATGACGGAACTTCAATCTCCGTTCTGGCCGTAGGCTCACGGACAGCATCGGAACGGCAGCATTGCGTTATATTGTCCAACAGCATTTCTGCCCCCGTATATAAGCAACTAACACACTAAAAAGATTGATTTTTAATCCTTCTTGAGAGTTGAATGATCGTAGATTGAGCCTCCATGCACGTCAGAGCCGTCAGCTGAGACACTTCGAGATGTACTTTGCAACACCAAGAAGCATGAAAGAGTTATGAGTGACGCTCAAGTAACTAGATGTCTACTTTTCCATGCAGCTTGAGCTCATCTCTATATTCAAACAGGGTGGCTTCATCGTGCGTTAGTCTCCGAACTGGTAGCCATTCACAATGTATCCGTGGACGTCATGAGCCTAACCAAGGAAGATCATGTGATTCATATCGTGTAAAAATATATGGTCTGACCCGATTTAGACAAAAGCTCGCAGCGCAATGGAGCTATGCGGAATCCTCGGTGACTTTCTGCAAGTTTTGTTGCCTTTTACTTGCTCAAGGCTACCGATTTTCTCCGCACGGCTAGCGTCATCATCCTACTCGGCCCCGTACTTTATTTAGTACAGTTGTGCCGCGATGAACAAATATCAGAAAACATCCTACTCAGCACCATTTTCACAATTTCAGTTTTTTCCTCGAGAGCCTTGTGCCGTAAAAAGCTATGTCTATAGCAGCTTCAGCTAACCAAGGTGCGAAGTTGACCGTTCACTGGTAAGCCGCATCCGCCACATCCATCGCCACAGCCTCGCAGTCGTATTTACTGCACGCATCAACGCTTATGCAGTGCAACTCCGGATATATATCCGACGCCACCTCTGCATTTGACCTTTCTGTTGTGCTAATCAAGCACAGGCTGAGCGAATCGCGCGGACAGCGCATTGCGTGGTTGCTGGAAGAACTGAAAGTCAACTATGACATCAAGACGTATACGCGTTTGAAAACTAAGCGCTCACCCCCTGAATTGGCAAAGGTGCATCCGTTGGGTAAATCACCAGTCATTACCATCGAGACCCCAAAGCTCGAGAAGCCATTGGTGCTTGCAGAGAGCGGTACGATTATCGAGTTCTTGACAGATCATTATGGGCGTCATCTGATTCCCAAGCGGTATCCTGATGGTCAGGACGGGATCATCGGCGCTGAAACGAAGGAGTGGCTACGATATCGTGTAAGTGCGCATCGCTTCCTGGAGGCCATTGACGTGTCATCACCGCAAAGCAGAAATATGTACCCCAAGACTGACACAGGGTAGTTCTTTATGCATTATGCTGAGGGCAGTCTCATGCCACCACTAATCGTTAGCATAATCACTAGTGGTATCCGCAAAGCTCCTGTGCCATTCTTCCTTGCATTCCTCACCCGGAAGGTGGCCGACATGGTTGACGGCGCCTTCACCACTCCAGAGATTAAACTAAACCTTGACTATCTTGAAAGCATCATGGCCGAGTCGGCCGAAGCCGACGGGTTCTTCTGCGGCACTGAACTCACTGGGGCCGATTTCATGATGATCTTCCCTTTGGAAGGGGCAATCCAAGGCAAAGCACTTACCGAAACAAAGTATCCAAAACTGTACGCCTATGTCCGACGTATGCAGAACAGAGATGCATACAAACGCGCAGGGGATAGGATTTCAGAAGCCAGCGGTGTAAAGTTTGTTCCCTTCTCCGAGGTAGGGTTTTGATTGTAAGACAGTAGAAGATGCAGAACGGAGCGAGCGGCGTTTCGAGACTGCGCGCCAGAGCTGCGGGGAGTGGCGAAGTGCACAATTGTCGGGGGAGTTGCAAACAAACAAGAGCCGGCACTGCGTAATTCTAGAATCGCTACTAAGTAGCGGATGGTCGCAATACGATTAGTAGTGCAAATTTGAACTAGGTTATTGTCGTTTGAAGGGTAGATTCGACCAGCATCTGTAATTCTGTAGATATCATGATGCTGCTCACCCATGCAGCTAATATGGGGCGACTCGGTCTTCGCGCCCTCACCTCGTACGTCCAACCGCTCTAAACGCCGCAATAGCACGAATGTTGAAGGATGGGTATTTCACGAAATCGCCTCTCGTTGGCTACCTCACGTCAGCACTGCGACCTGGCATTGATAGGGCCGGTATGAGCATTCCGTCAGACACGACCGCTGCTGACCAGCCCCAGCCTAAGTTCTAGTGAAGGCATGGGCACTGCGCTTCGTACGAAATGCTCGGCCTTTGATAGCAATGCCACGAGCAAATCCGACTGGAATCGAATCACGACGACGTGCCTATATACCAGTTATGGGCTCACCGAGAAAACAGCCATGATCCACACAGCGGCTCACCTCGTGCTCCCAATTGGTATTCGGCGACGTCCGATCCTTCAAATTATCCACGGCGACGTGTGCAATATTTGGGACGATTACATGCGCAAGGCGGCATTTGACTAAGGGCGGTGCACTAGGCTTTTTCCAGCAGCCACCAGAAGGTTTATAGTGAATCGTGCTTTAGTCATTCAGCCATCAGCATCTTCTCAAGCGGCTCGCTCCCGCTGTTTGTAGCTTCCGGCTTCCTCTTTTTCCTTTTACGACTGTGCAGATTCCCCTACATACGGTTACGCAGCTCTTATGCCTGAACCAACTGGGGGTCGCGCTACTCAAGACTTCGGATTGCAAAGCACTGACCAATCCAACCGCTTTGGCGCAGTCGAGGGAGCTCCCCAGCACGCCTATCCAGCCCAACCTCACAGCCGTTATGAATCCACAGCTGCGACGAACGCTACGGTCGTGCCGCCGACGCGCAACCGAGGGCCCGTCCTGGATTCGTCCGTGAATTATCAAGACTTCAACGCCCAGCAGCCCACGCTCGCACACCAGAGAGCTCCGGCGCAATTCCCTACCTATAACTTCGGTCCAGAAGGCCCCATGGCCTGGGACTGGGCGAGTGCAATTGACTTCTCCGACTTCTCGAGCCACTACGAGCCGCAGGGAGAGCTGGTGCAGGAGCTGCAGAACCAGAGCACGTCTACGAACGACTTCAGCATACCTCAGCCAATCTCGAATCCCGAATCCGCTGCCCAATCTCTGGCGCAGATACCGGGTGCGCAACCAGCAGCTGCGCAGAACCCTCTATCGCCGCCTCCTCGCCCGCCGCAAAGACCTTCGGTCCAGACTGGCATGAAGAGAAAGATCGATTCTGAGCCCAATTCGGCCATCTCGCAAACAGCCGTTGAAGATAAGCCTACGAAGCGACAGGCTAAGTCGCGAACATCTTCGGTAACATCTGCACCTTCTCCGATAGCGGCGACGTCCACGGCACCCGACACCCGACCGTCCTTGACCGTATCCATGACCGCACCAGCTGCCCTTGAAAACCCTCCGACCACAACCAGCGAAGTACAGAAGCGCAAAGAACCGAGTAAAGGGACTGGACCACAGGGACGTGTCATTGACGTGTCCAAGCCACGCCGAATAGTAGAGTCACCAAGTGCAGCGGACATACTACCATCAGGGAAGGTCTTTCCAATACAGATCGGCTCGGAGCTGTTCAGACTTTCAGGTGCCTCTATAGCGTCAGATGGTAAGCATCGCCCCGGGTTTGCAATACAACATTGGGGGCCATCTCGGCTGACTATGGAAGAGCGCCCTCATATTTCTCCCATTTCTTCGGGGAGCAGGTACATGCCAACCAGGGCCGAGCTGGCGACATAAGGACGCTATACATTGATCGCGACCCAGAGACCTTTCGCGACATTGCTCTGCATCTGCAGGGATACCACATCAGCCCCCAAAACGGGGAACACTTTGTGCGCTTGTTTGCTGACGCGCAATTCTATTCCTGTAAGCAGAGTGCAGTCTTGGTTTCCAAAGGGAAATGACCTGATGCTGATTCAATGCAGTGCCGCGACTCACCAAGCAGCTGTTCAGCACCGATATTTTCGTCCGCATCGGCGGCGTTCCATTCCAGATCCCACGTGATTTATTCTCCTCGCCCGGTGACAGTCCAAACTACTTCTCTCTGGGATTCGCCCAGTTCTTCTCGACGCCCTCACACGTCTTCCCGGGGCTGGATCGCAATGCACTGCTTCGTCCACCTTCGATATCGCCTCCTTCGGTGCCAAACCGGTGCGGAGAGACGTTTGGTGAGCTCGTGAAGATGCTTCAGGGATATCCATTAGACATTCGGAACGAGGCACATCGATCACGGCTCCTCCGGGACGCGCGGTATTTCCATCTCAAGGGACTGGAGCAGAAACTCATCCCGTGCGAAATATCATACAACCTTCGACGAGGCCAATCCGAGATCCTCATCCGACTCGAAGACATTCGACAGTCCGGAGTATCCTTTACCCCTGACTCCTCCACCAGTAACCCCAATTCTGGCTCCGGCTCCAACGCGCCTTCGGTCACAGGCTTGTCGCCCGCGCCATCCAGCCCAGGCCCCTCCCTCGGCGGTCCCCAATTCAAACCAGGCACCGTCTCCTACGCGCGCCCCTACACCGACGACCACGCCAACACTAACATCCTCATCCTCGAACTCTCCTCCAACGAATCCACCACGCTGCACCTCCCCATCGACGCCCCGAAACCAAGCTCGCCGTCCGACCCGCCGACCCTCAACATGCGCGCCACCTTCCACGGCACGACGCTCGCACGCATAACCTCGCTCTTCTCTGTCATCGCCTCCAAAATGGGTCTTCCCGCCACCCAGCCCCTTGGACTCATGATGATGCAGTCCGGCGGAGGCGTGGCCGCACAGCCCGTCTCACCCGCCAACTCGGGCGTTAGCGAGCGCCGCGTACGCGTGCGCCTCTCTCAAGAGTGCTCCATGGACATCGACGGGGAGCCCGCGGGACTCGCCGTGGACGCCGACACAGGCCGTCTGGGTATCCGGCGCGTGGGCGTCGAGAAACAGCACAAGCGCATCAAGGTATCCGAGAGCCGAAGCGAGTACGAAGCACTCGCGGAGCCGGGGGACGGAGAGTGGATCTGGGGAGGAGCCAGGGAGAGCGGCGTGGTGATTTCGAAGGACGGCGAGGAGCTGGGCGAAGAGCTGACTGTGCAGAGGGCGCATTGGCGGCTACGGGTGGAGAGTGTGGAGGGGGAGAGCGCGAAGATGCAGGTTGTGCTGTGTGGGGTGAAGATTGAGGGGTTCAGCTGCGAGAAGAGCCGGAATCAGAAGAGAGGGTTTTTAGGGTGAGGGTTTTTTTGGAAGATAGGTACAAGAGGGTTGAGAGGGAGGGGGTCGATGGGCTGCTTCTTCTTCGTCTTGATTGAGGAGTGCGCTGCGATTCTGCGCATTGTGTGCATTTTCAGAGCTGGGTTGCATCGTTTTGGGAAATACATTTCGTCGCTGCATCAGCCTTGCTTCTCTCTAACCGCTTGCCTTTTTGTCGTATTATGACACTGGACAAGCTACTAGATTTATATAAGATTGATACCTTGTCTATTACTCTTTATCACAACCTTCCTATAACGGCGTGGTCGTAGTCTAACGCACCCTACAGCAACATTGCCATTACCCAGTACAACGAACCCAAAATCATCACCAGATATCGAAGCAATCATTGCATATACACATACTCAGCATCTTCACATGCAGCCCGCGTGTCGGTGCGGAGCAACCCCCAGGGCCCCGCCATCCCGCCCCACTCATTCCGGCTAGCCCACCCAGTCCAGCGACGATCACCCACGCCATAAACGTCAGGCACCGCTTTCGTTCCCGTCCCGCCCATGACGTCAGGCCTTCCTGCTCCCCCCAAGCCTGAAACTGCGCGCGGCCAGCCATGCGGCTATATCTAGCCAGGCACGCAGACGCTCCGTCGACATCCCACTACACCACCACTCGCCCTAACAAGCTCCACGTCCTTCCCCACCAGAAGAAGGAAGAAGGAAGAAGAAGACCACCACCCCGTACACCCACTCCGCTAGAAAGCGATTGAAGAAGAGAAACCACTCCCCTCCGCCAACATGTCCTCCTCCAACAACAACAGCAACAAAGAACACATCCCGCTCGACAAGCCCGCCGAGGACTCCGAGTCCAAAGGCACAGGCGGCCTGCTCTCCCCGCTCGGCGACCCAATCGGTACCATCTCCCCCATCCCCCCGCCTCCCTCCTCCTCCTCCTTCTTCTCCTCTTTCTAACTTCCTCTCCTCTCCCCACAGGCAAGGCCCTCAACACCGGCCTGCGCCCCCTCGGCGCGCCCCTCGAGAAAATCACGCAGCCGCTCGGCAACGCGGTCGGCGGGACGACGCGCGGCGCGCTGGGGCCGCTGCTCGGCACGAAAGAGGAGCGCATGGAGATCGTGGGCGGGGAGAATAAGGACAGCTACGAGAGTCGGCCGGAGAGGATTGCGGGGAAGGAGCAGACGGGGGAGAATCCGTTGGGGCTGGATAGGACGGGGCGGTGGGGGTTTGAGGACGAGTGAGAAAGGAGGGAGGGAAAGGGATGGAATGTATGATTTTCGTGTTGAGATTCATTTTTTGATAGCGGATGGGATGGTATGGTATGGTATGGTATGGGGTGTACGATGAATTCAAATATGGCGTATCCAGCCAGATTGCTCTCCATGGTATATGTACACTGTATACAAACGCTTCTGGCGCCTTAGAACATCTCGTCCAGCCCACTCTCCCCGAGCACGCTCCTCCCCCTTCCCCTTCCCCTGAATGTATCCTCCAACCTCATTTCTTCCTCTTCCTCTTCCTCCTCCCACTCCACACCCATCCCTTCATCCCCCACCTCCTCATTCTCCCCCAGCACGGGAACCTCCTTCCTCCCCGTCAAGATATCATACAGACTATCATCACTGTCGTCTCCCTCCTGCCCCTCAAACCTCAGCATCTGATCCTTCCCCTCCGGCCAAACGAGCACATACCCCCTCGCATGCCCCAGCACGAACACTGGCTTTCTCTCCGCGGGGGTAGCCAGCCACGCAGCGCTATACCTAGCGGTTGCCGTGGAAGAGGAAGATGAGAGGTGCGGGCGCGGGAGACATGTCGAGAGATCGAGGACCGCTGGCGGTTGGGGGGAAGGGGAGGAGGATGCGGAGGCGGAGGCGGCGTGCGTTATCGAAGCGGCGGCCTTGGCCAACGGGGCCGTA
>Ga0247757_10001020_pt1 | contig 20504 bp, 16 predicted proteins | sample UWRJL126311R4_FD_180929 | JGI IMG/M metagenome (GOLD analysis project Ga0247757, IMG submission 180929) | Plant litter microbial communities from Arlington Agricultural Research Station in Wisconsin, United States - UWRJ-L126-311R-4 | ecosystem: Environmental > Terrestrial > Plant litter >...
CAGGCCCTCGGCCAGGACTGGACAGGCTGCCCTGCCCTTGCCCTGTCTTGTCTGTCTGCCCGCCCAAGCCCCAGGTGCCGCCACGACAGCGCGCGCATTTTGCTTTCAAAGCCCTCGCTTCTCATGAACGGCACGGCTTCTGTCTCTACTTGATCACGCACTGAAGACGGCTTCGTTTTTCTGGCTTTGCACCATCGCCGTATCCGAGTTCTCGTTGCAGCGCGGGTCACGTTGATCGCCAAACATTGCCCCGCAAGGATTCCTAGCTAGACTGCCTTCCTACCACCCAGCGTCCTCCATCATCCAGCACCAGCACCGGCCCGTAGCCAGCCAGCACCACCTCGCAGCCAACTCTCCCCGAGGACCGCAGCCATGGCCAGCATCTTCCGTCGCATCTATGACTGGCTCCTCCGTCTGTTCTGGTGCGTGTTTCCTCTTCCTCCCTCAGACATTTGTCCTGCCCTGCCCTGTTCCCATCCCATCCCATCCTATCTCTCGCCGCTAGGCATGCGCCGTCTGCTCCATCTCCATCTCGTCATCCCACAAAAAAAGCAACCTCCCCTCTCAGCCGCGAGTGCCGGCGCTGATGCATCCAACTCCATAGGGCGACCGAGATGGACATCACCATGATCGGCTTGCAAAACGCAGGCAAGACGTCGCTGCTGCGAGTTCTGGCGGTGAGTCTCTGCTCTCCACTCCCTGGGCGTGCGAATGCAACCCAGCATGCTCTGCCGCGAGCCCGAAACGACTGACTGCTACCAGGGCGGAGAGTTTACTGTCGAGTACGTCAACACCTATCCATGCAGCGCAAGCCGCCGGTGGCACTGTTTCGACAATGTCCGCTTTGGCTGCATGCGCAACCATGAAGCTCCATTTTAGGTGGTCCCTGCGCTGACGCCTGGCCATAGCTCCATCCCCACCGTGGGCTTCAACATGAAGCGTGTTCAGAAGGGCCATGTAACCTTGAAGTGGTAAGTGCTTTGGTTTTGATATCCGTCCTGATCACGCACCTCCGCCTCTTGCCGCGCCAAGAACGTGCGAACCAATATCCCGGGTTGCAGGATAATGTCCCCTGTTGGAGTTTGCCTGCTGACCACAGCATCATTTCCAGTTGGGATCTCGGAGGTCAACCCAGATTCCGTTCCATGTGGGAGAGATACTGCCGCGGTGTCAACGCCATGGTGTAAGTTCATCTCTGTGCATCCGAAGCCTCGCTCATAGTTACAGCTTCATCGTCGACTCTGCGGATAAAGATGCATTGCCAGTAGCACGTGAAGAGCTGAAGCTCCTGCTCGAGAAGCCGGGAGTCGAGGGGATCCCCCTGCTCGTGCTCGGCAACAAGTCCGACCTCCCAGACAAGCTTTCCGTGGATGAACTCATAGAGGCTCTGAACCTGCGAGCAGTAGTGCACCGAGAGGTGAGCTGCTATGGCATCAGCGCAAAGGAAGAAACCAACCTCGACGCTGTCCTGCAGTGGCTGATCGCTCGCGCAAGCAAGTAGGGTCCTAATCTTGGTGTGATCTCAATGTAACGTGACCTGCGCGTCTTCCAACCACGTGCTCGTACTGGGAGAAATACTCAACTTGGCACAGAGCATTGTGGACTTCACGACCACTAATGTGTCTGCGCTCTTTGCGGGTATGGCTGTCAGTTCTTCATACGACATACTTAATGATTCTTACGACTTGACGGAAAGAAAGACGGGCAGTTTGATCTGCAGGCTAGCGATGGCCATCTCGAATTCCCCTGTTGCCACGTTTTTGTTTCCTTGATTTGTTCCATTTCTGCGAGCGGACATGAATAGCGGCTTTCTGACGACATTTTATTTTGGCATGCGGACTTGGGCACTTGCGAACCAGCAGCGCCATGGGGACTTGAAAGGCGATTCTGTTAATGGCATATCGTGTATCGTATATGCGGGGTCAGTTGTATCATGTTATTGTGTGGAACAGCAAAAAGCTTCGATAAAGTCGAAGTGAGACGGCCGGTGTTGATGGTCGCGCGAGAGGCGGACAGTCGTTCTCATGAACATTTTTCGTAATATAACGGTATCCTTTCTCAGCAGAAGATTCGATTTACTTGTGACTGGCGAGGTGGACGGTCAACAATCATGACCTGACGAGCGGTGGCAGGGCTTCGCAGCCGACCAGGACACGCAGCAGCGCAGCGCATGGGCAGAGCATTGAAGGCACGGGCACATTGGGCGAATGCGACAGAATGCAGATGGGAGCGGAGGCAGCGAGAGAGCAAAAGGCGAAGACGAGAGGGCCAGCGCCAGCTCACAGGTATTATTTCACAAGTGCCCTTCTCACAATTGAGCCCGTTTGACAACTCATCCTGCATTAGCGGGATCCAGGGACTTAGACGGCTTGAGGCCGCTGATTGGCTGCGGGCTTGCCATTGAGCTGGCGAGCACCCCTCCCCTGCCGGGGCATGCGAACGCCGACGGCGTGAAGACCCAGCAGGTCTGGGTTTTGTCTGAGGGCACATAACGGGTTAAAAGCTGTGGAGCTGGAAGGCCGGTCGCAGATCGTGCGTCGCAGGTGTGGCGGCGGGAATGCTGTGCATGAGGCTGGTGTGAGATGATGATGCTGGTAATGACGACGACGACGGCGATGGAACGATTCCGCCTCGGATGACTACGTCGTCGTAATAGCGCGCGCCGCAGCATGCACCAGAGCGGCCAGAGCGGCCAGAGCGACCAGAGCGAGACCGCACTATTGACCCCCGACAGAGTGCTCGCAAGTCCTGCCCAATGCCACCAAGTCCAGTACGGATGGCCGGGCTTGGCTGTGGCTGCGCAGCGCCGTTCTTCCCTGCCCCCCAGTGCCGCTTCCATATCAATACCGTCATACCCAGTCCGCAAGCCTTTTGCCCTACAACTCTCTCCGCGACCGACCCTATAGCACCTCCTAGCTACCGCTCCATCCAGCAATAATCTACCCGTGCTTGAAGAGCCAAGATGCCGACTCTGGTACCAAGATATGATATGTGCGTACATTCCACCCCCGCCACCGCGCCTTCCAGTCCTTTATACCTCCTCCATTGCCTCTGCCTCGTCCTCTGCTGTGTCACGTCACACCCATCACGCAATAAATATTCTTCGTCCCACACCGTGCTCTTCCAGTTGCGCTGTCTGACACAAGATGGCTAGATGCTACGATTACTACAACAACCCGTACTATTGCCGGAGCGCATGGAACGACTGGGTCCGTTGGGTCGTCCTGGCCGTCGTCGTTATCGGCTTCTTTCTTCTGTTCCTCCTGTGCAGGTGAGTCGGCACCCACTCCTCATCGCCATCGCATGCCAGCTAATACACTCCTCAGCTGCATAACAGCTCGTCGCCGTCGCCGTGCCGGCCGCCAGCCCTTTTATGGAACCGGATGGGCCGCTCGTCCTGGCAATTATAATGCTCAGCCCTACTATAACAACGGCGGTAACTACACACAACCCCCACCTCAGTACTCCGCCCAACCTCAGAATTCCTATTACGGCCAGAACCAAGGCTACCATAACAACGGCAATGACATCAGTTTGCAGCCTCCCCAGCCAACTTATGCTCGCGCCGATCAGCCGGAATATGTACCGCCTACGGGTCCGCCACCTGGAAAGGGAAGTCACGTGTAGGAGGTTACGTTAAATTGTCTGAAAGGGAAAGTCCGGTACAAGTCTTGTATTCGAGTTCTGCTTGAGCATTGGCGTTAGAGGATTAGGAACAGGATGGGAATGGGATGTGTTATGGCGTTGAATTCTTGTAACGACTCTTGGGTTCTATGCCCTAATTTCTTCGTTACTCTCTAACCTTGGATAATGAATAACTGATCTGACACTGAAGTGTGCACTACGGTTGATAATCGATGATGCGGCTCTCTGCGTACATGTGGAGTGAAAACTCTAGGCGGCGAGCGTAGAAAAATGACGTACGGTGTAGCTATAGCATTGATTTTGATGCCCTCGTGTTACTCGTAATCATAGTATTTGAACCGGTTCGAACCGCTTTGAGATGCTTTGGTTGCTATTACCAGGAAATGGTCCAGAAATACGTAGAAAGTTGATTCAAGATGCCTCGAATGGAGTTCATAAATGCGACCTATCTAGCAGCATCTTGTATTTGTATACACCTCAAAGTGCGTAAGTAACATGGTAGGGTCCGGATAATCCATTCTAGCTTGACCCACCTCTAAGTATACATAATATGTTGGTACAAAACAAAAGTCAACAGAATTTATCCCAGACGCCTCCTACCACTCAGTTTCCTTGCCCAATGCAGAACAAATGAAAATTCCTAGCAAACGTTCTGCCCTGAGAACAACCTTCACTCCATCCTATACAAATAAAATCGACGGCTCAACTCAAAAGTTATGATGACACATCGCTTCCGTTTCTCAGTTCCCTCCTCTTGGACGAGACTCCGTTTTCCTGTGGCATTTGTGCTAACCAGGTTGGCGGTTGCATCCCCGTCTGGTCATGGATTGTGCTTAGAAGCGGAGGCAAGCTCTGGAACAAATTCCTAATCGGCGCGGTTGGGTCTGCAATACTATCCCCTTGTGTGCCAGTATTCCAGACGTTGATCTTCGGCTCCAGTCCGCGAATGGCTTCACCGTTCGCTTTGGCCAGCTTCTCATACGTGCCATTCTCGAGCATGAGATACTGCATAAGGCCCTGTGGACCACCGAGTACGTTGGCGAGATCGCCATAGGCCTTTGCCATGGCAGACAGACCCTCAGCTTCACGCTGTTGCCGGATGAGATTGGCTTGAGCTTCACGCTCGACCTGGAAGTAACGAGCCTCTGCAGCACGTTTGGAAACGATGTAGTTTGCTTCCGCCTCACGCTCTTTGGCTTGGTAGTCTGCCTCTGCATCCTTGAGACGACGGAAGGCAGCGGCTTCAGCAGCTTGTTGCTCACTGAACTTTTTTCCTTCGGCTTCCTTCTGTTCTTTGTATAGTTCTGCATCGGCCTTTTGCTGTGAAGACTCCTTCGCAATGGTAGCTTGGGTGACAGTGGTGGCACGCAGACGTTCAAGCTCCATGGCAGCTTTCTTCTTCTCTACTTCTGTGCTCAGTTCTGCATCTCGACGCTCGGCTGCCCTCTTTGCGTCGATGCGAGCAAGGTTGAGCTCTTTGCCAATCATGATTTCTTTATCTGTAAGTTTGGCATCTGCAGCTGCCTTCTCTGCCTTCCGCTCCGTCTCCAAAACGGCTGTGGTTCTGTAAGCGAGGTCACATAATCATTATATCTAGCCATCTCACCTGTAGCTGCATGGATCTTCGCGACCTCTTGCTTAGTCTTTCCCTGCTTCTCAGCTTCACCGACCTCACCTCGCATTCGTGCATCAGCAACATCGACCTTGGCCTGGTTGAGAGCACCTTCGTGGGCTTTACGTGACAAAAAAGCGAAATATTCGGAACCGGGAGTGTCTTGTAGTTCCTTGACATTCGCGTTGTAAATGCAGAGCTGAAGAAATAACGATTAGCTACTGCTCATTCCAAGCAGAGGAAGCTGACTTACACCAAACTGGTCCAGCTCAGACTGCACCTGTGTGATGACCTTGTCTTTGAAAACTTTACGCTCACGGAATAGTTCTTCCATGGTCATAGTAGATACTATGCTACGTGTCTCACCCTCAATGATACCCTTTACAATATCTTGCACATGATTGCGCCCGGCCGCAACGGTGACAGTGCCCTTGGCCGCCGGGGCCGTGGGTCTGCCATCAGATTCACCGGTCAGAAGAACAGCATACTTCTCGAGTGACTGAGGTGAATCCGCCGGACCGATGGTGAAAACTGCCGGGAGCGAGAACTTGAGCTTCTCTACCGTCATGGCCTGTAGGGACATGGAGAAATCAAAAGGGGTGATTGAAATCTTGGAGACCTTTTGGAAAGGAAATACAAAGGCCTATAGGTTCAGTATGAGGTTTAAGGAATGGAAGACCATGTTAGGTACCTTTTTCTTGATTTCGACTGTAGGGATCCCGGGCCCCGTAATTACGAGGTACGAGTTGGGCTCTGCGACATGATACCAGAGACCCATTGTAGCGTATGATTAGAGTTGACAATTCTCGTAAATTCAGAGCCGTAGGTAGAGTGATCAATAACGCAAGCAGAGGATATTGGATTCAACGGTAGCAAAGTCCAAAGTTATCCTGAATTGGGCAAAGGAGACTGACTGAGGGCTATGTTGCTAACGAGAGGGCTAGTAGAAGATCAGGGTTGCGATGTGATTTAAATTATTCCCGCAGTATGGATTGAAGTTGAGAAACGTATTCAACAGTCGTCAAGCGGGTCTGTTGAATTTCTAGTGGTACAAATGTAGAATGCTGCCTATCAGGTGGTGAGACATGCAATTGTGATGCTAAGGCAAACCTCGGCTCAGGAGCCACATGCTCCCAATTTATACAGCCACCTCGTGTAGCACAGCACTCGTCTTTTCGTGTAGACATCAGCAATGATACACCTGTTCGGAAATACGGCAGACCGGTGAAGGCAGAAGCCGAAAATGTAAGTGCACGGCCCAAACACTATACCATCTACATGTTAGCGTGGCCATGAAATCAGCCCAACCATAGCTCACGTGTTCATTCATAGCCACATGAATATGCTTAGCTTCATACCGTTCAACGACTTAGGCTTCACGGAATACTAGGCGGTGACTGAGAGAGGCGACCGGCTAATGAGCGCACAAACATGTCCGGGATCATTCTTTGACATGATCACATTATGTAGCATAGCCCAACGAGTCGTCTAGATTGAAGTATGGACTCTACGTAGGCATTTACGTCTTTTGTTGAAAGAACATCCCACTGTTTGCTCTTGCATTACATGTCCTTTGCTGCACCTGCGCAAATTTCGTTTGGTAGCTTATCTTGTACCTTTGGGGCCGGCAGTAGCTGTTCGTGTTGGTGTGGTGGTATTGGTTAAGTAACGGCTGTGAGGGCAAATCAAAGGATTTGTCTTAGCATTGCCATATCTAGGCACAAGGCTGTGCCCCAGGCTGAAACCAAGGTATTAGCATTCAGCAACGAATAATACGAACAAGGTAAAACCTGCCAATGCTGAGTTGCCACATCCAAAAACACGTGTGCCGCCGCCAACATTATCCAGGCGCCCATCAGCAACCGGTGCCTTGGTACCACTATTGCGAACTGGCTCAATCATACGCTTCCTAAGGTCGCATATCACCACGGCAGCTTAAACGCAACAGAATTTGGTAATTCGCTGATTTGCATCTCTCGGTGCCACACAAACATGCCATCGAGCGAGAAGGACGATCTGCCCTCCTACTCCGAAGCACTCGAACCACCCCACTCCATCGCAAATACCTCCTCGTCTACGTCCACATCTCGCGGCCTTGTCGACAATTTGACACTAGCCCGCGCTCACACTATCCGTTGCGTGATTGATGAACACATTCTTCCACTGGTCGAAAACGAAGCCACCCTCGGCATCCCTCAAACAACAATCGCACTACTTCCTTCTGATATCCCACTCCCAGCACCAGAGGAAAAAAATGAATTCAGCTTCGACGCTAGCACTACATTCAAGCAAGTGGAAGTGATAGGTTTCAACTCAGAGGAGGAGCCCAAGATTGCGAGGCTAAGTGGACCGATGAACAACACGAAGTTCTGGAGATTGGAAGCTGTAGTTGAGGAGTTGGAAAGAACACTTAGAGAGCGTCTAAATCAGAGTGAGAAGCTAAGAAGCCCTACAAGCCCAGTGTTTGAAAGAGGGCAACTGGATGAGATGTCTCGGTCATCAAGACGACAATTTTTTGGGAGATTTAGCGACTCCATTGGGCGTCATGATAGAACAAGTTCGCCGCCGAAAGCGCTTGACCATGTGGGACAAGTGTTGGTCAAGGTACGTTTGGAGGAGATTTGCTTGAGAACGGTCAATGATTTTGGTCTTTACGATACTATGTCAAGGCAATGTGTTATTGTTAGGGTTGATGTTAGGTGCTGAGAATTTGGGTAACACGAAGCATCCGAGATCTATCAACCGAGTATCGCCGGGGCTTGATATTGAGTCTAAGTCATACCTCAGCATCGACACCAGGATGGCTGAAATGCGTCGTAGGAGCAAGACTTAAGATCTTATAGGCATAAACACATGCGACGTTTATGACATTCATTATCATTGAATTTGAGAAATATCTGAAGCTTGAGCATAGAGATTGTTCTCTTACACCGTTTCTCTTATATCGTAGTTTGTGGGCGATATCGTCCTCCTGCATATGGTATGCAAATGTCTTGCCATATTGATCGCGCAGACGCGCATGTGTGCTAAGGTAGTTCTATCCCACAAAGCAATTGCCCTCAGAACTTTGCTTGGTAGAACAAGTATGGAGATGATCGTGACCCGAACAAATTATTTAGCTCTTATGTAGAGTTCTGGGGCATATAGAGCCAAGCTCGGGTCCAAATACGGTAGGATTAAAAAAAATCAATGGTCCTCCGGTTGAATTGATTTCGTTGGGGTTGAAGAGACGGACATATGATTGGCACGGGATTCGTGCTTGTCTTCAGCCGTACCTCAGCCTTCTTTCCTCTCTCCTTTGGCATCGAAGCCAAGATTCTCAAGCTGCCGGATTATCTCATTGATCTTGATGACTTTTTCAAACTGTTCTGGTAGTAGAACATCACCCTTCTCTTTCTTGTCCTTCAGCTCTCGCGCCTGACGCAGTTTCTTCATCAGCTTTTTGGCTTCTTTTTCCTTTTCGAGCTCGGGATCTACAGGTTGAGGCGTGGCGTCTGACTCTTTCTCCTCAGTAGGTGTTTCCACTTTAATGTCCTTGCTGTCTGTGATTGCTGCAGCAGCCTTTTTCCTAGCCTCTCTCCGCTTAGCGTTTTTGCTCGCTGTGGGAATCCCTTTAGTAGGCTCGCTCTCCTCCTTTAGTCCTTCGGCTCCAGGAACACCACCCTTGCCTCGACTTCTGAACCCTTCTGCTGTGCGGTTCTTGTATATTTCGACGTCTTCAGGGGGTCTGTAGCCTGGGCGAACTCTAATCTCTTTCCGCACGGAGCCATCGGCGCGCGTGGATGCAGGTATGTGACGCTCTCCTGTGGCAGAAGTTGCGATACCGGATTTTGATACACGCTGGGTTTCGATGGTAGGCATATTGTGCGACCGAAATTCGGGAACAGTTGAGCTTTGTGCGTGTAGATGGAGGGGAATGGTTGCGCTAGATCTGCGAAAGCTGGACGCCTCTACAGATGCAATAATGCTAGCATATCAAGATGGCTGTATAGCTCCGTAGTGGATATTATCGGTCTGGGCGGTGGCTAACTCGGTGACTCGTTGGGTTGAGAAATGAGAGATTAATGAATCGGAGTCCAGTTGCTGGAAGTTGCCAGTCGCAACAGGCTACCAATCAGAGTGGACCGAGCGGCCCGAGCAAAGATCTCGACGCCGAGCTTCTTCAACCACGACATCACCAGCTTCAGCGACTACAGAAACAGGTCCTCTTGCAGATCACAACACCTCTCAACAAGCCCACAATGTCTGGCGTAAGTCAATTGGCTCCGCTGATATCCGACGCGCTTCTGCTAATGGTATCGCCCAGCTCAAAAGCTTTGTCTACAAGCAAGCCCTCCCTTACTGGTCTCCCACCCCCGATCGCCACTGACCGTTGACTGCAGCACTTTCTTCCGGAGTAATATTGCCATGCTCGGCACTGTCTTCGCCTCCGCTTTTGGCATGCAGCTGTACGTGCCCTGAGGGCAGTGGCCAGCTAACGGACAGTACACTAACAGGCGGTTCAAGGGCTTTCGATCAAGGTTCGGAGAAGGTTTGGGACAGCATCAACAAGGGCGTACGTATACCAATGCTGTAGTTTGGGAGTGGGGCTAATGCGGTTCTTAGCGACAATGGAAGGACATCAAATACCGCTATGTCCAGAAGGCCGAAGATGATGGCGATGATGATGAGTAGCATCACCAAGGATGACGAAGGTGAGGTGTGGAAGCTCATTCAGTGGTCGCTCGTGGCTAGACATTGTATAGATCCTGTATGTTACAGCATGAATATCAACAACACCCAATAGCTGGCAGTAAACGGTACCACACGCATGTTCTCGTGGCTCTGAGAGTGCACATCACGAATAAAATTTGTAGTTAAGACACACCAGGTGGACATCATGTTGCCATGTACTGAACCCTAGCGAGGCTATCAAAGCATTGCTATTGCTGTATTTAGCCCCTTCTCGTATAGGTTTAGTGATATCGGGGTCCTAAAGTCAGCAAGGAATATATTCCGGTATACATTGGAAATGCCATAAGAGCCACTACAATAGTCTTTCAAGGAGTATTTAAGGCTATTGCTACAATATCAAACCGCTTGCCTGTTCGCCGCATTGCCAGAGCCCCAAGCGTTTCCCATTTCTTGGCATTACCGCACACCTCATAGCTTTACGCAAGCTCGACCCAGCCGTTGCCATGTCTACTTCTATTAGCCACACCCGCGTCCTTGCCTCCACAGAGACGATCGTGAGTTGGAACGGCAGCGGCCGGCCCATGCTCCTCTGCACGCCCAAGACCGAAGCCTAATTCCGAGATCCTCGACGACTATCCTCGCCCCACCACTGTCCCACCTCGACGCACTATACAACAATGTTGGTCTCTCTACCTGAGCAAGAGCTTTGCCGACACCTCCGCGAGCTACCGCGACGTTACAACTACCGCTATACCGAAGCTGTCACCCGGGAACTATACCAGATTCTTTTCCATTCACTGGCTGGCCGTGGCGATTACCTTCCTTTCTTCTTTCCGAACGGGCCGCCCGCTGATTCAGACACAACATGGAGTCTACGGGATGCCCAGGGCGCTATAGAAGGTGCAGAATACACGGAGGCCGCACGAGGCAAGCCGTGCGGGCACATCTTCAAGAGTGGTGAAGCTACCTATAGGTGTAAGACGTGTACCGTCGATGACACCTGTGTGTTATGCGCACGGTGTTTTGATGCTTCTGATCATGAAGGTCACCAAGTCTTTGTCAGTGTATCGCCCGGGAATTCTGGCTGCTGTGATTGTGGCGACGATGAGGCATGGGTGCGACCTGTGCATTGCAACATCCATGCTGCTTCGTCATCTGAATCTAGGTCCACTGGGAAGGTAAAGGAAGGCTCGTCACTACCCGAAGAGCTACTGGGGAGTATACGCCTGACCATTGCAAGGGCACTGGACTACCTCATTGACGTTTTTTCTTGCTCACCAGAACAACTCCGTCTTCCCAAAACGCAAGAATCTATACTACAGGACGAACGCTCGTCACGACTGACAGCGAAGTGGTACAGCCCTGGTGACCAACAAGAAGATAATCAGGATTTCTGTCTCGTGCTGTGGAACGACGAGAAACACACTGTTCACGATGTTCGTGATCAGGTTGCGCGAGCTTGCAAGCAGAAGTTGGCATTTGGTCTTGCCAAAGCGCATGAAGTCAACGATATCGGTCGGGCTACAGTTGTCACCAGATCGAGTATCGATGAATTGCTGCGAATGGCGAAGATAATCGAAGACATCAAGTTGACAGTCACCATCCGATCAGCTCGCGACACATTTCGAGAACACATGGGTGGCGCCATTGTTAACTGGATATCGGACATTGCAGGTTGCAGCGTTGGTGATGACAGCCAAATATTGCGGCGCACTGTTTGCGAAGAACTTTTAAAACCATGGCGCGTTGGTAGCGAGGCTTCAAATCAAGGTATCGGGAAAAATGGGCTTGACGATCACGAAATGGAAGACAAGGAGGCAGAGGTTGCAGGCTTCTATTACCGGTACTTGACCGCCCAGCGGCGTGCTCAGATAGCACGGATGCAACGCCAACGGGACAATAACAATAATGAGGATACAACAGCTTCGGACGCTGACGAAGAAGAGGAGGCTGAGAGCGCTGCAGATCCCGCTGAGGGAGCTGATAACATGGATGTCGACGAAGTGATAGCTGATCGCGATGGTGATGTCAATATGGATGCGGGCGATATCTTGGACGACGACGCAATTTACATGCTCGCAAGGCCACCTGGGGGTAATGACCTTCCCACTGGTAGGGTAGAACGAGATCAAAACCTTACTCCTGCGGAATCGGACAGTGAGCCTACAATAGGAGCACCCTCCCTTAGTCACGTCGAGCCATCGTTACCTGTCCCGGAAACCCCACGGACGAAATCATTGCCGCTTAGGCCTACGCGGCCTCCTAGCTATTGGCCAGAGAAACCGGAGAGCTATGGCAGGAAGTTAGGCATTCCACCCCACGAAGATCTCTGGCAACGATTACGCCTTGATCACCTCATTTTATATGACCTTAGGATGTGGAAACAGTTACGCATAGGCGTACGGGACGTTTTTATCAGCACAGTTGTCTCGATACCTCAATTCAAACGATTGCTTGGATTACGATTTGCTGGGGTATATACCGCCCTGGCGCAGCTCTATCTTATTGCTGATAGAGAGCCCGATCATTCCATCATCAATCTTTCTCTTCAGATGGTGACAACACCTTCAATAACGGCTGAAATTGTGGAGCGGGGAAATTTTCTCACGAATCTCATGGCTATTCTATACACCTTCCTTACCACTAGGCAGGTTGGTTATCCATGGAATGTAGACCCTAAAGCTACCCTTGCCTTTGAGCAAGGCGCCGTGACGAATCGTCGGATGTACCACTTCTTTCTCGACATGAAATACCTTCTTGGTTCCGAACACGTACAGGCACGAATACGCGAAGAAAAACGGTATTTGTTGCAATTCTTGGATCTTGTTAAGCTTCACCAAGGCATCTGCCCTAACATACGTGCTGTTGGGGAACACCTCGAATATGAAACAGAAGCGTGGATCAGCGCGTCCTTGATAACTCGTGAAATCAACAAGCTATGTAGACAATTTTCGGAAGCTTTCATCTGGAATCGGGATGAGGATCCCACAAATATCCGACAAGCCATCAGGGCCGCTGTCAAAGTTGCTGTTGTTAACTCATTGGGGGCCGAACGAAAGCGATTTGATCAAGCCGAATTGAAGACTGAGACGAGGTTCAAGACCTTGGAATGCTTTGAATTCGATGCTGAGCCATCTACCTTCCTAGGCCCATCATATCGAGTGGTCGACTACGTTGTGGCTAAGGAACCAATGAGCTTCCATCATGCATTGCACTACACTGTGTCTTGGCTAATTGACCGAGCTCGAAGCATGCCCCGAGACCATTTACTGGAATTGCTTCGGTTCACTTATGACCAGCTTCAGGAAGGCATAGATCCCACAGAGGTGGATGTTCGCGCCCATCAACCGGAAGAGTATCTGCTCGCATTGTTTGACTTTCCCTTGAGGGTCTGTGCATGGCTCGCTCAAATGCGAGCCAGTATCTGGGTTCGAAATGGGATCACATTACGCCATCAAATGACACAATATCGGAGTGTCACTCAACGTGACGTGTCTTTCCAGAGAGACATCTTTCTGTTGCAAGTAGCTTTAGTACTATGCAACCCCTCAGTGTTTCTGGCCACTATGATCGACCGATTTGGTATACTTGGATGGATGAGTGGAAAATACGAGGCAGCCCATCATGGATTTGAAGACATTCAAGCCGTCGAGGTTGTAGAAGATTTCGTACATCTTCTGATCATACTGCTTAGCGATCGGACATCTCTCATTCCATCTGAAGAGGAGGTAGAACCTCACATAAGTGCGATTCAAAAGGATATTGCTCATGTTTTGTGCTTCAAACCGCTATCATATTCTGATATGACAACAAGACTCTCAGAAAGAATTCAAAACGCTGATGAGTTCCAGGAAGTCCTAGAAGAAATGACTACGTTTAGACCCCCAGAAGGTCTCTCTGACTCTGGTACTTTCGAACTGAAAGAACAGTATCTAGAGCTAGTCGACCCTTACATGCATCAATACAGCCGGAACCAGCGCGAAGAGGCTGAAACGATCTATAAGAACTACATGGCTAAAAAGACGGGGAAACAAGCATCAGATATCGTATTCGAGCCAAAATTACGGCCCATCATATCTGGGTTGTTTCAGGACCTTTCCTACTTCACGCGTCAGCCACTGTTCACTCAGATTATCTATTATTTGCTTGGATATGGCCTAATGGCGTCAACCTGCACCCCTAATATTCCAGCTACTCGTGTGGAGAGCTACATACAGTTCGTCCTTCAACTTGTGCTGGTTGCTGTCCTTGAGGATAAGTCAGAGCAGCATGAATGGTCTCAAGAGGCGCCTGAATCCTTCGTCACTTCAGTGTTGACAAAGCATGCCAACGTCGGTTTACCCGAACATCCAACTATTTTATCAATTCTGAAAAGCTTGATGGAAAAAGAAGACTTCAAGGCATGTGAACCAAAAATTAAGCTTATCTTGCATCGCTTGAAACAACGCCAGCAAAACACATTTATTGTTGCGTCCACGGCATTAAATATGGCTGCTGAACGTATGGACACGGCATCCCCCGCCGCCATTACTTTACAAGAAAAGGAGTTGAAGAAGAAGCAGGCTCTCGAGAGACAAGCCCGAGTCATGGCGTCCTTCAAGGAGCAACAAGGAAAGTTCATGGAAAATCAAGATTTCGATTGGGGAGATGATTTCAGTGACATGGAAGACGACTCTGCGGCACTAACGGCTGAGCAGGAAAAGATCGAAAAATATCCAAGTGGTACATGTATCTTGTGTCAAGAAGAAACGAATGACCAGCGCCTATATGGTAGCTTTGGTTATGTTTCTCAAAGTCGTATCCTTCGGCAAACGGATGTGTCTGATTTCGATTGGGTGGATGAAGTGGTTCACAATCCTCTCAGCCTTGACCGCTCGGCAGATCCGATTCGGCCATTCGGAGTCTCTGGGAAGAATCGACGTATAGTCGAGAAAACCACTTCCGCAGGTGAGAAAGTTACCACCGAACGTCAGGATCTCGGAAAAGGATTCCCATGCGCGCACATGAAGCCTGGCCCAGTGTCTACTGGATGCGGTCACATCATGCATTATTCCTGCTTTGAAGTTTACCTCCAAGCTACACAGCGTCGTCATGTGAGTCAAATAGCACGAAACCACCCGGAGCGACCTGAGTACAAAGAATTCATGTAAGACGATCTCAAATTAACGCTTTTGGCACATGCGCTAATTTGTTTTGTAGGTGCCCGTTATGTAAAGCAATGGGCAACATCTTTCTGCCTATCATCTGGAAAGGCAAAAGGATTGTATACCCTGGTCCTTTGGAGACCGCTGCTGGGTTCGATGAGTGGATTAACTCACAGCTTGCTATTAGTATGTCCAAACTAGACAAAAGCACGGAAGGGCTTTCCGGTGGAAAGGGTGGAGTGTTTACCAATCTCACACCTCAACAAAAGCCATTCTATGACTACGCGGCCCAAAATTTCAGTAAGTTTTTCAACAAATCCGATAAATTCAAAGCACTTGGGACTATCTTACTATTTGCCATTAAAATTGTTTCAGACATAATATACAACATTTGGCAAGTACTGACTTATCCAGTCCAACCAGTCGCGAGTAGACTTCCTGAAATCAGCACGTCGAGCTTCACATCTATATCGTTGCCTCAATCATCTACACAGCCGCGATTCCAGGTGCCCGCGTTCTTACAGAATGATGACCCCAGAGAGGCCCTTGTTCTTCCTGCAGAACCAATATCGTCGACAGCTTTGCAGAACTTTCCGATGTTAGAGCTCATCAAGGTGTATCTGCGTCTTAAAGAAGCCTTTAGAGTTAACGGTCTTGTCTCTTCATTCACCTACCCGAAGAATATAACAGCAGGAATTGAAGACCTCACACATACGGACGTGCTTGCCAAGGGAATAGGCTATTCGATATCGGCTGTCGAAATTGCCCAACGTGGAGTACAGTCTAATTCAATGAGAAGTAGCCTATTGGATAAGATATCTCCACAATCGCTGTCCCATTTACGCATCTATTCCGAAACTGTTTCGTCTTACCTTGCCATTGGGAATCTTCGTTACGACTCTGATCACACAGGAAACGAATATTCTCGAACTCAAGTTGATCAACTCAACCAGTTGTTCATAGGACATCCTGGCATATTCGATGCGAACACCTTGCCTTATGATTTGAAGAATATCACTCCGTTGATTATGCAAGATCCATTCATCTTCCTGTGCGAGACTGCAGTATTTCTAATACCTGCGTTCAACTTGGACATCACTCATGTCCTGCGCCTTTGTTATTTAGCGGAAATGGTACGAGTTGTGCTCGCCTATGCCGCCGAGGGAAACCAATTGTTGGAGCATATGGATGCAGATCACTTCATCAACGCCGAAAAAGTCAACCACGGAACGTTCAGTTCTGAACAGCTCGATAATCTCCTCCATTTTGTGGCTGCTATTCTCAATATATCCCGTATGGGCAGCTCGGCGACCTCTTTGGACAATCGCAATATGTCCATCCCGGCTAGGTTTCAGGACCCGAAATTTCTCTACTGTATCTACACTTTGGCGTCAACATATGCACTTCCCTTTGTTCGCAAAGCTGCGATCCTGATGCATATTCGATATGGTGTGGAGCTTCCTCCAGTTTCCTTCGATCGTATTGATGAACCCGAGCTGGAGCGTTTATCTTCGCAGCTCAAGCTACCATCTCTCCACGAGATGCTTGCCTCTTTCGCAAATAACACATCTAGCGGGCATATGACACGTTCAGTGGTCGGAGGTTGGCTCAGACACTGGCTCTGGTTCCGTGAAGGCCGATTTACACCTGCTTCGATCTCACTTCCACACCCCGCTATATTTGAGCTTGTGGGTCTTCCTAAGAACTACGATACTCTTACTGATGAAGCCATTCGTCGTAAATGCCCGACGACCGGTAAAGAACTGACTGACCCGGCCCTTTGCCTCTTTTGTGGTGAGATCATGTGCAGCCAGGGTGTTTGCTGCATGACAGACAAAAACCGGGGTGGTTGCAACCAGCACCAAGCCAAGTGTGGTGGGAACATAGGACTGTTCATTCATATTCGCAAGTGTATGGTTCTGTTTCTCAACCACGATCATGGAACGTGGTACGCAGCTCCCTATCTAGACAAGCACGGCGAAACGGATCCAACACTAAGACGGCACCATCAACTGTTCTTGAATCAGAAACGGTACGATATTCTTTTAAGGAAAGTGTGGCTGGAAGGGGGCATCCAGAGCTTTATTGCTAGGCGACTGGAAGGGGATATTAACAATGGAGGATGGGAAACTATGTAAGAATAGTGTGTACAGTATATTGGCTTAGTTTTCGGGAATTCCAATAAGTTTTAACGCTGAACATGAGAGGACTATTCTGCTATCTTCTGAGCGGTACATTTTCTTAACATCGTGGGGCAGGTAGATCCAAAGATAATAGTCACGTGGCGTGGCGTTCTTCGAAAGCTTGGACCAACCCAGCCAGGAACATTTTCTTCGCGTATCCTGAGAGTCGTCTAGTTCTTCCTTTGCGCGGTTGATTGATCCATTAAACATTACGGCGCGTGTCAATGTCTGTATGCCTGTGCAGTTTTCGGGCATTGTCACGCTCCTACACAGAAAAAATAAAGACGCTTGCTCCCTTCTTATACCAGACTGCCACAATTCAACAACGGAGTCCGACCGCACGTCGTAATGCCTCCTCTCGCCCTCCGCTCCGAGATGATGTTCCATTTGAGGGCGATACGCTTCCGCATACCATTGATGATACAAATGCATCCCGACATACAACCATCACTGGCTCAGAACGTGCCGCTTTTGAGAAGTTGCACAAAACGTTCAACGGGCCATCAAGACCTTCGAAAGGACTCTCAGAACACGAACTTGATCAGATAGCCGACGAGTATTACGAAGATGATGATGACAATGACGGATCATCAACGTCGATTGATGCTCTTTTCGATGCGGTCCTCACCACCGACACATCGGCAAAGAATCAACAAGCGCGGAGAGCCAAAAGGGTGCCCGATCTAGCTACTTTGGCAGAAGGGATATTGAACCCCGAATCTGCGAAGAATAAGGGCACTTCTAGAACTGCCAAAATTCGGAAGTTACAGGAAAAAGAACGGGCAAGGGTGAAATCATTGCTAGAAACCGCCAAGACCGACAAAGAGCTGTGGGATGTGCTAGAGGTAGAGGTCTTTGGTATGATGCGCAGCATGGAATTAGATAAGGAGGACAAGGGCAGCAACCCTTCCAAGCAGAGCCGCAGGCGCAAAGCCAAAGGCAAACCCGGGCAAGAAAAGGCTACAAATCAAGATCTGCTTCCGAGCGACCCAAGCATTCTTTTCGCAAACGTCCCTATCCATCTTATCACAGCTGCTCGAATCCTTCGCGTCAATTTTCCCGCCTCCAGTCTCCCCTTTAACATTATACCGACCCTCAAATCGCTCGGTCGATCCTCATACGCACTTGGGGCTACTACACCACTCTACAAAATCCTAATACGGGCCGCCTGGATTCAGCATCACTCGTACTCACAAATTTGCGCACTTCTTCAAGACATGGATAATGGAGGCATCGAATATGACTCAGGTATCGTCGGGATCCTCGATGCCATCCTGAATGAGAACAAGTTCATGAAAACTGGTAGGCTTGGGCAAGGACTGCAGGCCATCCTCGCTCTGGGACTCATCGAAGAAGGTGCGCGGCAGTTGAGGGTGTGGCGAGACGTGGTGAAGAAAAGGCTTGGCACTTGGAGCGAAATCAATGTGCAGCAAAGGAACCTGGTTAGAAAACAGGGGAACAACCATTCAAAGTTGCATTACAAGGGGCCAAAGGATACCTTGCAGATCCGGGAGCCTAGTTCGAAGTGGACGCAGGTGGGCAACCCTGACGACGACGTTCCACTCGTCGAGGGTTCATCAGAAAATAGTCATGAGGTAGCAGACTTCATCCCCAAGATGCAGTCTCCTCGCTAGAGGTAAAGTGGGTTAGATCGGGAAAAGTACAGGAAAAACTCAGATGGTGGGTTGTACTATAGTAGAACTTGTATATCAGCATATGATAGTGTACAATAGAAGACGAGAAAGACCATCGAAGTGTGTACACGGCTATCTTCGTCTTCATGAGTGTGAATTATGCCGCACTATAAACTTCGGCTACTTGGAGATTGTCTCACAATAATGCACGAGAACAGGTCCACAAGGTAAGCTACTTTGGCTATGTACTTGAGACGCAACTATTTTACCCATTCATTATCCGAGCCCATGGCATTCCAGACCTTTGAGTGAATTTAATCACATCCAGCTGCTTGGATCATTTACAGCGTATTTTCTCGGGTGAGAACCTGAAGTATGAAATGCCGCACTTGCATTATACAGAACCCAATCATTGAACCAGGCCAACTCCGGTCTGTGAATGGGGTGAGGTGACCCTAGTAGACCTAGAGAGCCTTGCGATACCCCTACACAACTCTAAATGGCGCAAAAAAAACGACACGAGAGTAAGCAATTGGTTTGATGTGTCGGAGATATTATTCACGAAATACATCGTTTTGGTTGTAGCAATCGAGGAAGAGAACTCATAACAGATATTTCGACACTGAACATATACGATGCCACAAGTTGTTAGTCATCAGCCTTCAACCATTATCATCATCATCATCATCATCGCGTTCAACATTTCAAGTGCTTAGACAAGTGTATTGTGCAAAGGGTTTTCCATCTCCCACCAAGATTCCGTTGCTGACATAGTCCAATGGTTCGATGGTCAGCACACATAGCCCATTGCAATTTATCCCTCTACCATTTCAGGACAAAGCGGGGAACGGGGAGATGGATGTCTCGCGCTCCGAGAGTGCAGAGGCCTTTTTTTATTTCGCACGAATGCGGACAATGCGATGGTGGACCTGAAGTCATCCAGCGACCTAAGGCCATCCAGCGCCCGACTGCAAGGCGCAGCTCGATCACGGCGCCGAGTACAGACGCCTTAGTATCAGAGTGAAGGAATTGACCGGTGGGCCGCAATCGTGCTTGGGATGCGTAGGAGATGTCCTAACGCAACCTTTGCCACGCGGTCATGCCCGTACAGGAACAAATGTATGGAGCTTGTTATGGCGCCGAGAATATAAACGTGCGAAGAAATGCCAATCTTGGTGAGGTGAGTGGCGGGAAGCATACCATTGGCGATAGGATGAGTGATTCCGCCTTGAAAGGCAGTCTATGATGTAGTGTCCATCACGCGACGCCTTACCGGTGCATGTGCAGCCGTGCTAACCGAAGGCGCCTCGTAGGCCTGGTCGATCGGAACGTGGCACACTTCTCAGATGCATGCTTGGATGCGCTCTCAACACGAGAGTTGTTCAGGCGAAGGCGCGCTCCCGAAGTATGTCTCCTACGACAAGGTGGGTCAGGCCCACGAGCCGGCAGGGCGCTGTTGTTGACGGGCTGCCGGGGGCAGTGCTCCAATGAGAGAAAAAGGCTCAAAGAGGTGAGGTGGTGTGAAGGCGGAGGACAGGGCTAGTGTAGCACAGCCCCACTTGCTTTGCTGCACGCCTGGGGGGGGGGGGGGGGGGGGGGGGTGGTGTGTTCC
>Ga0247757_10001021_pt1 | contig 20494 bp, 15 predicted proteins | sample UWRJL126311R4_FD_180929 | JGI IMG/M metagenome (GOLD analysis project Ga0247757, IMG submission 180929) | Plant litter microbial communities from Arlington Agricultural Research Station in Wisconsin, United States - UWRJ-L126-311R-4 | ecosystem: Environmental > Terrestrial > Plant litter >...
AGGCAGGTGGCGGCAATGAGGCCGATGAGGGCGAGACGACGCACCCCTGAACCGTACCGGGGCCCGATCGCGGCCCCGGCCGAATCCACCGACCTCCCCCTTCGGTGACGCAGGTATGCGCGTAGTACGCGCATACCTGCGTCACCGAGGGGGGTTCGGTGTCTCGCGCTGGGCCAGCACGTAGGCCGCCACGCGGTCCGAGGCCTCGGCCAGCCGGCGGAAGTACGTGGAGCGGCTGACGTTCAGCTCCAGCATCGCGTGGGCATGCCCGCGCCGGGCGTCGAGGTAGCCGTGCTCGACGACCGCGCGCTGGAGCCGCTCGGCCTCCGAATCGCCGAACGCCCCGGCGACGGCCTCGCGCAGCGCCCCCCGCACCGCCTCGGCCCGCTCGTCCACCGAGCCATCCGGCGCCAGCGGGCTGGCGGCCAGCGCGATCGGGTCGTGGAACGTGCGCAGCGCCTGGCGCACGGCCTCCGGCGAGAGCGACGCCCGGACCGCAGTCACGGCGACGGCCGGCGGCAGCCCCAGCTCCGCGTACACGACGTCGCGCAGGCGGTTGACGATCCCGCCCGGCCCGAAGTCGATGAAGTAGCAGGCGACGGAGCGCCCATCGTCCTCGACGTCGAGCCGGGGGATGCGGTCGTAGCCCATCGCCCGCATGAACTCCTGGCCGGCGACATCGTCCTGCCCCACCGTCGCGTAGATCCACCGCACCGTCGGCAGCCCGCACCGCAGCAGCGTGGCGTAGTTGCCGGTGGCGATCACCGGCGACGGCCCGGTCTCGTCGCGCTCGGCGGTCAGGTCGGCGGCGTCCCGGAGCATCAGCACCCCGCCCGACGGCCCGTGGCTGAGCGCGTCCGGGAGCCACGCCCCGAGGATCGGGTCCTGCACCGCCCAGTCCGGCGCGTCGGCCGGATCGAGCCAGATGCCGTAGCCGGCGAGGCGATCCTCGGCGTCCCGCACCATCAGCAGCTGACGCGGCGCCTCGTCGAACCAGCGCCGGATCCCCGGCCACCACGGAGCGTCGCCGAGGCCCAGCGCCTCGGCCACGCGCTCGGCGTCCCCAGGGCGCACGCCGTCGCCGCGATGGCTGATCGGCGGCGGCGCCAGGCCCCAGCGCAGCTGCGGATCCTGGATCAGCTCGGTCAGGTCCGGCAGCAGCCGCAGCTCCCCGGCCGCCGCCCGCCCGTACACGTGGTCGGCGATCCGGCGGCGCAGCACCCGCTCATGCTCGGGGTCCTGCGCCATCAGCGTGCCCCGGACCGCCTTGCGCACCCGGTCGTGAAGCGTCACGCGCGTGCCGACCGGCTCGGCGAAGGACAGGCCGCGCAGCCACATCTCGGCATGATCGCCGTCGGTGCCGGGCAGGACGTCGGCGAGCAGGTCCGCGTCGACCGCACGGGCGATCGCCGCCACCGCGATGATCTCCCGGTCGGCGCCGTTCAGCTCGTCCCCGGCCAGGCGCTGCAGCAGGGTCGTGGCCAGGACGCCGTCGGCGTCGAGCCGGTCCAGGTCGGGCAGGTTGCCGGCCAGGAAGGCGTCGGTGGCCACGGCCAGCGCCAGGGGCGACCCGCCGGCCCACGTCGTCAGGCGGCGCGCGGCCTCCGCGTCCCGGCAGCCGCGCAGCGCGCACAGCGCGCCCGCGTCCACGTCGGACAGCGGCGCCAGCTCGATCGATCGCACGACCTCGCCCCAGCCGTCCTGCAGCCACGCGGCCTCCGGCGGGCGGCGCCCGGCGATCAGCACGCGCGCCCCGACGGCCAGGCACGGATCCAGCTCACGGCGCAGCAGCGCGCCGAGGACGGGCACCTGCTCGTAGGTGTCGAACAGCAGCAGGGACCGGCCCGCCTCCCGCATCGACCGGAGCGCCGCCGCGAGCTGCCCCTGGGTCGTCTCCTGCCCGCGCCCGTCGACCCGCCAGACGGGCAGCCCCGCGGCCGCCGCACGGCGGCCGACGGCCCGCAGCAGCGCGCTCTTGCCGATGCCCCCGGGGCCGGAGACGAACACGACGGGCGCGGCGACGTCGTCCTCCAGCAGCGCGTCCAGGACGGAGAGCTCCCGGGCCCGGCCCACGAACCGCTGCGCCTCCCGCATCTCCAGCACGCCGCCGTGGTCCATGGGCTCCCACCCTACGGGCCTTCCCGGCGCCTGCGGCCGACCTGGCGCGAACCTCCGTACCGGGTGCTCGCTGAGCGAGCACGAGGTGCGGTGGTACGCGCTGACGCCCGCCGCTAGACGGCTTCGGCGTCGCCGGCGTCCGGCGCGGTGAGGGCCGCGCGGGCCTCCGCCACGGAGCCGGCGCTCTCGAAGAGCCCGGGCGCGACGAGGTCGACCAGGCGGGCGATCACGCCGTCGGGCGCGTAGACGACCGCGGTGCGCAGGCCGGCGGTCGCGGACTCCTCGCGGTGGCGCAGCAGGCGCTGCAGCCCCGTGGAGTCCATGAACGTGCACGCGAGCAGGTCGACCACGACCGGCAGGCGGTTCTGGCGCGAGCCGTTCAGCGCGGCCTCGAACTCGGCCGCGGTGTCGAGGTCCACCTCGCCCTCCACGGAGAGGAGGACGACGTCGACGTCGAGGGAGCTGGTGGCGGAGAAACGGGGTGGGGTCGGTGACGGCATCGGATGCCTTTCTTTTGCCGTGGCCGATCTCGGTACAGGATGAACCGTTGGTCGCGGATGCTCCGCGCGGTCCGGGGTGGCCCCTTGAGCCCACGCAACCTAGCGCAACGCGGCCGGTCGCGCGCCTCTCGCCCGCAGGGCCAGCTCCAGCTCGAAGCGGACGTCCGGGTCGTCCAGGGCGGGGCCCAGCAGCTCCCGCAGGCGGCCCAGCCGGTAGCGCACCGTCTGGCCGTGCACGCCCAGCTCCTGGCCCGCGGCCGTGGCGTTGCCCTCGTGGCGCAGCCAGGCCAGCAGCGTCTCCTCCAGCCGCCGGCGCGAGCGGGGGGTCTCGCCCGCCAGCGGCGCCAGCCGGGCGGTGGCCAGCTCCTCCATCAGGCCCGGCTCGGCGCGCAGCAGCAGGGCGGTGCGCCGCTCCTCGGCGGCCACGAACGCGCCCGGCCGTGGACCGGCGTCGCCGGCGCTCTCCTGCGCCAGCTCCAACGCGCCGAGGGCCCGCCGCAGGGAGCGTCCGGCCGCGGCCGGTTCCACGGTCGTGCCGAGGCCCGCGGGCACGCCCTCGGCGGCCGCCGCCAGCTCCGCCCGGCGACCCGGCCCGGTCGGATCGGGAACGACCGCGCACCAGACCGCGTCGACCGTCGTGGTCAACGTGCCCAGGGGCAGCCGGGCGACGGGCCGCCGGCCGGCGGCCTGCGGCCAGACGACCACGGCGACCGCGGACGGCAGGGGCCACGCCGCCGCCTCCGCGGCATCGGCGATCGTCCGGGGGGACGCCGGTGGATCGCGCAGCAGCAGCCGCGCGCACGCCTCCCGGCGCCGGTCGGTCTCCCCCGCCCGCAGCGCCTGCTCCCGCGCGTAGCCCTCGGCGGACTCGGCCGACAGCTCGTCGATGTAGGCGAACAGCCCCTCGGCGAGGAGGGCCAGGGTCTGGGGCTGCATGCCCGCCGCCACCCCGGAGGCGGCGAGCCGGCGCCACGCCACCCGCGCGCCGACGCGGTAGGCGGCGAGCAGCGCCTCGAGCGACCGGCCCTCCCGCGACTCGCCCCGGCCGAGCGCGAGGTACACCCCGGTCGACGCGCCGTCGCCGCTGCCGCGACGCTCGCCGAAGCGGCGCAGCGCCTCCTCCACGCCCCGGGCGACGTTCTTGCCGAACACGCCCTCGAAGGGCCGCGAGTAGGCGGGCACCTCCTCGCGGATCGCCGCGATGATCTCGCGCGCCAGCGCGGGCAGCTCCGGCTTCCACACGGAGAAGGCGTCCTCCGGCAGCTCCTCCCACGGCCGGCGCCGGGAGGCCGCGGCGACGGCGGCGGCCGGGATCGACTCCGCGGACTTATCACTCATCCCACAGAATCTAGGGCAAACCGTGATCCTTGGGGGCAGAATCGCTCCAGACCAGCGCCTACGCTCAAACCATGAGCAAGATCGAACGCCGCGTCACCGTCGTCGCCGTCGTCCTCCCGTTCCTCGCCTTCGCCCTCGCCGTGTACCTCACGTGGGGCGGCCTGGTCTCGTGGCTGGACATCGGGATCCTCGTCGTCATGTACTCGTTCGTCGGCTTCGGGGTGACGATCGGCTTCCACCGGCTGCTCACCCACCGGTCGTTCGACGCCCCCACGCCCGTGCGCGCCACGCTCGCGGCGCTCGGGTCGATGTCCGTGCAGGGCGCGGTCATCCACTGGGTCGCCGACCACCGCAAGCACCACACGTTCACCGACGAGGAGGGCGACCCGCACAGCCCCCACACCCACGGCGGCGAGGGGTGGAAGGGCGTCCTGCACGGCTGGTGGCACGCCCACACCGGATGGCTGTTCGAGGACCGGATGCAGACGTCCGCCCGCCGCTACGCCCCCGACCTGCGCAAGGACCCGGCCATCCGCTTCGTCGACCGGCACTTCCTCACCTGGGTGCTGCTCGGCCTCGGGATCCCGTTCGTGGCCGGCTTCGCCCTCTCCGGCGGCGAGTGGGAGGCGGCCCTGACCGCGCTGCTGTGGGGTGGGCTGGTGCGCATCTTCATCCTGCACCACGCCACCTGGAGCGTGAACTCGATCTGCCACATGTACGGCAGCCAGCCCTACGAGAGCGAGGACCAGAGCCGCAACAACTGGATCGTGGCGTTCGTGTCCCTCGGCGAGGGCTGGCACCACAACCACCACGCGTTCCCGACGTCGGCCCGCCACGGGCTCAACCGGCTGCAGCTCGACCCGTCCTACACGATCATCCGCGGCATGGAGAAGGTCGGTCTGGCCTCCAACGTGAAGGTGCCCCGAGCCGTCGAGCTGGACCGCAAGCGGATCGACCCCGCGCGGCCCGCCGGTGCGGCGCCGCCGGCCCAGGCCGCCTGACCCGCCGAAAGTTCTCGTGCCGGTGCCGCAACTTTGGCCCGGCCACGGGAATATGTGTCCAATGGTCCAGCGCACGAAGTGGTTCCTTCCCATCGCGGTCGCGCTCGCCGGCGCCCTTTCCCTGGGAGCAGCCGCGAGCGCCGTCGCCGACCCGCCGCCCCTGACGCCCTCGGTCGTCGGGGAGTCCCCCACCGGCGGGGGCGTGTTCCGCTTCCCGCAGGCCGTGGCCATCGACCCGCACGACGGATCGGTCGTCGTCGGCGACCAGTACAGCGGGCAGATCCAGGTCTTCTCGCCCACCGGGCAGTTCAAGTTCGCGCTCGGCGCGCTGGGCAGCCGCGGCGAGGAGGGCCGGATGAACGTCGTCGGCGGCGTGGCCGTCGACCGCTCCCGCCACATCTACGTGCTCGACTCCGACCACGACCGCGTCCAGATCTTCTCCGCCCGGGACGGCCGGTTCATCACCGCGTTCGGCGACCGTTCCGTCATGCACCTCTTCGCCGGCCCGACCCGCGAGGACCACGGCATCACGGCCAGCGGCCTGGCCGTCTACCAGGCCAGCCCCACCTCGCAGCCCATCGTCTACGTCGCCGACAGCGGCAACAGCCGCCTGGAGGCGTTCACGCTCGACCCGAGCTCGCTGAAGCCGGTCGGCGCCCCGCGCATCAACACCGGCACCCAGCTGCAGTGGCCGCAGGGCGTCGCCTTCGACCGCACCGGCAAGACGCTGTACGTGGCCGACAACCAGCACCACCGCGTGGTCGTCATCGACGCGGCGACGATGGCCAGCACGACGACGGTCGGCATCAACGGCACCGGGCCCGGTCAGTTCAACGCCCCGTACGACGTCGCCATCGACGGCGCCAAGCCCAACCGGCTGTACGTGGCCGACAACCTCAACGGGCGCGTCAACATCTTCGACGCCGCCAACCTCGGCTACCTGGGCACGCTCGGCGGCAACGGGCACCGCGTCGGCCTGTTCTCGATCGTCCGCGCCATCGCGTCCAATCCGCGCGACAAGACGGGCGGCATCACCGTCGCCGACACCGCCAACAACCGCATCCAGCGCCTGGACCGGGACGGCAACGTCACCGCGGCCTGGGGCGTGGCGGGCCGCAGTCCCGGCTACGTGACGCGGGCGCGCGGCGTCGCGGTCTCCCCTGACGGCGGCATCGCGGTGGGCGACACGTTCGACCACCGCATCGAGCTGTTCGGCGCGGACGGCACCTACATCGGCCAGCACGGACCGCTCAGCCGCACGGGCTTCGCCGCTCCGGCTGACACCGAGAGCCGGTTCCTCCTTCCCGAGTCCGTCGCCTACGACCAGGAGGGCTACCTCTGGGTGAGCGACAGCGGCAACCACCGCGTCAAGCGGATCAGCCCGACCGGCCAGACGGTGCTGATCACGCCGGAGTTCTCCGTTATAAGGCCCCGGGGCATCGCGATCGCCCCCGACGGCAGCGCCTATGTGGCGGACAGCGGCCAGAACGCGCTGCTGAAGATCGGCGTCGACGGCAGCGTCGGCGTGGCCCGCTCCGGCCTCAAGGCGCCCTTCGGCGCGGCCTGGGGCGGTCCGGGCAACGGCTCCGTGTGGGTCGCCACCTCGACCGGCATCTACGACGCGCTCGGCACCGCGAAGATCGCGCCGCCGCTCGGCGCCAAGACGTGGGAGCGGCCCGACAGCCTCACGTTCGCCGACGACGGCACGCTGTACGTGAGCGAGACGCGGACCAAGACGGCCAACGGCGCCCGCGTCCTGCGCGGCACGCCGGACGGCAACGGCGGATACCAGTGGGACGTGATCGCCACCGAGGGTGCCGGTCCCGGCCAGGTCATCGACCCGGGCGGCCTGTCGCTCAACGCCGACGGCACCACGCTGTACGTGGCCGACGCGGGCAACAACCGCGTGCTGCGCTTCGACGCGCCGGGCCAGGGCCCCGCGCCGATGAACCTCCTGACGACGACGATCGAGGGCGGCGACACGCGCGGCGCGATCACCAGCCCGATCGGCATCGACTGCCAGACCGACTGCTTCCAGCACCTCGGCCCCGGCCGCCAGACGACGCTCACCGTGACCACGTTCGACGGCTCGATCTTCGAGGGCTGGACGGGCGCGTGCGCCGCGGCGGGCACCGCGCCGACGTGCACGATCACCATGAACGGCGACCAGACGGCCGGCGCCCGCTTCAAGGCGGTCCCGCCGCCGCCGGTGAAGATCACCGCGGTGAAGGCCTCCCCCACCCGCTGGCACCGGGCGCGCCCGGCGACCAAGAAGCCCAAGCGGGCCGGCGTCAAGGCGACCAAGGCCCAGCTGACCGTCTCGATGTCCCAGCCGGCCAACGTCACGATGACGGTGCAGATCTCCAAGCCGGGGCAGCTCGTGAAGGGCGTCTGCAAGCCGCTCACGTCCAAGAAGAAGCTGGCCAAGTCCAAGCGGTGCACGCGCTACGCCAACCGCAAGGGCTCGCGGAAGCTGCGCATGACCGCCGGCAACACGGTGATCGCCATGACGCCGCAGTTCGCGGGCAAGACCCTGGCCCCGGGGCTCTACAAGTTCGCCTTCAAGGCCAAGGACGACCAGGGCAACGTGTCGACGAAGCTCAGCCCCCGGGTCCTCGTCACCAAGTAGCCCAGCAGTTCCCGGGACGTTCTCCACATCCCTCCCAACCCCCGGGAGGAATGTGGAGAACGTAGCGGGCTTGCGGACGCCGCCGCCACGAAATGACAGCTCGCTCCCGCATAGCGGTACGCAGCTGTCACTCGTCGTGCCGCGATGTGGAGAACGTCCGACCGCCGCCCAGAACGACGAACGGCCCGCCCCGGCGGGTGCCGGGACGGGCCGTGGTCGCAGGCTCCGCTCCTACTTCTTCTTCGCGGCGGTGAGCTTCAGCGCCGTCTTCTTGCCCGCGGTGTCGTAGGCGGTCACCGTCAGCGCGCGCCTGCTCTTCTTGGTCACCTTCAGCGCCTTGGCCTTCAGGAGGATCGAGATCGAGGACGACCCGGCCTTCTTGGGTGCCTTCACCTCGACGGTGGCCTTGCCGACCTTCTTGACCTTGGCGCCCTTGGGGCTGGCCTTGTACAGCGCCTTGGTCAGCTTCCGCAGCGACACGCCCTTGGGGACGGCGAAGCGGATCCGGCTGAGCTTCTTGCTCCCCTTCGTCGCCTTCGCCGTCACGGTGAGCGTCGCCTTCTTCGTCCCGAACTTGCGGAACGCGGCGCTGGCCGTCGCCGTCTTCCTGGCCGGCGTCGCGCACTTGCCGACCGCCTTCAGCGCGCCGGTCGCGGTGGCCGTCCCGCCGTTGTGGCCCAGGAACGTGCCGTCCGCGTTGTTCGTCCCCGTGCACAGGTCGACGGTGCTGGCGAGGATGCCCTCCTTGCCGCCGTTGAGGTTCAGCTCGAAGTTCGACAGCGGCGTGTCGGGCAGGTTGTCGAACGTGTTCACGACCCGGCCCTTGTCCGAGGTGATCAGGCCGACGACGGTGATGCCCAGCGGCTGCAGCGTGATCGACAGGCTCGGCAGGCCGCCGGCGGTGGCCAGCAGCATGACGTCCCCGGTCAGCGGGATCGGCAGCAGCGACGTCTCCGCCTTGGCCGTGCCGATCTTCGAGGCGGCCGGGCACGGCTGGCCCGACTCCTGCACCCGGACGCTGCAGATCGTGCGGTCGCTGTGGAACAGCTCGTCGGTCACCGCCGCCGGCAGCTTCACCGTCACCTTCTTGGCCGCCGCCTGCCCATCCGCCTGCGTGACCGCCACCTTCAGCGCGGGCCGCCCGCCCTTGGCCAGGTCGCCCGTCGCGGTCAGCGCCACCTTCGGGGCGAACGCGAGCTTGTCGCAGTCCGTCGCCTGGTACGGCGCGTCCGCCCCGGCCGAGGCGCCCTGGGTGGAGGTGAACTGGGCGTGGATCTGCTGCGCGGCGCAGGACGTCGCGTTCTGCGCGAAGCCGGGCCGGTCCAGCGTCAACGTCAGCTGGCGCAGGTTGAGCGGGATGCCCTGGAGCGTGGTCGGCAGGTTCTTGGTGACCACGTTCAGCCCGCCGTCGGCCGGGCGGATGCCCAGGGCCGCGAACGTGACGACGCTGCCGAAGTCGAACGGGCCGACCGCGCCCGGGAGCACGATCGCCAGCCGGGCCAGCGCGCCGTCGCCCGGTCCGGCGAGGTAGACCTTGCCCTCCAGCGTGAGCGGGGCGTTGCCGACGCCGGCCTGGGCCTGGACCCGGCCGACCTGGCTGTCCGCGCCGCACAGGCCCGCCTTGGCCAGTGACTCCTCGCAGAACGGCACGCCCTTCAGCGACCCGGCCAGGCCGGGCGGCATGGAGACCGTCACGTCCTGGATGAGCTGGTCGCCGTCGTGGCGGGCCAGCGTCACCGCGTTGGTCGTCGCCGAGCCGGCCGTCGTCGGGCTCACCGACGCGCCGAGCGTCGGGGTGAACGGCTGCGTGTCGCCGCAGGGCGCGCCGGCCCCGTCGGCCGACACCGCGAACGTCGAGGTGACCTCGGCCGTCGGGGCCCCGCTGTAGGGGACGAGGCGCGCGGTGGTGGTCGCCGGCCCGCAGGTCGGGGGCGTGGTCAGGACCGAGTGGTCGCCGCCCGCGAACGTCAGCTCGAAGCGGGTGAACGGGATCTGGGGCAGCCCGTCGAACGTGGCCGTCACCTGGCCGTTGTCGGGGTTCAGCGTGTTGGTGCCGGAGAGCTTGACGTACACGCCGCGCTCGGGCTTCTGCACCATGACGAAGATCCGCAGCATCGACTCCGGCGTCGGGGCGCCGAGGTAGACCACGCCGTCGACCGTGCCCAGCACGGGCGTGTCGAGCTTGACCGTGCCGATCTGGGAGGAGGCCGGGCAGTTGGACGGGCTCTGGCTCTCCTGGTCGAACTCCGCGTCGCTGCAGGCGGTGACCGTCGCGGCCAGGCCCGGGTTGAGCCCCATACCCACGGGCAGGACGACGTCGGTGCGGCTGATGTGCGACTGGCGGATCGGGGTGTCCGCGGCCGGGGTGGTCAGCGCGACCGTGACCGACGTGTTGGAGCTGACCTTCGAGGAGGACACCGTGGTCTCGACGCCCGGCGTGAACGGGACGTTCTCGCAGCCGGTCGGGGTGAACGCGGCGGACCGCGTCGCGGTGCCGGCCGACTCGTGGCTCGTCGCCTCCACCGAGGTGGTCGCCGTGGCGCACGACGTGGGCAGCGTGATGAACGGACCGGTGGCGGCCTGCGCGTTCAGCGTCAGGTCCATCGAGTTGATCCGCTGCGGCGTCGTGCCGCCGAGCGACAGCTCGGCGGTGTTCGGGATGTCGGTGATCGTGGAGTCCAGCCCGCCGTCCTTGCGCAGGGAGACCGGCGACTTCAGGCGGATGTGCTTGGAGAGCAGCCCGATGATCCCGTCCGGCAGCACGTCGATGCCGAGCAGCGCCGTCTGACCGTTCCCCGGATCGAGGATGTAGACCTCGCCGTTGGCGGTGATGGGCAGGCCGAGCGCCGTGGCCCCCACCGTCGTCGTGCCGACCTGGGAGGCGGCCGGGCAGTCGCTCTGGCTGCCGCCGTCGAAGTCGGCGAGCGGGCAGGCCGTCGCCGTGCTGGGATTGCCGATCAGGCCGGCCGGGAGGTGGATCCTCAGGTCCTTGACCGTCTCGCTCCCGCTGAACTCCATGTGCAGGTTGAAGTTGGAGTGACCCCCGGCCTGCGGGGAGGCGGGCGCCGCCGTCAGCGCCCCGATGGGCATGTCCGCGCTCGCCACCCCCGGCGTCAGCGCTCCCAGTCCCACGACGACGGCGGTCAACGCGACCGCCCGGATCCCTGTGCGCATGCGACGCTCTCCCTGTTCGTGCCTGATCATTTCGCCGCCGTGCGGCTGATGGTGGTGGCCGTGCCCGCGATGTCGTAGGCGACGACCTTCAGCTTCCGCTTGCTCTTGCCGGACGTCTTCAGCGCCCCGGCCTTCAACGTGACCGTCATCGACGCGACGCCGGCCTTGGCCGCGGTTCGGAGCTCGACGACCCGGCCGCTGACCTTCTTGGCCTTCAGCCCCTTCGGGCTCACGGCCAGGACCTTCTTCTTGAGCGACCGCAGCGAGACGCCCGAGGGCAGCGTCACCCGGACGCGGCGCAGCTTCGGCGCGTCCTTGCCCGCCTTGGCCTTCAGCGTCAGCGTCGCGCGCTTCGTGCCGAGCTTGCGCAGGGTCGCGGTCAGGGTGGGCTTGCCCGCCTTGGGCGTGGCGCCACCGCCCTTGCAGCCGACGGGCTTCAGCGCGCTGCTGGCGGTGCCCGTCCCGCCGTTGTGCCCGAGGAACGTGCCGTCGGCCAGGGCCGGCACGCCCCCGCAGAGGTCGACGGTGCTGGCGAGGATGCCCTCCTTGCCGCCGTTGAGGTTCAGCTCGAAGTTCGACAGCGGCGTGTCGGGCAGGTTGTCGAACGTGTTGACGACGCGGCCGCCCTCGGACGTGACGAGCCCGACGACGGTGATGCCCAGCGGCTGCAGCGTGATCGACAGGCTCGGCAGGCCGCCGGCGGTGGCCAGCAGCATGACGTCGCCGGTCAGCGGCTCGGGGAGGATCGCCGTCTCCGCCTTCGCCGTCCCGATCTTCGACGCCGCGGGGCACGGCTGGCCCGCCTCCTGGACGCGGAGGCTGCAGATCTGACGGTCGCTGTGGAAGAGCTCGTCGGTGACCGCGGCGGGCAGCTTCACCGTCACCCGCTTGGCGGAGGCCTGGCCAGCGGCCTGCGTGACCGAGACCTTCAGGGCCGGGCGCCCGCCCTTGGCCAGGTCACCGGTCGCGGTGAGCGAGACCTCGGGCGCGAACGGCAGCTGGTCGCAGCCGGTCGGCGTGAAGGCGGCGCTCTTGCTCGCCACCTCCGGCGACTCGTAGGAGACGACGTCCACCGTGGTCGTCGCCGGCCCGCAGGACGTGGGGTTGGACATGAACGGCCCCTTGCCGCCCTGGGCGCTCAGCGTGAGGTTCAGGCCGGTGAGGTGGACGTCGGCCTCGCCGGTGGCGGTCTGCGACGTGCGCGGCAGGTCGGTCAGCGTCGAGTCCAGGCCATGGTCGCCGTCCTTGCGGACCGACACCACCGACTGGTTGAGGATCGCGTGCGGCGACAGCAGCGCCGCGGCGCCGTCCGGGTAGAGGTCGATCCCCAGGCGGGCGATCTCCCCGGCTCGCGGCGTCAGCACGAACACCGAGCCGCTCGCGGTGATGTTCGTCGGGATCCCCATCGCGGTGGCCACGGCGGAGATCGACGACACGCCGACCTTGGAGGAGGCCGGGCCGCTGGTCGCGCAGCCCCGGGCCTGGAACGTCGCCTCGCTGCACGCGGTGGCGGCGGTCGGATTGCCGATCAGGCCGCCCGGGAGGTGGATGACCAGCGACTTGGCGTGGTCGGTCCCGCCGAGGCCGAGCGCGAGGCTGAAGTCCGCGTGGGCTCCCGCCTGGGTGGCCGCGGGCGCGGCGGTCATGGTGTCGATCGAGACCGCGCCGGCGGCCAGCGCGGGCACGGCGAGGACGGCCGTCGCCGCCGCTGTCGCGACCGACCAGACCCGTGTCATGGAACGCATCGGCTCTCCCCATCCAGGTTTGCGGACTACACCGAAGTGATGTCCTATTGGACGGCTCGTCAAACATGCCGCATGAACGCGGGCGTCCTGCTGGAGTCTGGGGTCAGCGGGCGCGCAGCGGGGGCGTCAGGACCGCGGAACCGCTGTGGCGCCGGAGATCAGGCCGATGCTGCGCGCGCGGCGCACCGCGTCCCGCCGGTCGTGGGCGCCGAGCTTCACGTAGATCTGCTTGAGGTGCGTCTTGACCGTGTTGACCGACACCATCAGCTCGCTGGCGATCTCGCGGTTGGTGAGCATCGTCGGGAGGAAGCGCAGCACCTCCAGCTCACGGGTGCTCAGGTCCTCCACCTCGGCCTCGGGCGAGGCCTCCGCCACCGGCGTCGCCAGCAGCGCCCGGACCTCGGAGACGAGCACCGGATGGGCGGTCCCGCGCACGGCGTGATCCTGCAGGTGGGCCGCGAACTCCTCCCCGTGCTCCAGGAAGGGCAGGCGCCGCCCGTGCGGCTCGGCCAGGGTCAGCGCCTGCTCCAGCGAGGCGCCGGCGGCGACCTCGTCGCCCTGGGCCCGGGCGGCCCGGGCCGCGCAGATCAGCGCGCGCACGTGCGTGGTCGAGGCGGTCTGGCCGATGCGCTCGCCCGGATCCCACGTCGCCAGGCGGGCGAGCGCCCGGTCCGGGTCGCCGGCGTCCAGGTACATGCGGCCCAGCGTGACGATGACCTCGCCCCCGACGCGCCGCTCGGCCTCCGCCTCCAGCAGGGCGATCGCCTGCGCGCGCTCCCCCTGGGCCTCCAGGACCAGCGCCTGCTCGACCGCCAGCAGCTGCCCCATCGCGGCGAGCCACGGGGTGTCCTCCAGGTCGGTGCGCACCGCGGCGAGGCGGGCCTGCGCCTCGGTCACCGAGCCGCGCAGCCGCAGCAGCCGCGCCCGGTGCACCTCGCGCACGGCGTTCAACGGGCGCTCGGTCCCGGCCACCATCGACGGCTCCGCCTCGTCGAACAGCGCCTCGGACTCCTCGACGTCCCCCTGCAGCAGGGCGGCGATGCTCAGCACGGTGAGGGCCATGCCGGAGCGCGGGGTCCCGCCCCAGCTGTGGACGTCGGCGATCTCCAGGGCCTCGCGCGCCGTGCGCTGAGCGCCGACGACGTCGCCGATCCAGATGCGCAGCGCCGCGACGTGCGCGAGCGCGAAGCACTGCAGGAAGCGGCGGCCCAGCGCCGTGGCGATCACCAGCCCGCGATCCAGGTCGCGTGAGGCGGCCTCGAACTCCCCGACCCACAGCTCGACGGCACCGAGGTTGATCAGCGCGAGCGCCTGCAGGTCGGAGGAGTCGGTGAACGAGGCGTCGGGCAGCGCGTGCGTGTCCGGGATGTAGGGGCGGGCGGCGGCCGCGGCGTCGACCACGTCGCCGGTGAGGCGTGCCTGGTACAGGCGCATCACGGCCATGCCGGCGTCGAACATCTCCCGCTGGTGGTCGGCCAGCTCGTCGCGGCGGAAGGCCGCCTGGCGCAGCCAGCGCGCCGCCGTCGGGGCGTCCGCGACCTCGATCGCCGCCGCCGCGAGGACCAGGCAGAACGCGGCGTGGGACTCCAGGACCGGACGCGGCAGCGTCATCAGCACGCTCGCCAGCTCGCCGACCTGCCCCTGGGCCAGGAGCGAGAAGCCGCGCGAGAGCGACAGCGCCTCCAGGAACGCGATGTCGTCGGCGTACACGGCGTGGCGCGCGGCGGGGATCGGCCGATCGTGGTCGGCCAGCCAGCGGGCGGCGCGGGCGTTGAGGATCGGGTAGAGCTCGGGCTGGTCGCGGCGCAGCACGGCGCGCAGCAGATCGCGCAGCAGGCCGTGGTAGCGGTACCACTCGCGGTGGTCGTCCATGGCGATGGTCAGCACGCCGCTGTGGTGCAGCCGTTCGAGCATGACGGCGCTGCCGCTCTGCCCGGTGATCGCGTCCGCCAGGTCCCCGCTCACCGCGTTGAGCACCGACGTCTCGAGCAGGAAGGCGCGGACCTCCTCGTCCTGGTCGGCGAGCACCTCCTCGAGCAGGTAGTCGGCCACCGGGGCGACGTCGCCCGCGAACTGGTCGATGAACGAGCGCGGATCGCTGCGCGAGCGCAGCGTCAGGGCGGTGAGCGCCAGCCCGGCGGCCCAGCCCTCGGTGCGCGACCACAGCCGCTCGGCGTCCAGCGGCTCCAGCTCCAGCCCTCCGGCCGCGAACAGCTCGCTGGCCTCGGGAAGCGAGAAGACCAGCTCGGCCGGCTCGATCTCGCCGAGCAGGCCGGCCAATCGCAGGCGCTGCAACCGCAGGGCGGGATCGCTGCGGGTGCACAGCACGAGCCGCAGCCCGGGCGGCGGCGTGCGCAGGAGCTGGCCGAGGTCGGCCATGATCTGGTCGTCGTCGATCTCGTGCAGGTCGTCCAGCACCAGCACGATCGGCTGGTCGAGCGTGGCCAGCGCGCCGACCATGCTGGCCAGCAGCACCTCGATGGCGTGGGGCGACGGCAGGGCGAGCCCCGCGACCCGCTCGTTGGCTCCGGTCTCCGCGAGCGCGAGGAAGACCTGCCGCCAGAAGCGGCCGCGCTGGCTGTCCTGGCCCGTCAGCGACAGCCAGGCGACGGCGCCCGGGGGCCGGTCGCTGCGCGCCCACGAGCTGACCAGCGCGGTCTTGCCGGAGCCGGCCGGGGCGCGGATGAGGGTGACGGGACTGTGGCGGACGGCGGCGTCGATGCCGTCCAGGAGGCGGGAGCGCACGACCAACCGCGGCGGTGCCTGGGGCACCACGCGCTTGGTGGAGAGATATCCGGCATCACCGGAGCCGAGGGGCTCGGCGGCGGCGCGTACCGGTTGAAGTCGGGGCAAGCTGGACGGTCCTCGGGTGCACTCCGGGCAGAGCTTCGGCAACGTAACAGCGGATTTGCTGCGTGGTGACGGGTGACAGGATTTGCGTAGGTGTGGGCCAAAAATCGCGCAACCAGGCTCACCTTCCTACGCGCGATCCCCCTGATCGGATGACATAAACTTCGCGCCATGATCACTGGCGCGAAAACGCTCGATATCCAGGCAACTCCGGACGAGGTGTTCGCGCGATTGGCGGACCTGCCGGCCTATCCGACGTGGCAGTCCTTCGTCACCGAGGTTGGGATCCGTGAGCAAGACGAGGCGGGGCGAGCGACATCGGTCGAGGCCCGGCTCGACGCCAAGGCGACCACGCTCAGGGCGGTGCTGCGCTACGCATTCGAGCCGACGAGCCGTGTGTCCTGGACCTACGAGGACGGCGACCTCAAGGACATGCGCGGATCGTTCACGCTCACGCCCACCGGCGATGACGGATCCATCACGAGCGTGACGATGGAGGTTTCCGTCGATCCCGGCTTCAAGCTCGGCCTCCTCCTGCGCGGCCCGGTCGAGGCGCGCGTCAAGGCCGCGGTGCTCGACGGGACGCTCGAGGGCCTGGCCCGGACGTTCGCCTAGGCGTCATCCTGATCGTGCCCACCCCTCGGGCACGATCCGGATGACGCCGGCGCGTCAGGCCGTCTCGGAGCGGCGCGCGTCGATCCGGCGGGCGAGGGCCCGCGCCGTCTCCACCGGCAGCTCCGTGAACGTGACCTTGCGCCCGTGCCGCGGGCGCAGCGTCACGAAGCCGCTGGGCCGCACGATCCCCCGGGTCCCCGAGCGGACGTCTTCGAGCAGCCGCAGGCGCAGCGAGCGCACCCGACCGGACACCGCGTCGTCGAGCAGCCACACCACCCGACGATCGGTGACCGCCACGACCGTGTGCGGGCTGGCCCAGGTGGCGGCGTGGGCGACGAGGTCGACCGCCTCGCCGTCGGCCAGCTCCTCCACCAGCTCCGGCCCGAGGGCGCGGCGCACGCTCGCGGCCAGCCACGCGCCCGCACGCGTGGGCGCGTGAGGAGCCGGTGAGGCCCCGGTGGACGACGTGTCGGAGGCGGCGCCGGAGGGGGACGAAGGCTCGGAGCCCGCCTCGCCCGCCAGCCCGGTGAGCAGCGCGGCGGTGAGCACGTCGTGCGCGGCGTTCACCGCGGCCATGCGATCGGCGGCGTGCTGCTCCTCGCTGTGGTCGGGATGTTCCTCCTTGGCCCGCGCGCGGTAGGCCGCCGCGATCTCGGCGGCATCGGCCCCCGGCTCCAGCCCGAGCAGCGCGTAGGCGTCGGTCAGGTCACGGCGCATCCGGGCCGCCGACGATCCGCACGCGCTCCTCCCCCACGACGACCACGTCGCCGTCGCGCAGCGTGCGGCCCCGGCGCGTCTCCGGCTCGTCGTTGACGCGGACCATGCCCTCCAGGAGCAGCTCCTTGGCCTCGCCTCCGGAGTCGGCGAGCCCGGCGAACTTGAGGAGCTGGCCGAGCCGGATGTCCGGGCCCCGCAGGGTGACGTCGCGCATCCGTCCAGTATCGAGGACGGGGACGCTCGCCGTCACGCGCGAGCCCGTCGTCGCCGATCGTGGCGCGCGCACGGCGGGTTCGAACCGCGCGCACCGGGCAGGACGAGGACAGGAGCGGAGCGACATCGGACGGTGTCTGGTATTCCTCCGGCTGCAACGTGACCACTGCCACCCTCACCCCCATCCGACAGCTCTACGAGGCGCGCTTCCCCGCGGAGCCCCGATTCGTCGGGCCGACCCGTCAGGTGGTGGCCGATCTGGCCCGCCGCGCGGGCATGGGCGACCACGCCGTGGGCGACCTGGCGGTGGCCGTGTCCGAGGCGCTGACCAACGGCGTGCTGCACGCCTTCCCGGGCACGCTCCCGGGCTCGGTGGCGATCCGCGCCGAGTCGATCGACGACACGCTGACCGTCACCGTGACCGACGACGGCGTGGGCATGCGGCCGCGGCTGGACAGCCCCGGGCTGGGCATGGGCCTGTCGATCATGAGCCGCCTGTGCAGCGGGTTCGACGTCGGTCCGGGACCGGACGGCGTCGGCACGACGGTCAGCATGCGCTTCGCGCTGCGCTGAGCCTCAGCGCTCGGCCACGAACAGCGTCTGCGCGGAGATCCCGACGGGTCCCCGCTCGTCGTACAGGCGCGACGAGGCGAGCCCGACCCCGGTCGCGTCGACCTCCGTGCGGGAGTCGAGCATGATCCACTCCCCCACCGGCTCACGGAGCAGGTGGACCGTGAGGTCGGTGTTGACGAAGAGATGGGTGTCGAACCCCAGGACGTTGCTGATCCCGTTGCCGAAGTCGGCGGCGGACGCGGCCCGCGCGACGGGCAGCGGCGCGTCGTCCCCGACCAGCGGCACGCGCAGCCGGAACCATGCCCGCCCCGGCCCGGGCTCACCGTAGGAGCCCGCGGCGAACCGCACCTCGTTGCCGGTCCGGCCGTACCACTCGCCCTCCACGATCGACGGCAGCGGCGCGGCCGTCTCCGGGGTCGAGCCGTAAGGGTTGCCCGGCGCGGCGCGGGCCTCGGGCGGCACGGCGACCTCGCCGCGACGCAGCCGCACGGCCCGCACGCGCATGAGGACCCGGCCGTCCGCGTCCGCCAGCTCGCCGGCCACGAGCTGGAAGCGCTTGCCCGGCTTGACGACCTCGGCCGTCACCCGCACCGGCGCGATCGGCACCGGGCCGAGGAACTCGTAGGTGAGGCGGGCGACGACCATGTCCCCGGCGCCGTCGCCGGCGGTCGCGGCGGCCTGGGCCAGGAGCGCGGCGGGCGCCCCGCCGTGCTGCTGGTCGGGGTGCCATGGGCCGCGCGTGTGGCCGGTGGGCACCAGCAGGTCGCCGTCGCGGACGAAGAGGGTGCCGGGCGAGGCGGTCATCGCAGCTCCTTGCGGATCACGAGCTTGAGGCCGGACCAGGTCGCGTCGATCGCGCAGACCTTCACGTCGACCAGCCCGAGCGGCAGGGCGACGTCGCGCACCACGTCCTCGGTGACGTCGGTCTCCACCTTCGCGGCCTTCTTGGGCCACGCGAGCCACACCGTCCCGTCGGGGCGGATCGCCTCGCGCAGCGCGGGCAGGCGCCGGGCCATGACGGAGCGGCGCGTGACGAAGAGCACCGCGAGGTCGAGGCGGCCGCGGGCGCTGGTGCGACGATCGAGCCCGTCGGGCAGCGGATCCAGGAGTGCTTCGAAGCCGTCCGGCGCGTCGAGCCAGGCCACCCGCATCCCCTCCTTCACGCCGAGCTTCTTCACGAGCGGGGTGCCGGAGTAGCCGGCGGCGGGGGGAGGCGTCATCGCCGCCGGAACACTATTGGGCGCCCCCTCCCCCCGATTCCCGAACTGGCTCACCAGCTTCCCGCTGAGCGGGAACGTCGTGCGCCAGTTCGGGGCGCCGGTGCTCTACCGCCGTAGCGTGGCCCGGAGCGTGCGGTGGATGGTGGGGCCGCCGGGGAGCGTGGCGGTCAGGGTCAGGCGGTAGTGGCCGGGCGCGAGCGTGCGGTGGGCCAGCCGGCGGCGCACGGTGAAGAAGCTCCAGCCCGCGTCGCCACGGAGCGCGATCGGCCCCACGCGGCGGCCGGTCGCCCGGCGGGTCAGCGTCAGGCGGACCGTCGCGGCCGCCGACAGCCGGTACCGCAGCTCGGTCCCGTGCACCCGCACGCCGCTGAGGGCGAACGGCGCCACGATCACGTGCACGGTCGCGACCGGCGACGTCCGGCCCCGGCGGTCGCGGGCCTGCACCCGGAACGCGTCGCCGCCCCGGTACCCCGGGACCGGCGCGTACGTCACGCGGCCGCCCGGGCCCGTCGTCACCGTGCCGTGCGCGGGCGGCGTGCCGATCACCGCAAGGACGAACGGCTCGTCGTTGGGGTCGCGGCACGCGACCGGCGCCGCGAGCGGCCGGTCGGCGGTCACGTGCAGCACGGTGTCCTGGCAGATCGGCGGCCGCGACACCGACTGCCAGCTCGGGTGCTCGTCGATCGACCAGCTGCGGCCCAGGAAGGTGTCGCGGGCCGGGAGGAAGCCGAGCACGCGCACGTCGTCGCCCCCGCTGAGGATGGTGTCCCCGTCGGGGGAGAACGACGGCGTCTCGTCGTCCCACGCGTTGCGGGTCAGCCGCCGCTGATGGCGACCGTCGGCGTCCATCTCCTGCAGCTCCGAGTGCCCGTTCAGGTCACGGGTGCTGGAGAAGACGATCGAGCGGCCGTCCGGGGCGTACGAGGGGGCGTAGTCCTGGGCCCGGCCCTTGGTCAGCCGGGTCGCGTAGGGCACGACGCTGCCGCGGGGCGCCATCGGCCACGTCCACACGTCGGCGTCGCCCTCGGCCGCGTTGCTGGTGAAGGCGATCGTCCGGCCGTCCGGGGCGTAGGCCGGGTCGGTCTCCTGCGTCGAGGCCCCGCCGACCACGTGGCGCACGTCCGACCCGTCCAGGGCCATCGTGTAGACGTCCTGGCTGCCGGCGCGGTCGCTGCTGAAGGCGATCCGGGTGCCGTCGGGCGAGAACGCGGGGCCCAGGTCGACGGCGGGATCGTCGGTCAGGCGCGTCTGATGCGCGCCGTCCTCGTCCATCACGTAGAGCTCGGCGTTGCCGTCGCGCTCGCTCACGAAGGCGATCCGGGTGCCGTCGGGCGAGTACGCCGGGCTGCGGTCGCGGGCGGGGTCGGTGGTCAGGCGGCGTGCATCGGTCCCGTCCGCGGCCATGGTGTAGACGTCGAAGTCGCCGCCGCGGTCGCTGTCGAACGCGATGCGCCCGTTGCCCCCGGGGATCTGGGCATCCGCGTGGGACACGACGACGGCGCCCCAGCAGGCCAGCACGGCGAGGACGAGGACGATGCGGACTCGGCGGACGAAGGGCATCGTCGGACCGTAGATCGACCCGTGCCCGGCGGCGATGGGGCCCAGCCGGCGGGTGCGCGGCGGTCAACCGGCGGGCTGAGTGTCGCTGGGTGGTTGCCCCGCAACCACCCAGCGACACTCACCGCGGGAAGGACCGCTCGGCCAGGGCCGCGATCACCTTGGAGAGCTGGCCGCCCTGCCAGGCCAACGGGGACTTCCCCTCCTCCTCGACGACCAGCTCGGCGCCCTCGATCGCCCGGGC
>Ga0247757_10001022_pt1 | contig 20459 bp, 18 predicted proteins | sample UWRJL126311R4_FD_180929 | JGI IMG/M metagenome (GOLD analysis project Ga0247757, IMG submission 180929) | Plant litter microbial communities from Arlington Agricultural Research Station in Wisconsin, United States - UWRJ-L126-311R-4 | ecosystem: Environmental > Terrestrial > Plant litter >...
CATGTTCTGTATGTAGTAGGGAGGTGCCTTTTGTGAGCTTTTTGTGAGCATATAGCTCTTTTGTGTATGCTGTGAGCGAGTAGCTCTCTTGTATGAGTGATGTGAGCAGGAAGCTCTTGTGTTTGTTTTGAATGAATAGCTCTTTTATGTGTGTAGTAAGGAATTTTTATACAGTGAGCGTGTGTATGGTGAGTGTGTAGCTCGCCAGCTCACCCAGGGAAAGCTGCCAGCTTGCTGGCGCTAGAACACCCTGTAGAATACTGTCAGCTTACTACTAGAAGTCGTAGGGAGTAGAGCTAGTTCTCTGTGTAGAATTCTGATAGATTTTGTGATAGAATTCGACTAGTTTGCCGCCGAAATGCTGCCAGAAAGCTGTGGGAAAGCTGCCAGCTTGCCGTCGGCGTTCCTAGGGAATGCGACTAGTTCGCTGCCGGAATTCGTATAGAGAGTATAGTGAGTTTTTCTGTGTAGAATTTTGATAGAATCTGGGATAGAATTCTGATGGAATTCGCTCGGTTTGCCGCCGGAATGCCGCCAGAAAGTTGCCAGTATGCCGCCGGAAAGCTGTGAGCATGCTGCCAGAAAGCTGTAAGCATGCCACCGGTTTGCTGTGAGCGTTCTGAGCTAGAATTCTATATAGAATTCTCGCTAGTTTGTTGTTAGGATTCTGAGCTAGTGTTTTGTATAGAATTCTGCCGGAAAGCTGCCAGCTTTCCCGAGTAGTTCGCTACTCACGTTCGTGTGCAATATAGCGTGTGTAATACAGCGAGTTCGCTGAGTAGTTTCTCTGTAGAATATAGCGAGTTCGCTATCAGAATTCCTGTAGAATACAGCGAGTTCGCTGTCGAAATTCTGTCGGTTTGCTGCCAGAACTCCTAGTGTTCTAGTGTTCGGCTGTAGTAGTAGAAGGAGGGAATTGTTTGAGGTTTAGTAGTGTGACCCAGTTCTCATGACGTTGTTTCGGCAGTAGTTTTGTGAGGCCGTCAGCTGGCTGACAGTTTGATGATATGTATGAGATATTGATGTCCTTTGACAGTGCTGTCTGCCTCAGCCAGTGATAGTGTATATCGACATGCCTGACGCTTGTTTTGAGACGTGGAATAGTTGACGTAAGTAGACGAATCGTCTGCTGGTTGTCGCAGTATAGGACTCGTTCATTTCCTGGGTCGAAGTTGATCCCTAGGAAGATTCTAGACCACCAAATGAGTTCTGTACTGGCAGAGGAAGCAGCAACTAGTTCTGCCTCAGTCGTCGATTTTGTAACGCATCTCTGTAGTGTAGCCTTCCAGTCGATAGGGCCGCCGAACAGGTAGAAGATGTACCCCTGTGAGCTTTTTCGTGTGACCTTGTCGTCTGCGAAGGACGCGTCAGATGCAGCATAGAAGGGTGGGTTGTTGTTCTCATGTTCTTCTGCTATGTATATAGCTTCTTCTAGAATCGACGCGTTGTAGTGTAGTGAGTGATCCTTTGTAGCATACAGGTATTCCACTGTTTGATATGCAGCATCCAAGTGACGTTGTGATGGATTCGTGAGGAATTCTGCCAGCTTTGAGTGAGCTTTCGCGACGTCAGGTCTAGTAGCGCCGGCTACATAGCCTATAAAGCCAGTAACCTGCGCATATCTATGTTTCGTAACGTCGTTGGACTGTTGTTCTGACGGTAGTAGTTCTTCTAGCGGCAGTGGAGTCGCTGGAGCCTTTATGAACGGTTTCGGCGATGAGAGCCTCTGGTGTAGCTTCTCTATGTATACTTCTTGTGAGATCCAGATCGCGCCATTGTCGCGATCTCTCTGAACCTGCATGCCACAGAAGGTTCTCAAGGGTCCTAGTGAACGGATCTCATAGCGTTGTAGCAACTTCCGTTCGAATTCGTTCAGTGTTTCTCTATAGGCTGGTGAACCGATGACTACTATGTCGTCCACATAGAAGAATACAATGAGTTTGTCATTCATCCATAGACAAGGAGCATCTTTGACCTCATGAAGGCCTAGCTCTGTAAGAGTTTTCCTCAATTCTTTATACCACAGTAGTGGTGACGTCTTAAGACCATACAGTGCGCGTCTTAGTTTCCAGAAATGTTCAGAATCAGAGAATCCTTCTGATGGGTGGCAGTATACTGGAGTAGCCAGTTGCGCGTTGGTGAACGCGTTGACGGCGTCATACTGTCTGATTTCCATATTGAAGAAGGCTGCTATGGCTATCAGCGCTCTGAATATGCGCGTAGCTAGTGTAGCAGCGTAGGTGTCTTCTGCTGTAGTCTGTAGGTCACCTCTCACACAGATTCGAGCTTTGTACTTGGCTAGATATCTTTGATCATCTAACTTGTATTTGAACACCCACATGAGTGGCAGTACTTCCTCCTCCTGAGGATCGAAGTATCGCCAGGTTATCGTCTCATATGTGTGCTTTCGTTTGATTGTCGAGATCTCTAGAGACATGGCTTGTAGAAATCCTTCTCTATGAGGTGACGGCCTCTTCATGACATCTCTGTGTAGCTTAGGTTCTGGCGGAAGCTCTGTGAAATGGAATCGCGTTTTGTCGGTCAGTGATGCTGCTAGGTACGCTGACCAGTGAGCTCTAACGAAGTAGCTAGACTTCTTCTTCTGTGACGGCTTTCTGATTCTTGTAGAGCCTGTAGGCAGTATGTGTGACTGACGTAGGTTGCCGTCAATCAGTTCTCTGTTCTATGCCTGGTTGACGTCTTGAGGATCTAGGTCCTCCTGGCGTCTTCGCCTTCTTGTAGGCTGAGGTGACGGAGCTCGTTCTGATGTTGACGCTCGTTCTGCTGTTGGCGCTCGTTCTGATGTTGGCGCTCGTTCTGATGTTCCTGACTCAGAACATGTGAGTACTGGCGTCGGTAGGTGAGTGATCTCATGTTCATGATTCTGTTGAGTTTCTGGCTGAGTAGCCGATGTAGCTGATGTGGGTGGCTGGGTGACAGGCAGTGTATCTAATAGAGGAATGAGTTCATCGTCAGAAGATTCTTCTTCTGATGATAGGTGATATTCTTGAGTGAGTTGTTCAAGTTCTATTCCTTGTATGAGTGGAACTGTGTTGTCGTCGCCTTCTGGCGTGTAGAACAGATCTTCTCTGAATGTCACATCCCTTGTACGAATCACCTTCCCTTTTCTTCCTGCCTTTGGTAGCCAGATTCTATAGATGTTCGTTGAGTCAAACCCAACGAGATATCTAATCAGTGCCCTAGGTGTAAGCTTATCGGTTCTAGGGATCTGTTTTCTGAGTGGATATGCGCGACAGCCATATGTGTAGAGATGTGCGAGTAATGGCTTTTTCTTGTACGCGATTTCGAATGGAGTTTTCCAGCCTAAGGATCTAGTTGGTGTGCGATTTAGGAAGTAGGCTGCCGTCGTGTATATCTCTGAGCTGAGTGATAGAGACAGATTCGCGTTGTTACTCAAAGATCGACTTTTCTCTATTAGATTCCTTCCAGATCGTTCGGCTGCACCATTCTGTTCAGGAGTATGTGGAGATCTGACTTGTAGCTGAATCCCTTCCTCCTTGCAATATGCTCGCGTCGAGTCGTCTGTTATACCATATCCTTTCTCGTCGTCAGCCATAAGGAACACTACATGACAGTTGAACTGCCGTTTGATCGTTCTATCGAGCTGTCTGATAGTTTCGAGCAGTGTATGCTTGTCCTTCCTACGTAGAGGAATGACGAAGTTGAACTTCAAGTAGACGTCATACGCGTGGAAGATGTATCTATATCCATTGAAGGATACAGTGCCCAGTTCTATGATGTCTATAGCTACTGTCTCGAATGGGTGAGTAGCTCCGACCTCATGCCCTGATCTCCTAGAGATCTTCTGATGGGCCTTGCTCTGTATACACTGTTCACAGTCTATAGTTCGCGGTGCTGTGCCACCTACTATCGTCAGGCCTATGACGTTCTCAGCTAGTCGATCGATAGCTTCCCTGCTTGGATGGCCCATGAGTATGTGTAACTGTTGTTTGCTGAGGTGCCTTGGCTTGAGTGGCAATGCTGAGTACTGCGGGCGTCTATGTTCTGCTGCGAACACTGATGGTGTTCTTGATAAGGAGGTTCCTGATGATAATGTTCCTGATGAGGATGTTTCTGATGAGGAAGGAACTAGAGTAGATGAGAATGCTGACACTATAGGTGGGTCTGTACGATGTACAACTAGCCAATGACCTCCGATCCTTGTGAGTTTGGCTAGATCTATAGGGTGAGTACTAGGACGCATGCGATACAGTACATTCCTTCCTGAATCGAAATGTACATGTGACGATGATAGACACGAGAACGACACTAGGCTCGTGAAGAAGCTAGGAATCAGAGCGACGTGTTTGAGTGTTGTCGTCTTCTTCTGTCCCTGTGGAGTAGAGAGCGAGATGTTCACTTTACCCCATGCTTGTACCTGAACTGACTGAGCGCCAGCGAGGACGATATCGTCAGGTGATGCCGGGTGTTTCCATATGAATTCAGTAGGATTGTTGCATATGTGGATGTCGGTACCAGGGTCTAAAACCCATGAGTGTAGTAAGGGGTAGGAAGAACCACTCGTGATAGGGTTGTTGAATGCTGATGAGTATACAGTGTAGTTCTCATGAGACTGATGTGAAACAGGATCGTCGCCAGCGTCGATTTCTATCGAATTAGAACCTGGTGGCTGAGTTCTCTGACGCTTATATCGCTTGTTCTTGTTTTGTATTTTGTTAAGTAATCCTGCGCGATCCTTGGCCTCGAACTGTGAGACCTTCTTGGCTTTTTCAGGGTCTAAGAGGAATCCGTTCTGTCGCTGTGTTTCGTCGATATATGGACACTGGTCCCAGTAGTGCATATCGCCACATAGACATGGTTTTGAGGGTGCATTGCGGTGAGTTCTTTTCCTCTTGTTGTATGGCGATTGTTCGTCGTTCAGCGTTGGTGCTGCATGTGCTGCGTGTGCACTATAGGATCTAGTTCTCGTTCGATGATTCGTGCGATAGAATCGTAGGTACTCTGTGAGCATGTTGTGTAATTCCTCCTTACTATCGCTAGGTACCCCAGATTCCTCTGCAGTATAGATTCTCTTGTTGAATTCTGCAGTGAAGCTGCTATCGATCTGTGTAATCGCGTTGACCAGATCTCTATGAGGAGAGTACTTAGCTACTTCTGGTAGGCTGAGCTGTTTCGCTCGATTACATGCTGTCAGGAAGTTCGATGCCCAGTCCTCGAAGTTCTCCCTGCGTGGGTGATATATCCTTGCTGTATTGTACGCTAACTGCGCTTGATGCTCACGATCTGTTCTGTATAGCGAGCATCTCCTAGTCAGGCTCTGGAGTTGACTGCGGATTGACTCATCGCATTGGATTTCCTCGAGTAGATGTTCTACTATCGTCGAGTTGATATAGCTTTGGATATGCCCGAGTTTATCTTGTACTCTTCTATACTCTTTAAGCTCTGTATGGTGCACAGCCAGCTGTTGAGTATATAGAGTAACCTGCTCAGTCGTAGGAGCTACTGTAGGTAGTACTGTAGGCTCTCCAGGTCGTGTAGCGGGGCTGGGTTCAGCAGCAGCGGCGTCATCCTGAGAAGGGTTGACTGGAGGTAGAGGTCTTGATGGTGGCTCTAGGTTGGTGTTGGGGTCTATATACAGCCATACGTCAGCATGGATAGCCTTTTGTTTTAGGAGGTGAAGCCAGAGGTCCCAGTTCTGTGGGCCTTGGAGGATGACGGTCGTTGCTTTCGACATGTTGATGGCTACTCTAAGTAGAACAACTCGTTGAATTGATGTGTGGAAGGCGCTAGGCCGGGCTCATAACTGTAAGGAAGGGGCAAGAGTGAAGAATTGAATGAATTGATTGAGTGTGTAGTTCAGTGTAGAAGTCTAAGTGTAGCAGACATGTTTGACGCTCTTATATAGCGAGAACCCATCATGTTACATGGCCCTAGCTGCTTACATCTCTTTTCTTAACTTGTTAGCTCTACCACTTAGAACCTTCTTGTTCGTTATAGTATTTGCATATCTTCTGATTTTCTGCTTTCATTCATCTAGGCTTCTTTGCCAAATCGCCTTGCGGTTTGGTTTCTTGTGCTGTTCGGAGCTGCTAGAGCTACTTAAGTGACTAATTGGATATGGATTCAATTTTGAACCTGCCTATGCGATATTCTTTTTCCACATGTTTTGCAATCGCCCACAGTACTAGTCGCTCAACAGCTTGCTATCGTAGTATATATTTGTGCTGCTGCTGTATTGGCCAGATGTTCGCTCAGTGTTGAGATTCAGGTAAGGTGCCTAGCCAAGTCTTCACGTGCTCCTGCGTGCCTGGCTGATGGGGCCGCCGCAAATTCCGGCTTGGCACTAACCACCAAAACAACAACCTAAGCTATCGTCATACCTGTACGATACCCTCTTCGCTGGCGTCAATGTTATTCGTCTTATTCACCCACGTATCGGTTTAATTCGCGTATAAAATTGGTACTCCGATTTCGTGTAACGGAAGCGCACGCGTTCAGAAGGTGATGATCAAGCTGGCGGGTAATGCCTGAAGCGGCGGGCTGGGGAGAGGTAAAATCGTGTTCTTCGTGATTCCTCTTGCTGCTCATGGGCTTGTTTAGGCATTTGTTTCCTCTGCAGCTTTCTTCACTGCTCCCTGAATTGACCTTACTGTTAGATACCCCCTCCGACCGAACCTACAGACTTCGTTCTCCCCAACCTTCCTTGCCGTTTCTCGAGCGTATCCCCCAAGCACAGGCGCATCCTGAGAAATATGCATCATCTCTCGCTCTTACAGATGAAAACCTTCGCTCTCTCTAATAGAGCCTCGGTACCGATAGTTTCACGATGCCTTCGTTACCACCCCGGAGGTCTCGGTCGCTGGAGAAGAGTACGTCGGCTGATAAGATGGACTTAAAGGACAAGCTGCAAATTTGTAGTATCTTTTATGATAAGCGAGCCACGATTCCAGACATGACTGAACTACATATAAAAGACCTCCACAAGCCGCAGCAGGCTTTATCGCCAAATGAGAAGCGGATTGAGGAGATGGCGGCCGTGGTGCGGTTATGATCCAAACAAGATGGCATCGATACAATGGAAGAAGCATACTCCTAGCGCCTGCTAGTAAAGGCGGAATGCCGTGCGTTGAGCGTGCTGCGAAAGCAAATCTTAGCGCTCATTTTCTTCTACCTGCTACGAGTTTCGTGGCTGAGAACCTACGCCTTGAAATGCCGTAGCCGGACTATTGCTTCGGGTATATTCCGTCGAAGAAGGCGAGACTGGAGAGACTGAAGGTGCCGTTTACCATCGAAGAGAAAAATATCATAAATAGGTACGGAAATTGCGCCTTATACTCTTTGTTATGTGCCAGCTTGGTAGGCAATAACTAATGCACGAAAATGCCGTTGAATAGGTTCACGTTGACTATGGAACTCTACTTCGCTTTTTTTTTTTTTTTTACCACACAATGGAGGAGCCCCGCGAAAGGGCAAACGCACCACCAAGCTATTCCGCAAGGCGCCCGCGACGGGTCCACGGTAGTTAACTGTCCTTATCAATTTTACGGTATTGCGCGACCTATTCAAGCTTCTGGATTTGTTGAAATATGCTATTTCTCTGCAACGATAGACATGCGCTTAATTATACTGTGGGTACATTAGCAGGAGGAGGATGCTCATGGTAATATTAGCTGTCACATGGAACAGGTTGAGCCCGGGATGCCTGACAAAGAAAAAGACCATCAGGAGATCTGCATAATGCTGCGGAATCTGCAAAACTATGTGCTGGGGGGACCGACCGCACGACACCAAAGGGCTTCTCTCCCGGCATTTTGGAGAACTCAGCGATACCACAGTCAACATAGACATTTAGTGCGGTGAGCTCATCCTCAGGTATGCAGAATATCTCCGCGTTACCACCACTCACGCCATCGTCCGAAGCGCCAGAACCTGCGCGGAAAAGGAGAAGGGAAGAAGGATGAAAAGGTGCCAACTTGACACAGGCAAGCTGGTAGGGTGAGGTATGGCAAGTTTAGTCCGGCTGCCAAGTGATTATCTACCGTGTATTCGTTATGCCCAGTTAACTATGGCGCCATTTTTAGTCCCCCGCAGTGGGCCCTATTGCGGGTACCTATTCTAATCTGCTGAGAACTCTATCTCGCTATGGCTAAAAGCTTTGCGCGAAGTGCCTTAGCACACGCCAGACTAGTGCTAATCGCTATCCTGAACTCATACTCTATGGTTTAGAAGAATCTAACGCCTCTTTCGATTGCACTGGAGGCGTTGAATTTGTAGTGTAGATTAAGAAGTGGCTGCGAACTGTTATGCGGGAAAGTGCAGACGGAGTGGTTCTATAACTGAGAGAATCCCCCCCAAGATGATGCCGACTATTAGTTTTAAGCTTAACGGCGGTTGTTTCGAACTCTCGTATCTTTAGATATCAAGAAGTAGGTTTGAGTGCAGATGGAGTGTAGATGAGATATAACTTAGAGAAGTTGGTGTGGCTACCACCAGAGTATCGTCCATCCTGTTCAGCCGTGCTAAGGAATACGATCGGCACCAGCATCGGAACTGGAAGGGTGTGGATATGCAAAGCTGAGCTTGGCGTATCCTAAGGCCTCCCCGTGTTTATCTCGAGACAACTTATTGTCACATTCTTTTCTGCTATCCCCATTCCATGTAGCTTATTGAGTTGCCACAGCGACACTTCGAGCATTTTCTACTTGTAGGTCAGATAATAGACCACAGTTTGAAGATTCGCCACTTAAGTCTTGCCAGAAGCAGACGAGCGCTTCATTCAGTCAAACTCTTCTTTTGTGAACGGAAGCCATTGAGTTACAAGATGATACTAGAACAAAAAATTCACGAGATGACGGGTATCACAATCCGAACCTATCTTGCGATTCAGAAATGGTGGGACAGGGCTGTGAAGGAACTCAGCCCGTTACACAGAGGACGATCTAGGCCAGCGAGATGCATATCATCGTAAGCGATCGTCGATCGCCTTGCTGATTGAACATCAGCTGATCAAAATCTGAGGCAGTCCGGGGAACCTTTCACATGTCATCTCAGTCTGCATATAATCATAGCCCGAATTCTCCACGGCTCATATGCCTTCGACCCTCATTAGATGACTCAAAATGCACTATGTCTCCAAACAAGAATGCGACGAAGGGTCGACAGGTCGGAATATGTTATCAGTTTTCCAAATCCGGCCGGTGTACTTACGGCGATTCTTGTAAATTTCGGCATGTATCATCGAATCAAGTGAACCGGAGTCAGAGTTACAAAAAGGTGTGCATTTCCTAGTCCTCATCACATTTCGAGTAATGATATGCCCAAAAGGAAACGACTCCAAAATCTCGCACGAGTTCTTCAGCCTTGGACCCGAACCCCGTGGGATCCTTCTTTGCCCAGTACCCGGACTTCAACTATCGCAAAGAGAGACCAATTGTGCAAGAATTCTATAGGATGTGCGACTTCTTCAATTGGGACAAAGACGATGATGAGAAAAAGGTGGCTCATGAGGACTTTAAAACCGCTATGGTTCTCACATTCAACTCTCTATATGGGACAGATGTTGACGACATTGACTCCTGGCACAAATTATGCGTTGCATTAAACATTAGCCCGTTGCCTCAAGGACTTAAGGAATGCCGGAGGGTATGTACTCTATCTCTCAGCGCTTACAGAAGCTAATAACTGCTCTGAGGGGGCAGGCCGTTCAGAAAGTCCATGTGAACCTTGTCGACTTAGTGGATACCGGAGGAGAACAAGTCGAAATTTTCGATAGTCTAAGCGAGTTACAGGATTATACTTTCGAGACTGGAAAATTCTTCCCAAAAGAATCTGCATATGCTGGAGGTGTATTGAAGGCCCTGCTCAGAGAGATACTCAACAAACGACGCAGGCGAACTGGTGGTACGCGTTCGTATGGGAATTATGCTGAACCCTTTTAAGAATGAATGCCTACATGGTGTTTTAGGAATACAGAGATATTTCGTGTTTGATAGCAATGAAAGGCTGAATTGTATTATTACCATTACAATCTCTGAAAAGTTCGGACCGGCGAGTACGTTCACCAGAAACACAATCCGATACTGCATATCTTAGGGCAGGTATTGGGTCGGTTGCAGCGGGCACTGGAAACAAGAGCGACTCCGAGTGAGCGAGTGAGCGATTGCTGTTAGCCGGTCTTCGAACGTGCTACGATACGCCTTTTGATCGCGGGGTAGTTGTGATGGTTAGGCGCTTGCATCACAATGCTGACGACCCTCCCACTCTCGTAACGTCTACCCGAGCCAACCACATGCTCGCAGCGCTGCTTGTTATTTTTGGCTGAAATTAGCGTGCGTCCAGACCTCAGGCGTGGCTGACAGGAAGATTGCTGGCACCATTTCATTGGTGTGGTGTTCGCAACGCAACCGGAACCACTGAATGGCCAACCCTCTCTATTGAGATCCTTACAAAGGGCAGAAAAAATAAGTTGGGTAGTCATGTGAAAATGTGAGCCCAGACATTAAAAATCCCAGCACTCAATGCCGACCTCGCACCGGCCGGTCTCAGGTCATTGCCACTGAAATCTTCCCCTCCATCTTCAACACATATGGCAGTCCCCCTCTCCTTGATCGTAAAGCCAACTTCACGTTCTCCTTCTCCTACATGTTTATGAAGGCGATCGCCCTCTCTCCTGCGTTGAGATCATGCCTGCCAGCGGCGATCACATAGAAGTCAGCATGTGAATAGCAGCTAGCCTACGAAAGAAGGCGCGCATTCATTGTGCGTACACAGTGTCGGGAGAGAGGGTTACAGTGCATCAGCGATAACCTCCTCAATTTCGTCTCTTTGATAGCTGCCCGCCCAACGTGCTCATAGCTGAAGGCGTCATACTCTTTGGGCGGTCGACGACCTCAGCAATCAAAGTAGGTTCGCTCAACGCCTCCCTGCAAAGAGAAAGAGACAGCCCTGTCCGTCAGCCGCGTAACCTCGAAACCCACTTCCGCGGCGTAGGGTATAACTGTAAGAGGTATTTTTTTGTCTTCATTGGCATATCGCCACCGATCTCTGTCAAGTCATCTAAATGTTGGGCGGCTTGAGCCAGCATTTGCATGTGTAAACTGTGCAATAGCAGTGCTGTAATCATTATGCGAGCTGTTGTAATGTTACTGGTCGAGTGTCGCAACAAAGCTCACTTAGTTCCTAGAATCGTTGAGCGTTGGCATCACTCTCGCTCCTTTGAATAAAACTGCCATGTCCATCTACGGTCGGTTTTGCTCTGGATCGTACGATGTTGCAGCCTCAACATCCATGCTCATACGTCTAAAAATTGATTTGATAACCGGTTGTCGGACCCTTCACTATCGTCTTTGTGGAGAGCAAGCAGTTCGTGTTCCAACTCTTTCCTAACCTAAGTCTTCCATATCCACGGTTTCCATGCTGCGTCGTCCTTATCCCGCGGCACTCTTGCTCATCTGTACATAGCGTAAAGAGCGAAGCGATGATTGATACTCCTGTCATGACATGCGACGGTTGGACCTACTGGTCCGACAAGACTCTCTACAAAGGCTGCTTGCTCCTTGTGAATGGCCGTTAAGCTTTCTTTCTCTAAGTATATCCGATTGCAGGATCGGTATAGAGATGGGCCAGTATTGATAGGAGACATTTGGCTGCGATGGTTGTTTTCGAGTGATTCTGCTTTTAGTCGTGATAGCGTGGGTACGTGGCTAGTGCTTCCTAGTTTCGGTCCAGGCGATCGCGAAGTCGCCGTCCGCCACGATGCGTATGTCTGCCTTCCTTCGGTCTTTCGCAAACGTCAACGGTCGGACATGCCTGGAGGCGGATCATTACACAGAGCGACTTTCTTCGAACCTTCTTTCTTTGGAGCGGCTTTTGGATACATTGCTTGCGTGCCATATCATCTGCTGTGGCTCTCAAGATACGCGTTGCGCTATTGTGGTCTGTGTCCGGCGCACTGGTATATACTGCAGCATCCTTTTGGCCCTGACACGGCTGAGTGGCCCACTTTGCTACAATGAATGCACCTTTCTAGCCATTCGCTGCCAGATGGACGTCTTTGTTAAGCTCGGCTATATAGTTCCTGCGCACATAGGGTTTCTGCGCACCGCGCCAAGGGGCGTCACCATCACAAAAGACGGCATATTTTTCAACAACGCTCATTTATTATGGATCCTCGTGAGCAAGCTATATCGCAGGCCCTCTCTGATCTCTCTACAGGCATCTATACTAGTAGAAGGGCTGCAGCTAGAGCGTACGGAGTTCCTGAATCGACGCTGCGCAATCGCCTAGGTGGTGCAACAAGCAGCGCGCTCAGCCATCAACACCAGCAGCGCCTGACCCCTCTACAAGAGGATTTCCTTGTTGAGTGGATCCTCGAAGAGGATGCTCGAGGCTATCCTCCTCCGCACGCTCGCGCGCGAAAAATGGCGAATCGAATCCTGCGTATGAACGGCGATACTCAGCCTGTTGGCAAGCTCTAGCTCTCACACTTCATCAAGCGACAGTTACGCGTCGCATCTATAGTCGGTAGAAAGCTAGAGGCTCAGAGAGCTGAGGCAGCTACTCCAGAATATATACGCGCGTTCCTTAAGCACTATGATCGGATCCGGCGTCACCTGAATATACAGACGGAAAATACATACAATATGGATAAGACAGGTGTCGTATTAGGAGTATATACGAATACTAGAGTACTCGCATCTAGTAAGAAGAAAAAGGCTTACGTCAAATCTCCAGAGAATTGCGAGTGGGCCTCAGTACTCGAATGTATATCTGCCGCTGGTAGGAAACTACGCTGCGCCGTCATCTTCAAGGGTCAGAGCCTATAGACGACCTGGTTCCCATCCTCTATCCCTAGCTGGCTCTATACAACCTCTGAGAATGGATGGACGTCGAATAAGATAGGCGTTGAGTGGCTACAGCGAATCTTTATCCCTAAGACTGCTATATCTGATGGCCAGTGGCGTCTTCTGATTCTAGATGGCTATAGCAGCCATATCGATATTAAGTTCCTCTGGCTCTGTAAACAACATAGAATCTACCTCCTATTTCTACCTACACACTCTTTACATGTTCTACAACCTCTAGATCTCGCTCCTTTCTCTATTATCAAGTCTAGCTACCGACGTCAGATCCAGGACCTCGCGTCGCTCGACGACGCAGTAGCTGTTAAGAAGGAACGCTTTATTACATACTACTATCATGCTAGAGAGGAAGGCCTTACGCCACGAGTAATTCGAGCTGGCTGGAAGGCTGCTAGCCTTAGTCCATTTAATATAGATCAGGTACTCAGCTCATCACAAGTTCCTTAGAGGCCTATAACGCCTATACGTCAGGAACAGCCGCAGGCGCCTATAGAGAGATTCCTTAGCACCCCCTAGAGCCCTCGCGATCTCTACCTTGCACAGCAGGATGTTCAGAAGCTCGAGGATCTAGGGCGTAGGACGAGGCTTCTACTACAGAAAGCAGGCAAGGCACTTACAACTGCAAATACTAGAGCTGTAGGCCTAGAAGCAGAGAAAAGACGCCTTGAACATCAACTGCAGACTACTCGCTCTAAGCGCCGTCGAAAGCGCGTTCAGGTAGACCCGAATTAACGCTTTGCAGAAGCTGAGAGTATAGTAGAGGCTATACGCGCAGCTAAGGCCTTACAGGCTCAGCAGAGGAGAACTACTATAGCGAACGCCTCAGAGACGGCTGCTATAGCTGCTGCAGCTCGAACTCTTGAATCTATATATACGCAGTGGCAATCATAATACAGGTTGTTGAGTTATGCCGTCTTTTTTAATGGTGACGCCCCTTGGCGCGGTGCGCAGAAACCCTATGTGCGCAGGAACTATATAGCCGAGCTTAGCGGGGTTTTTGGTTCGTACCGAAGCTGAGTTTTGGTTGGAAACTATGCGTTCGGCTGAGGTCGAGCCGAGTTCTATAAGGAGATATGAGATGTGAAGAATTGCATGTATTGAAGTTCTATGTATGAGTCTATGTCTAGAAGACATGTTTGACGCCCTTATATAGCGAGAACCTATCATGTGACATGGCTCTAGCTGCTTACAAGTTCAGACGAGAACACACGAAGACTTTTTGCCGAGGTCACCTGATAAGGCTATGTGACGCTGAGGTTACTGGGCTTCTCGGTCTCGCCAAGCCATGGAACAACCCCGCCTTCGCTCAGTTGGTACCACACTATCGTTTCTCACCTTCACGTCCCCACCACTACCAGTCACACTTCTATCAACCCCCATAAACCGCGATTTGCAATGTCGAGAACACCGCTCCTGCCCTCCTACGACTCCGCGACGCAGCATGCGCCCTACCAGAGGGAGGAAGTCTGGGCACATCTCAGAGCAGAGCTTCGAAGTCGAATAACCCTAGATGTGCTCTGTATGATAGTATTTCCGGGGACTGCTATCATAGCTACCGTGTGGGCGACTCGTAGCGGGACAGCCGCGCCTAAGGTAAGCTAAATAACCAGCTGGCACTGGCGCTTGGATCTAATATCCTTCTAGGCACCGCTTGACACAGTGCCCACACTCCCCTACTTCGCCTCTCTTTTCCTTATTCTCTCATTCAGCCTCTGGGTTGGGTATCTGATATTGGTCGCATATAGTGTAGCCCGTATCCCGCGTTTGCTACGCCAGATCGTGGTTGGGGTATCCATCGGGGGGAAGCTAGTGCTAGCGGGAATGCATGGGCTTATTTGGGTGGGGTATAGGCGGTTCTTTGCGGAGTGGCGACAGCCAAATTGGATAATTGTGTTTCTGGCAGTACAGGCTTGGTGGGATGTCTTGCTTTTTGTGGTTTATTGGTATTTGATAAGTTAGGGGTTCCCGGAGGTTAGATATTGTCGGCCCGTATTTGACTTCATTAAAGGGACGAGTCTATGTGATGCGGCCTTGAAATTGCTCCCAGAAGCAAAGTGTTCTAGGGTTACTAAGGTTACTAATTAGTACTAATGTTTCACTTGCTATTGCTCTCCTCTGCGTTAACTTCTGTCCAGTGATGGTAGTGGTTTGTAAGAGCGCAGCTTTATCGGAAAGAGAAACAACATCGGCAACGGGACTAATATTGACAACGGACCAAGTGAGATCTAGGATGTTGCGACACTGGATGAAGGTATCAAAGAAGATGTTGCCAGGTGTAGTTGACTCAACCCGACTGCCTAGGAGGCCGATAATGGAGGACGTAGAACCGAAGAGTAAAAAGTCGAGCTTCATGTTCATACTGGCGTGATGAAAATTCCAGGTTCAGTCAACTTTGTGACCCAAACCGTTAACCTATGGGTCCTTTATTGGTCTTGCGAGGTTCTCGTCAGCTTAGACGGTGGCCAGCAATGGACGCTCAGCGGGATCAGGAACGTCGCACTCGCGATCAACAGGGCCGGGGAGCAAAGATAAGGACAATAAGCGACAGATAATAATCGACGTGAGCCGGGCAGGCCAAGAAGCTGCGGATAAGGTAGCCAATACTGAGGTTGCCAAGAAGACCATTAAGCAAAGAATGAACATCGCCGTGAGACTTGCAGGAGCCACAGTCAAGAACTTTCGAGTGGGGCGAGCCAACAAAGCACAAGCATCATCAAGTTTTCAGTAGATAAAGATAAGGAGGCAGGATTCAGACAGACAACAGCTGAATGACTGGAGCCTTACGTCCCAGGAGCTAAACTGATAGGACCAAAGTGGTACCTAGTTAAAGTAGTCTAGATAGAAGTATCGCTGGCAATGGATACAGAGACAGGGAAGATTAGCAAGTCAGCAGTGGAACGGTTAGGAACTGAGAATGGAGTGGAAGTGTGCACAATGAGATGGCTAGGACAACCCAGGCCTAGAGGATAGCACGCGTCAGAAGTAATCAAGGTTGCGACTAAAGAGGAGGCAGAGAAGCTGCTATAGTCCGACAGCGTGACGTTCGGCGGAGGCAGAATCACAGCATTTTGATTCGAAGAGAGACGAACAGCAGTGTCATACTTTAAGCGTAGGCAATTTGGACACAGAGCAAGAGACTGTATAAGGCTGGAGACGTGCGACATGTGTGGACAAGAAGGCCACCTACGGTGCGAGACCACTAACCTACACTGCGTAAACGGCCAAGGTCCGCACAGGGCCTCACACAAGGAATTCCCTACGTATAGACGAGAGAAGGCTAGGGTTCTTTCGCGACGAAGATATGAATAAGGAACTACAAATCTTGCAGGCAAATATAAAGGGAGGTAGAGAAGCGCAGCATGCGCTCCACAACGAACCAGCACTAGCGAAGTTTCACTTCGTCCTAGACGGGAACCAGGGCGCTTCCTAGCTAATGAAGAGGTAATCTTACATGGCACAAACCTGAGGTGGACGAAGTTCGTATCAGCCACGTGGCGGCAAGGCTCATATCTGGTCAGGTCGTGCATTTAGGCGTCAAGAGATATAGCAGTGATACAGCTAGAGGCAGAGTCAGCAAATATTAGAGCAGTAGTCGCACACGTTGCATAGAAGAAGATTCTGATTATATCTGTCTACATCCCTAACCAATACTCCCGCATGACAAAGGATGAAAACCTAGAGGGGCCAAACACAAGACTAGGCATAATCTGGAGGCTAGTACAGGCAGAACGCCTGCGAGACCCGCACACCGAAGTAATCATCGCAGGCGACTTTAACAGGCACAGCCAGCTATGGGAATGGAGCCATATTAACAGCACGGCAAGTCAGGGGCAGAGCGAGCCAATTATCGAGCTTATAGCAGAGCTATCGCTCCAATCCCTACTACAGACAGGCGTAACCACATTCGTGAGCGATGCAGGGCGCTCATCGACAACAGACCTAATGCTGGTGACCCCTGGACTAACAAGCGACCTGGCCAAATGCGTATTGTGGAAACGGGAATACGGATCAGACCACAGGGCAATACAGATAATCTTCTGTATCGATATGGACAGACAGGAAAGCAAGGAGAGGTTGATCTTTAAAGATGCGCCTTGGGACAAGATCAGAGAAGCTGTCCAGCAAGGATAAAAAGCAGGCTTCCCCGACAGAGGATGTAGAGACGATGACGAGCAGGCTGACAGCGTGGTTGAACCAAGCACTTGAGAAGCACTGTCGTAGAGCGAAGCCGTCACTGTACATGAAGAGTTGGTGGAATGAAGACCTGGCCATGCTCAGGAAGTCATATACATACTGGGGAAACCGAGCATGCGCGCTAAGACGACAGGGCAGAGAGGATGCAGAAGCGCGCAGCACAGCGACTAGAGCAAAGAGACTCTTCCATAGAACTATCAGAAGGCACAGGAAACAGCACTGAGAAGAGTTCCTGGAGGACAGCGACAACATATGGAAGGCAGCAAAGTACCTAGACTTAAGAGGCAGCAGCTCATTCGCTAGAGTGCCTCCTATCAAGCGGACAGGTACAGATGAGCTCACTACAGAGAATAAAGAGATAGGAACCGCTGGGAAGAGGCTGAGGAGCTAGGTGTACAAGTGATGGAAACGTCCAAGAAAGTGCCTGGGGACGAACATCTTAACACACTAGCTAGCATGGTTACTCTAGCCTTTACGCACAGTAGTTAAGGCTTATGGAGGGAGGCTGAAACGCTAGAAGTGCAAGTGATGGAGATGAGAAAGAGGGTGCTCGGAGACGAGCATCCCGACACTCTAGAAAGCATGGTCAATCTAGCATATACGTGGAAAGCCGAAACACGAAACGAAGATGCTATCTCGTTGATGGCAAAGTGCGTCGAGCTGCAGAAACGGGTTCCAGGTCCTCACCATCCCAAGACAGAGGATTCACTGGAAACTTTAAATCAGTGGCGGATGGAGAAGTAGAAGTTCCATCCTAATGCTGCTTTCATGCAAACGTGAAGCTATGATATACGCTGAATGGGTTAGCTGTGTAAGCATGGTTATCGCTGATACTTTACGATAACGTAGGGGTACCGTTCAAAGCTCCGAGCCCCATTCCGCCACGTCTCAAGCACGCAGCATTGCTCTTCTCTTTTTTATCAAGGAAACAATATCGTGATGTCGAGGAGGCGCTCGATTTGCAGATTTGTGAAAGGAGCGGTGAGCTGAGTTGTTGCTACAAGCATCTGTTGAGTTGGTTGAAGCTAAGACCTATTCAGCAGGACTACCATTTTAGGGCCCACCCGAGCCTGGTATGATCCACCAAGGGTCCCAAGAATGGGATCTTAAGGTCGCTAAATATGACTCATCAACGTGCAGTGCATCTAAAAACAGTTGAGCTATTATGTACAGGATACCAACCCGCGAAGCGGGTTGGCAAAGAAGCCTGGAGGAACGAAGTCAAAAATTAGGGAAAATGCAAATGATAAATAGTCAGAGCTAGCCAGGACAGAATTGATAGGTCGGAATTCGATAAGAGTGAGTGCTAGCTAGGGTAGGATTAAAGTTGGCTAGGATAGGGTTAAGGTTTTGTCAAACATAGGGAAACGTTGTGTTATAAACCAGCACAGTCGCCGTTCTAGCATAATCCGATTCATAGCAACTGTCTGCAATCTCAAACCTTCAAATAATGGAATATTTGACCACAAATGATTTTGACTCCGGCCTTGCCTCCACGGAAATCCAAGCGTTCCGAGAGACTCTCCGCGCGATTGACAATGAAAGCGACAAATTCCAAGCATGCTTAGATATGCGCGACAAGCTCCTCAAGCAGCAAACAGAGATGGATTGGATTTTAGCGCGTATAGAGGAAGTTATACTTAGGGAATGCGCTTAATACAAGGTGGAGAAGGGTCATAGGTCGAAGGTTGGCCAATCAAATGCGAAAAAGTGGGAGTGCTTTGCGGGTATAGCCGACTCTGGTGCCGATTTAGAGAAGGGGTGCCTTGTTTCTCTCATCAAAGTGAGCGGATATTGGGGTTTTGAGAAGGTTCGGCACTACGGATGGGCTTCCATAGGTTTAAAATTCTATAAAACACTCAGTACTACTACGTCTCACAATCCTAACTAGGAGATGGTTTCCATCAAATTAAACCAGCTAATATTGAGAAGGATTGCCAATGGACGTTCCCCACGGATAACGTTAGTCGACGTAAAACACCTCAAAGCATGGACTGGGCAAGATGCATTCACGAAGACGGGCGGTAGGGCATTCACGCTTCCGTACAGACGCGTCTCCGACACGGAATTACCGGCTAGCTATGTTTTCGATCGATACGGACTGATAATGCCGAGAGAAGCCGCTAGGCAACCTTAGTCGTCCGTGTGGGTGGGCGAGATATGCCCAATGAACTAACTAGAGTTGTTCCGAAGTTCTGCGGGAGACGATGTGATGCCCATTGTAGCCACAGTCGCGCCCGGAGACGCTCTGGTTGTAGACAGTCCCATCTCGCCCTCTCTACTCGTATCACCTGATGACTGGATGTTCAATGGGAGCACCTTTTCTACGCCGGTTTTCCCTCTGGGAATGACACTACCATCATCCCAAATCCCAGCCGATCCTTTCGAGCCGCACGACTCTACAGCTCTGCAGTTATCTTCGCCTACTGTCTCTCCAGGAACGACTGTCCTGTCTGAATCCGACACAGTTAGAGTCCCGGGACAAGCATCTAGCGGCCTTCGCTCCAAGTATGGCCAGCCGTACGCGGCGCCTGTCTCGCAGATAAAAGGAAGGGGAGGAAGAAGAGGAGGGAGAGGAAAGGTTCGGCAAAGCATGCAAAGGGAATCTCCTTCTCAATCACAGAAAAGGAGGCATGACTCAAACCTGGAAGACGATTGCATCTGTACCTGCTCCGATGCAGCGTCTCTTACGCTGCTCTCTGCCCTAGAGCGTATGCAACAGACCCACACTGCAGAGGACATTGAAATAGCGGTCCAATACGGAGCGCAGCAAGACGCGTTCTGCTCGAAGCACCGCAGAATGTATGCTGCGTGGGCGACAACGGGCATAGTACACTCACAGCAGTTCAAAGACGGCGTATACTTCTCCACATTCAAGCGTCCGACATCATATCTCGAAGATACTCCATCTCCGACCATGAAGCGGGGTCGACTATCATCCCCTGTAGTACTCTCCTAGCCTAGCCTTCGACGAGTCACCTCGTCCAGACGACTTGGGGGTCGTCTTTGTCCCTATTCTTGAGGACAAGGACGATGCGCGTCCGGTGCACGATATCGCGGATGACGTTTTCTTCTGGGAACAGGTGCTGACTCAGGTGGAGCAGCGGAAGAATATGAGGAAGAGGCCTCCAGGAACGTGGGAGACCTGAATGGTCAGGTCACCCTGTCGAGCCGAGCCAGCCCGCCACTTACCATGGGGGGCGAAAACGAAAAAGAAGCCTACTTCTTGACTGGTGAAGAAGCAGAAAGACGACTTGAATCCCGCATCGCCCTGCACAGGCCAATCATCACCCAGGACCAGCAGCAATTCAAGTGGGATCGGCGCGAGAGCCGACCCATCGAGCAGCTCTTCCGTCAAATGAGGAACCCCGGTAATAAGAGTCACGGTGCAGAGGCTATCGCTGAGCCTACAAGAGTCTTGCT
>Ga0247757_10001023_pt1 | contig 20454 bp, 19 predicted proteins | sample UWRJL126311R4_FD_180929 | JGI IMG/M metagenome (GOLD analysis project Ga0247757, IMG submission 180929) | Plant litter microbial communities from Arlington Agricultural Research Station in Wisconsin, United States - UWRJ-L126-311R-4 | ecosystem: Environmental > Terrestrial > Plant litter >...
AGAAATTTGAAAAACGAATAAAAAAATTCTTGAATCGCAATAGACTCAAATAAGCCCACCAGGCTGAAATGGATTGACTCTCGCTCTTATTGCCACTTAGGCTGGGATGCGCCACCCTTTTGAACGTTGTAATGCAAATATGCTGCTTGATCTCTCGGCTGCTTTAAGCCTCATGCACCCGACCCTTCTTGAAAAAATACGGCTAACAACTGGTTGTGATTGTTTTACACAAACTCCAGGGGCGGGGGCTGAGACAACGACTGAGAACAGGTGTTCAGCTATGAACACGGTTCACCTCGATTTGCCTTGCTCTTCCGCGGAGCTCACTGACGGATGACACCGAATCTTGAGTATCGTTGTATTTTTGTGGCTTTTTGATCGCCTGATATTACCATAAGCATATGCATCCCCGAATTTGCCTTCCTCTTTGTTCGCCCTCCATAACTTAACTTAGTAAAGAATTGCGAATACACGGCAGCCATCATTACTTACCATAAGTGTTCCGAGCTCCGAATAAGGCACAAAACAAATGGGGTGTGCTGCAAAAGATAGCTATAGGCGAGGTAGATGCAAGTAAGACGCTGCGGACAATCCATTTGAATGGCCTCAGCTCACCGGATTTCTGACCGCCACATCCTCGTTTATCGAAGGCCGAGTCGGGTCTCATATTACGCAGTGAGGCACATGTCCTTCGAGTCAATTTATCGGGGCTGTGTTCTCAGCCAATCAAGGCAACATGAAGCAACATGGGGGCAACATCTAGTCGCCGAAACTATTAGAATGCCCGCCACCAACTTTGATAATACCCCGCCTTCCGGAGTCCTTCGCCTTTTGAATGACATACATCTCGTCCGCTTTGATCAAGTTCCACTTATACTGATCGAATATTCTTCCCACTCTGAGTATCTCTTATTGGCTAGAAGCCTTTCTTTACTATTTAACGCACCATAGCTCCAGAGCGACCACTATGACCAGAATAGACACTGTGGACGACCTCAAGTATACGAAAAGGGTTCATGCCAAATGTGTGCCTAATCCTAGATGGCTATGCAATGAAGTCTACGAACAGCTCAGTGGCACTGGTGGCAAGTTTCGAATCGAGGTAGGTTTGGATTATGGATAGATGTATAGACATAGAGACATAGACACTAATTCTTGTCTTCTCTTCTTAGATGCGACATAACGTCTATAACATTCTGTCAACTGAACAGATTGACCTTGTAAGTGACGAAATCCCGGAATTCATTCCCTCAATTGCTGACAATATTCAGGACAAGATCAGACGTCCATCAATCTTCTTTTAACCACATCCACGCCGAATGCTCTCTGCTTCTCCTTGAAACGTCGCTATACATAAGTGAACCGAGTAACTCAGTATCCTGTTGATTAAACAAGAAACTTGCTCTGCTTTAGGCTCTTTACTTTAACGTGAATCATGGTCTAAATCTATATACCCTATACACCTGCAGTGCTATTGTTTTTGTTTTTGAGTTTATAAAATATAGTCATGTATCTACAATACTAAATATCTTGGGTTCAACTTAGAGAGTACGTTGCTCGCTTTTGTAATCAATGACAAACAAGCCCCTCTAGTGTTTGCGTTTGCCTTAACTGCAACATGAACTAATGATATTGCACCCAATATCAAAGATGAGTCACTTATCATCCCACTGGTTATTAGGTGTTGGCAGATCTTACCATTGTCATGTTCCATGCTAGCATGCGGATGGGCGATAGCAGACCGCACTCTTGAAAATTAGCAGACAGTGGGTGCTCTCAACGTTTCGCTAAGGAACTTAACGAGCTCCTTGTTTCGAGCAAGTATTGCATTAAACGTACATCAACCAACTCATAGCAATCAGAGCGATGCGCTACGAGGCTGAAAGTCAGACCTTGCAAAGCACATGAGGCCTCATGACCATGTCATCCAAGTATTTATTGATGATAGGTTTAGATCCTGGCTTCATCCAGCTATACAACCGTATTCTATACCGCTTTTCAGCCTTGCCTTGCAGCCTAAGGCTCCGCAACAAGAGGTCCCTCAGCCCAAGCCTCGTTGCCTTGTAGGCTATCGCATCTAACATTAATCCTATCAATTAGTATAAACCTGACTGAGGAATGCGGCTTTATAGAATGGAAGACATTGAGCTGACTGCATACTACCGCCCATATTTATTGCCTTGTTTCCCACAGTATTGTAGCCTGATTGCATCGAAGTGTACCAACAGCCCATCGTGTTTTCTTTAATGCTGTTTATCTTCCACACCACGTGCGCATGCTTTAAAAGACATCTAGCTAATTTGGACAACTTAACAACGTCGAGTTCAATATGCCTTCGCCTCAGCTTTTTGTGAACGGTGATCAGTACCAGATAACGCCCATGGGAAATGTAGTAAAAAAGGATGATGAACAAGAAAAGATACCAGAGATACAGATAAGCGATTTAGATAACATCAAGAGGAGCAGAGATTTCAAAAACCTAAGGGCACTTTTAGGAAAATCGTTCATCCGCCACAAGGATAAGCACATCGATTTCTTTTGGCCAGATCAACTTCTGGGGAAAATTATGACCAAAGAACGTGTCATTGAAGAGCTTCAAAGTATGAAAAGGGGGAGATATAGCGATATATTCGCAGAACGAACGATTGATGAGTACGCCGATTTACTCACTCCTAGCCGAGCTCTTCGTGCCAAGCAAATGAAACCAAAGCAATACTTCAAGATATTTGTCATTTTGCTACGCTGCCAAAGGAAAGGCGATATTATACATTTCATCGATGCCGGTACCTGCGACGCCGATTTACCACTTACATCCAAAGAAATCGACGGGAAAACAAGACTCATGCGGGGATCGCATCGCCTGGAATCTGCCGTAAACTTCCGGAAGTGCAAATGGAGATCAGTAGAGATCGAGGCATTTTGTAGTACACAATGGAAGGTTTTGGTACCAAGTTTACGCCCTCCGTTCAATCCGTTGGATAAAAGTGAGCATGTTCTTTTCGATTCTCGAGCAATCTTACCTTTCACAAAAGAAGATATTTCCAAACAGGGAGAAGGCGGATATGGATCCGTGTCCTGCATGCAAATCCATCCAAGCTGCCACGAATTTCATCATCTACCACAGGTTAAGGTCTGCAAAGGATTGTTTGCGGTTAAAACCATGATTCACAACGAACATGAGAACTTTCTCAAAGAACAAAAGATGTCCAAACTCTTCGGGGGAAATCATAAGCATATAATTACACTCCTGATGTCTTACGAGCATGAAAAGCGCCATTTTCTCTTGTATCCCTGGGCAGATGGCGATCTTATCTGGTTCTGGAAAACACACAGTGCTCCATACAATTCAACTACGAACTACATGAGCCAAACCGATATAAAATGGGTTTCTGAACAAATTGTGGGTCTTGTTTCGGGCTTAGATGCCATTCACAACCCTAAGAACTTAAGTCCAGAGGAACAAAAGAGATGGGGAAGACATGGTGATCTGAAAGCCGACAACATACTTGTATTTCATGCAAGCCAATTAAGTGACAGTGTACTGGTTATCAATGACTTAGGACTCACAGCCATACATGGTATCAAATCTCGTTCAAACGTTCCTCACGAGAACGTTCCACTATGTCCTAATTATCGACCTCCCGAATGTGATCAGGAAGGCGGTAAAATCTCCAGAAGCTTTGATATATGGACTCTTGGTTGCTTGCTATTAGATATGGCCTGTTGGACATTGGGCGGATTCGCCATGGTGGAGCGCTTCAACAAAGACCGGGAGGAGGTAGTTTATCTTGGGAATCGCGAGAATATTTTCTTTGACGTAAAGAAAACTGTCGGTGGAAAAAGTGTAATTCTCATAAAGGAGACTGTAGCAAAGGTAATCCATACTCTTCCTTAATGGATTGTTCAGCAAAACTGACATGAAGTAGTGCATTCACTCGCTGCATGGACATCCAGGGTGCACAAACTATCTGCATGAACTTCTGGACATAATCTCGCAAGAAATGCTTGTTGTCCTGTCTAAGAGATGCGAAAGAATACGCTCTGAGAAGTTGCTAGAGCGTGTGCAGGGCATGCACGCTAAAATTGGCAACTTTGATTACGGGCAGCGACCTAATCCCCAAGCCCGAGAATATCAAGCGCCGGTTGCTGTTGAAGCTGTGCTTGATCACAAGGCTCGTAAGAACTTCAATAGATTCAGAGACATGTTGACGGTACACAACGGTGAGTTGTTGCCTCCAAAAACAGTTAGAGAAATGGGAAATGTGCGGTAAAGCAGTTCAGTTTCACAACAACTTGTTTTCACAGATGAGATTTGTTTCATAATTGTAGCAGTAAAACCGACTAGATTGAGTAAAACTTTACTCTCTATCCTCATTTCTTTAAGTGTACCAAGTGCAGAAATATGGCATTCAAGCATTAGAGGGCTTTATTCAAAGCCCTGTTGCGTCATCGCACATGTTATGATCACACCTCCTGATAACGTTCCATTTGAACCCACCTCTTTAGCTCTTCCATCTCGTCCTATCGCAAATTAGTAAATCTATCAGGTTATGCCCTTACTGGGAAGGGCTGAGGGTCCCTTTACTGATCTCAATAACCGAGGCATTGTACATTGAAATTTGCCTCGCACCCACTGCGCCTATCAGCACTCATGTGAACTCAGATAACGAACCTGGGGTCATACCTTGACTGACGCTTGACCGTATCCAAACGTTTCGAGGAAAAAGTCACTCAAAGCGGTGTAATCTATGTATCTCGCTTTTATGAAAACTGTCTTCGTCATTATGAGAGATAGACTGAAAAAGAGTCGGGAAATTTCGAATTTGGCAGTGCCTAAAAATTGCGCTTCAGGTTGTTTGCTATAAAGCGGTGTGCACAAAGTGGGGATGGCTATTTGCTTCGCTGACGTGCGGGTTCGCCTGCAAGAGTGCCTCGCCAACAAGCAACCAGTTTTATGCAGTGTCATGTGGCACGAATCGGGCTTGTGGGACAATCAAGTCCATGGAGAAGCGTTTAAAAGCAGCCTATGCCTTAGAATCAAGACAGTAAGTTTCGTGGCAGACACTCTAGGGTTTTAAGTATGAGCAAGGCTACTCATACATGCATGGAGTACCAGGGCAGATTCGTTCCAGCGTGGCAATTTGAGCACTTAAAAAAGTCGGGTACACCGGATGCAGCCCTGACCAGATCTTCTCATCGGGGCTAACGAATGCAGTAGAGGGGTTTCTCAAACAAGAAATTAGGATATTGGATATTCGTATTTTTCGTAGTAAGGTAACTTAGAACGAGGGATTAGTATATTTTAATAAGACTAGCCTTTAATAGTATAAGACTATTAAATATATTAAATTACAATTATTTTACAATATATATCTACTAGAACTAATATCTTATTAAATTAATATTTATTTTAATATTTCTATTATTCTTATAAAAAATTTATTTATTTTATATTTATAATTAAAATATTTTATTAATATTAGTAAAAATAATTATTATATATTAATTCTATATTAATTTATTTTTTCTATATTTTTTTTATTATATATATAAGATTTAAATTTTTTTAAGCCTTTAGCTTATATAAATATATGTTTATATTTTTAGCATCTATTAATAATCGCCCTATATATTATTTTGTTAGTATGACGATATTTCTTGAGAAACCACTCTAGTGCAAATTGCTTCTGCTGCAGTTCCAATCAAACCGCCCCACTAACTAGATCTTCTGACCGGCGAACGAGCAAAAACGCCAACATCCCTTCTATGCTTCACAGCACAACTATCTGCTTCGTTGTTCTACTCTGTTACTCTTGCTTACCTATTTCCACATTCGCGTTTATATCGACTTCGCATCTTCGGCTTTAGGTATGAACTGGGCACGTGATAAACCCGGACTCAGTGATGAAGATATGAGGCAGGTCTTCAAATACTGGCAAGCTGAAAGCACAGTGATACAAATACGTGAGAAAAATAACGTAAGCGAGTGATGCCGATGAGTTGTCTGAACACTTTTGACGAATCAGTGGGTAGCTCAAATAGACTCGCTGGAGAACGAAAAGCAATGGAGATCATGGGTAGAGGATGTGAGTACTGTTCTAGTCCAGCTTGATTTTCATTTTGGGATTGTAGGGGTTGAAACTCATTATTTTCAGGACTTTTTACTACCACGTGGCGACTCCGGGCTTGTACTACTGTAAGATTTCGAAGAATAACCCGAAAAGAAAAATCACTGAACGAAACCTAGGATCGCCAAACGAACTGGGGAGCAGTCCTTGAAAGGCATCAGAAACGCATCATGCAGAGAATGGCTTAACAAGTTGGAAGACCAAAAATACCTGCAACCAAAGTTTGGGCGAATGGATACCACGTTTGCCGCTCTTGCGCAAGGCAGGAAAATTGACGAGTCCAGTTTAGTAAACCAGCCTCCAGTTGTAATGCGAGGAGTGAGAACCTTGCCATTTTCTAAAGACGTCTTCGAAATGGTTGCACAAATTTTCAATATACATGGCTCTATTGCTCGCGTCATCAGCCGCACCGATGTTCCAGTCTTCAATTGTGAACACGTAACCATTCTAGGCGATGTAGCGTACAGTAAGCTTCCACTTCCTTGAACCAAACTGTATCCTATTTATCGTAACTAACATCAAGACTATTGTAGTTTATAACTGTCGGACTTCAAATGCTTGGGATATGGACCTCGCGTTGACAGTTACGCATTTTCCTGCAAGTCGCTCAACTTTCGCAATACTATTCGGTTGTTCTTTCGATATAGAACAAGAAGTAATCATGCGACTTTCACAACTCAAAGAGGAAGTTGTGCATCCTCTTGTCCTTCCCGGATTATTTGCAGAATTTGAGAGGACACGTCATGTCCAGCTAGTTGAAGACATGGGCAACGATGTAGAAGCAAGAATTTTTGAGCTGGAATTCGTTTCACCAGATACAGATGGGCCCCAAGGACTAAAAGCACAGCAAAAAGGTATTGATAAACGGACATCATATTTAAACTTTGCCTATCTCAGAAACGGTCTCATTAGCTGGAATAGGCAGTTAGCACGCATGGCTCGTAACGCCCAGCAACTCATCGAGGGAGAGTTGCATCATTGCATACCGAGGAGTGAGCTCTCAAGAAGAAATCTTGATGAGAGTTTAAGCGAGAGTGATTTTTCAGACTCACCGACGATCAATATGAACACAGATGTGATGCATACCGTCGGCTACAAGATCAAATCACGTATTATGGCGATACGAGATGAATATGATGACAAGATCCGCGACTGTACGATGCGAATTGAAGGCATGGCCATGGCCACGCAGTGGGTAAGTTGATTTCGTATCTGTCTTCCACAGCATCCTTCCATGATCTGACTCCTGTATTTAGGCACAAGGGGAAACCAACGTCGAAATTGCACTGGCAACCAACCGAGACTCAAGACACATGCGCTCAATAGCGCTCGTTACGATGATCTTTTTACCTGGTACATTCTTTGCGGTAAATACCCCTAAACAACTTCGCTATAAGCACTTGAGCTGACCTAAAAAACGCAGAGTATGTTCTCTATGACCTTTTTTAATTGGTCCAGTGGCAAAGGCTCGCCCGTAGAAACTACAATATGGATATACGTTTTGATTACTGTATGTTTCACAGCGCTGACGATCGGCCTGTGGTGGTACATTGTAATATTCCGGCCTTCGCGCATGAAAAAACTAGATGAGGAAGAAATGGAAGAAATTTCCGAAAAGTCCAAAAATGAGGACGAACACCGTAGTTGGCTGGTAAGATGGTGGGGGAAGTGACAGGAAAAGAGCAAGATTGGAGCTTTCCTCAAAGCCAAAGTTCTTTCCTATCATTAAAGGATGTCCTCCACAATCGTTACTTTCTACTGTATGCTTGATAAAGCGTCCCAAACAACATTAATATTTTCTTTGGCATAACGACCTCTTATAGCTTATTCAGGCACACAATATCGGTAGGTTATGTACAACGGCGAGTTATCGTACAGCAGGGGAAACACTACTGTCTTTGAGATCGTTCCAGCGTACTTGGGAAGAAAGTCTCGTTTGTAAATTTATTAAATCAATATACAACAGAGTGGTATCAGTCCTAATAATTAACTATAATCTGGGGAAAAAATGAAAAAAAATCTGCTACCCTTGGAGGCCTAAATTCTTTCAAGCTTGAGAAAAGCAGCTAGCTCCCATCGAGAAGGTTACAGTTTCAGTTCAGCAAATGCTTCAAACTAGCATCCGAACGCGGAAACGCCAGTCGTTGCCATACACTTCCTTACCCCTGCAGGTAGATATCTGTTCTATCCCGTATCTCTATGCAAAACCTTTACAAACCGAATAGAATAGCCATCTGTGAAGCCCCCAGATACACAACACTGTAATGTACAGTGTATACTTGGGGAAAGTGCGGTATTTCTAAAGCTACCTGTTTTAATGATTCCTCAACACTACCGAATCATCGAAACCTATAACTACTCCATAGATGAAAAAAATCGCATCCAGCTTTTCCACGCAATTTCATCCTCCGACCTTTCGTCCCTCAGCATCATCCCGCGTCCTTCGCATCCCACTGCACCTCGGACCCCCGTCAAACAAGTATCGAGACAGAAAAGTGGTGCCACCCCCAAGGAAGGAAAAGCGGGTTTCCGAAAAAAAAAAGCGCCATCGAATTATGCGTGGCGCGCTTTGAAAGGTGCTGGGCGCTGGGCATCCATGTAAGACGGGCCTAGAAACATTTCGCATCCCCCAAAGCATCCGATCCTTCGACTTCTCACCCCACCTCCTTCCTCTCCATCGTCGTGCTATGTTGTACAGAAAGCCGTGAACGACGCACCGGAGTGCGATAACAAGAGAATGCGATGGAGCGACAAATCGACCATGCCCAGGCATAGCGGCTGTCAGCAACCCAACATTCCGGTCAACGCGCCGGCCCGACCCACGCTGCAGCTAGCGAGTCACGCATCACATTATGGCAACAAGCAGAGATTCAACGTAAACTGCATAATCCGCCTTTTCCAATTGACGTGCAAACTGGAGGCACGGTCCCACGAAGAGGCTCTGAGGCCCAAGTACAAGGTATATACACCGAAGAGAGAAAGCGCCCGCAGACTGACCGCAGATCAGAACCCCTGGCGAGCGAGTACATGAAATGGCACGAAGTGGACGACCGTCGTTTTTCACGCGAAGTAAATGTCACCTTGACCGGCAGCTGGACAAACACATGCCATGAAGCTCAGCGAAGAGGCGACATCATCGAACAACTAAATGCAAATATGAAAGAAAGAAAGGACAGCTTGTTTAGTCGGACCAGCTATAGCCCTGGTAGGAGCCGATGGGAGCGCCGACGTTGGCAGCATACTCGCCCTCATAGTTGCCTGGAGGGGAGTAGTTGCAGACGGTGTACAGGTTCAGCTCAGAGGACTGGCCGTTGATGGTCATCTTGGAGCCACAGTCGATGGTGACACAACCAACGTGGGTGGTTCCCTTCCAGAGGATCTGGGACAGGTGACCCCACTCGTGAAAGGTGGACATGTCGGGGGTTGCACCCCAGGCTCCATAGATGTCGGCCTCGCCCTTGTACCAGGACTCGGTGACACCAGCTGTCACGTTGAAGGCGCTTCCGGACACGGTGAAAAGGTTCTGACCTTGGCCGTCAACAGTGTGGTGGGTGAAGTCGCAGAAGGCGGCGGCATTGCTGGCTGCACTCTCGCAGTCGGTGCTCCACTCGAGGTTTTTGGCCCCGTGGTTAGCGCGGGCGCGGTTGTGATGCCAAAGCAGAGCATTCTTGTAGTCCTGACCGGAGGACAAGTAGGCTTGGTCGTCACCCGACTTATGAGTGACGCCATACTGAGGAGCTGTCGACGGGGCCGGAGCTGGAGTCGAAGAAGTGCTCGGCTTAGGAGGCGGCGCATATTGAGAAGAGCTTGGGGCTGGGACCGGGGCTGGAGTCGAGGAAGAGCTAGGTACAGGGACAGGCGAAGAAGAGCTGGGGATAGGAGCAGCTGAATAGGCTGGTGGAGTCGAGGTCGGCTTAGGCGCAGGTGTGGTAGGCTTGGGCGCGACGCTCTTGGTGCAGGAGCTGGAAGGGACCGGCTTGGCGGAGCTGTGACCATGGCCGTAGCTACCATGATGGTAACCAGCACTCTCGGCCTGGGCGTCTGGCGTCGGGATTGGTTCACCAGCAGTGACATACTTGGTAACGGTCACGACCTCCAGGTCAATCTCGGTAACCATAACGCGCTTGTCGAGGGGCTTGGCCATGGCACCCATGGCCAAGGCAGATGCGAGGAGAATGGATGAGCGCATCTTGAATTGCTAGAGCTCGCAGGGCTTTGACGTAGCAAGAGAAGGGATCTTGGATCGGTTGACCAAGGCTGCCAGGATCAGAGGTGGCTAATAAGGGAAACAAGACACGCGCGTGGCTTAAGTAGAAACACCCCTCGCCACGGGGTCGCGTGTCTCGAGGGAGGAGAGCATACCGACGATGTGGAAGTGTTTGAGAGTCACGATCGAGTGCGACTGGTGCGCACGGGGGGATAAAGGAATGACAGAAGTTGGGAAAAGAAAGTAAGGAGTGTGGTCCCGGGTAGACAAAGCTACACACAGAGGAGGGTAGGTCAACAAAGAGAGGGTGGGTGATCGCAAGGTGGGAGCAGCGAAGACGGGCAGGGAGGGGAGTTTATGGGGCTAAGATTAGACTTGGGCAAGAGCGGAGGTGAAACAACATGGAGTGCGTTTTGGTGACGCTCGGGCGCCCACAATCTCGCGGGAGCAGCATCATCTCGTTTTCTGGACGCTGCACCGGCTGCGGGCCGAAAGACAATCTTATTGTCGGGACGTCAGAGGCGCGGGCGAGGGCGTTGCGGAGCGGAGAGACGAAGGGCGTGGTGCATGTTTACATTCTGCAAGGCATCAACAACACGCACATATACCTAGAGATGCACTGAGATGCACTGAGATACACCGAGACCTGCTGAGACTGCACCCGGTGCGTGAAATGCTCGCAGGGCACAGCACTGGCTCACAGCGGCGTCCATCAGCTCATCACCGCTGGAGGATCAGTTAGATGAAGGGGAATGCTAAGATTTGGCCTGAGGCTACGCGCGGCCGTCTGATTGGTGCATCGTGTTTGGCGGGGGAAGATTCGCTGCCGGGTTGCTGCGCTCTGGGCAGGCGCTGACCAGCTTGGCAGGCACTACCAGCGGCCGTCACAGCCTTGGCCCTTGAGCCTCACCGGCCGGCGGTCCCCCGCACCAGCGCCCTCATCCAGCGACGATGCTTCTACAGTGGCCTCGTGAGGCTGCCGGCCGACTCAGACCTGTCCCTCTGCACGACACAGCCGCTGCTCGCCGTCATCGAGCCTGCTCTGGCCAGAAAGCCGCGGCTGAACCTCAAACCGCATTTACCGGCAGGACCGTTGTGGCGCCAGCAGTGACGCAGCTCACGACGAATGGATGCCTTTACCTCATCGCAGCGACAAACGGCCGCAGAGTACGAAAACCAGTCCAGGCCTCATTTACGCTCCCCTGCCGTGCTCGCCCAGGGGGTCCTCTCACGAGTCGCGATTCCTCCGAGCCGCTTCCCGCTCCTTACCCTGCACAGTCTAGTCTGACCATCCCGAGCCGCATTCCAAAATTATAGTACACGGCAGCTTCGGGGAACACTGCATGATGCTGTTGGATTCTGTCCACCGCGCCGCTTGGTCGAGTTATTGCGCTCATTTGCAACAAGATGGCGCGACCATGTCTGGCCTGAAAAGCGCCGACTTGGCCCTGTGACGTGCCCTCCTGCTCAGTTATCAAGACGTCGTACAAAGGGGCCCTAAGGACCTGGGGACTTGAAACACTCTGCATCAGAGAGGAAAGACAGGCACGCGCCGTCCACGTCTCCCCAACGCCTCCAGCCCCTGACAAAACGCCCTGTCTCGCCCTTTGGAGCAGGTCGCACAAGGCGCTGGATGCAAGGCCATACAAATCGAGACAATGGTTCCCATGACAAAGAGACCACAACGCTTGTTTCTCCTCTCCATTCAGGCAAGATTTGCCGGTGAAGTTGTTGGGGTGTCGACATGTACCGAGGGATTAGGTGAAAGAATCTTGACTACATCTTTACTTTTCCAAAAAGGGAGTCTTGATGGTCGAAACACAAACACCAATACTGACCGAGTGATCCCATAGCAGAGGTTTTGATGCTTTGAAGGATTCAGCTGAGAGCACCATAATGCTGACGAAACAAAGGCTAGTATTGACTAGACCACAATGGCACAGACCTTGGAAACGATTCCATAGGCGTCGGTGAAGACGCACCTGAGACCTCCTTTCACCACACAGACAAGCCTAGTTCTTTACAAGGGTATGTTCGCGCTTCAGGTCCATGCTTCTGGCGCTTGTGGCGAGTCAAGTTACCTTTTCGGTATTCTCCACTACACGAATTATGACAAAGTTTATATAAGATACGATCAGTTGAGGCGGTCGATAGAGCTTACACTATAGTTGGCCTCGAGTCCATACCATGTCAGCATCAAGTGACTATAATTTTCGGACATGCTAGGGGTCTTAACAATGCATTCAACAGCATTACAGGCTCTACAGGTACTTAAAAAGGCCTGACGTTATTAAAATGCACATTACGAGAATTTAAAACCTCTAGGAACCGACGGACTCACTGATATTGATTCTGTAGGTATGCTCTCCGTAGCATTCTATGGGTTGTGCCTTCAGTGTACCCAGAACGTGCCCCATCCAGCCTTCGTACCTAGCATTGCACACAGTGACATAGGGACCGGTTCAAATGCAATAACAACCATGGATTCAATGCATTAAACGAACTGCCAGCCCAGCCCAGTATGTGCCTATACCATTTGAGCTTTACTCATCCAAATCCATCCCTAAATGCTGCTAACGATGCCGCCCATCCAAACGCCCACAGTGAGTGACATGTATGCAAACAGAGCAGAAAGAAACCATCATGATGCCGGTACTTCGGTACCATGCCAGCCTCCCAGTCATAGCAGTCGTATAATCTGTCGGTCAGAATCATCGGTCATCCGCGCTCTTCGCCGGCTCGCTCAGGGACCCCAACTCCTCCCTGCAGGCCCCCTGCTCACACACCATGACGCCCTCCTTCGCAGCGTCCATGCTCCTCACGAGTCCATTCCTCTCCTTCAACCATGCGCCCGACTCCTTGCCCACCCTGCTCACGGTGCCTAGCCCCGCCGGCCTTTCCCTATACCTCTTTAGCCACTCGTCCACCTTCGCGCCCTCGCCCGTGACGACGGCATGCTTGACGCCGAACTTGGACGCCACGACCGAATCCATCATGCTCGGGAACAAAAACGGATGCTGCATGATCTCGGCCTCGAACGCCGACGTCGTCTCGCGCGCGCGGCGCACATAGCCCTCGTCCTCGAGCAGCGCGCCCAGACGGTCCAGATTGCGCGCCGCCACGCCGTTGGTGCCGGGCTCGGCGTTGTCCATGCCGTCCTTGAGCCGCATGATGAGGTCCGTCTGGCCCGCGGGCGTCGAGAAGAAGCCTAGGTTCTCGGCGTCCCAGAACAGGCGTATCTGCGCCTTCTGCAGCTCGTCGGCCCACATGAGGTAGCTCTCGACAAAGGTCGCTTCGTAGAGGTCGAGCAGACCCGAGATCAAATAGGCGTAGTCGTCTGCGAAGCCCTGGACGTCGCCGGGGCCTTGGCGGTAGACGCGGAGGAGGGTGTGGGTTTGCGGGTCGTACAGCTCTTTCTTAATGAAGGACGCGGCTTTCTCGGCTGCGGCGAGGTATGTTTTCGATCGGGACGGTTCCGAGGCGGAGAGGGAGGCTGCGGTGCGGGCGAGGGCACCGATGGCGAGGCCGTTCCATGACACTACGATCTTGTCGTCCAGTGCGGGTCGCGGTCGCTCCTTGTTCCTGTGCTCCAGCAGTTTCCTCCGGCCGTCGGCGAGGACTTTCTCGATTTCTTCGGCCGAGAGGGCGAATTCTTTGGCGAGCTGCGCGGGCGTGCTGCTGATGGCGAGCACATTTTGGTTGATGAGCTCGTCGTGCGCGTCATGTTCTGGGCTGACGTTTCCTTCGTCCTTCACGTTGTAATACCGTGCAAGAATATCCGCATCTCGATCACCGAGTAACGACTGGAATTCCTTGAGTGTCCAGACGTAGAAAGCACCTTCTCGTTTTTCCTTATCAGTTGGGCGGTAAAGAGAATCAGCGTCTTCCGCAGAGTAGAAACCGCCCGTCTCGGAGTGCAAGGGGGCGCTTGTTAGGTAGGTGGCGATGTCGTGGACGGCGTCGAGGTACTCGGAATTTCGCGTGAGAAGGTAGGCATCGAGGAAGACTGGCAGCAGCTGAGCTTGATCATAAAGCATTTTCTCAAAATGCGGCAAACTCCAGTCTCTTGTTACCGAATACCGTGCAAAGCCATTTCCGATCTGGTCATGAATTCCGCCCTTGTTCATGGAAGATAGTGTCGCTAGGACCATGTCCTTCGCTTTTGTGCACTCTTTTGCTCCGACCACATCGGTAACGGCGTTGTGATATTGTGACAGCTTCAGCAAGAAACTTAGGTTTGCTGGTGTAGGGAATTTGGGGGCAGCTCCAAAGCCAGCATATCTCGGATCGTATTTGGCTGCGAAGTGCTCGTATGCTTCGTCGAGCAGCTCGAGGTCCAAGCCGTCTTGGTCTGCGCCCTCCTTGCGGCTGATGCTCCCATCCTCTGCGAACTCACGCAGTTGCGTGGTAACGTCTTTGGCCGAGTCAAGGCACCGCTGTCGCTGATTCTTCCACACGTCCCTGATCTTCTCTAGGATACCCACAAATCCAATGTGGTCACCCATGGCCATGGTCGAGCCAGGCCCCGGCCAGTATGTGCCACCAAATATAGGTTCGAGATCAGGTGTGATGAAGACGTTGAGCGGCCAGCCGCCAGAGCCGGTCGAAGCTTGCACATAGTTCATATATATGCGGTCGACATCGGGGCGCTCTTCACGGTCGATCTTTATGGGTATGAAGGACTCGTTGAGAATGGCAGCGACTTCTGCGTTCTCGAAAGACTCGCGCTCCATAACATGGCACCAGTGGCAAGCAGCATATCCAATGCTGATGAAGATCAGCCTGTCCGATTTTTTGGCCAGCGCGAGGGCTTCTGGACTCCACATCTGCCATGCGACGGGGTTGTTCATGTGTCCACGAACCTACGCGACCATGGTATCAGCATGGGCGTAAAAAACAGTCCAAGGCAAGGCAGCTTGCATTGGCACTTACATACGGGCTTCTGCTCTCGTTTAAACGGTTGACCAGCTTCAGGCCTTCGCCCTCTGAGGCTGAGCCTCGCGACGTGTCTCGCGCCTCCATGCTCAGTAGGCGAGTGTATGCTCTGAGCAGCTGTGTTCGCGGGGTGAGCCGGAATGGCGGGGCAAACTGCTGGATGGCCGGCGCTGTACGACGGTGCAGCAGTGCAGACGAACACGGTCCTCGCAGAACAAATCGGACGGGAGGCATCCACGTCGTACAGGAGAAAAAGAAGAATGAAACAAGCTACAGCAACGATGTGCCGCGCTCATGCTCACTTTGGATCTTTCACAAGCTCAGCGCCACAAGCGACGTAATCTGAGCCTAAAATGCCTGCTCCCTCATTCGCTGGCCCGCCGATCCTCGCCTGCCTCCAGTCGACCTCGGTAGACAATGCCGCAGTATAATTGCGCCGTCACCACGACAAGCTTCTTCCATCTTTTGCAGAGTTTTCCTTGCTTTGACCGGTGGCCATGGTGGGGGTGGAACTATATCGATGCCAGAGCCGGAGGTGCGGCAAGTCTTTCCGACGGATGAGTCTGCACAGAAAGACTCTTCACTGCCCACGCGAGCGACGAGGGTGTGCTTAACGTTTGAACCAGTGGAGATGGAATCCTAAGGGCGGCCTGGTGGCTCGCCAAATATGTCCATGTCCTAGCGTCCTTCGCGTGTGAATGCCTCCGACATTGAATGGGGTAAGAAACGGTCCGATTTAGGAATTTTTCAGGTACCCCCCGACCATAGGCGCCTATGCACAGATCGGGGTTCGCAACCAGCATGATGCAGACCAGGAACGGACCCTGCAGTGTCGAACGAGCTACGCCTCCTTCCGAGAGTGATTTCGCTGTGGTACGGAATCCTGTCGACGAACAAGCTCAGCTTAGCCAATCGCCCCAACCGCAAAAGGACCAAAATATGGCATGCAGGAGGCCTTCGGACGGCTTCAAGGGATCTTTGTGTCGTCAAGCGCCCTGAAGAATGTTGTCACCTTCATGCTGCACTCCTTGCGACACGAGCAACTCGACCGGTTGGCTGATATTCCGAGCTCGAGGGATCAACAACAGTGACATAGTATAGCAAGGCTCGCCTGAGTATGCCAGATGTTACCAGTATCACTAGGACCGTGTGGATGCTCGGACATTTGTGTACAAGGAACAGCCTAGCGCCGGACTAACCGCCAATCACTGTTTTTCTGTACACTCGGAGTTTCACCTCGAGCTTCAGGTCTCCTCTTAGGCTCCTGGAGTTTGCCAACGGTCCCCGTAGCTGCGCCTTTGTCGAATAATCTCTATCTATGCCCCGTGTGCTGATCTATTCCTTAGTCTTGTCTTTCTTCTGTGTTACCAACGTTCTAGTCACCACGCTCTTGTTTTTACGTCCATAATAATATTACGCCTAGCTCTAGCGGTTACATTCGTTGTTATGTTCTCTTGATTGAGGCATCATGTCCCACAGGTTGTCTGGTCTACCTGCCAATCTCCTGGTGGCCATTTTTATTCTCTTTTTCCTCACTATCTTCACATTCACCCTTGTGTTTGTCAGAATCGTAGTGCCGGGACACAGATTAACAACGAGCTTCAGAGCAAGTATCTACCTATAAGCGCTCTTTATAGTAGCGCTAACGCCCTCTCAGGTTGCTTATAACATTATCAACACTGTGCTTGCCACGATCCTTGCCCGCTTTGCGAGCGGGGAGATCCAGAAACAATGGCTGCGTCTTATCAACCACGAGATATCAGACGCGAAGTACATTATTCACCATAACCCTCAGATCCTAGAAAGATGGCGTGCGGTGTGTTATTCCTCGAACTCATTGCAGCTGAGACATGCTGACGATGCATGATGCTTAGGTCCTAGGCATACATACTTTCCCAGAGCGAATCAAATCTTTCCGAAGCACCGCATTACCACAGCTTTCATTTCTTTTTACTGCATTGATTACAGCAGCTGTTGTGGCCGCTCTGACCCTAACAGACACAACGTGCCACATGATTTTGACCCCACCTCGAATTCATAGCGGGTCCGATAATAAATGTACTAGATACATGCCTAGCAACCAGACCGAACGACTGAGTCCTCTTTGGGAATTCCGAACGTTTTGGAATCATGACGATGGGTCTGCCTATTTTGCGACAACAAATTTGGGGTGTCCGTCTTGGTCAGGCGCGCAATTCATGGGTTCTATCAACACCATAAATCCAAAACATGTCGCATATTCCCGTAACGGTGTCGGTATCCAGTCGACAGCCATTGGCGCTCCGGAGATCTTCTATACCAATCTTCCGACGCTCAAGGAGCCGACAGCATCAAGCTATTACATTGATTTATCGAACCTTCGCAATGTTTCGCATTGTCTTCCTGTCATGGCAATGAATCCAATTAAATGCCGACCAGGAGGCAGTGTGTCATTTAAATCGAACATTTCCCAAGAGGACTCTGGTGACATGCCTAATGATCAGGCTGTCTACCATACTTTGACCGTAGAAGCGGGAGGGTGCAACTACACCGAGGCGGATGCCTTAGATCCCAACAGGCCTTTTGGAGCGATGGTATCCCGACTGTGTCCCACTCCAAACAGTGTTGGCCAAGCCACCATCGCTATGGCCGCTAGTGGAATAATCAGCTTGACTCTCGCTGCTTCAATTGGCGACAGGGATTTTCTGGATAAGCACGCTGGCAATTACGAAGGCATGCGCAATGGCACTGTTAAGAACGTCACATATGCATTAAGCTGTGAGATTGACGTGCAACCTACGATCAGATGGCGCACACTTACGCTCGAACTCAAACAAGGCAATTTTTCCAGCAGCCCATCCTTCTCGAAGGTCATATCCGGAGTCGATGGGTGCGAGGCCGCTACCCAGAAACAAGCCAACTGGACCCTAGGATACGGCTACGCTGGTGGTGCTGTTGCCGCACTGGTCGTCCCACTCTCTGAAGGCAGATATTGGAACGGCATGACCAATGCAATCTTCAATCAAGCCTTGAACATCAGCGATACCTCAGATCGTTACTCAACAGCCGACTCATGGAAACGCCTTATCCGCAACCCACCCTACGGCTTCAGTCAATCGACAAACGCGCTGGAGGACGTTCTCGGCCTCACGGCCGGCATCACGATGAGCCAGATGTCCACAGTCGACAGCATGCAGAACAAGACGCCTCTAGAAGACAGCGTCGTGTTCCGCCCTGCCGCCATGGGCCAAGCAACCTTTGCATGCACGCGCGTGGGTTCCGGAAACAAGACCGCGCTGCTCTTCACGCTCCCTGCGTTGCTCGCCATGTGCATGGCGCTCTGGCTGCTCTTCAAAGTCCCCAGAATGCCGACAAAATTCAAGTCGAGCCGCATAGACGACCTCATCAAGATCGGCATGACGAGCGAGCGCGAGCTCAGTATAGCGTACCACGTCGATCAAGCCCGAACGAGTGGGGTCCATGAGGTCTTGATTAGAGAGGGGAATACGAGGGTCTCCACGCCAGAGTCTCCAGACAATGGTGAGAAGGTGTTTGGACTGCACGAAATGCGGGCTATACATCATAAAGATTATGTTTGAGTGGGCTGGGAAGTGTGCATATGGTGAAGCGCGCGTTCATGTTACGAATTTTCTTGTACTGCTTGGCTTACATATACCCCCGGACATTATACCTGCAAGGACTGCATTTGAGCGGCCAGTTTTCATGTTTTCTTCTCAGATAGTAAATGTAATTTCTTATCTATGGAGTGCTAGATTTGCTACGTGTTTGGAAATTAGACGGCTTCGAGCACTGCTCAGCAAAGAGTGGATCAAGAGCATTTCAGTGCTATGTGAATCTAGGTCCCTGTTCGAAAACGGAAGCGTCCCAGGCAGAACAAAAAAAGTACTTGAGAATATTACGATAGAATCGGCCAAATTGGAACTCGGAACTAGGTAGCTTGCCTTGGTTCTTATAGAGGATGCCTAGGTGGCCGACCGTATAGCGTGTTGACGTGTGCTTAGGTCCCAGTACCGCCTCCTTCCCTCGTAGCGCCCGCTCGTATATCTGCTCTGCCTCGACTAGTTTACCTTGGTCTACGTAGAGTAAACCTAGGTTATTAACCATATTAAGTATTAACGTATACTTGGGCCCTAGTGCCTCCTCGAACCCTCGCAGCGCTCGCTCGTGTATCTGCTCTGCCTCGACTAGCTTACCTTGGTTCTTATAAAAGAGACCTAGATAGTTATTTACTCAGGATTGAAATCTTTAATTAATACAAAGTCATAATCTGCTATACGAGCTAGAATTTAACATCAAGTATTAAAGAGAACAGGACTAGCAATTTGAAGAGGGTAGGCATAGAATATATAAAGATCTAATAATCCTCGGCCGTATGAACTTTAAACGCCCGCTGCCCTTACAAGCGTAAAAGAATGTCTTGGATATAATTATAGGGGATAGGGTATTTGCGTAGTATAGATAGTTGGCTATAGGCCCTGTTATACTTATCAGCTTAACAAAAAATCGTGTAATGATGTCGTTATTGCGTGTTTTTATAAATTTAATCTATAACTCGCTTCAAAGGACGTAACGACTGTAGTAGTCTGCTAAGGCGATAAATTGGTTTCTCCCAAGACCGGAAAGCTTTGGGCCTTGATAGACACAACTGCACAATATTAGTTTAGTGTTACTCAGATTGGGGTGAATACACGCCGAGTATCTACGGCTCTAAAAATCTGCCGAAGCCAAATAAGTCCCCGCTGTATTTTAATACCAGGGAAAGACTTCCACTCGATCGTCTTTTGACTGCCTAGTAGTACTTACAGAGCACAGAGGATATTATTATAGCTAGCGAAGATGCAGTCAGCTGAGTTTTATAGCTTAACAGCAGTCTCCTACATTTTCCTACAAAAGGACAGCTTCAGGGCTACTCGTCTGACCCCTCACCGGTTGGAAAATGCTTCGATTCTAATCCAATGTACATCTTTTCCTCTTGTGCTATACAATTACTTGGATTTCTCTTGGACTCCAGCCATAGCGTCTCTGTACACCTGGGACTTTGATAGTCGAGTGGCACGGTCATCTGAGGTTTTATCTCCAGATGCCGGCATGCCCTAGGAGTGGGCGTGGGTGCCTGCATTTATTAAAAAAAACTTAGGTATTTTCCTCAGTCCAGAGTACAGCGATACTCTTGCCTACCCCCCC
>Ga0247757_10001024_pt1 | contig 20424 bp, 18 predicted proteins | sample UWRJL126311R4_FD_180929 | JGI IMG/M metagenome (GOLD analysis project Ga0247757, IMG submission 180929) | Plant litter microbial communities from Arlington Agricultural Research Station in Wisconsin, United States - UWRJ-L126-311R-4 | ecosystem: Environmental > Terrestrial > Plant litter >...
CAGGAGCGAAGGCATACGAGATGTATGAGTTGGATCCGTAGGCCCGGCTTCGAGATCGCGATGGTCGGTAGTAGACAATCGATAGGATTGGTGAGGCTACAGAGGCGTAAGAAATGGTCGTTGTCGTGGCTGGCGTTGTGCGTGCGCCTGCGTGATATAAATACGAAGTCCGTATGCAAGTACACTTTTCTCTTAGTCAACTAATGACGAGCGTCGGCTATTGCCCACTAAATTTGGCCGAAATTCTGCACTCCACCTGGTCGATGCGAATTCTCAATGGTGGCCTCAAGCAACGATTTTGCGTACCTCATGGTCGAGCATCGAAAACTCTATTCCCGGATTCCGGAAATCCGATTGCACGGATGCAGCCATGCCGTGGGTGCTCTACAAGGATAAGTATACATACCAAGGTTCAGGAGATAAATTGACAAACATACTTGGCTGTCACCTTATCAACGTCCTCATTGTTTAGGAGACAAGTTTCCAGTCGAGGATCAAGGTTGTTCGTCTTACCTAAGACATGACGTGCATGAACAGCAGGTCCGGTTTGCCAAGCATAGCGATGAAACGATATTGTGTGTTATCGTAGGCAAGGCGCTTCTAGAAACACCAATCATGACTGAAAAGCGTAAGGTAGGGATGAACTGAGTTTGAGGTTTGATACTGTGAAACTGCCATACGCGCCGTCTGCAGGGTAAATATTCAAAGAGGAAAAGGAAGTCGTGCATGGCATTTGGAAAATGAAGATGAAATTGTAGACTGGGTTACTCATTCATGGGTATCAAACTTTCGTGCTGCTTTTGATAGCACCGTTCTAAACTTTATACACCTTCTCTCTTGCTAGTGATCGCACCGATGCACTAAACCGCTGGCATCGCATTCTCATTGGCCCATTGCTTAATTTTGTCGAAGTTTCGGCAGACGTGATTCGACTCATAGTCGGGTACTGGCTTGGCTTTTCCAGGGATATCGTGGTACGTGAACACACTGACGTCGGAAGAGCACATCAACTTGGTGCGGATAACCTCAACGCAGTGGTCGAGATACGCACGAACCTCGTCGGGCTTGCTGTTCTCGTCCAACTGGAGCTTAGTGTAGTGTTCAGGATAAGTTGACATCCGTAGCAGGTTCAGGCACTGCAGCTGGTGGAAGACTTCGAGGCCAACCCGGTAGCCTGTCTCGCCAGTGTTGGCATTGGTGACTTTGATAGAATCTGCGGGCTTTCCTAGCTTGGGGAAATCATCTTGAGATACCATCTGGTCCGGTACTGCAGACGAGTTAGTAGGTCAAAAAATTGATGAGCTCAAGTCGATTTACCATATGCAATGTCCAACCAAGCATTGTTTACTTGGTCTGTATAGCCAACATACTTGGAAGAGTTTAGGGGCGAAGGCAATTTGAACTGCATCTCCCTGTATTCAACCATGTGCATAGCAGGGGCTATTGATGTTAGCGATAGTTGGTTTAAGAAGGCTGGCAGACATACAGTAGACACCAAATTCATCCATCAGCCTTGCAGCCGAATATGTCGACTGCGAACGTTGCGAATAAACAGCACAGATGAGTGTCAATGTAGACATAATAAAGACAAATAAATTGCCTAGTAACATATAGGTCATTCCCTTCCGCCTGGCCGTTTCCGTGACATGGCTTTGACTGAGAAAGCCAGTCGTCTCATCGCCTCGAGAACTGAAGTCATCGTATTCATTCTCATTCTGAGTCTGCTTTTCCATTCTAACGGCTGGGGAAGACATCTTGAATGGGAAATAGATTGAATTAAGAGGTACGGCTAAAGAACGGCAACTGAATCGGCTAGCGATGTTCTAGAAATGTGTGACAGCGTTCAACGCCTGAAAAAAAAGAATTGAAAAGATTGAGGATGAAGAATTCATGCTGTGGACAAGACAAAGCATACAAGAACCCTGAGGCTTGTGGGACAAACGTGAGACAAGACGACGGCGCGCTTGGCCGAAAAGCTTGAGTGCGACGTAGTTTCGAGGGGGCATGGACCAGGGGTGGCTAAGCTCCCTAAGGAAAGACGACCCGCGAACAAGCATTTGGGAGACCGTGACTTGGGCTCGGCCAGCCGTTGTGGTTGGGCGTCGAAGCGAAACTGGTTTGAGGTGTTGGCGGGGCGATGGTCCATGTCCGTTTTTCCCGCACCATTGTTTGATCTTGGCGATCTGTAGTGCCTTGGCAGTTCGCTACACCTAGACGAGAATATCGACGCGGAATCTGATACTCGGAAAGATCCACTTCTTCTCCGTGACGGCATTTTTCCCGCTCTCCTACTCTAGCGGCATTTTCGCTGGGTCGGCGCCTAAGGATGAATAAAGGTCTCGCCGGGAAGGAATAAGGGTTGCATAGAGGATTGATAGATTGCACATCCGGTAGGGATTAGGATTGCACCAGGATTGCACTAGAATTGAGCAACGGGAACGGCTAAGCTTTGTTTCGGGGCGTAATAGTATTCGTTGGCACCGTTGACGTCGCAAGGGCTCGAAATTCACGATGCTCCACACCGAGTACGTGGCTGAAGCAGGCGACTAGCGTCGAAAGCTGTAGTGTCACCCTGTACCGTTTTGGGTACCGCTTTTGTGGCTGCGTTGCCGGATTAACCGACAATAGACAGGCCCATCTAGTAGGAGCCTCCTCAAGTGGAGTAGTAGCCGCAGGGTTCCCACCCCCATCGTGCTTCGGAACACCCTCTGTCTCTTGTGACAATATGGGGGTCCTCGCTACGGGCACTGACAATGACGCCGGACGTCAATGCCGCAATCGTACCGTCTCCCGCATTCACGTCTCAGGAGCCAAGGCCCTGTCCCACAATCGGCGCAGAGAGTGGGATTGAGCAAGAATATAAAGCGACGAGCCGGACAATCAGGCATCTCAGTAGGCGTTGATCGTTCTCAAATCCGCTCAGTCTTCCCATTCTTTGCCTTCTTTCATTCTTTAGGCTGGCCCAAATTCTCTCGTTTGAAACGATTTTTTAACTACGCTTTACTTCTTTCATCATGAGGTTCACTGCCATTGCCCTCCTCCTGGGAGCTACTAGCGCCTATGTCATTACCAACAATAACGCCATGGCCGATTCGGCTGTAGCTGCTCGCAACTTGGGCGTTAGCGGCACTGTGTCCGAAGGTGTGATTGATGCCAGGGATCCTCACCACAAGGGTCGCAAAGGGAAGAACAACAAACGTGACTTCGAACTCGAAGACCGTTCACCCCACCACAAGGGCCGCAAGGGAAAAAACAATCGTCGCCAACTCGATGACGAGGAGGATGACGAAGATGTGGAGTTGGAAACCAGAGATCCTCACCGTGAGTACCACACATCTCTCACCAGCTATGTTCTAGTACTAAGTGAAAATAGACAAGGGTCGCAAGGGTGGCAAGAACAACAGGCGCGATGCTGAGGATGATGATGAAGATGACGAGTTGGTAACCAGATCTCCGCACCGTATGTGTCTCTTCCCATCTGAATGACTATCTGATAATAACCGCTTCACAGACAAGGGTCGCAAGGGTGGCAAGAACAACCGTCGCTCTGTCGAAGATGATAACGAGGATGATGACGAATTGGAAACTCGATCCCCTCACCGTGAGTCTTCTTTCACCTTAACCGTAACTACTTGGTACTGATCCATTCACAGACAAAGGACGCAAAGGCGGCAAGAACAACAGGCGCCAGACTGAAGATGAAGTCGACGATGAGGCCGACGATGACTTTGAGCTCGAATCCCGAAGCCCCCACCACAAGGGCCGCAAAGGAAAGAACAATCGCCGGGATGTTGACGATGAGGACTTGGAAACCCGATCCCCCCATCGTGAGTATTTCCTTTCACTGGTATTCATTTATTCGATACTAATCCATTCACAGACAAGGGTCGCAAAGGCGGCAAGAATAACAAGCGTCAGGCCGAGGACGAAGAAGCCGATGACGACTTTGAGCTTGAGACCCGCCAGCCCCATCATAAAGGACGCAAGGGCGGCAAGAACAACAGGCGCCAGACTGAAGATGAAGTCGACGATGAGGCCGACGATGACTTCGAGCTCGAGTCCCGTCAGCCCCATCATAAGGGCCGCAAGGGTGGCAAGAATAACAGGCGCCAGGCCGAGGACGAGGAAGCTGATGACGATTTTGAGCTTGAATCTCGCCAGCCCCATCATAAGGGTCGCAAGGGCGGCAAGAATAATAGGCGTCAGGCCGAGGACGAGGAAGCCGATGACGACTTTGAGCTTGAGTCCCGCCAGCCCCATCATAAAGGCCGTAAGGGTGGCAAGAACAACAAGCGCCAGGTTAACGATGAGGTTGATGACGAGACCGATGATCTGGAACTGGAATCCCGCAGCCCGCATCACAAAGGCCGAAAGGGAAAAGGCAACTAAACAGCATTCGTATCACAAGTCTGATACGGGCTCCAAACTGTTTCCTGATTGGCTAGCTCTTCTTGCGCGCGGTAATTCTTATTTCAGTTTTGTGTATTTTACCTATAGATTGGTCTGTACTATATTGGGTGGAGATAGTAAATGAATGGCGAGATTGAGCATAAACATCGTGTCTTGAATCCCGTAATGAGGCGTCACGCTGATCATTGGTTCTCTTTGCAGAGTGCAGCCTTCTAGAGCAGATCATTCGTATGATCACAAATTGAGCCGTATCATGTCCTGGTTCATTCTGGTTTGATGTTACTCTTTTGAACACTGACTAATTATGGAGACAAGAGTATGCCTTTCTAGCTAGCTTAACTCAATATAGCACCGTTCTGATGATATGTGTTGGGAGCCTATGGTCGAATTTAATATTTTGTCGCCCAAAGTGTTTGCAAGTATCTTATAGGGTTTTAGACTGCAGTTGTATAATAAGGGTGGACTTATTGAGCCCTGTAAGACACATAGCGTTAAATTTGCGAAAGGTTTCTTGTTTCCTGGTTTGGCTACTGATATGATTGGTACTTAAGAAACCAAATAGGGGATAATTAGAGTAATATTCATTTGTGTAAATAGTTGAAATAGACGTTGAAATGGATCTTAAATATAGTTACAGACCCCCCATAATATGGCGGCCCCCAATGTCGTACAAAGCAAAGATTTCCAATGCAGGCTTGTATAGAAGTTAAATTAGTATTTCTAGTTGTTCGAGCTCTTTACAGTGCCCTCGTACTGATTTGTACCATTTAAAGTACGCTTCTCAAGATGATTTATGAAACTAATGTGGTTATTCATACCATTCCAACGAGTGTTATCATTTTCCTAAGTATAAAGACTGTGTTAATGTACAGAATATTTCACCATCGCTCAAAAAGATTGTAGGAGCATCCTATCCAAGCATACACTTCTTCTCAAGAGGATCGCGAAAAGTAACACAAAACACCCGCCTGCTTCCTTTTCTCTTTTGCATAGCCACCCGCTCCCACTTCTCGCTATACGGACTACGAATCCATGCCTGTCTCTTATTGCAATAGTCTATAAAAGTAGTAGATAGCAGTGGAGCCGAGACCCCATTCCTAGCCTTCATCAGATCAGGCTTATTACGCTGATACAGCCCTTCGCCCGTTCGGCGCTGGCGCGGTAGATGACTCCGCTGGTGGAGCTGGCTGCGCAGGAAGCGGGATATCAGGAGGATTGATCTCAATAGTGGTGTCGCCAGGCTTAGGCTTTGATGGGTTGGCAGGGGGTGCGGGAGCAGGGGCTGGAGCTGGAGCTGGAGCTGGAGCTGGAGCTGGAGCTGGAGCAGGGCGGGGTCTCTGCCTCCTCCCACCAGCGGCGAGGTCTCCTTGAGCTTGGCCTCCATCATCAGGAGCGCTAATACCGTCGTCCTGTCTCCGTCCATTCGGAGCAGGTGCAGGAGATGACTCCGCCGGTGGGGCTGGCTGAGCGGGCAACGGAATATCAGGGGGGTTGGTCTCGATAGTGGTATCACCAGGTTTGGGCTTTGATGGGTTGGCAGGAGCAGGAGCAGGAGCAGGCTGGGGCTTTGGCCTTCTCCTGCCGGCATTAATGCTACCGGAGCCGTCATCACTGCCATCACTATCGTCCTGCCTTCGGCCATTTGGAGCGGACGCTAGAGCTGACTCCGCTGGTGGCGGTAGTGCCGGTAAAGGAGGTTGCGGGAAGTCAGGTGGGTTGATCGAGATGGTGGTGTTGGGCCTCTTCTTTTTCTTTCCTGCCGCATCAACACTACCGAAGCCGTCATCACCGCCATCACCGCCATCACTGCCATCACCATCGTCCTGCCTTCGTCCGAGTAGAGTTCCAGGTAGATTTGGTATCAGACCTCCCACATCAGGCAGATTCGGAACAAGGCCAGGATTTCCACCAGTGGACGGAGGCGGCGCAGTCTGCTGTGTTGGCGCCGGTGGGATATTGTCAAATGTCAGAGTGACTTGTCTGCGACTACCTTGAGGTGCGGCATCGGTGACGCTGAGCAAAGCCGCAACAGTAACAATGGTTCGATGGGAAAAGTACATGATTGAATGACACAAAAATGGAGAGCACGCGATTGGTTGCAATAGATCAGATAAAAGATGAAGACCGGCTTCAAGAAAAGATAACAAAGAAGATGGAATAAAGATGCTGCTGTACTATGATGGAAAGTACAGAGCGGTGCTTGAGAGATTTTATATTGACTTCCCCAAAGATTCTAGAAATTCCAAAAGTCTATTAGCAAGCAATCCATGTGTACCTTTGCTATGCGTACAAATGCTCTCCGTAAATGCTAGTCTCATGTGCGCCATTAAGGAACAAACAATGAAAGCCAAGGGACACTTGCATATGACAACTGACCCCGCAAAAGCCAGTCATGATGCCTTATCCTTCCTCAATCTTCGTCGTGGTGCACGGCTTCGCTGATGAACCAATCCTCTGCCATCTCAGGGCCGACTCCTCCTGTCATGAATGTAACGTGTTTCAACTCGAATTTGATGGCCTTGGCAATAGCTTCAATTTGAATGAAAACGAATCTCTCACAACATATTGACCACTTTTGAGGTTATTGCGATCCTATTATTTTTTCAACCAGCCGCCCAGCTTTTTTTTCTTTTTTGATTTTTCGTTAGATTTTCGAAAAGAGAATGGAAAATAGGAGAATTGGTCGAGAAAAATTCAGCTGTTTACGAAACTGTTGAGTTTATTGACGTCAAGGCTGACGACCTCCCGCAAAAGGTTGCGGTAGCGCTTCCGCGACTTCTGATTCGTCGCCACTAGTAAAAAGCTTACTATCATTCTGCTAAACGCCATTTATGATTCAGTGAGGTCAGGGCAGACCCTAGTAACAGCCTCATGTGTCTAGCGGGAGGCTGGTACGCTATGCTTCGCGTACTTCGCATTGCCCCGAGCTTAGGCCGAAACGGGCAACTGTGCCAGTCTTAAGCATATCTGATTTGTTCTAAGATGGAGAAACAGGGGATGGTCAAGGCAGTACATTTCGTCCTAAAGAATATGCCCGAAAGGTGTGGGTGCGCTGTAGCAGGCTGAATAAAACTATCTATAGAGAACACCAATGTATAGAAATACTAACATCCTAGTAGTTGTTATGGTTTGTGTCGGGACTCAGTTATATAGTTATATGCTAAGAATCTTCTAAAATCGTTCTCCTCCACCTTTCCTAAAACATAAAGTACTATTCATCACGGTCCTTATAGGAATAAGAACAAAGAAACGAAAGGAAGATCCAGAATGTGAGTTTAGCTTATAATTATCAAGTCACTATCTATAGCGAAGACGAAGACCAATCGCTTCAGGCAGCTTCAAGACAGCGAGTGGGGACATTACGTATGCTACAATAACCGTAGATCCAAAAGCCTTAGTATGACATCCCACCCTACAAACAAGTATTTTATGTTCCCATTCTTCGAGACCATATTCACACTGTGATCCGAATATCACACACCTAGGCAAAGCAGCAGAAAGGGCTGAGCCGTGTGCTATATAATCAAATTCACCTGTATTAACTAAATATATTTTAGGAAAGTGAATGAATTTCAATACCGTTCTATCAATTTCGAAGCAACGAGAACATAATATTCCCTCATGGGTACCACAAGTATTAGCTATTACTGACGAAATCAACACTTTCGCTGCTTTAAGATGATCAACCTTTCCCTGAGCTCCCTAGCAACATATCTTACCCATCCTCAATTAGGCATCTAAAACCTAACTTTTGCGCCCTCCTGACCCACAAGATGAAGAGGAGCGCCCTTTCCATCAAGCTGGTAGGTTATGGAGAAGCTCTTTTTGATTCCCCTCCATGGGTCTGGCGCAAAGTTCGTGTTATTGACACAGAAATCTTGGTTACTCTCAGCGGCCTTGTACATCTTGTCAAACAAAGCCTTGTGCTGTTCCTCTGTGTATTTGCAGCTACCGTATTCAGCGCTGAGGATGTTGATGCGTTTGCCTCGCGGGTTGGGAATCATGTTGTTTTTCAATCCGCTGATTTCTGCCTTCAGTGCCTCTTTCTCCGCCTCTAGCTTCTTGTTCTCCGCCTCAAAGCCTTCCAATCTTTGGAGCCTATCGGCAGGGACGTCGGCGGCATTTTTCCAGCTTTCGAGTACGGCGCTATGGTCGGCATCCATGTCGCTAAGTTTCTTCTCCAAGTTGTTAATCTCGTCCTGCTTCGTTTTTAGCTCTTTCTTGTGTTCCGTCAGGTTCTTGTCCACTATTATCAAGCCCTTTTCTATACTGTCCGCCTTCTTCTTCTCGGCCTCCGTCCTCTGCTTCTCGGTGTTCAACTCTGTAGTCAGATTGGCGCGGACGGTTTCGGTCTCGACCTTTGCAGCCTCCCTGTCACCCTCGAGTTTGACAGCATTGTTCTTAGCGTCAGTGAGATCGTAAGTCAGCTTCTTGATTTCCTCGGCAGCTGTCTGCTTCTCCGACTTGAGATCGTTGATTTCGTGGCCCTGAGATGCGATCTTGGCCTGTGCAGTCTCAATGTCGTTGGAAAGGACACAGATCTGTTCCTGGGCAGACTTGAGCTGACTCTGAATTTCGACGGCCTGTTTTTCGGAATTGGCGAGATCGCGCTTGGAATCTTCAATAGTCTTGTTCTTATCTTTAATGTCCTTTTCGAACCGGGTGATTGATTTCGTCTTGTCGGTGAGCTGAGTACGCAAGGACACTAGTTCGATGTTCAAGCCCTTGATTGTCCCGTTCCTGGAGAGTTTGTCAAAGTTGGCTTCCGTCAACTGTTGTTTAACCTTGAGAAGTTCGCGTTCAGATTTCTTTCTTGCCTCGCGCTCTTCCTCACATTGCCGACGTGCCTTATTGAGCGCGTTGTGATCTTCTTCATGTTTCTTGTGCTCATCAACATACTTCTTATGCTCCTGGGCTAATTTTTTAAGACCTGCGGCGCTGACTTCTTTTAGCTTCTCCTCTAACTTCTTGCTGTACTGCGTAGTATTGTCAAGAGACTCCTTTATAGAATCACGTTCGCCAGTCAGTTCCTTGATCTTCTGGTTCCTGAGCTCGTCTTCTTCCGCATCCTTGTCAATCGCATCGTGCAACTGTTTAATGATCTGGTCCCGCTGGTCCACCTTAGCCAGCGCAACCTGAACTTTTTCGCGCTCGCACGTCGTCTCGCTGCGGGAGTTGTCGAGCGCAACGGCGATATCCTCAAGTTTGAGACGCTGCTGTTTAAGCTTAGTCTTGAGGCCCCCAATTTCATTCTTGTCCGCCTCGGATTCCTAGACACCTAATTAGAAACACTATTTAAAGCGTGAGGGTGACGAAGTACCTCCTGTTGAGCAAGCGTCATGCTTGCAATGCGATCGATGAAAGCATCAGTCCAGGCAATAACATCATTGAGTTTTCCAGGGAAAGGAACAGGCTCGCGGACACGAGTTACATGTGCATCAACAGATGGATACTCCCACTCGAAGGAAATGCGGGACTCGCTGGGCTTGAGCTTGCAGTCCAAGGCAGGGGAGGCGGTGGAGTGCTTGGAAGCTTTGCGGGAAGCGACACTCTCTTGGATTTCTTTGACCTCAGAGATGACCTGGGTCTTGTTCGGGGTGGGAATGGAGTTCATCTTCGTGATGCCCTGGGTAGCCATGATAGTCAACTTGTGGCAACTGGGCGCGAGTTGAACCAAGTAAAAATGCTACTGAGGCCTTGCAGAATGATTGAGAATTGGTAGTGAGTTGATGGGTGTGAGAAGTAATAACCCGCAGCACATTGTTGCCTTTAAATACTTGAAGTTACTTAGCCTTCTAGGCGTACTGTCTAGAGCAACTGGAGAACTTCAACCACTTGTTTCTGTGGCTGGCTGTGACAGAGTAACAGCAACTGCTACGTCTGTCTTTTCTTAGCGCCTACTAACTGCATAATCACGGAATTAGGGTCCAGCTTGACCGGATTTAGGTTGTGTAGTCGAACATAAACGAGCCGGTTCGCTTTACCTTGTAGAAAAAAGTTATTTCTTTTGTACGATGGTTCCGGATTGACGGTAAGACGGCCTGTCCGAGATGCCATGGTCTGAGATAAGGATCGGAGACTTTGTCGACCAACGTAGTTCGATTGGAAAAGGAAGTGTGGCTGAGTGGAGATGATACAAGGCGTTGGAGTATCGCTTGCCCTTGGCTTTCGCGTACCGTATCGAGGCCAATGCACGCCGGGAATAGCCGCAACGCTAAGCGGATCTGCCTCTCATTGGTCTTTGAGTGTTGCGAACTCCTGTAAGGCCTAGCCTACAACTATTGTATCCGCTGGCCAGAACCCGGCTACAGCCAGCCCTCACAGTCCACGCCATCCACACCTCGGGGCTGCCGGTTTAGCGAGCCATGCAACATCTTCCATACCCTTCAGCCAGCCTCTGGAGCCCCACGATCCGTAAGCGAGCGGGCTACTGTGCCCACTTCATGTGTTCGCAGTACCCACGGTGAGCCCCTGCATCACGCTTCCAGCCGCGCCCCTGTCCGATCGAGCGGTCGGTTGAGATGGACTTCCCAACGGTGAACGAGTCTTCTAGCAAGCACTCAAAACATGAGCCAGAGTCTCTCTGATGTTTCGAGTCGACTTCGACATAAATCTTGGCTAGTCAACCCATGTTTATCTAAATCAATAGGTAACTACTTTTCTTTTCAGTCTGAACTCCGAAATCGATTTGCGCTGAAATAAGTATAGTAATAAGAGTCTTTTGCTGTCTTCCGTCAAGGGACTAAATTAAGGTTCGAATGAAGGGAGCTTTTGTTGTCAATGTGGGGTTTCTAGCTCAACAGGCGGCCCTGGTATTACTGCGACGCTCCTTCCACCAGCTTCTACTGGCTGTGATGCTCCGTTCGCTTCCGCTCTCCATTCCCCTTTTAATAACATCATCAATCCTCTACTGTGACCTGATAGCTCGGGTTCTGGCGGATGAAATTGCAACATTCTCTTTCTTCGTCTCCACCATAATATGGCAACGAAGATAGCACCAAGCGCAAGTCCTCCAATTCCTAATCCTACTCCAATACCTGCCTTTCTTGTTGGGCTTAGAGTTGGTGCGCTTCCCTCCTTAACTGATGATGACGTAGGTGGTGGAATAGTTGAGGATAATGAAGGAGAAGGCGCTGGTGTCAAGCTGAAAGAGACGCCCATTTGTGTTGCAAGAGAAGACGCGTAGTCTGGTGGAAATAGACTCAGGTCCTTTGATTGCCAGTATACGTAGAGCGGCCTCGCAAACGCAGTGCCAAATGATAAGACGGTCGTATTTTTGTATGTCACCCAGCTCTGAAGTCTGACCGAGGTTGTTATTATCAAACCTAAGGAATTTGTTAGAGTAGTAGGGATAACTGTCAGCTCTTCATCCCAAAACACGGTATTTGAGACTTTGTGTCCAACAATGGCAGTGAAGTGTGTTCGAAATTCACTCTGGCATGCATACTCTGACGATTTTAAAGGCATTCCACTACCAGTCTTAGTATAAAATAAAAGCATACTTGAGTCCTGTTGAAAACACAAAAACCATACCTTGGGCAGCAACGTCCTTCCCAGAGTTGTGTAGTATCGTTTTGTAATTCCGTGATGAAGCCCATGGTTTGCCCGCTTGGGCACATTCCAGGGCTGAAAGTATTCCCACTAACTGTAGATGGTTGACAACGTGCATAATAGCTATTCTGTAGGCCAAAACTGTTAAGATAATTCCAACCACTGAACACGCTGCCGGAGAATGCCATAACCCATCGAGTAGAACATTTTAACGGTGGTGTGAAGACGGTCGTAAGCGGTGGATTTAATTCCAACGATAATTGGCGTGTCCCAAGAGCAGTGCTTATAATAACTAAGCTCATACTATGATGTGTAAGATCGCTCTCTGTAATCGTGTGCGGATGCTCGTACAAAAAGATAAATGTTTGGAAACGACGCAACAGCATACGACAAGGCTGAGGCAAAATCGGGGTTGAGCACGCAGGGTCGGGGCGAAAAAAAGGCTCTATAACCTCTGTTTTATAGTTATCGCAGTATCTAATAATACCCTCATTCGCTAGCTGTAGGCTTGGTAATGCAAACTCCTATTCCCGGTGGGGTCCTAACCAACCGCCCCTAATTCAAATAGCACTTGGTACATTCGAGCTGTATTTTTAGAGCTACAAAATGGAAATGTGGCGCTAAAAATGGTTTCGCCCGCAAAAGAGACGAAAAACAAGGCAATTAGCACTATGGTCCCAAACTCCTATTAGGAAGTGAGGACGCAAGAGAGAAGGGAAAGGGAGGGGCTGCGCAGTGTTCTATTCTAGTATGGGGAAAAGGAGTACAGAAATAAAACGCTAAAAAGGGGGTAGTTATAGAGGAATAAATATAGGAGTTTCAAGTTATAGATCAGCTCAATCTAACGATTATCACAAGTTAGTTGTATCATTTGAAAAATGGAAAATATGTAGCCAATCGATTTGTGACAAAACACGGGAATCTAGGGAACTCTGAGGTGGGTAATAATTTCAAATCCGGGGATCATGTCTGTCTCTTCCTTAGCGCTTCAGTGTCATTGGCGATTAGAAAAGATGGCAACATGTAGAAACCAGTCAGCCTGTGTTACTTCAGCGGGTACATGGATGCTATTAAACGTTCAGAGACTTTCTCTGTACATAAAAAGGACCTGATAGAGTTAGAAATAAAGTAATTTGCATGGCTTTGATCACTTGGCTGATAATGGAAACTCGATTCTACACGCCGCCATAATGGACACGACTTCTACCCCTTCAATGTTACCTCGATCGCCTATTCGCTACCTCCGATGCAGATTTCGTGCTCTAGGCCATGCCAGTGTTAGAAACCAGTAACGAGAATGCCTGAAGTAAGCTTACCTGTACTGGAAGTGCGCTGGGATTCGACAGATCTCAAAGGGCCTTTCCGGAGGCATCTCCCAAGCTAGATATTCAAACGGTTTCCAACCAACAGTCACGGAGAACTCGTGCAGATGCAACTTTGCATGTGCCGCAATCAACGGCTCCAGAACGGCTTGCTCGTCGATAAGCCCATTATGAATACTCAATCTATCCAGGCCCAACTCTAGTTTCCTAAGACCAGACATTCTGGATAGCATTTCGCAAATGGCAGTCCAGTAGGTATGCCTCTCTTCAACGATACCGACAGGAAGCTCGTTACTGATGTGAAGTTGGCTAAAGTCGCATGCAATTCCTTTTTCATATGTATAGAGCAGGGGACGAAAGGCCTGCTCATGCCCTGTTTCGTAATAGACGAGACTGTATGTGTCGATATGCACTGATGTGATGGACTGAAAACGCTGTGGTAATATGGAGGCACAAAATCCGAGGAAGGAGCTCCAGTCATGGAAGGCGAAAGTCGGTTTACTATAGAGAAATGGCGTAAATTCGGAATATCTGTTAGAATGCCTGTAAGCTGCCGCTTAGGATATGATGGACATATTTGACTGACAGTCTCCTGCATGTCTGCATTATAGGCAGTACTTCGAGCACAGGTCGACTTGGCTCATTCACGCATACCAGGTGATCATGTGCAGCATCATCCAACAGATCAAGCTGGCATCTGAAGGCGCGAACACGGCTGTCGCGCCAGATGATATGAAATTTCTGGGCACCGATTATGGCTTCATAGATACCCAAGCGCAATTCATACGGCAGCCTAAAGAGATTACACTTTTCCTGCTCCTCAATAGCAAACTGCGGTTTCAAGTCGTTATCACATACAACGTTCGTGATTGTGAGTCTCCTAGGTCTTGGGATGACATGAGGAGGTTTACTCGATTCTTTAATACCGCGCGCAAACTTTTCCCGCTTCTTTCTTTGCCTCTTTCTTTCCCGATTTAGATGGAAGTCTGTATTTGGGTACACGTAAACAAAACACATAAAACAGGGTAGGCAGTGAGAGCAAGGAATAAACCAAGCCCAGTGTGCCATATTGATCGTGCCTGTAAAGGTATACAGCCTTTGGAAATATAGAAGTGCTATAAAGGCGATTAAATAGGAATGAAAAATAGAGTTGGTTGAGGAGTGCGAAATCAGTAGGTCTTTAGAAACTATGCCAAGATATTCCTCCTCGTATCCCTCGGTTTAATTGACGAATTGGAGCGGCTCCAACACAGCACGAACTTTTGAGGCACAATCAATTTCGATATGATAATCCCCATAAGATCTTTATGCTATTAGGACTCGCATATTTCTAGTGTACTAAAGTTCTCTTCAAATTCATCACGTTCCAGCTCCACAACATATGCCATTTTACCAGTTACAATAGATACTCACTCAAACGTCGGTAATGGAGGTAATCGGAAGGAATAAGAATTTGAGATTGAATGTACTAACAGTGCACTTACTACGAACCAAAGTCGTCCATATAGAGTGTAGATACGTTAGTTCGCATCACTGCTGGTTGATCTCTCTCTAACGTATTGATCTTCAGCATCTAATTAGCAGAGGAGGGTTGTTAGCGAATGCGAAGACAAGATTGGCTAGTTAGACCTCTTCGGGTAGGGATACGAACCGACGTGTCTACACCCTGCATATCTTATCTTTCTTACAGCCTTGGATGACGAGTGACCGAGCTGAACGCCATCCAGCAGCTGCCTAATTTGCATATGCACACCGCCCCCACTCATCCCCGCAAAACAAACCCCTCATTCCCACGTCGCCTTAATTACTTAGCTCCCTAATTCATCAACCTAGTCCAGACGTCTATCTACCCCACTAATATGTGTCCCCAGACCCCTCAGACCCGCAGAGAACGAAGACGCCGCTGCCTCTTGATATTCGGCGCCCTCCTCTGCTGGCCTATTTTATTCCTTATCTATAAGCTCGAGGCGCGGCACCGCAACAAGATGCGGCAGGCCAAAGAGGAAGCGGAGAATGCGTTCCAGATACCGCCTACGCCTGTGAAGCGGAAACGCGCGCTCACGCTGCCGTTGTCCGAGTCGACAAGGCAGAAGACGTTCGACCAGGAACGCTCGCTGTTCTTTCGTCTACCGGCTGAGATACGGAATAAAGTGTACCAGGAGTATTTGGGCTACGAAGAGATAAGCGTGAAGCTACAAGGGGAAGGGTATCTCCAGGCCCGGCCTTTGTCTAGTAAGAAGGATGCCGGGGAAAAGAAACAGCATCGTGTGGCAATGGATGTGCTGCCACTCCTGCGAACCTGTCGGCGGATGTGCGTACCAGTTCGATTCATTCCATCTCTCCTGACTCCCCCGCCCTCCTAACACAACATACCCGCATGGCTCAACTCCCCCAAAACAAGAAAACGTGCCTCCGGGTCTTTTTACTTGTCAGAAACACTAACTTCCCACTCAACCAGTTATACCGAATCCCTCTCCCTCCTCTACACCCGCCCCCACTACACCTTCTCCACACCCGCCTCCTTTCTATTCTTCGCCGCCACCCTCCCCCCCACCCGCCTCCCCCTCTTCTCCCACATAACCCTAAACCTCGGTCCCGGCGGCTCCTACTGCACCCTCCCGCCGTCCGTCGAATCTCCCCTCTCATATGCCTTCGTCCCCTCCACTTCTCAAATCCTAACCCCCCTCCCCCACGCCGCGCCGTCCGAACTCCCGACCCTCTGGACCGCCACGTGCAGCATGCTATCGCAGATGTCCTCGCTTCGGCACTTGCGCGTCGAAGTCTCGGAAGCGGTACCGTTTGAGTACGGGTCGTGGCGGTATGCGCGGCTGTTTCAGGGGATGCGGGTGCTGGAGCGACGGGGGATGGATGTGGATGTTGTGCTGGGGGGTAATTTTGTGAATAAAATGTACAGGTGGAGGTGGAGGGAAAGGGAGGTGGTGTGGATGAGCGTGGATGGGGCAGTGATTACGCGGAGAAAGGGTGATGTGGGGGAGGGGTGGGAGGAGGAGTGGAGTAGGATCAAGAGGGATATCGATGAGCGGAAGTTGTATTGTGAGTATTGGTGATTTTTCTGGAATGCACTCTTTCTACAACACAATACATTTAATCGAGTAACCCAACTTTTCATACAACCTCTATTCTATGAACCCATCCTTTTTCTCCTTTTCTAAACACTCAGTCCCTCCCCTTCAGCTCCTCTAACCGTTCGCCCAACCTTTCCCACCCGCTACTCCCTTCCCACCCCTCCTTCCCCTTCCCCAACACACTCCTCACAGCGCTCCTCGCCTTGAACTTCCAGTCTTTCACAACGACCTCTCCATCTCCCGCACCCAACCCCTCGGTCCTCTCTCTCGGACCCAGCGTCTCATACGCATCCACCAAATCCACCGTCTGCATCACGACCGCATCCCACTCCTTCTCTCCCTTACTCTCCCAATTAGGCTGACTCGTTACCGCCCGCCACGCTTTCTCGTGGCACGCGAGCGCCGAGCCGGGACGGTTCGTGTGCATGTATAGCGTGGCCAACGTCGTCCAGAGGGAAGGGGAGAAGGTGATGAGCGGCTTGATGTGTTTCTCTACGAGTTCGTTGGTAAGGCGCGGGAGGCCGGGTTTCGAGATGTCGAAGCCGGAGTCGGATTGGACGACGTGACGCACGAGGAGATCGAGAATTTCCGCGTCGACGCAGGACTCGCCGTCTGTGGCGCCGCGTAGTTCGCATATGCGGGACTGCGCGGCGATGATGTCTGACCAGGAAGGGGGGTTGGTAGAACCCGCGACGGCGAGGACATTCGACCAGATGCGGTAGTTGTCGTGTTTGAGGGCTGCGGCGCGCTTGAAAGCCTTGAGGGCGTCGGTGCGTGGGTGGTTTGTGACTCTCGTTTCTGGGTTCTCGTCTTCAGAAGAGTATGCAGAAGATTTAGGGCGTAGGTGCAGGAGGGCGGCGGCGAGGTTGCTCCAGGCTTCGGCATCTTGGTCGTCGAGTTGGACGCAGCGGGAGAAGGCTTCTACGGCGTCTTTGAAGCGCTGGAGCTCGAGGTATGCGCAGCCCAGGGCGAACCACGCGGTGTGGTTTAAGGCGTTGGTCTTGAGCGATAGCGAATAGGCTTCTGCTGCTTTCTCGTAGTCTCGTTGAGCAATGTACCGCTGGCCTAGAGACCGCTGTGCGCGAGCATAGCGCTTGCCTGAAACCTCCCAGGCCTTCTCGTACATTGACAGATTATTGTCGAGGTCTCCCAAAATACAGTAAAGTCGTGGAGCTTCGGATGGTGGCGGATCGCGCTCTACACCTTTCCACTCCTCTTCGTCTAGATCTGCTGTTTCGTCGCTGCCATTTGTTGCGTGGTAAAGCTGTCGCCGAACAATGCGTCTTGCCTTTTCCTCCTTCTCTGTTGCTGCCCAGCACAGAGCTGCTTCGGCCCACATTTGTAATCGCTCATAGATTTCAAGTGCAGAGCGAAGACCGCCAACGCTGACCCATCGCGCCGCAAGCTCTGACTCCAGCTCCCAGCGTGACGGAGAGCACAGGGAGAAAACATAACGCAGGCGTTCGCTTACTAGTGCAGAGTCTGCTTCTTTTGCTCTCGGCAAGAACGATGTCACCTGTTCATTGGTGTTTGGGTCCGACGTTGTCGTGACAGCATCAGGCCCAGATGTCTCTGCGATGACTTGATCAACGAGAGCTTGGAGCTGGAGAAGACCTCGCTCCATTGTGCGCGACTTGTAACCTTCTATCCTACTGCGCACCAGGAGGGCCTGAGTGTAGACCTGCCAATTCGAACTTCCACCCTCCAGAACACGGGTAGCATACGGTATCGTTTCTTCTCTCGTAAGTCCATCTGCAGGATTAGTGTTAGTTATGGAAGAAGCCAAAGAAAGCAGGATGACAGAATCCAGAGGATCTAACATTGGCTGGTTTGCAGGGTCCAAGGAAGCAAGCTCGGCAGGCAGTGAAGATTCATTCTTGATGTCTGTAGAAGTAAACGATATCGACTCCAAAAGCGTATCATCATTCAGATCCAGGTTTTCCGGCTTCGACGCATTTTTGGAAAAGGCGTTATCAGTCCGGGACCCAGCACTTCGTGCCAATACCAGCAACTGACTGGTATCCTTCTGCTGAAACTTTGTTCTCTTTCCCATCAATCCCGTCAAAGCGAACTCAAATTTTCTCTCCGAAGTGGCTTGATCCAGATCCGCTCTTGCTTTCTTGTCGAGGCCATGGTGGGTATGGATTGCCGCTCGTTCCAGCAAAAAATGCGCATGCAAGTCCTCGATACCTTGACCAAAAAACAGGACCAGACTTTCGACGGCTCCCAAGCCCTCGTAAATAGTTTTCTGTAGTGAAGGCGCCGGCTCCGAAAGTAATCGTTGGTGAACGAAATCCATCCTCAACTTAGCCCAAAACGCGCACTTGACATTCTTTTGAAAGGGCTCCCAACCCAGTGTCACCTGAGCAAGAACAAAGAGCTCGGGACTGGGTATAAGCGAGTACGCTGCCACTCCATCCGTGCCCAAGGACGCCACGAGCGCAGTTCTCACTTGGGCCGTGGTGAGATTTGAGTCATCATGTGGAAGCAGGACGTCGGCAGAATTAAAAGGAAGGGGTGGGCCTGTGACGGTAGACTGTAGAAACGCGTAGAGTGAAGCAAGACCCACGAGGAAGAAGAAATGGCTGTCGTGGGGCTCGGTTGCCCGTTTTGACGATGTAAGGCACCGTAGACGCCAAGACATCATGCCGCGCCAGGACTCGAACGATTCGAGATCGTCGTCTCGAATGACTCCAGCAGGGTCCTGCTTGTGACCAAGTAGTAGTTGGACTTCTGGGTCCTGGAAAATGGCCAAAAAGTCTCCATTTTCAAGCGCTTTGATGGTGTCTTCAAGTCCGGCTGCGATTTCATCCGGCAGGGTGGCCCGGAAGAAGGCCAACAGCACGTCTCTCATCTTGACCTGTATATTTTTCGGACAAAGGTTGCGGTATTTGAAAACCGAGTTTGGGCACGATGAATCATTTGATGGTGGAGAAAATTAGGCGGCAGCGCTAAGCTCGATTAGTCACACAGCGAAAGCTTAGTGTGCACTTGCAATGGAGCTCAACACAGTTCGGGGACCAAATAATGGACTCGTTTCTCATTAAAGGCGTACAGGGGCGCACAGGCCACAGTCATGGTCGGCGAGTTTTAAAGAAACAATACAAAAGACAGATGCCTAGACTAAGAATGACTGCTATCACACCTCCAGCAACCTAGTCAAAGGGTATCACATGCACCCTGAGGTACATATCCAGTAGCCTAATCAGAGTCGCTGCTAGAAGAACTTGAACCACCCCGGCTCTTTGATCGGTGGTGCTTGTGCTTCTTATGTCCATGTCCACTGCTGTGACTTCCAGCGTATAGCCCGGACAAGCCGGCAGCCGAGCCAGCATAGGAAGAGCCGTGATGCGATCCGCTACCATGCTTCTTATGCTTCTTATCCTTTTTCCTGTAATGGGTTAGCTGTCATGTGGCAACATATGCCCTTTTTGTGACTCACTTCTTGTCGTGCTTGTCTGACAGCACATTCGCACCAACGGCACCCGCGACGAGACCGCCAACGGTGCCGAGTACTCCACCGCCTAGCTTGTGGCCTACAAAGGCGCCGCCTGCACCTCCGAGAAGGGTAGAGCCCAGACCGCGCTCACCGTCAGCAGGACCGCCCGGCGCTCCTGGAGCGCCGGGCTGAGCCTGGCCGTACTGGTCATGCTGGCCATATTGGCCCTGGTGCTGTTGATGTTGTCCGTAACTTTGGTCGCCGTAGCCTTGCTGAGGAGGCGCACCATACTGCTGTGGGGGAGCGTAGGGAGAATGGCCACGGTTCTGGTCGTACCCTTGGTTGTAATCGCCGGGAGGGGCACCATAACCCTGCTGTGGGGGCGGATATGGCGAGTGCGATGGAGGGGGGTACTGGCTCTGCGATGTGTTAACGTCTGCTTCACAGCTAGCAGTAACGACACCTACCTGTTGCTCCTGTGGATACGGGCTGTGTCCCTGGTTGTACTGGTCATGGGGCGGCTGGCCGTAGGCTTGCTGCTGGGGAGGATAGCTGTTGTAGCCTTGTCCCTGCTGCTGGTACTGCTGATTGTGCGGAGGCTGGCCGTGGGAGCCAT
>Ga0247757_10001025_pt1 | contig 20417 bp, 17 predicted proteins | sample UWRJL126311R4_FD_180929 | JGI IMG/M metagenome (GOLD analysis project Ga0247757, IMG submission 180929) | Plant litter microbial communities from Arlington Agricultural Research Station in Wisconsin, United States - UWRJ-L126-311R-4 | ecosystem: Environmental > Terrestrial > Plant litter >...
GATCGAGCCGGCCTTCTCCACGACGCCCTTGCCCGCGGAGATCCGGTGCTTGGTCGTGTCGATCGTGACCTTGGTCGTCTTGCCGTCGGTCGCGAACACGATGCCGTTGACGTTGACGTCGCCGACCGTCTCGTGCCGGCCGCCCTTCAGGGCCTTCCAGCAGCCGCCGGAGAGCGTCGCCACCACGCCCGTCTTGAGCTTCTTGGGGGCGGTGTCGCAGCCGCCTTTGCCGGGCTGGCCCGGTTCCTTGTCCGCCACCGGCCCGCCGGGCGGGATGGCGGCCGCGCTGACCCCGCCGCCGGTGTTGCCGTCCCACACCACGAACCCGCCGTGGTCGGGCGCGGTCGCGGAGTCGAAGTTGAACGCGGTCGCCTTCTCCACCAGCGTGCCGGTCTTGGAGAACGCGCCGCCGGTGGTCGCGGCGCGCGCGTAGATCGGCTGGTCTCCTCCGGGGACCGTCCACACCGAGGTGAGGCCGCCGCCCTGGTCGGCGGAGAGCCGCGCGAAGATGGGCGCGCCGGTGTCGGTCGCGGCCACGGGCGCGCCGAGGGTGCCGTCGGTCTGGGAGATGCGCCGGACCTGGAAGGTGTCCTGCTGGTCGACCGTGACCTTCGTCATCACGTACGTGCCAGCCGCACCGGTGACGAGGTCCGCGGCGCTCTCGTTCGGGATGGTCGTGGAGGGCAGCCAGCTCGCCCCGTCGTTGTAGCCGGACTGCGTCGCGTCGAAGCGGCGGATGAACGTGCTGACGAGATCGCCGTACGCGAAGATCGGCGTGGACGAGTCGATCATCCCGACGCCGCCCTGGTACCAGCGGCCGTCCGCGTCCTGGAGCCCGGCCCGGCTGGTGGCGATGCCGCCGTCGGTGGCCATCACCTGCACGGAGGACAGCGCGCCCGACGCGGCGCCGCCGACCGACGCGGTGATCGCGTTGGGCCCCGGCCCGGCCGCGATCGACTCCGGCGCGATGTCGCCGATCTGCCGGGGCGCGGCGAACGTGGCGCCGCCGTCGGAGGACTCGATCAGCAGCGTGCGGTCGCCCGGGAAGCAGCAGCGGCCCGCGACGATCTGCACCCGTCCGTCCTCGCGCACGAGGACGTGGACGTTGCCGAAGGTGTTGGCGTCGTCGGGGACGAACGTCTCCTGCCGGTCGCAGGCGGCGGCGCCGCGGGGCAGGCGGCAGTAGTGGAGCTCGTCGCCGGCGTCGGCGGTGCGCTGCCACACGACGTGGCCGGCGCCGTCGGGAGCCACCGCGACGCTGGGGCTCTGACCCTGGGGCGAGGAGTCGAGGGTGATGGCCGGGCTCGCGCCCTGGGCGGGCGCGGCGGCCGCGGCCCCCACGAGGAGCAGGACGGACACGACGATGGTTCGGATGACGCGGTTGCGCACGGAGGCCCTCCCAGGCGGCCGGCTGGACGATCGGACCACGATGGCACGGGCGCTTGGCCCGTACGCCATCATCGGGTCCCACATGAGTCTCAGCCGCCGCGTCCTTCTCCCGCCTGCCGCTGTCCTCCTCTGCGCGCTCGCCCTGGCCGCCTGCGGGGGCGGCGAGGGATCGCCGGCGACGAGCACCGAGACGCCCGGGGCGGCGCCCACGACCCCGACGGCGGCCGCCCCGCCGCCGGCCACGACCCCGGCGCCCGCCACGCCCGCACCGGCGCCGACCCCGCCGCCCACCACCCCGCCGGAGCCGGCCCCGGCCCCCGACCCGGCCGCCCGCCCGCCGGCGCCCCAGTGCCCGCCGGACGCGGGCAACTGCCAGGCGGCCTCGGGCCGCGTGATCTCCCTGGAGTCGGTGGACGCCGACGGTGACGGGGACCTGCACCTGATCCTCGCCAGCCGCCAGGGCGTCACGCTGCCGGGCGTGACCGTCCTGGACGTGGGCAAGGACCTGCGGCCCGCCCACGATCCCCAGGTCGGCGACTGGGCGGCCGGCGCCGGGCCCGTGTACCGCGGCAGCTACGGGCAGCGCCAGATCCAGGTCGACCAGGTCGTCTACGCCCCCACGCGCTGATCGCCCTCGTGGGCCGGACACACGGCTTGGATAGCGTTGGGTTCCCCGCCCCTTCCCAGGAGATCCCATGAGCAAGGTCCTGTACACCGCCAAGGCCCACGTCGTCGGCGGCCGCGCCGACGGTCACGGCAAGACGTCCGACGGCATCCTCGAGGTCGACCTGCGCCTGCCCGCGGAGATGGGCGGCAGCGAGACGGGCACCAACCCCGAGCAGCTCTTCGCCGTCGGCTACGCCGCGTGCTTCGAGGGCGCCCTGGGCGCCGCGGCCCGCCGCCTGAAGGTCGAGGACCTCGGCGAGGTCTCGATCGACAGCGCCGTGTCCCTGTCGCCCACGCCGGAGCGCGGCTTCAAGCTCTCCGTCGAGCTCGACGTCACCCTGCCCGCCGTCACCGACGCCGAGCAGGCCGTCCAGCTCGTGGCCGACGCCCACCAGATCTGCCCCTACTCCAACGCCACGCGCGGCAACATCGACGTGACGCTGACGGCGAACGGCAACGCCGTCGCCTAGTCAGGCCACCGCCGACGGTCACCTTTCTCCGCCATGGCCGGAAGAAGGTGACCATCGCGGTGCAGCGCGGCCTCGGAGGGGCACGGCTCGGCTATCCTGCCCGCGTCCACGCGGACAGGCTGTGTCCGCTCCCTTCCCGAGGTACGCCTTCCCATGTCCACACCCGCATCTCCCACGAGCCCGGCCGCCGGTTCCGATCCGGCGAAGAAGGCCAAGATCTGGATGATCGTGGCCATCGTCCTCGGCCTGATCGCCATCGGCCTGGCCATCTGGGCCGTCACCACGAACTCCGACCTCGACGACGCGAACGCGAAGGTCAAGACGCAGCAGGCCGCGATCGCCAACGCCGACAGCGACGTGAAGGCGGAGGAGAAGAACGCCGAGAAGATCGAGGCGGCCGAGCTGGCGGAGTACAAGCGCACCCGTCACGTGCTGAACAAGAGCAAGAAGACGGTCGCCCAGCAGCAGAAGAACATCGCCAAGCAGAAGCAGGACGTCGTCCAGGCCCAGAGCGACCTCGACAACGCGAACACCGAGAACGCGCGGCTGAAGGCCGAGGTCAACCTCACCAAGCAGCAGCTCCAGGTCGCGCAGGCCTGCCAGAGCGGCACGATCTCGGCGATCGACAGCGTGTTCTCCGCGCCGAACGCCAAGGCCGGCATCGCCCGCCTCAACAACGACCTCGCGGACCTCAGCAAGGACTGCAACCAGACCGTCGGCTAGTCCCCGTCGCCGGGAGGTCCCGGCCCGCGGCGCCCGCGCGTCGCGAGCCGGGGTCGCCCGGCGCATAGGGTTTCGGGCATGCCTGTCGATCTCCGTGCCGAAGCCGAGACCCTGCGCCCGCTCCTGCTGAGCGGGCGCGCCGCGTTCGGGGGCGCGTCGTGGTTCGACGCGCACACCCACATCGGGCAGAACGACCCGGACGAGCGCAGGGCCACCGTCGAGGAGATCGTCGGCGGACTGGACCAGGCCGGCCACGACCGCGCCCTGGTCTTCGCGATGCACGAGCCCGACGGCTATCGCGACGCCAACGACGCCGTGCTCGCCGCGGTCGCGGCCTCGGGCGGCCGGCTGGAGGCGCTGGCCCGGGTCGACCCGTCCGCCCCGGGCGCCGTGCAGGAGGCCCGGCGCTGCCTCGACGCCGGCGCCCGCGGCATCAAGCTGCACCCGCGCAGCGACGCCTTCGTGCTCCCCCACCCAGTGGTCGCCGAGCTCGTCGCCCTGGCCGCCGAGCGCCGCGGCATCGTGCTCTTCCACGCCGGCCGCGGCATCCCCCGCCTCGGCGTCGCCGCCGCCGAGCTGGCCCGCCTCCATCCCGACGTGCGCATCGTGCTCGCCCACGCCGGCATCAGCGACGTGGCCGAGCTGGCGCCCGTCGTCGCCACGCTGCCCAACCTGCTGTTCGACACGGCGTGGTGGCAGGTCAGCGACCTGCTCGCGCTGTTCACGATCGTGCCGCCCGGGCAGATCCTCTACGCCAGCGACATGCCGTACGGGCCCGGCCTGTTCTCCGCGTTCGGCGCCGAGCGCGCCGCCCGCGCGGTCGGCCTCGCGGGAGACGTGCTCACCGAGATCGCCGGCGGCCAGCTCACCCGCATCCTCGCGGGGGAGGACCCCCTGGACCTCGGCCCCGCGCCCGGCCCGGCCGCGCTCGGCGGCCGCTCCATGGCCCACGAGCGGGTCGTCTCCTATCTCACCGCCGCCGCGTTCGGCGTGTGGTCCGGTGGTGACCCCGACCAATCCCTGTCGCTTGCGCGCCTGGCCGTGGCCGGTCGCGAGGATCCGCTGCTCGCGCTGACCGACGACCTGATGGCCCGCGCCCAGGGGCTGCGCGAGCGCGCGCCCGACGATCCGATGGCCGGGCTGATCGCCCTGATGAGCGCGCAGTTCCTGGCCGGGACGCCGACGGCGGGCGTCCCCGAGGTGCGGGTCCCCGGCCTCGACTGACGGACATGCCGTGTATTGGATCCCCGGCCTCCCGCGAGAAGCTGGCGCGGAGCCACCCGGTGACCAGACACAAACATCGCTCGTGACGCTTGGTCAAGGCGGGTATCCTGGAGCCCGCTGCATGCGTCCCCCGCACGCATGGCGTCTGACCCGAATGACGAGGCCGCATCGTCGACATGGAAGCCGGAAGCACCCCCAGGTCTGAGTCGGACGCCGGGTTCCTCCTCGGCTCCAAGCTGTCCGTCCCGCGCTCCCCTCCGCACCTCGTGCGACGCCCCCGGCTGATCGCCGCGCTGGAGGCCGGCACCGAGGGGCCGTTCACGCTCATCACCGGTGGGGCCGGGGCCGGCAAGACGGCACTCGTCACGTCGTGGCTGGACGGCGGCCGGGTCCCCGGCCCCGTGGCCTGGGTCTCGCTCGACCCCGTCGACAACGGCAGCCGCCTGCGGTTCTGGCGGCTCATCGTCCAGGCGCTCGGCACCGCGGGCATCGACGTCGGCATCGACCTCGTCTCCAGCTCGTCCCAGGCCACGATCGACCATCTGCTCGATCAGCTGCGCACCGCCCTGGAGGCCTCCCCGGCCCCGGTCGTCCTGCTGCTGGACGACTTCGGGCTGATCGACGACCCCACCACCCTCGCCGACGTCTACCAGCTGCTGCGCGAGCCGTCGCCCAAGCTGCGCATCGTCGCCACGGCGCGTAGCGTGCCGCAGATGCGCCTGCAGCGCCTGCGCCTGGCCGGCGTGGTCACCGAGATCGGCCCGGCCGACCTGGCCTTCACCCGCGAGGAGGCCGACGAGCTGCTGTCCAACGTGGGCGTCGGGCTCGCGCCCGAGGTCGCCGAGCGGCTGTGGGAGACGACCGAGGGCTGGGGCGCCGGCCTGCAGCTCGCCGCGCTCGCCCTGCAGCACCACCCCCGCCCCGAGGACTTCGTCGCCCACTTCGCCGGCGACGTCTTCCCGATCAGCGACTACCTGCTGGAGGAGGTCCTGTCGATCCAGCCGTTCGCGGTGCGCACCTTCCTCCTGGAGACGTCGGTGGTGGACACCGTGTGCGGCGGGCTCGCCGACGCGATCACCGGCGGGTCGGGCGGCGGCGGGACGCTGGAGGAGCTCGAGCGCAGCGGCCTGCTCGCCACCGCCCTGGACGACCAGCACGAATGGCACCGCTACCACGGGCTGCTGCTGGACATGCTGCGCGCGACGATGCGCCGCGAGCGGCCCGAGATGCTGCCGGCGCTGCACCGGCGGGCCGCCCGGTGGCTGCTCGCGCACGAGCGGGAGGCCGACGCGGCCCACCACGCCATCGCGGCCGGCGACGTGGAGCTGCTGGTCGACATCGTCGCCGACCGGGGGTTCGCCCTGCTCGTGCGGGGCAAGAGCGACGAGCTCGCCCAGTCGGTCCAGGAGCTGCCGCTCGAGCGCCTGGGCGAGGAGCCGATGCTCACGCTCTCCCTCGCCGGCGCGTCGGTCGACGCGGGCGACGCCCGGGGCGCCGCACGCTGGCTGCAGTGGTCCGACGAGCGCGCCGACCTGCTGCGGCCCGAGCACCGTCCCGCGTTCCGGATCGGGCGCGCGATCGTCGACCTCCACCAGAGCCGCATGGACGGCGCGCTGGACGAGGCCCACGGCGCCACCCAGACCATCGTGCAGGCCGCCAGCCACGCCGCGGTGGAGTCCACCCAGGACGCCGCCGACCTGCGCGCGCTGGCCTTCCTCCTGCTCGGCGGGCTCGAGCTGTGGATGGTCAGCAACGAGATCGCCCAGCGCAACCTCACGCGCGGCCTGAGCATCGCGGTGGCCAACGACCGTCCCTACCTCGCGCTCTACGGGGCCGCGCACCTCAGCATGTGCCACGCCTGGTCGGGCCAGCTCAGCGCCGGGGCCGAGCGGGCGGGCGAGGCGCTGCGGATCGCCGAGCGCTCGGGCTGGCGCCACACGCCGCGCACCGCCACCGCGCTCGCGGCCCTCGGCTCGATCGCGCTGGCCCGGGGCGCGCTGGCCGAGGCCGGCGAGCACCTGGCGCAGGCGGCGGAGATCGTCGAGGAGTGGCAGGACCGGCCGCTGCACGGCCACATCTGCGTGGGCCGGGCCAAGGTGCTGCGGCTGAGCGGCCAGCCCGAGCAGGCGCTCGACGCGCTCGCGTCCGTGCGCCCGAAGGTCGGGTCCTCGCCGTTCCTCGCCCCGCTGCTGGAGACCCAGGACGCCGAGGAGGCCATGGCGCTGGCGGCGCTGGGCCGCACCGAGGACGCGATCGAGCTGCTGGAGCGCGCCAACGCGCAGGCCACGCGCGGCGAGATCCCCGTGGCGCTCGCCGCGATGCGCCTGGCCGCGCGCGATCCCGCCGCCGCCCTCGACCTCGCCTCGCCCTGGACGCCCGACCACCGCGGCTCGCACGCGCCGCTGACCACGTCGATCCTCGCGCTGATCGTCACCGCGCGGGCCCGCCGCCGCATGGGCGAGGACGAGGCCGCGGACGCCGCGATGGTCCAGGCCGTGTCGCTGGCCATCCCCGAGTCCTGCCGGGGGCCGTTCCTGGAAACCGGCCCGCCGGTGGTCGCGGAGCTGCAGCGCCTCCTCGGCCGCTCCACGCCCGCGGTCGAGGCCTTCGCCCGCGAGGCGATGACGCTGGTCGAGGCGCCCCCGGAGGTCGACGCCCCGGCCCCCGCGGCGACGCCGGCGCCGCTGAACGACCCGCTCAGCGACCGTGAGCTGATGATCCTGCGCTTCCTGCCCGGCGACAGCACCAACGCGGACATCGCCTCCGAGCTCTTCGTGTCGGTCAACACGGTCAAGAGCCACGTCAAGCAGATCTACCGCAAGCTCGACGTGCACGACCGCCGGGAGGCGGTCGTGCGCGCACGCGAGCTGGGGCTGATCCCGTCGGGCCTGGCCGCCCGGCCGATCACCCGGCCGCGCTAGGCGGCGACGAGCGCGCCCAGCGCGACCTCGGGCGCCACGTACTCCAGGCCCTGGTCGCGCGCCACCGGCGCGTAGGTGAGCTGGCCGCCGCACACGTTGAGGCCCGCGCGGAACCCGGCGTCGCTGCCCAGCGCCGCCTCCGGGCCCTCGTCGGCGAGCTTGACGACGAACGGCATGGTGGCGTTGGTGAGGGCGTACGTCGAGGTGATCGGCACCGCGCCGGGCATGTTCGCCACGCAGTAGTGCAGGACGCCGTCGACCTCGTAGGTCGGGTCGCTGTGGGTCGTGGCGCGGGAGGTCTCGAAGCAGCCGCCCTGGTCGATCGACACGTCGACGAGGACCGCGCCGGGCTTCATCAGGCCGAGCTGCGCGCGGGTGATGACGTGGGGCGCCTTAGCCCCGTGGACGAGGACCGCGCCGATGACGAGGTCCATCTCCGGGAGGCGCTGCTCGATCTCCAGGGTGGAGGCGAAGCACGTCGAGGCCGCGCCGCCGAGGATGACCTCGAGGTCGCGCAGGCGGTCGATCGAGCGGTCGTAGACGTACGTCTCGGCGCCCATGCCGATGGCGATCTGCGCGGCGTTCTGGCCGACGACGCCACCGCCGATGACCATGACCTTGCCGGCTGCCACGCCGGGCACGCCGCCGAGCAGGATGCCGCGGCCGCCGAGCGGCTTCTCGAGCATGAACGCCCCCGCCTGCGTGGCGATCTTCCCCGCCACCTCGCTCATCGGCGCCAGCAACGGCAGCCGCCCGTTGCGATCCTCCACCGTCTCGTACGCGATGCACGTGGCGCCCGAGGCGAGCAGGCCCTGGGTCAGCTCCGGATCCGGCGCGAGGTGCAGGTAGGTGAAGAGGACCTGGCCGGGGCGCAACCGGGCGACCTCCACGGCCTGGGGCTCCTTGACCTTGACGATCATGTCCGCCTGGGCGAACACCGCGTCCGCGTCGGGGACGATGACGGCGCCCTGGGCGACGTAGTCGGCGTCGGCGATGGCGGAGCCGAGGCCGGCGCCGGCCTGCACGAGCACCTCGTGCCCGTGGTCCACCAGCTCGCGCACGCCGGCGGGCGTGAGCGCGACGCGGTACTCGTCGGTCTTGATCTCGGTGGGGACGCCGACGCGCCGGGGGGACTTGTGGGCAGCAGACATGTGCGGCATGATCGAAGCCACACCGCAAGATCCGCAACCCTTCCGCAATAACCCAGTGGGAACCTCAGTGATCGACGACATCGACCGCAAGATCATCTCCGAGCTCAGCGCGAACGCTCGTGTGTCCTACACCGACCTGGGCCAGCGCATCGGCCTGAGCCCGAACGCCGCCGCCGAGCGCGTGCGCCGGATGCACGAGCAGGGGATCATCACGCGCTTCACGATCGCCGTCGACCAGCGCGCGATCGGCCGCGGCCTGGAGGCCCTCGTCGACGTCCGGCTGCTCTCCACCGCGGACCCCGACCACTTCGAGCGCGTGGTCGGCGAGCTGCCCTCCGTGCGCGAGCTGCTGTTCGTGACGGGCCGCTTCGACTACCAGCTGCGCATCGCCTGTCAGGACGCCGAGGACCTCGACCGCACCGTCCGCGTCCTGCGCCAGCAGGCCGGGGCCGCCGCGACCGAGACGCGCATCCTCCTGCGCGCCCGCGCCTTCAGCCCGCGGTGAGGGCGATCTTCCCGCGGACGTGCCCCTCCTCGACCAGGGCGTGGGCGTCGGCCGCGCGGTCGAGGGGGAACGACTCCTCGACGTGCACGCGCAGGCCGCCCTCGTCGACCATCGCCACCAGCCAGCTGAGGCGCGCCGCCGACCGCTGGCTGCGCAGCGCGCGCACGCCGAGCCGGTCCGGCGCGGCGAAGTCGACGAGCGTGCCGATGCGCGCCCGATGGGCCACGAGCTCGATCGACGCCTCGACCGCCCCGCGCCCCGCCGCGTCGAGCGCGACGTCGACGCCCCGGGGCGCGGCGGCCCGCACCCGCTCCACCAGCCCCGGCCCGTGCTCCACGGGGAAGATCGTCCCCTCCGGCCCGAGCGACCGCAGGTACGCGTGGTTGCGCCGGCTCGCCGTGGCGACGACGGTGGCGCCGGCGCGCACCGCGAGCTGGACGGCGATCGTGCCCACGCCGCCGGCGGCGCCGTGGAGCAGCAGCGTGTCGTCCCGCGCGACCTCCAGCGCCTCCAGGGCCGTGTCGGCCGTCTGCCCCGAGGCCGACAGCGCCCCGGCCGCCTCCCACGGCACGCGCGCGGGCTTGCGCACGAGCTGATCGGCGGGCACGAGCGCCTGCTCGGCGTAGCACCCCAGGGTCCGGAAGCCGAGGACCTCGTCGCCGGCCGCGAACGCCGTGACGCCGGCGCCCACCGCGTCGACCACGCCGGCGAGCTCGTTGCCGGGCACCACCGGCGAGGGGAGCGTCACGCCCGGGGGCGCCCAGCCCGTGGCGCGCACCGCCACGTCGGCGGGCTGGACCCCGGCCGCCCGCACGCGCACGCGCACCTCCCCCGCGCCGGGCTCGGGGACGTCGAGGAGGCAGGGCCGCAGGACGTCGGGCGGGCCGGGACGGGTGAAGCACATGGCGATCGGCATGGCGGCCATCATGCAACCTCAAGCGCACTTGAAGTCAAGGAGCGGTCGTGCTGGGATGGGACGGTGCCCGAGCCACTCACCATCGGCCAGCTCGCCGAGCGCAGCGGCGTCGCCCCGTCGGCCCTGCGGTTCTACGAGGAGCGCGGGCTGATCGCCTCCGAGCGCACCGGTCCCGGCCAGCACCGCCGCTACGCCCGGTCCGTGGTGCGGCGCGTGGCGTTCGTGGTGTTCGCCCAGCGCGTTGGGCTCACGCTCGAGGAGATCCGCGCCGAGCTGGACCGCCTGCCCTCCGACCGCGTGCCGGGGCGCCAGGATTGGGGGCGGCTCTCGGCCGCCTGGAGTGCCCGGATCGACGAGCGCATCGCCGAGTTGGAGCGCCTGAAGGCCGGTCTGACCGACTGCATCGGCTGTGGCTGCCTGTCGATGAAGCGGTGCAAGCTGCTCAACGCGGACGACCGCGCGGGGCGGGCCGGCCCGGGCGCCCGGTACTGGATGGGGGACCCCCGGCCGCGTTTGTGACCGGCGGCGCAGGGCAGGATCGAGGCATCCTCCCGCGACGAAAGGTCCAGACCGTCATGGCCTCCATCCACCCCCGCCGAGCGCTGCCGATCGCGGCGCTCCTGGCGCTCTCCCTCGCCCTCGTCGCCCCGGCGGTCGCCACCGCCGACGACAAGTCGTTCGCCGACACCGCCATCGCCGAGGCCCAGAAGCTCGGCAAGGCCGAGAAGGCCACCGGCAAGGCGGTCTCCAAGGTCCGCACCCACAGCCGCAAGGCGATCACCACCGCGCGCAAGAAGATCGCCGGGGTGCGCAAGCAGGCCGCCCGCATGACCGAGGCGGTCGGCGCCCAGGAGCCCTCCACCGAGACGGGCGCGGCCGCGAAGACGAAGCTGCTGAAGCTGCTGAAGACCGAGCGGAGCGCGTACGGCACCCTGGACGACGCCCTCGCCCAGCTGCGCAAGGGCAACGTGACGACGGCCAACAAGCTGGCCAAGCGCGCGAACAAGCGCCTGAAGGACGTCGCCAAGGACGCGACCGAGCTGGGCCGGACGCTGGCCCAGCTCTCGGCCGGCGCGCCGGCCTAGCCACGGACGGCCGACGGCGGCCGGGACCCGGCCGGCCCGGCGGTTACCGTGCGGCGATGATCGCCGCGCTCGACCACCTGGTCCGCCGCCTCCTGGCCGCCGTCCTCACGCCGACGCCGGCCTCCCCGGGCGCCCGCGCCCTGCGCGCCGGCCTCCTGCTCGGCGTCCTCGCCGTCGCAATGCTCCTGCCGGTGCACCTGAACGCCGGCTGGATGACCGCGGTGGTGGCGATCCTCCTGCTGCTCGTCCTCGTCGGCGCGGGCGGGTTCGCCGCCCTCGTCGGGCGCGTGGCCTCCCGCGCGACCGCCGGCCGGCCGATCTCCCTGTTCGGCGGGCGCGTGCTCGTCGACGCGCCGACGCTGGCCGCCCGGCCCGTGCGCGCGGCCGAGGCGGTCGGGCTGATCGTGCGCCAGACCGGGGTCGCGCTGCCCGCCCTCGTCTTCTTCTTCGGCTGGGCGCTGCTCTACGCGGCGCTGTGGCTGCTGGACCCGGGGACGTGCAGCCCCGACCCGGCGATCGGCTGCGCGCACGCGTTCCGGGGCGCGGGCGAGGACCCGACGTTCGGCCAGTTCGTCTACCTGGCGGTGAACGAGGCGTTCGCCAACCCGCCACCGGACTTCCTGCCCGCCAGCCAGCTGGCGCGGACCGCCGCCACGGTGGAGGTGCTGAGCGGCGTGCTCGGAGTCACCGTCTTCGCGGGGGCGTTCTTCGGCGTGCGCGAGACCACCCCCGCCCCCCAGCGCTGACCCCCTCCTCACGCCGAGCCCCACCTCGGTCCCGCTCAGCGGGACGCAGGTGGGGCTCGGCGGATCCGTGTCGCGTGACGTGCGTCACACGTAGTCATCGACCGTTGACTTGATGTCGTACGCGAGCTAATCTTTCGGTTCCTAAGTATTTCGCCGAAGGAACGCGTCGTGACCGACATCGCCACCCCCCTCCCGTCCCCCCGCATCGAGAAGCACGTCTGGAGCATCGCCATCGTGGTGATCCTCGGCGCCGTGATGTCCGTCCTGGACACCACCGTCGTCAACGTCGCGCTCGACACGCTGGCCAAGGACTTCCACACCTCGCTCGACCACATCCAGTGGGTCGCCACGGGGTACCTCCTCTCCCTCGCCGCGGTCATCCCGGTCACGGGCTGGGCCGCGCGCCGCTTCGGCTCGCGCCGCCTCTACCTCATCTCGCTCGTGCTCTTCACCGCCGGCTCGGCCCTCTGCGGCCTGGCCTGGTCGGCCGACTCGCTGATCGCCTTCCGCGTGCTCCAGGGCATCGCCGGCGGCATGCTCATGCCGATCGGCCAGATGGTGCTCGTCAAGGCCGCCGGCCCCCGCAACCTGCCGCGGGTGATGTCGGCCATCGGCGTGCCGATCATCCTCGCGCCCGTCTTCGGCCCCACCCTCGGCGGCCTGCTGCTCGAGCACGTCGGCTGGCCCGCGATCTTCCTCATCAACGTGCCGATCGGCATCGTCGCCTTCTTCGCCGCCACGCGGCTGCTGCCCGCCGACCAGCCCGAGGAGGCCGGCACGCTCGACGCGGTCGGGCTCGGCCTGGTGGCCACAGGCCTCGTCGGCGTGACGTACGGCCTGGCCGAGAGCGGCAGCGCCGGCTCCTTCGTCGCCGCCTCCGTGCTCGTGCCGCTGATCGCCGGCCTCGTCCTGATCACGCTGTTCGTGCTGCGGGCCCTGCGGATCGAGAACCCGCTGCTCGACGTGCGGCTGTTCGCCAACAAGGCGTTCGCCGCCGCCTCGCTGACCACGTTCTGCCTCGGCGCCGCGCTGTTCGGCGCGATGATCCTCATGCCCCTGTACTTCCAGGTCGTGCGCGGCGAGGACGCCGTCCACACCGGCCTGCTCCTGATGCCCCAGGGCATCGGCGCCGCCGGCGCCATGTACCTGTCGGGCCGGGCGACCGAGCGGTGGGGCGGCGGGATCACCGCGCTCATCGGCGGCATCATCACCGTGGTCGCCACGATCCCGTTCGTGATGATCGAGGGCGACACGCCGTTCGTGGTGATCGCCATCGCCATGGTCTTCCGCGGCTTCGGCATCGGCATGTCGATGATGCCCGCGATGACCGCCGCCTTCCGGGTGCTGCGCCCCGACCAGATCAACGACGCCACGCCGCAGCTCAACGTGCTGCAGCGGGTGGGCGGCTCGATCGGCACCGCGATCCTCGCCGTCGTCCTGCAGAACCAGCTGACCGCCGCCGGCCCGAACGCCAGCGCCGACGCGATGGCCGCCGCCTTCGGCGACACGTTCCTGTGGGTGATGGGCGTGACGATCGCCGCGCTGATCCCGACCGTGCTGCTCGCCGTCGTCGAACGGCGGGCCCGCAAGGCGCACGAGGAGCACGACCTGGCCCCGGACGTCGAGCTGGCCCTGGTGGAGGCGGCGTGATGGCGGCCACGGACGTCACCACCGATCGGACGCTGGCCACCCGCACGGCCTACGTCGAGCTGCTCGCCGCCGACCGCCGCCTGCGCGGCCGGGAGCAGATGGACCTCTCGTTCACCCAGGTCCGCGCGCTCGTGCAGCTCGCGGACCGGGGCGAGCTGACCGCCGGCGAGTTCGCCAAGGCCGCCGAGGTCACACCGGCCAGCGCGACCGGGATGCTCGACCAGCTCGAGAAGGCCGGCATCGTCTCCCGTCAGCGCAGCGCGGAGGACCGCCGGCGCGTCGTCGTGACCATCACCCACGAGGGTCAGGCCCTGGTCGACCGCAAGCGCCAGCGCTGGAACCAGGTGTGGGACGAGGCGCTGGCCGGCGTGGACGACGACGCGCTGGCCGCCGCGGCCGACGTGATGCGGCGCCTCGCCGACGCGTTCAGCCGCCTGTAGCCGCGTCCGCGTCGAACGCCGCGACGAGCCGCCTGGGCCCGCGCAGCCGCCACGAGTCCGTGACGAGCTCGCGCAGCTCGGCCGCGCCGACGACGGGCAGGCGCACGGTGACCTCGGGCAGGCCCAGGGCGACGGTCCGCAGCTGCTCCTGGGTGGCCATGGGGCCAGTCTGACGCAACTCGCAGGGGGGAACAGGCGCGTTTGCTCCGACAAGGGCCTGAGGCGTCCGTTCGAAGCCGGCTTCGAACGCCGGACGCCACGACCGTTTCCGAGGAGCCGTCCGTGCCGCCCACCCCCTGCATCGATCCCCACGTATCCGCCGGTCCGCCGCGCCCGCCCGCGCCGGCCCCGACCCCGGTGCCCCGCGAGACCGACGTCTCCGAGCGCCAGGCGCTGAGCCGCGCCCGCCACGACGATCCCGACGCGCTGGAGAGCCGCTTCCGCGCCTCGACGCCGGGCCACCGCCAGGCGATGCTGACGATGGTCGTCCGCCACCTGGACGACGAGGACCCCCGCCTGCGCGAGTCGTGCGCGTGGGCCCTGCACGTGATGCGCTCGGACACGGGCGACCTGGACGAGACGGCGATCGACGGGCTGCTGCTGCTCACCCGCGACGCGGACGACGACGTGCGCGACTGGGCGCTCTTCGCGCTCGGCCGCGGCGGACGCACGCCCGCGGGCCGCGTCGACGTGCGCGCCGCCTTCTTCGAGAACGCCGCCCACGAGAACCCCCGCGTGCGGCGCGAGGCGATCGAGGGCCTGGCCCAGCTCGGCGACCTCGACGCGCTCCGCGTGGCGATCGAGGAGTTCGACGTCGACCCCGAGACCGTGGAGGCCGCCGGGCAGGTCGGCGACCCGAGCCTGTACGGACCGCTGCTGCGCATGCGCCTGCGCGGCTGGTCGCTGACGCCGGGCGGCGCGCGCTCCCCCGAGCTCGACGCGCTGATCACCGGCGCCATCGACCGCTGCCGCCCCTAGCCCACCCCACGATGTCGCAGGTATGCGCGTACTACACGCATACCTGCGACATCGTGGGGGTGAGAGGGGACTCGACGGGGGCGACTGTGTCCTGGATCACCCCTGCCGCGCGCCAAGGATCTTGCGACCGGCGCCAATAGGGTTCGGCGCCCCCCGGCGGCGGGTACCTGCCTGCACATGGCCACCTTTCGACAGCCCGCCACGGACGGCAGGCACACTCGGTGGGCGCCCGGCGCTGTTGAACAGGTGCCAATGACGCCCCCGCGGAGTAGCATCCAGCCCTTGATGGCGAGCACGGACGCAACGGCGGCCCTCGTACACGACGCGCTCCTCTACGAGAGCACGGAGGACTTCGTGCGGGGCACGTGCGCGTTCATCGCCGAGGGCCTGCGACAGGACGAGCCCGTGATGGTCGCGGTGCCCGGCGATCGCATCCCCCATCTGCGCCGGGCGCTCGGCGCCGACGCCGAGCGCGTGGACTTCGCCGACATGACCGAGCTGGGCCGCAACCCGGCCCGCATCATCCCCGCCCTGCGCGCGTGGCTGGACGAGCACCCGGGCCAGCGCACCCGCCTGGTCGGCGAGCCGATCTGGCCCGGCCGCACCCGCGACGAGGTGGCCGAGGCGACCTGGCACGAAGGGCTGCTGAACCTCGCCTTCGCCGACACGCCCACCTCCATCCTCTGCCCGTACGACGTGCGCCGGCTCGACCCGTCGGCGCTGTCCGGCGTGGCCTGCACCCACCCCACGCTGGTGGAGGGCGACCGCCGCCACGCGAGCACGGGCTACCTCGAGCCCGCGTGCGACATGGCCGGCCCCGACTGGCCGCTGCCCGACGTGCCCGCCGGCGCCCAGGTCATCCCCATCACCCGCGAGCTGCGCCGGGTGCGCGAGGCCGTGCAGGAGCAGGCCGCGGCCCTCGGCCTCAGCCGGCTGCGCACCGCCGACCTCCTCGTGGCCGTCAACGAGGCGGCGACCAACAGCCTGGTCCACGGCGCCCCGCCGGCGGTGCTGCGGGTGTGGCGCGACGGCGACGACCTCGTCTGCGAGATCTCCGACGCGGGCCTCATCACCGATCCGCTCGTCGGCCGCCAGCGCCCGGACACCGCCCAGGAGGGCGGCCGCGGCCTGTGGCTGATCCACCAGCTCTGCGACCTCTCCCAGCTGCGCTCCGACGCCAGCGGCACCACGCTGCGGCTGCACATGCACCGCGACGGCTGAGCCGCCGACCGCCCCGAGCCGCTACGCTTGGGAGACCGAAGGGAACTACCCCCAACGGATGACGTTCGTCAACACGGCCTCACGGCCCGGCGTCATCGGCCCAGCACGGGCGGGGGAAACCTTCTCCACCGACTGAACTCTGGAGAAGGCCGTGCCCCTTGCCGACCTGCCGCTCGCGGCAACCACCTCATCCCTCGACGTCAGCTCCGCCATGTGGGTGGGCCTAGGCGTCCTCGTCGTCGTGATGCTCGCCATCGACCTGTTCGTCTTCGGACGCGGACACCACACGCCGAGCGTGAGGTCATCCGCGATCTGGTCGGTGGTGTGGCTGCTCGTCGCCCTCGCCTTCGGCGGCCTGCTGTGGGTGACCGAGGGCTCCGGCCCCGGCGGCGAGTACCTCGCCGGCTACCTGCTCGAGCGGTCGCTGTCGCTGGACAACCTCTTCATCTTCGCGGTCATCCTCAGCTACTTCGCGGTGCCCGCCGACGTGCAGCCCAAGGTGCTGGGCTGGGGCATCGTGCTCGCGCTCGGCCTGCGGCTGATCTTCATCCTGCTCGGCGCCGCGCTGCTCGACCAGTTCCACGCGACGTTCTACGTGTTCGGCCTGCTGCTCGTCTACACCGCGTGGAAGCTCGCGCGGCACGACACCGAGGACATCGACCCGGCCAAGAACCCGGCGCTGAAGCTGCTGCGCAAGCGGGTCCCGATCACCGACGACTACCACGGCGAGCGCATGGTGGTGCGCGAGAAGGGCAAGCGGATGGCCACGCCGCTCGTCGCCGTGTTCATCGTGATCGCCACGACCGACATCATCTTCGCGGTCGACAGCATCCCGGCGATCTTCGCGGTGACGCAGACCGCGTTCATCGTGTTCGCCGCCAACGCGTTCGCGATGATCGGCCTGCGCGCGCTGTACTTCCTGCTCGTCGGCGTGATGGACCGGTTCGTCTACCTGTCCATCGGGCTGGCCGTCATCCTCGCGTTCATCGGCGCGAAGATGCTGCTGATCGACGTGTGGCACCCGCCGATCTGGCTGTCGCTCCTGGTGATCGTGGTCGTGCTGACCGCTACGGCGCTTCTGTCGCTGCGGGCCGACCAGAAGGAGATCCCGCCCGGCCCGCCCCCCGTCGCACCGGCAGCCTGATCGGCTCCTGGTCGGCCTTGGGTACGAGGTAGCGGCCGACCAGGGGCAGGCGCACGAAGCCCTCGACGCTCGCGTAGAGCAGGCCGACCTTCGGCGCGGCCGAGGCGTCCTCGACCACGATCGACCGCGGCAGCCAGGCGGGCTGGAACTTCTCGTTGAAGTCCCGCAGCGACTTGATCTGGAAGAACGGGTTGAGCGCGCCGATGATCGAGCGGGCCATCCGCTGCCACACCGTCAGCTCGATGTCGTCGTCGAACAGCCGGCCCCACGCCGCGAAGTTCATCGACAGGCGGCGGAACCCGCGGTCGCCGAGCGCCAGCGCGCTGTTGGCGATGAGGAACTCCGTCAGCCCGTTCGGGGCGTTCGGGTCGCGCTGCATGAGGTCGAGCGAGTAGGCGGGATCCGGCCCGTAGCACGGGACCAGGCGCAGGAAGCCGACGGGATGGCGGGCCTTGTCGTAGGCCACCGCGATGAGGAAGTCCGGCTGGTCGACGCCGACCTTGCGGCCCAGCTCCATCGTGAAGCCGCGCTCGGGCGCCTTGCCCCGCCACCGCTCGCGGATCTCGTTGAGCTCCTGCACCATCGCGGGCGACACGTCGGTCTCCCGCATGAGCGAGAACGAGTGCTCGCGGCCGACGCGGGCCACCGCCTTGCGCACCGGCTTCATCGCCCCGCCCTCCAGCGTGAAGGTGTCGCAGGCGATCACCGCCTCGTCGCCCATGTACAGGCCGTGGAAGCCGCGCTCGCGGTACAGCGGCAGGTCGGACTCGCGCACCGCGAGGAAGGCGATGCGCCACGCCCGCTCCCGGCAGAACGCCAGGAACTCGTCGATCGCCCGCGCCGTGCTCCCGGGCGGCCCGATCGGGTCGGCGGACACGAGCGCGTAGCCGGCCACGAACGTGTAGGCGATCATCGCCTCGCCGTCCGCGGTGAAGAAGTAGCTCTTGTCGGGCCGCAGCGCGAACGGGGCGAGCGTGTCCGATCCCCACCGGCGCACGATGCCCCGCGCCCAGCGGCGCTCCTGGGGCGACGGCGCACCGTGGTCGGCGATCGCGCGGTAGGCGAGCAGCGACACGGTCAGCACCCCGAGGATGCCCAACGTGAGCAGGGCCGCGGGATAGAACTCCGACAGGAAGCGGCCCTGGAACGTGTACGGCCCGCTCAGCCCCACGAGCCCCCCGAACACCGTCTCCAGCACGCCGCCCACCGTCAGGTCGGGGGAGATCCGGTCCTGCTGCAGGACGAGCGACAGCACCCCGAAGAGCAGGACGCCGATCAGGTAGAGCGGGACGAAGCGCACGATGGCCAGGAACGATCCCGGGTCGCTGCGGGCCCCGAACGCGTCGCGGCAGGCGACGAGCGCCACGAGCATGCCGACCGCGAGCAGGCCGGCGATCGGATGCGGGCCCTTGAGGATCGCCGCGGCCGCCGCGATCGCGAACAGGCCGACGGCGACCGCCCACGCACGCTGCTTGCGGTGCGACAGCGCGGGCGCCACCACGATCATCGCCATGCCGACGACCACCGACAGCACGTGCACGGCCACGCGGCCGTCGACCGGCAGCAGGTAGCCGTCGGCCAGGCCGAGCCGGCGGTGCACGTCGGGCACCGCGGGCAGCAGGTAGAGGACGCCGACGATCGCGGTCAGCCAGGCAAGGACCTTCGCCGCCGGCCCGGTGGGCAGCACCACGCCCGGCCCCGGCGTCGGATGCACGGCGGGGCCAGCCGCGGGCGCGGCGGTGGCCAGCGACAGCCCGTCCTCGTTCGGCACGACCGCGCGCAGGCCGTTGGCGGCGGGCCCCTCGTCCCGGGCCTGCTCGGCCAGCGACTGCGCGGTCGGCACCGCCGCCGTCGCGCCGCGCCGGGCGGTGATCGGGCCGGCGCCGCCCTCGGGGCGCATGGTCGGGAAGAGGATGACCTCGCGGATGGTGGGGGCGCCGGCGATGAGCATGACCAGGCGGTCGATGCCGATGCCCAGCCCGCCGGTGGGCGGCAGGCCGTACTCCAGCGCGCGGATGTAGTCCTCGTCGACGTCCTCGGCCTCGTCGTCGCCGGCCGCCTTGTTGGCCGCCTCGACCTCGAAGCGCCCACGCTGGTCGACGGGGTCGTTGAGCTCGGAGTAGGCGTTGGCCAGCTCGCGCCCGGCGACCACGGCCTCGAACCGCTCGACCAGCGTCGGGTCGTCGCGGTGGGAGCGGGCCAGCGGGGACACGTCGCGCGGGTAGTCGTAGACGAACGTCGGGGCGATGAGCGTGCCCTCGCCGGTCTCGTCGTAGACCTCGGACATCAGCCGGCCGGCCGTCCAGCCCGACTCGTAGTCGATCTTCAGCCGGTCGCAGATCGCGCGGGCCTCCTCGATCGGCATCGCCGGGTGCATCTTCGCGCCCGTCTGCTCCTCGATCAGGTCGGCCATCGTGACGCGCCGCCACGGCGGGGCGAGATCGACCTCCTGGCCCTCCACGGTGATCTTGGTGGTGCCGGTGGCCGCGATCGCCGCCTGCGAGCACACCGTCTCCACCACCTCCATCATGTCGTGGTAGTCGCCGAGCGCCTGGTAGGCCTCCAGCAGCGTGAACTCCGGGTTGTGCCGGGTGTCGAGCCCCTCGTTGCGGAAGACGCGGCCGATCTCGAAGACCCGCTCGAAGCCGCCGACCACGAGCCGCTTGAGCGGCAGCTCCAGGGCGATCCGCAGGTACATGTCGATGTCGAGCGCGTTGTGGTGGGTGACGAACGGCCGGGCGGCCGCGCCGCCCGCCGAGGTGTCGAGCACGGGCGTCTCGACCTCCACGAACCCGCGCTCCACGAACGTGCGCCGGATCGCCGCGATGGCGGCGGAGCGGATGTCGAAGATGCGGCGGGTGTCGGGGTTGACGATGAGGTCGAGGTAGCGCTGGCGGTAGCGGGTGTCGACGTCGGTCAGCCCGGTGCGCGGGTCGGGCAGGGCCCGCAGCGACTTGGAGAGCAGCGTGCACGCGGTGACCGCGACGGACAGCTCGCCGGTCCGCGTGGCCATCAGCGTGCCGTCGACGCCGACCCAGTCCCCGCGGTTGAGGGCGGCGACGTCCGCGAACGCGACGTCGCCGAGGACGTCGCGGCGCAGCAGGAGCTGGACGGTGCCGGTCTGGTCGCGCAGGTCGGCGAAGATCAGGCCGCCGTGGCGGCGCAGCGCCATGACGCGGCCGGCGAGG